>Ga0123352_10005020_pt1 | contig 19753 bp, 17 predicted proteins | sample TergutLab28metaG_FD_89700 | JGI IMG/M metagenome (GOLD analysis project Ga0123352, IMG submission 89700) | Labiotermes labralis P1 segment gut microbial communities from Petit-Saut dam, French Guiana - Lab288 P1 | ecosystem: Host-associated > Arthropoda: Insects > Digestive system > Gut ... | reverse complement strand
GCACATATTCGCCGCCATTATTGAGGCACTTATCGTAGCGGGGCACAAGTTTCTGTATACCCTCCTCATAGAATGCGGCCGCCGATAACCCACATGACTACTGACAGTGTCATAGAGTATAGTCCTTGAAATCTGAGGAAAGTGCAAGGACAGATCAGAAATTGTGCAACGTCTGTCGTCACGCACTCTTTCGTTAACCTTACGCACCAAATCATCATTCACCAAAGATGGACACCCACTTCGAGCCTCATCGTGCATGTTCTCTCGTCCTTCATTGAACATCCGAAACCATTTCCTAACAATGCAATCACTCATCGCATTATCACCATACAATTGACAGATCTGGTGATGAATTTCACTTGGTAGCACATTCCTAGCGTTCAAAAAACAAATTACAGACCGTATTTCACAGTCCGTGGCCCCTTCAATTGTCTTAAACATGTTTAACGCAGAGGAACAAACATAAACATAACACGAATTTCACGAAATGGCGTCTGTGGCTTCTCAATTGATACAGGAACTCACTGCATATGTGCAAAGTGACAGTCTCGAGGATGCGCGAGAGATGTACGCAGACGGTACTTACTTTCCGAATAACCTACGTACATACATCAGCACTACCTTGTTTTATTTATTTTATTTATAGCCTTATATACAAATAAAACAAAAGGTAGTGCTGATGTATATATATAATTTTATTATGCTTTCATTATAGCACTTCGTGATGCCTTCTTTCAAGGCAAAGAATGAAATCAACCACTCACCAACATAGTGCCAAGATAAAGAATATATGGAGCTGTGCTCATATTCCTCCATACACCAACACTGCATGATACTTGACTATGTACTATGACTACTTAACCTCTACCGGACAAGTTGCTGCATAGAGTGTGTGCTTTGCACGGCTCTTAAATTAGCATAATTTAGTTTACATGTGCTCTGTGTTTCCAAAACGCAGCACAGTCTATATCTGATTTAAAAAAACATGCATTTAAAAAAAAAACTAGTTAACACACGAAGATGTAGGAACAAATTTTTCATCTCATATTACAGTAAGTACATTAAGTGCATTCTGTGCAGCTAGACAGATACTTAAGGTAGGAAACAAATAATAAAATACATATCTCATGCGCTGCTTTGGAGGAAAATCTCCATTTAATTAATAAATAAGGAAATCTGCACACAACAACATTCTAAGCTGGTTCCCTCAGTCAAGTCTATCCACATCTGGATATCGTACAATATGCCTGTATTCAAGCAACACAAACATTTACTTGCTATCAGTCAATTAATTAATTACAAATTTTTAACGACTGACATTTGTAATAACTCATGTAGGCACACATACTCTGATAAATCCAGGTGACATTTGGAGTAGGCGCTCCAGCAGCTCGACAAGTAATGGTCGCATCCTTTCCATCTACCAAAGTGGCATTCTGTGGTGGCGTCTCCATTATCGGAACAGCAGCTGTGAAAACACGTTACACTCCGTTAGCCCTTACTGTATGGAAGAAGAAGACTCAATCTTCTAGCACTATGGGCCTAGCAGTCATTTTTTAATGCACAGGTACATTAGTGTTTAAATAAAATGGAGCTCAGTCAGCTGGACTGCATGTAGGGACTACTGCAATAATGTAACACATGGGTGATGGAGGACAATTGCAAATTGTTAGGGAAAATTATAAATTCCATAATTCAAGTTGGTCAGCACTGTACAAGAAGTTCACAATAACTGTTTTTTTTACAACATTTGACATATATACAGCTATAAAGCTTCAAACTGCAGAACAATTAGTCAATAATGAATTGGAAACTATTAGGAAGGAAGTGACTGTGACCTAACATAAAGTAAATCCGTGGCACTTATGGCACGGGACATTAAAAAAAAAAAGAATACCATCCATCAAGCAAATAGTTACTGCTATTTTTTTTATGTTTTGCTGACCGTGCATCTCAGTATAATCCTAGTAATTAACCAACTTAATGCACAAATTCTTGTTTTATAATAAGTTTATTATATGCCTCTACATGTTTCCAGCACTATGTGCTCATCATCAGGAGGTCAAAATTGTATTATACAGCACCTGGTATCATCACACCTGTAGGTGGCCATCCAGTGCACGGGACGGCCACCTACAGGTGTGATGATATCATATGCCGTTTAATACAATTTTGACCTCCTGATGATGAGGACACAGTGCTTGAAACATGTAGAGGCATACAATAAACTTATTACAAAACAACAATTTGTGCATTAAGTTGGTTAATTACTAAAATAGTCACTGCTATTAATGGAGCATAGGCTCGTATGTTGCCAAGAAATTGAACACTTCAGAAAGTGGATGAGAAACATCTGGGAAGTTTTAAAATGTGGTGATGGAGAAGGTTTGAGAAAACCAGTTGGACTATTCAAGCGAAAAATGAAAAAGTATTACGCAGAGTTGAGAAGGAAATTAATATCCTGAGGGCTAACTGGTCTGTCACGTCTTGCATAGAAGCTGTCTTCTATGCCATGTTACTGAAGGAATGATAGAAGGGATGGGAAGAGGAGGAAGGTGGCAAAAGCAGCTACTGGATGACCTCGAGGAAAAGAGAGGATACTGCATATTGAAAGAGGAAGCACTAGATCACACCCACTGGAGAACTTGCTTTGGAAGAGGCTACAGTCCTGTCATAAGGCAGACTAAAAACAGATTGAATGCACCTCAATAAGGAGTCTCTGGATTATAATTTTAACCTGGAACCTTCCAAGAACATGACAAGAACAAGAACAACATGACAAGCACAACAACAACAACAACAACAACAACCCATCAGCAATATTTGGTTCTAAAACCTGACTAACAATCCTATTATTAGAGTGCATATCCATTATAATGACCATACTTTTTAGCATAAAACATATTAACACTACATTATTTCAAAGTATGTATGTTAAGCCTCTTGTGGAATGATGCCATGCAATGTCATAGATGGGTGCCATTGTTCTGGAAGAACGTGAAACCTGTATCTTTATGGTGTAAGATGACAACTACCACACAAACTGACATGAGGACAATGTACACGTATATTTCACATCTTTAGGTGTCTGCTGTTACAGCTGCAGTAGGAAACAGGAAACACAGCATTTGATTATGACTGCCAGATCGAAAAGGTGGGCACAGCATGATAATTGCAATGTGAACATTCCTAAAATTAGGCCTCCAACAATCTTGTGCTTTGAATTAAGTGCAGTATCTTGCTTGAAGGAGTCATCTGATAGTCTTTTGGCTTCAAACACAGAAATCTTAGGTGACAAAAACCTAACAGAACAGTTACATTCAGAATCAGGAAATTTAGACAGATCCCTTCTTAACGATATTTTTCACAGACAGTCATTAAACAGCAATCCCTCATACACATCACAAGTCTTCAGGGAAAGTGTGTAGCATGGGCCCCTCTTGATTAAACCTAAACGTGACCATAACAGCATATATATATATATATATATATATATATAAACAGCCAACTAGATGCAACAATAATAATTTTATTAACAATCAGCTCAACATGTTTTGGGCGATAATTTCGCCCATCCTCAGGGACGCTAGACTGTGTTTACAACTTGTGGTATAAAGCTCCAACGATGCTGCCTGCTGGTGACCAGGATGAGGTGAGTTCCACCTCATCCTGGTCACCAGCAGGCAGCATTGTCAGTGCTTTATACCACAAGCTGTAAATACAGTCTAGTGCCCCTGAGGATGGGTGAAATTATCACCTGAAACATGTTGAGCTGATTGATATTATTAATAAAATTATTACTGTTGCATCTAGTTGGCTGTTTATATTAATGTATCAATGATGCACGGTTACACAAATATAAAATACATATATATATATATTTATTTATTATTTATTTATTTATTCATTTACCTATTTTATTTTTTAACAAAAGTATTGTGGGTTGGTACTGAAATCTGTAACTTCTGAGTAGTTTTGTGGTACTGTTTAATTACAGAACATGTCTTATGCAGCAACCCAGTATGTATGGTAAAACAGTAGAGAGTCTAGTTTATTATTCATACCAACAAAAGCACAATATAAATTAATAATATTTGGTAAATACTCCTACATATATATATATATATATAATAATATATTAATATATATACACACATTGTGCATTTGTTGGTATGAATAATAAACTGTACAAAAAAATACAGCAGTACATACATAAAAAAAAGTAGAGTATTTTAACAGTCAAAACAACAACAAACTGCTTTTACTTAAGACAACATTTGACAACATGCTGGTACTGAATGGAAAATTAAAATAATCTGTATTAGCCCAAAGTCTGCAAAATAGAAGGAATGAAAAGACACAAAACAAGAGATCATTTACTAGTGCAGAATTCAAATTAACAAAACGTGTTACAAAAAAAAACATCTACCTTTGTTGTTAGCTCCATCATGTCTCAAAATTCATCTTCAGTCTAAATATTCTATGAGGCATGCACAACTCCAACCCACTCCAGGATGCTCATAAGTAAAGCTATTGCCAACAGTTGGGGGGGGGGGGATTACCACACGCATTTTACCGCATCCCACTGATGCACACAAGTCACTGTATCCCACCCACAAAGAATTCCTTGAGCTGCCTGAAACACTGTAAAACAGTCTCGTGCACATCATAATCCAAAGTACACGTATGACCTCTGATTACTTTCGTTTAAAGTCCACCGGATATGAAAATTGCAAGTGATAATCGATGCTGTATGCAGGATGTCTAAGGACCTCCCACTGAATTACATTCAGTTGGTCCTGAATTCTATGGACCACATGGGGATGGACACTGTCTTGCAGTATGATTATGCCATCAGCCTGTTTACCTGCTTGTCTGTTCTTCATTTTGGTATGAAGATTTTGAATAACTTTGCATGAACAGTTTGCAATGATTGTGTTGTCACATAATTTGAAGTAGAGAAGCAGGCATCTGTGGATGTCAAAGAATGCGGTCAACCAGAAGATGTTTGTAACTTGAATTTCTTCAGTTGGCATCAAGTGGAGTGTCTCATCAAAAGCCTCCTGCTTTTCCTGTGGGTTCAACATTGTGACAATACATCTTATGACCCATCAAAATCCACTGCAGAGACAAATTACCTTCAGTATGGAACCACTACAGTTGTTTCAGTGATACAGTCACACTATACTCTGGGTATGTGTGCTTCAGCAGTCGTGAAATCAACTAGTAACATACCTTGTAAAATTCAAGATCCCATATAATCACATGCAGTGTGTTCTGTTCATATTCCATTCCACTGACCGGGAATGAACAGTCTGATCTTTGTCCTCATGCATATCATACAGGATTCACACAATGTCTTCCAGATCAGCAACAGTATGAGCCTATTCTAGTCTTGGGACATCCAGCACTTGCCGCATGCCTATTTGAAGGACATGAAGCAAATCCACCATCACCGTCTTTGATACACATTACCAATCTGGGTATGACTTTCAACAGGCTGACACCCTTCATCTCAAAAAACCTGACTCACTGCCCTCTGGTCCTGTATAGGCAGATTCACCACCTGGTATGACATATTTAGGTTGCACTGCAACATCATCCACCAGTCAACTGCACCCTCCTATACAAGTGCCTGCCAGAGTGTTCAATGAGTCAAAAGTGCTGCTGCACCATTCATTTTGCCAAAGAAGAGCTGCGAACAGGCTTCAGATGTATGTGCCTCGTATCAAACACACGGTGATTTCCATGCATACACAATACTGAACAAACTAGAAGGCTGTATCGCAATCGTCACTTTGAGCTGGTCTTGAAACATTCAGACAAGCAACGTTACACAACAGTCCTTGTCATTTTAACTAAAGCTTGAGTACTGGTGACTGATGATTACTGTCATCTATGATGTGCTGTAACGTTCGCTAATGACTGAGGTGGCGTGGACCTATGTAATGATGGTACCAACCTGACTGTGCAGTGTTTTCATATAACACAGTAATTATCTTTCATGATTTTACCATCACTGGAATTAATGACATTCAACTGTGTACATTTTGGAAATATCTGTCTGTAAATCAACTGCACTCCTGATGTTGGGCAAGCCTCCACAGTTCCTCATTAAAGACAACATCAGACCAAAAGATCTTAAAAAATTATCTTAAGGCACTTTTTTCATAAATGTTTGCAGGTTCTTTGTGATACTGTGTGTAACCTTCCTGGTTTCAACCCACATAAAAGAACAGACTTGAGATTACTTCTAAAAATTATCAACTTTGCTGCAATAAATATTTCCCTAGCATTCCATATTCGATAGAGTTGAATAAAAATGCACAGGCCTACTGAATCCATATTTTTACACCTTTCTGTGCACCTCCAGTGTTGGTCAACACACAGCCCAAGCACGCATATTTCTTTATTCTTTGATATCATTCTAATTCATTTTAAATCTTTTGTTTCTTTTTGCATTAATTTTAAGTGATTTCATTTTCTCACAATTAATCTCTAATCTGGAAACTCCTCCTGTGTGTCAGAAGACCCTCAGCTTCATTTTCCAAGTCAACTAAAGTGTGGGAAAGAAGCCAGATATCATGAGCAGAATTGAGGTCTTCCAGTTGTTGGGACACCCAGTTAATGACACTTCTTTTTTCTTTATGCACTTTTCCTCATCACCTCATCCATTATCAAGAAAAGTATTTTTAGTGACAGAACACATCCTTGTGCCTTGCAGCTCAAATAACTGGTATGGAGGTTGTAATTTTTCTGTCACGCACAATCTGACATGTAAAACCATTACAGGTTTGTTGAATGACGATGAGAGCATTGGTAAAGGTAAAAGGTAAAGTTCTCCCTAGAAGAGGCCACGAAATCCCAGAGGGGGGAGCAGATGTATAACTCTACTCTTTCTTTAACCTCAGCACTAGAAGGGGTGGGCGGTCAACACTATGCTCCAGCCGCTTTACCCCCGGGAAAGACCTGGTATCTATTGCATGGGAGGTTGGGTAGGCCACAGGGCCGGTCTGGACAGGTGTGTAAAATCTCGCCCCAACTTGGATTCAATCCCTGGACTGTCCAACCCTAGGAGCATCGCAATACCGACTATGCTATCCCAGCCCACATGATGATGAGGGTATGTACTAGAATATCACACAATTGAATGGTATTCCATATTTTACTTCTATTTGCAGAACCAACTGTTATCTGAATTAGGGTCATATATTAATTTAAACTTACCCATCATTTTTACCTCTGCCCCTCCTACCAGCCACAAGTTAATATATGTGAAAATAAAAAGAACTTGGTTATAGGAAAATACATAATTCCAGCCAGCTGTTGTTCCTAAACATGAACATCTCGAAGAGATGACAAAGAACACGGGAGGAAAAAACATAACACAGCGCACATGATCATACTGCAGCTCCTGTTCAAACAGTAGATGGCAGAAGGATGTGAATATGAATGTGGACAGACATATTATGATGTTGGAAGCCATCTGCCATTGGATAGTAAAAAGTATGTCTCAGTATATTACTGTTCAAAACCAAACAATGCAATTATTCAATACACAACAGACAATCGGAATGTAATAGAGCCAACTGTCAATGCAAGTGCCAGATTCTAAGCTGACAGCTCAATGTCACACTACGTGGAGGTGCTAGGCTACGACTATCTGGGCAGGCTTCATACCAAACAAGCTTAAGCCAATACGTGTCTCAGTGTGATAGTGGTGAACGCAAAACTACACAAAACGTGTTCTTCGTGCGTGAAAACTAAACTACCCAAACACGTCAAAATAAATCAGATCTTACTCCCATAGGCCCCAAATGGTCTAGCATGGAGATCTGATTGCCGCACACGCACAACTTTAGGTGCGGCACTGCGTCTACCTCTCCTACGGCCCTCTGTTTTGAGCCAAGAGAAACATAAACAAGTTGTAGAAATTTTCACATAACTGTACACAGATAATTCATATACACCAAAAAAGTACAAGATGTACAACATTATATTTAAATATCCTGCTAAAAGAACAAACAAGATATTATACATATATGTAACAATATAAGCAAACAAGAAGTTTCAAACAATGTAATTAAACAAATACAACAGTAAAAAAATGCAGTTCATCCAAGTCAAAAAAAAGCATGATCATCAATCTTTCCATTCTAGTAAACAAACGTTAATAGACATGACTGCTTTTTAACACTGTAATCCATATCACTGTCATGAACTCCATGGACACTCTCACTAAATTTTTACCATCAACAAAGTAATATACAGCAGTATTAATGTACATCCAACTGGACAATTCTATGTGCTACTTTGCTCCTTGCTATGACACGGTGCCATAACGAGTACAGTAGGTGACACAAAATATTAATGCTGTACAAGTATCCAATAGTGAAAAGTAAAATGAGAATAAATTATAGGCGAACTACAAATCTTTCATTTTATACATTTATTGCTGAATGACCCAATGAAATGGTGATGATATAATGCATGTGAGACTGTGAAAATAGAGGTAAATAGAACAGTGCTCAAAACAAAAAGGCAATATACAGACATTCGTATGAGGAAAAAATAAACAGACCACTACAAATAACTCATATAAGTAAAAAGGTAAAGCAATCCCATTCCAGGGCTGGACAGGCCCTGAAAGTTCCAGGAGGGTGAGACTCCCAGATTTCAAGACATTCGGCACATGAAGGTTGTCAGCCCTACACACCGGCCGTCTTTACACCCCCCCCAGGAAATATTCCTGGTACTCATTTCTGTTAGAGGCCAAGTCAATTCCAGGACCATAGTGCAGCCGGGAGGATTACGTCAATGAAAAATTCCAATGACGCCATCAGGAATCGAGCCCGCGACCTTCCGGCTTGTAGCGCAGTGCCTCAACCAACTGCACCACCGCATGCCCCTCACTCGTATTAGTAAGCACGACCTATACAGTCGTGTTTTTTGGAAAGAAAAATACACACCTGTTTAACAAAAATACAGGATGATTCAAAAAGATGGACTCAATTCAACAGTAATGGACATACGTAATTGAGTCCATCTTTTTAAATCACCCTGTATAACATTCCGTATGGGTTCATAATCTGAAGGCCTATTCATGTAACTGGCAGCAAAGTCTTCAAACTGTGGACCTTCATAGGAAAATTACAATCCTTGCCAACATTCTAACAGAAGATAAAAACGGGTTATTGACTGCCACCTCTTACACACCTGCACCTCAAATTAATGTACATCTACTGATAAAAATTCTTAATCAGCAGCATCTGATTGTACAGACTGAAGTAAAACCATTATTTAGATTATAAAAATACTAAATGTCTTACTTTTCACTTTGAGCCAAGTGTAGACGGAATCTTCCCCTGCCTCGTTAGCTGCAAGACACTGGAACATTCCTGAATCTTCCATCCTCAGTTTCCTTATCACCAGTGAACCATCTTCAATAACTGAATACCTGAAGCAAAGAAGCAAATTAAGAAATGCACACACAAAACATAAACTCTGGTGCATGCACTCCCATAACATGACTGACATTTATATAAAAAATTGTATTAGAGGGGAAAAAAAAGTTTTCTAATGTTTTGCTCTAAGACTTTTGTTCCAATCATTGTTCACTCTAATAAATGGATTGCAAGTCAACTGAAAATTATGATGTCTCAGCACAAGAGAAGAAAACAGAATGTGTATGTGTGTCTGAGAACAGGGTGCTGAAACACACAATTAGACTTCACAAGGTGAAAGTAACAGGATGATTGTAAGATGGCATAAGGTTCAAATTTAATGTTTGCCATCCCGAAGTGTTTAACATATATATATATATATATATATATATATATATATATAAATATAGAATGATGTATCAGTCAAACACAACAAAACTTTATTATGTTTATTATTGTATTAGGGCAACATGTTTCGATTCTTATAGAATCCTTCAGGCCCTTCTAAGATCCTTACTTAGCAATGTTTAAAATGTGCTGTGGGATCCCAAATGCTTACATTCTTGATAAAACTATGTATAAAATGCATGTGTCATTATGTTTTTATTGTACAATCAGGATACTTATTTCTAAAACTTTAACGGGTACATATGAAGGAGGTTACACGTATGTATTTGAGATGTGTTGTTATAGAACTTTGGATATTGTTATATATATTGTTGCTAATTACAAAATATGTATATAAGCGTTAAAACGTTAAAAACATTAAAAAACTATGCAGTAATGATGTGCTTGGTGATATCTTCACTGTCATTATAGAAATCCAACCACTCAACACTGGAGATGAGCCTAAATGTTCATCAAGAATATAATATCAGCATACGGAAGACATCACTTACCAAGCGCAACATTACTGCATAGTTTCTTAATGTTTTTAACGTTTTAACGCTTATATACATATTTTGTAATTAGCAACAATATATATATATATAACACTATCTAATGTTGTCTATAACAACACATCTCAAATACATACGTGTAACCTCCTTCCTATGTACCAGTTACAGTTTTAGAAGTAAGTATCCTGATTGTACAATAAGAACATAACGACACATGCATTTTATACATAGTTTTATCAAGAATGTAAGCGCTTGGGATCCCACAGCACATTTTAAACATTGCTAAGTAAGGATCTGTACCTTAGAAGGGCCTGAAGATGATTCTATAAGAATCAAAACATGTTGCCCTAATACAATAATAAACATAATAAAGTTTTGTTGTATTTGACTGATACATCATTGTATATTTATACAGGCATAAGGTACAGCTTGGCAGCTTTCATTCTTCACAAAATACTAATAGTCTGCTAAAGTCAAGGTTGGGATAGGATAGCAAGACATGTCGCATGCACAGTATGAAACAGAAATGCACACACAGTTTTTATTGGAAAGCCTGAAGGAAAGAGACCACCTGAAAGACCAAGGTATAGATAGGATAATATTAAATGTCTGATCAAATACCCATAAAATGTAGATATGAACTGTATATATACTGATAAAAACACCAACAAAATCCCTGTATATTATTCTTCAATGCTATTTGACTTAAATTTTTTATTCAGGAATACAATCTTCAATTACTTCTTCACTGTGATAATTTCTGATGTTTCCTGACCTTCCCTTCAGGTCCAAAAACACATATATTTTTTTGGTGTTGCTTGGATTTACTAATGTCTTACACTGAGTCAAGGTTTTCTCATTACAGCAGGCAAATTGCTGCATACAGAAGTTGCTACACTGTATGCCAGTCACATTCTGATGTTGGCAACTAAAGGACATGAAATCCCATAACAGATCTTTCCAACCAATAAAAAATGGAACACAATAATATCAAAATATTGTATCTTCTTTTATTACATATATTTAGACAATATGGTAACCACCGACTCTACCAGGAGCACTGCAAAAAGCCCGTTTAACTTCCTACAAAATGGAAGTGATTCCACACAAATTGACCTGTTCTGGTTCGAATAATATTCACCTTTCTCATAAAGCAAGTGCTAAAATTTAAGTGTCCCCATGTAAAAACCTCATACAGCTGCAGGAGTAACTTGTAGTTAAAGACCAATCGATAAAGGATCATCAATTCTTCCACCAAAATTAAGTTTATATATACCTGTTACCAGGAATACTCTCAACCCGTTCTGTGTTGCGAAACCACATGATGTTCGGACTTGGAACGCCGACGGCCTCACACGGCAATTGCACCAAGGACCCGTATTCACCCAGAGTTTCAGGCCTCGCACTGCTTGCAAATGTTGGTTTCTCTGAAATTAAAGGAATGCTGTAACACTTCTTTTCAATGCTCAGTTAAAATTAAAACCCACTTTTTTCATCTTTTTATAACATTTTTCTGACAATTTTATTGAAGACAATTAATATAAAAATATTTGACACATTCTACTTTATAACCTCAGTCATAACAAAATCAGTACACAACCACCTCTGGAGCCCCAAAAATATGCAATAATCTGTAGAATTTCAGCCCTACATAGGAGAATGAGACAATCATATTGACCTATGTTACAGACAACACAAAAAAAAGGTTACCACTTACATCACCAGAAGACACTGTATGAATACTGCATCATTAAACACCGCTCAAGCAACTAACACAGAAAACACCATTACATACTCCCATGAAAAATGACAACTTCAAAAGTATGGATGGAAAATTAAGGGATTTAATGTCACACTCCTCAACAAGCCCCCCTCCCAAGAAGTTCAAATACCACGTGAATATAGGAGTACATGATTTCAGGCTCTCGCCACAGCGAAAATTAAGTCTTTGCTCTCCTGGGATATTACGCAGTGTTCATTGGTAGTTACCATCGTTTTGGGACAGCCTATTCGCCCCATCTTCAGGGGTCAGATAGATAATTTGCATTGGGTTCAAGCCCTTACAGTCCCAATGCACCTAGGCCTTATAGAAGGGTCCTTTGTGCCCCATAATCTGATATCAGCTCAAGACAGCCCTGTCCCTTTACCAAAGTTCCAGATGACCCCCAGACTTAAAATCTTTGTGTCCTCTGGGTTCAAGAAAGGAACCCAGATATAGTATCCTTTCCTCTCAAAAAGTTGCGGCAAGCAAATCCCCTCCAGGTTCCCCAACGGGGCACCAATGGAAAGAGATTACCGCTTACACGGCATTTTTACATCTCTCTTGATATATCTCTTTTATCTTTCCATCAGTGTCCCCAGTAAGGGAGGCCCCTACATGTTCCCTAACAGGGTCCCCATGGACAGGGATACTCCATCACCAGAGCCACTGGTCTGTTCATTAATTCATTCGTTCATTCATTTACTCATTCATATAAGTCTGCTGGAGTCCCCAAAAAAGAGCCCTCCTACATATGGGGAAAAACAAAAGGTCACCGTCCACGGAGCCCCACGAAGACAGAAGATCTACATATACTGAGGTGCTGCCTGGTTCCCCAAGAGGATCTTCAAGGGTCAAACAGTCCAAGAACAATGCACCCCTGTTCCCAACTTTCTTCTTGGACAGCTTGACCCTTGATGAAAGGATCAAACGGTTGTGCCAAAACATCAGTCAATAACTACGAATCAATACTGTGTAACATCTCTGACGAGCAAAAATCTATGTACGTGACCGTAATGCTGTTACAGAGATATGAATGGGTTTCCATACACTCTCCAACCCTTCTGCGCTTGGGCATGGTGTTTTTAACAATATCTTGACCAGCAAGGCAAAAATTTGAATAAATGCTTGTGAAATATGAGGTTTTCACAGCTGTGGCTCATGAATCCGTTCTTTTAGGATAAGACACTGTGTCACTAGACAATTTGCTCCCAGTTGCACCTTCATCTTCAAGAATACAGAAGTGTGAAAAGAAGGAATGATCATGTCCCAGAAGAACAAAATCCCTCCTTCTTTGGGTGAAAATTATATATAAATTAGGTTCCTGATGTACGAGCTGACATTACCCTCCCAATACATATTTGAATGAGGATAAGACAAAATGCCACAAGGCCACAGTAGCCAGCCCTACTGTTTATGAAAATTTTTAATCATTTATGAAGTAATTTTACCCAGACCATGCTCACACGATAACACCGTTATGCCTTCTTTCGCCACTCTCTGTTTATCTAACCTTGATTACGATGGGAAACAGTAAAATGTAAAAGGTAAAGGTAAAGCAATCACGTTACAGGCAGGGGGGGGGGGGGGGGGAGGCAGAGGTTCCAGGAAGTTAAGGTTCCCAGATTTCATGACAACAGCACTGGATGGTGGTAAGGTTGTCAGCCTTAAGCACCGGTTACCTTTACCCACAGGAAATACTCCTGGTACTCATTTCTGTTAGAGGCTGAGTCAACCCCAGGGCCATATTGCGATCGGAAGGATTTTATGTCAATGAAAAATTCCAATGACACCATCTGGAATCGAACTGGTTACCTTCCGATTTGTAGCACGTCACCTTAACTGCTGTGCTACTGCGGTCCCCCACAGTGAAATGTGGATATCACAATGTTGTGAGGATGCATCAGTAAGAGTTAAATAACAAATCACTCAAAAGGATTACAACATAAAGTGATAAAAGCATAACAAATTGGTAGCAGCAAGCCCATCGGAAAAAATGGTTTTACTTCATATCTAAATTTCTCGTGGGCTTTCACATCAGTGGTAGTGGCTGTTCAGGTCACGCAAACCCCGCCAATTACCTTTCTTCCAACACATTCTTTCTACTATGCAAACTTTAAAAACTTCAACACTCCACCAAAAGAAGTTAATATATGCAGGGACTTTAATAACCTGTAGTAGCAGAAGTTAAGACACCCGCCGTTACTGAGCAAATTTACACAAGACATCAAGATACGAACACTAATGGGGCATTGTTAAAATGGTGACAACCTTCTAATAACAAGCTGTCCTCATAGTAACAGCCATGCATTATTATTGGTCTTTCTGTTTATCTGGCAACATGGCAGGCTTTCACCTTTGTTGTCATTACAGATCATTATTCAACTGCCTTCTTATTTGTATCCTACAGCAGTATAACCATACCACACTTCTGTATGGGTAAAAAATCGTATGTGGAATGCTGTCTGAGGAAGGGAGGAAGTGGAGTGGTGGGGTTGCTAGCAGGGGTGTGAAAGTTGAAAGCAATACGAAGACACACAGATAAAGAAAGATGTCCTTTATGTTTGGTGAAGAGGATGTGAAACTCACATTACTGGATTGTTTCAAAAATGGAAATTGGAGAAAAGAACTTCTAAAATGAAAAATGGTTAAATGTGAATAAGAAAATATGAGGGAAAGTCAAATGAAAACCATAAAAGTGCGATAAAAATTCGAAACCCAGCTCAATTGTCTTGTAAGTTGACAACAGTGATGCTGATGGTTTGTAGGGTGGCTGACAGGTGGCAGCATGATGCAGGAATGCAACACGACGGCGCAGTAGTAGTGTAAAGGTGGTGGCCCCGCTTGCAACATGCACCAAGGAAGAACAGTGTCCTGTCTTCCTTTTTTTAAGTAATGAAGGGGTGAAACCCATCGAAATTCATCGACGAATGAAAGTTCAGCATGGTGATGCATGTCTGTCACTACAGCAAGTGTACGGGTGAACTAGGAAGTTCATGAACGGCATCAGTTCTATAACAGACTCTCCTCGACCCACTCAGGCACACCGAGTAGTGACACCAGAGGCCACTGCAGCAGTTGAAGACACAGTGAAGGAAAATCATCATTTAACAGTGAATGAAATGGCCGCACATCTGGATATGAGTCAGACAACGGAGACTACATAGAAAAACGAAGTCACTGTGTACTTTAGTGCTCAATAAATTACGAGATAAAAAATATTTATGGTTTTCATTTGACTCACCCTCGTATTATGTCGCACTAATAAAGATTAGGTACAAAATTTAAGCAGACATTTAGAAAATGTCATGTGAAACAGTTTAATAAGAAAAAAAGTGTAAGCATAAAATCATAAGTATCAAATGGTGAAGGGCTACCACCATAACAACCCTGTGTTAATGAGAAGGTACCCTCAAGAACTGTAAGAACCAAACACAAATTACAACTATCACTACAACTATCACCACCACAACTAACACTATTAATTATCACTCTCATGTAGAGTATATACAATTATATTCCTGAAACAAACCATGCTTGTAGGGTATATACTGTTGCAGCTATTCTGTAGTAAAAATACATGACTATAAAGTTTACTACTACTCCTACTACTGTGCTGCCGCCGCTGCCGCTGCTGTTGCTGCTGCTCCTACTACTACTACTAATGTCATGGTTATTACCACCACCACAGCCATTACCACAATACACTCACCTAGAACAGTTACAGTTGCACTTGCTGTGACAGTTGGAAATCCAACACTGCGCAGTCGCACCTGACACGTGTACTGTCCCGTGTGGGTCAGGCTAGCACTAACCAAAGATAATGTTCTGTTCCATGCATCGTTGAAGGTATAAGAAATGCCAGAATTTTCTATCAGAATGTCATCCTTGAGCCAAAGCATCTCCAATTCATGTAGTGGCCTGATACAACAGAACATCAAGCACAGTGAAAACGTGCGCTAATTATTATCAGTAATCCGAAGCCAACAAACACAAAAATAATCATTTTACACCCTCAACATCTATAACCCTACAATACTTAATGCTGCAGTTACACTAAAATAGAAAAGTTTCCAAAAAGACAAGATATTTTCAAATAAACAGGTTACTGGAAATTGTGAAGAGAGAGAGAAAACCAACAAGATGCAACAGTTAGATGTTAATTATCGATACTTTCTCACCTTGATTTGGGCATCATTATACCCATCTTCAGGAGAACAAGACGTGTGTTACTGCACGTGGTGTGCTGCGCTGCTTCTGCTGGATGTGGTTGGTAGCAGTTGTGGGACGCTGCGTTGTAGGGTGCGAGCACTGTGAAGGTGACTGTTCGACTCAGTAACCTTCACAGTGCTCGCACCGTACAACACAGCGCCCCACAACCACTACCAACCACATCCAGCGCAGCACACCGCATGCAGTAATACACAGTCTTTGTTCTCCTGAAGATAGGCATAATGATGCCCGAAACATGTTGAGACAGTGTTGATAATAAACTTCTGATTGTTGCATCTTGTTGGTTTTCTCTCTCTCTTCACAATTTGCTCACGATGCACGGTCACAGAAACCTAAAGGTTACTGGAAGGTCAAACAAATTTATACCGCCTTAGCAGTGGGAAGTTTGTGAGTTACTTACGAATTGTCTCTAGATATTTCTGTCAAACAGTGACACAAAATGTACAGTAATTTTGACTTTCTTGATTGTCCTCAGTATTTCAAATACGTCACAGAATTAACAAATTCAACAGCTGCGTCTTTCAGGGTCCCTAACCATCCCACATTTTCAGTAACTGCAACTCATCACACTCACTCCAAGTACAGGCAATATCAATAAATGCATCACAATACCATATTCCTCACAAAATACAACTCATCCATAATTTAACAGGAAAAATTTTAAGAAATAACACCAGCCATATCATTTATTCTTACTAAGCAAGAAAATTTCAGTAGAATTTTCCAGGATAAAGCATTTTATTTCCCCAAAATTGTCAGAAATACTCAAACTGAATATCTGAATATTACCTGATGTACCCAAGCGGTAACCTTACCCCACCATTCATTATATATAACATTACATAATATCACTTAGATAAATATTAATGTACCGGTTTGTTTTGAAGTAATTCTGTACTGGAGCATCACAATGCCATAGACGGATACAACACACATACAAACTACTGTCACACACAGTAATTACAATAACCAAATAATTACACATAATATTCATCCATTACAGTAACATATTTAAACAGCACATTCAAAATAATATATTGGTTATCAGCTAATCCTGGTGATCATGCGCTATACAGCACAGGTCTGCGGCTCCTTGATTTCTGGGATTGTGGGTTCAAATCCTGCTGATAGCATGGATGTTAATCTCTTGTGTTTGTTGTGTTTCGTGCAGGTAGTGACCTCTCGCACAAGCTCATCACTCATTCAGAGGAGACCTACCAGATGCATGTGTCTAAACTTTGCGTGATCTAGAAACCTCAACAACGAGACAGCCTGGCCCAAGTTGGGCCATTGCATCACGGGGTGGGGGAATGGGTATCATCTGGCTCTGAAACATGTAGGGGAAGGTACTGAGTAACAGACAGAGCTGAGTTCTGTGAAACATTACTGTTAAGTGACCCTTATTATGCCAAAGAGTTTGCCTTATCTTCATCACAGATAACAATCCAAAGTTGGTGAAAATACATTGAGCCAGTTAAACACTCTGAGGTTAAACACTCCCATTTAACACAAGTTTTGAATTACATTGTTTAATTTTGGAGAACCATATAAACTGACTGTTGTACATAAAATAACTACTGAATATATTGCTAATATACTGTATCAACCACAAATTACATCTGAAAACTAATGTTTTATAGCAGTAATACTGGATATACAATAGCAGTTTTCTCCTTACATGTTGATCATCTAATATTGGACAGTGTGGTATCTGCTAGTACTGGACAAACAAAAAGTTTCTGAAAATACAATTTTATGAACAAACACAATCTAAGTGGTTGTGAATGTTTAACTGGTGATGAATACATAAACCCTGCCTACTTTACTACTGGAGGTGTAGGTGGTTCTGATGTTTGTTTAATTTAATTCATTTCATTCCATTTTAGTTGCTATTAGAATAAATGGCAAACCCACATCAAAAAGCAATGAGGCCAACTGACATAACATCAAATTGAGACAGCTATGAATAAGGTTAGGAATGAGCATATGTCAATAAGGGAAACAGCAGATGCTTTTAGTCATCAAAAGTCTCTTGGACAGAGAGTCTAAAAAAGCTGAGAGAGTGGTGAATATGACACCCAAAACTGGTTGGTTTGAGAGAACTTTCACAAAAAAAACTTGGAAGACGAACTAGTTGGCCACACATAAATAGACCTAGATGGTCAACTTATGCCACTAAAAAAGTCATTATGCTTTTTTGCATATAAAGTTGATGAAATTTGAAAAATTCCACACCATTTAACACTAAAAAAAATGTTCTGGGTAATAATTTTGTCTCAACTTTATTACAAAGCATTCAAAACCATCAATGAGAACTTTGGAGGCAACTGATTTACAAAGCGTTTTTGGCAACATCAGGCCATAAGTAAAACAGTGTTTTGATAAGCTTGACAAAATGCCAAGTTATGAACCTTGGCAGAAAACTTTGATCATAAGTTTGCAAACTTATCATGTAGTAATGACCCTGTATGTCATGCTTGTTGTTCCGTCACGGGACGGCACATATTTCTGACATGTGTCTGCAGCAGATGTGTGACAGATCAAGATAAAACTAAACTAATAATCCACTGTAACCTCCAGTACTTAATGAACCACACGAGTTCTGATTTAGTACACCCAGTACCTAGCATTAGCTATGCAATGCAGATCAACACCAGCATCTTTCACAATTCGTGTGTCTGTAGGTTTGACGACAATTTCAGGTGCAATTTCTGTTGGTGCTTCCCCTGTCACAGTCAATCTCACGTACGAACTATACTCCTCTCTGCCAACATGTGGATTCACTGCTTGTGCCCTGTATGAACAAGTAACATAATTTCAATTCCTTGTATATTACTTCAAATCACTATACATAAAATAACACTCAACTATTTCTGGGGAGGACATCCCATTGTGCTACAGAATTGAAAGACAATAATAAGTTCATTTGTTTCAGTCAATCACAATAACATTGTATTATTTAACTTACTGGCAAAAAGTTTCGGTCATTAGACCACAATCAGGCCATTTTTACACAGAATTTAAAACAGGTTAGGTTAGGTTAGGTTAGGTTAGGTGTAGTGCAATCAATTATACACCATCTTTCAGATTAGCATAAATAACACCATAATGTATCACAATTAGGGTAAAATACAGTCAAACAAAACTTTTGGTATTTATATTGCTAAGAGATGAAGAAGGAAATATATGTAATTTAACCACCTGCAGCTAATAAGCACCACCATACCTGTTGGATATCGGTCCACACATAACATCTGCCAAGAATCAACCATTACAGCACCAACTGACAACCAATTCACTGTGCCACCAAGGAAAACCAAACAAAGAAACCAGCATTGCCAAACATGAATTTCCCCAGTTTGACACCATACCCCCCCCCCCCCCCCACCCCCTCCTCACCCCCCCACCCACCCCCCTTC
>Ga0123352_10005019_pt1 | contig 19754 bp, 11 predicted proteins | sample TergutLab28metaG_FD_89700 | JGI IMG/M metagenome (GOLD analysis project Ga0123352, IMG submission 89700) | Labiotermes labralis P1 segment gut microbial communities from Petit-Saut dam, French Guiana - Lab288 P1 | ecosystem: Host-associated > Arthropoda: Insects > Digestive system > Gut ... | reverse complement strand
TTATCTTACTATTAGTTTCAAGTTCCTCAATTTCAGCTTTCAGATATTCCTTCTTTTTGTTCCTAAAATGTCTGCTTGCATCTCATCTTACACTGCTTAGATTATTTATATTGCTTTGGTTTGGATCCTGTATCCACTAAATTTTAGCCTGCTTCCCTTATCTAAAAAAACCTAAACATTCTTCATCAAACCATGGTTTATGTTGCTTCAATTCGCGCAGACCTAGACTCTCTTTAGCTCTCGGAACTATGTATGACCCCCTATCACTAACAAACTATATTCTCATAACTGCTGATACTATTCTGTGGTGTACAAAAAATCCTCTCTCCAACTGATGATTTTTATTTCCTTTTCCATAGAAAACATTATAATCCCCTGCTCTTACTCTGTCCCCTTTGTCCCACCTAACCTCCTGCACACCCACTACATCTAATTCATATCTAGCTAATTCCCTGTCATCAACACATACCTATTCTTTATTGCTTTATATTACACGACAGCTTCCAGTACGAAGCCATGGTGGCCAATAAGACTGACTCTTAGTTAAACAATGTAATTTAATAGGAACTGCAACGTGGAAACACGTGTACTTGACTGCAAGACCTATATCCGACACACACACACATATATATATATATACACACACGGCATTTAATTCCAAGTCACGCACTCGCGTACATATCATGCGTGAGCAAACCACAACACAGACAGCCTTAAGAAGATTCTACAATGGATGGAAGCAGTTCGGTATGACAAACACAAGGGCAACGGAACTTTGTTCTGGTGTCCCCAAAAACATTCTGGGACAGAATCTACTCCACCCTCAGCATTCAAAATAGGAGTTGAAAGGTGAAGGTTGACTCTTCCAAACTATAGCACGTACACTGTACCTTCTAACTATGTCAGCTAAGATTCTATGCGTCCGCCTCGCAGTTACATTTATTTATGGCAAACACAACAACTTCTAAGTTTACAACATGAATATTCAATGGCATTGTGATGTTCAACTGTCACTCAAGGTCTATAAAGCCTATGAATTCCACTGAGCAGAGTACTTATCGAGAAGCTAATATTTCCTCAGCGATTCAAGAAATTCTCGGCACCAATTTTGGTACCCAATCACCGCGTTCACAACAGCCCGCCACCTGTCCCTATCCTGAACTAGATCAATCCAATCCACGCCCCTCCTCATCCTGTTTATTGAAGATCTATTTTATGTGTATGAATGGACAAATAAAAGGTTTAGCTCTAGAAACCGTAGCTACAGATGGGAAGTACCAGAATATCCCATTTAATTCCGAAAACATATTTCACTATGAAGACACCTGTCTTCTAATAACACATACAGCAGGTTTCTCTTAAGCACCGATATGTATCTACCAGACTACACGGCGTCACTTCCCAGAACACAGTCGTATTCATTGTCACCGCCGGAAAACCTAAAATATTACTTGATATTTGACTAATGTTGGTATAATGTTTCAGGCTCTGACACTCGTGAAAACCTGTGAACCTGTAGCTGAAATGCGGGAATGTCGGGCACCAAGGGATTGGTCGTTACTGGCTTTGCAAAACATTCGCACAGGAAAGTCCCACTACCTGGTCATCTGCCGCTGTCCACCCGCTAACATACTGGGTAAGTTACAGGACGTTACCAACACTCATATTTGATTATACAGGTTTCTGAAAAAGAAAATAAAACAACGTTCTTCGTGAACTCCTCTACTGTTGAACACAGAGGCAATACATTCCTTCGAAAGGGAGGAAAATATCCCAGCGACACTGCGTCATATCCCTGGAGACCTAAGTCCTCAATTTTAAAAAGGTATTCAGACGGCTGCAGTACTATCCGGTAACAAAAGACATGCGATTACAGCTAGTTGTCTATTTTGGTGTTTACTTGCCAAAAATCATGCAGATATCTAAATTCATCTAAAGAAAAATCAGATATTTGGAATTCTTGAGGGCGGCGACTATAAGAATACTATTTTCTAGGACTTGAATCTAAGTAGTTTGGTACACAGACACTTATGTTTCGACAAAACCCTCTGCATCTTACCCTTCTTCTACCCGACAGATGGAGGCAGGCGGTTCTTCTGACACTTCGATACCTATTTACCAAAAACACGACGTCAGATCATAAACGACCGTATTCGTAAACATAAATAGTCGTACTGTATTGCAAGTACAGGCCAGTTCTAACAACACTTTTGTGAGAAATTTGACTATTTATGCATGTATGTATGTAGATAGGAATTATATATATATATATATGTACGTAGGTAGGTATGTATGTATGTATGCATGCACGCATGTATGTATGTATGGATGGATGGATGGATGTACATACGTTCCTACAGCCACGAACATGTCACAGTTATCCCCCTTCTCCAGAAGCGAAGCTCTTTACGAATGCTCCCAGTTCAAACCTCTTCGTTCCTTCCTCCTACATTTTTCTTTTTTTATTCTGTGTACACTCAGTACTTTATGCAATTTTTAAGTTTATTCTACCACAAATACGAGAGGAAAGAAGAACAATGATGTCAAAGATGCTGCTGCAAGTAAGCCAATGCTAAAAATCACTACAGGTACGTTCTCAAAACAAAAATTAATATTTAACAGCCACCTAGCAAGGTCACATATTTCCTAGTTTAATTTATGAGCGGGTGTTGGAAAGAATGAATTACTTGTACGATAAAGCCAATGGGAAACTGCACACGGAGTTACGCACAGTCGAGGAACGTACGTTATTTGTTTGTATGTTCGTGGGTCATCGGACAGCATGGCCCGAAACGGGCCGAAGCGCCATGGAGGACGAGGAAGGATATTGCGTTACCACAGGCCTGGCTATACAATACGGAAACAAGAAAACAGAACACACAGCAGATGATCAGGCTGTAACCAGTGCATTTAGTGGCGCTCTAACCTCGCAATACCTCTACACCCCACTGTATCAAGGTTACGATAAGTAAGAAGTAAGCAATCCGTAAATGTCATTTCCAAGTAATTTATCCTTTCATCCAAAACACAACTATAATTTAATTTTAAATTAGAATTTTATGCCATTTCCAGGGCATTTCTAATTCAATGTTAATTCTAATAACATGCGATGTCGTATAGTATGGGCTACTGACAATGCCATTAAATTAACAATACGTAAGACATTTTAAATTAAAGAACACCCGTAATAAGGCAATGTCAGTTAAAGACCACCTGTATGGACCTACAAGAGTGAAATTTAATTACCGCTTTGCTGCAGTTCGTGTCGTCCTCTGCAGAACAATCAAAACAAACCATTCCTTCTACACCATACTTTACATTATTAACTTAACTCAGTGGTCTGTGTCTTCCACTCCTGTACGACAGTCCATTCACTGGTTTATGTACCATTGTAGTCCTGCTTGCAAGAGGAATTCTACTCTTCGGTAATTTGGTTCAATGAACTTACTCTTCAGAAGGCTGGTTTCACTAAAAACAGACAAAAACTTGAACTCCTACTGATGCCTCAAAACCAAACACAGTTTAACCCTTTGCAGTCGAAAATATTCTCGTGAATTTCAATTAATAGGTCAGCAAATCCCTAATTTTCAAAGCTCAAATGCAGCCACTAGAGAGCACAGGCTTAGGGAAACCCAAAACAAAATACTATGAAGCATCGATTTGAGCTCGACACTGGAACAATAAGGATTCAACGACACTGAGGACAGTTGTAACGTTAAGTGTGCAAACATCCGGACAAGTGTGCAGCACGGTCGAATATAAGGGGCACTGGTTAAGTATTTATACTCACTCTCTCTGTCACACACACATATATACACAGTACTTTGCATACTTTAACACCTTACGACCTCGTGATACTACAATGTATTGCAAGCTACATCAGAACACTGTGCAGCTGCTACGCATACACCAGGTCTATCAAAATGTTTCCGGAGTTCAGCCGTAAAACTTAAGTACTTAAGCGCGGCTTTCCAGTCTAATCATCCTCGAAGTACTTCCCTTCTGCGCGCACACACTAGCCCCAACAGCTATGCCATGCTTAGAAGCACTCGTGGCAAGCCTCCATTGGTATGGTGCGCAGGCCGGCAGTCGCACTGCATTTCATATCCTCGAGCGTCGCAAAACACCTGACCCAGAAGCCCCATTGTTAGTCTAGGGAAGAGCCAAAAGTCACAAGGTGCCAGGTGTGGCGAATACGGTAGCTGCGACCTCAGTGCGATTTGTTTTCCCGCTAAGAATTACTGCACTGCCATAGCTGTGTAACCTGCGCCAGTGTTGTCATACAGGGTCCATCTTCAACAATACAGAGCTCTGACGATGGTCTATAACTCACTGTCATAATCTCCTTTTTTTTGGACCTTGTCTATCGCCTAAAATTTAAGACACTTTCAAACACGACGTTTCGGAAGCCAGTTCTACTTGCGCCTTCAGATAAGACGTACAACTTATATGAAGACGGAAACAGAGATGTAAATGTAAAATGTAAATTCGGAAATGGTGTTTAACAAATAGTAGGTTGAACCTTTAATAGTAGGTGAACATATCTAGGAAATTTATTTCATTACGTAATTTAACTATTGTGTTACAGATTCACCACACGTGTATGGAAAATTATCCCGCTACTCATTCTTTTATTTACATTTTATACGCTTTTATATACTGCGACATATTAATATCTTATTATTCCTTGATGTTAATGTAATTAATATAGGTTTGAATGTTTGTAAAATCGCCTGAAGATGGCCGAAATTATCGGCCGAAACATGTCGCTTATATGAGAACTGAATGAATGTCAGAACATTTATGCTGTTGTATTGGTCTGATAACTATAGAAGACAATGAGTTGAGACAGTATGCCCAACAGGCAAAGTATGTGAATAACTACAAAGACATCAGGAGCTATAATTAATAAGTTCGTATACAAAAAGTGGTGTAGAAGTTGGTCAATAAAAGGTGATATGAACATGACGCACGGTATATACAACGTGAAGACGGTACGAGAACAATGACTGGATTCAACAGGCCTGTCCCAAGCCACTGTGGCCAACCGTGAAGAAGGCAGGGATTCCTTTCCTGCACGTATAAAAACTAAATACTGCGGAAGCGTAAAAAACCAAACACCGCTGTTCGAGAAAACTTGTTACAAATTGAAAGCCGCAGTTGGCGAACGAATGCTGTACGCTGAAGCACCCTGTTGTTATTTGCGAACTTTCTTTAATAAGAAGGGCGGATACTCACACTTGGGCGTGATAATTTAAATTGTAATCTGTTCCTTTTAACGTACAATCTATAATACCTCTGCCTCTGAGGACGAATTAAGGGTCCTTGTCTTCAAAGAAACCAGCACCACTTATTTCTGTCGAAACGTATTTCATACTTTTTTGTGGCTCTAAATAAATTCGCAGGCGTCTCAGTCATTATCACAGCGCGAGAGGACTAAAAGAGTTTCCGGCATTCCTGCCAGATGCAGACACTTTTTCTTGTGACCCGAGTTTCTTCTAGGTAACCGGTGACACCGGACAGCCATTCCAAATCTCAGCGCAGACAGTTCTGCCTTCATTCGTCTACGGTCAAACAGGCCGTCAATGATCGTGACCGAGACAGAAAACTGTGACACAAACAGCCCAGGCATATTCCCAGCTCTTCCTTTAAAATCTGCTAAACACAAATCTATGATGATTCCTACCTCTTATTCGTCCTTACGTTTTATCGTTTCGATTGCATATAATCAAATAAAACTTTTGTTTTGTAAACCTTAGTTTCCGGAAACACAGAGTACCCACTGCGGCTACATCAAAAACCGATACGTCAGCCGCATAACGTTTGTGAATAAATCTGAATTTTCGCGGAACCGCTGTATTGTAAGAGTTTATTTCTTTGCTGCAACAAAGAAGTAAAGCACTTAAAACTTAATACAAAATATAAAATATGCGCATGTTTGAAAAACAAAGTTTTATTATCGGCGAGTGACACTGAAAACTAAGCCCGTACCCATCACTCAAAAATATAGGAATGAATAATGCAATTAAAATTCATGAAATTCATGTCACCAAATTCGCTGTAAAAGTGAATTTGCCTACTCCGCGAAACACAGTTTGAATACGACTGCGTTAATCACTGTACGCATCGTAAGGAGACTGGGAATACTGTAGCTTCCTCATCTCAACTTATAAATTCATAAAGGATATGAAAGCAGATTACATTCGGAGAACGGTTGCGCGACAATTCGTTTCAGAAATGTTGTCTTCCTGCCGCGTACCTAAAATAGTAGACATTACAATATGAAATACTAGACGTTTCCCTGCTACGAACACGGACGGAGAGAGTTTGGGAACAAAGGTCCAAGAACAGTATGTGGTCCTAAGAGAAAGGCAGAATATGAGGATGACGGGGAAAAGACTTGAAAAATAAGGTGCTTAAAAATTTGAATTGTTCATCAAGAGTAGGGTGACCAAAGAACGGTGCCATAGTCGAGACATGTAGCACGCAGAAGGTCGACGAAAAATGAATGCAGTATTTCAGTTAGAAAAGTAACAGAAGAGACCTTCGTGTAGATGATGGTGTAGACTAGATTCATCAGATTCACGGTAGGGAGCAGTATAGTAGAAGGGTCTTCTGAATTTGGCAATGAACCACCGGGTTCCACAAAAGGATAATTTCTTGACTAACTGAGCGACTATTACTTTCTGTAACATACTGTACACGAAACAGTCCCATCCCATTCCTTTTTATATGTGCTGTTTGGTGGTGGTTTTGTGTGTGTGTGTGTGTGTGTGTGTGTGAAAGAGAGAGGAAGAATGATGCCTGAGTCCAGACAAAAAAGTGTAAGATTTTGGCAGTTTTCATGCAGCAAATTGTTTCATTTCTAAAATAGTCCGGTCAACACTGAAGTAATCAAATTAATGACATAATGTCATCAAATGTTAATGAAAAACATATGGGGTTATTCTAGTAAGATCAATGTGAGTACGTGGGATCAAGCAATTCCAATAATGTTTACATGAACTATTAATGCATTTCAGGTTGCTGCTTCAAAAGTCACTCAGTCTTCCATGTTGTGAAAAATATTTATTTTCTGATAACACTGCTGACTGCTGGACACACAAATTAGAAATTCAACCAAATTATCACTGATACAGACTGCTTACTTTATGAATACTTTCAACTAAGAATTCTCTGAATTTACTTCACTTTTTTAATTGGCCAGAAAACCCCACATTTTCAGCATGTGGCTACAATTTTGACAGTTGGCAACATATTCACATAATGTAACAAATATCTTGTTTCTCCCTGCTAATACAGAAGGTCCCATGAGTCATGACCAACCGACATACGCCAGTGTACCAGGAATCCGAGTTTATGGAATGATGTGTGCCCAGGTCAATAAGAGAAAAGGCCGACATCTCCGGTTTGTCAGATCAAGTACACGTAAGTTATGGCAAATTAGCATCCAATACTATAATACAACCCACACACATCAATGAAAAAGAAATATTTTCTTGAAGAAATAGAATTATGTCTCTGTAAAATTATTCTACACAGAAAAGATAGTTCTAAAGACATTTGTTGTCAGTCTTGCCATGAAATCATGAAATATACTACCACCACCACCACCACCACTACTACTATTACTCTTACACTTAACATTCAATATGACACATTAGGCAAATCAAGAAGGATGAGAGGGATGGATCATGCAGCATGCAAAACATACAGGAGAAACACACAGCACACACAACAATCTTGTCAGAAAACCCCAGGGCAGGCCATCACTTTGAAAATTTAGGCACAGATGAGATGACAGTACTAAAATACATCTTCGAGAATAAAGTGTACATGTGCGGACTCAATCCAACTGGCTAAGGACAGAGTGCAGGGATAGGACCTTGTAAATATGACACAACTCTTTCAAGTTCAATAAAGGTCTGGAATTTTTGGACCAGGTAAGAAATTTTCAGCTCAGCAATATGAACTCTTTCCTAAACAGTAATTGAATTTAAAGACATACCACTATACTGAAGTGCTTATTGTCATGACAAATGACTGACAGCTGCCAGAGGCATTTGATCCCAACACAGAACACCTTACAAAAGTACACATAGCAGTACAAACCACCAAAAACTTTACAAAATGACCAAAACAATCAGTAAAATTTTTGGTATCATAAAAAGAGATTTCATAAATTTTAGACACTTATCATGAAAGCATGGACTTAAAAAAAATACTTCCAGCAAAAATAATTCACTCTCACTCATCATCAGTGTATTTGTAATCAGATACTTACCGGCACAAATTACAATAACAAAACAAAGCAAACCAGCCCTTGACACTCAACACCATGGAATTTTAATTTTATTTTCCAAATTTAATACTACAATTCCATGAAAAATATTTTGCGCATCTTTGTGACTTACAAATATACTGACAATGCAATGCAAGGTACTTCAAGTGACTGCAGACCTGCTGGGCATGTCATATGCACTAGCAACGTACCACTCACACATTGCATATACTACCATATTAAGAAGATAACTGTAAACATGGGAAGACCTGCAACACTGCATGTAGTATAATGGCAAGGCTACAGGTTGGAAGACTGACAAATCAGGGTTCAATTCCCAACAGGGGAGAGAGATCTCCATTCTGAAGCATCAACATAGACTCTGGGGCTCACCCTGCCTCCCTTGAATAGGTATTGTGACTTCCCAGGGGTACAGTGGGTTAAATGACCACTCATGTCTATCTAGATCTAAGGCTAAGGGTGCATTGAGCTATACAGCCACATCTCCACAGCTGTTCATGGTGTGGTCACTTAGTTTACTGTAAATACATTAAAGCTGTGCAGTAAAAGCAATCCCCATATGGGTATGGGCAGTTCCATAGGGCTCCAAGAAGCTGAGGGTCCCATATTTTCTAGACAATCGGCACATGAAGGTGATGAGATTTTGAGTCCTATGTACTGGCCACCTTTAACCCCTGCGGGATAAACTGTGTACTCATCTCTGTTAGATGACAAGTCAACCCCAGCACCATAGTGTGGCCAGACGGATTACGTCAATGAAATACACAGCTGTGCAGTTTAATACAAAATTGTAGTTATAGTACAAAATCCTGTTTAGTTTATTGGTTTATATAGACATAAAGTTCAAAATAATGAATAATTATACTTAAACGTATCTGCCACAAAATTTCAGTAAAGCAACCCAATTCCAATTTCTCAAATCATAAACACACACATGCACACGCGCGTGCACACACACACACACACACACACACACACACACACACGTGCCATTCAAAAAATAGAAACTGTGATTATAAGAACTATTCAGAATTTCCTACAGTATTCCTTTTGAAGTGTTACCAACATTTGTTTTATGAAACTAAAAATCAGAATTTTGCACCATCGTAGCTATATTCATTCCTCACCGATTATCTAATTACATACCTGTCTGCGTGTGTCCTAAATGCTGTGAGAACTCAATAGCATTGCAAGATTACTCTCTTCTGTAGAATTCTAAAGCATGGATGCCTAGATTAGTGTTGCCCTTGGCAACAACACACCCAACAATAACCTCTTTCAATTTCAGGTTCAATGCCACCATTTCCATGGAAAAAAGTGAAAGAAATGGCCAATACATTTCACTGGGATAACTGACGGATGCATTTCCACATCACACCATCAAAGAAGAGGGAAAGACCAGTTCAGGTCTAGTATCATGGAAGATGAAAATATTTCACGCCAACAAAGAAAAACCTCAATTCATAGTTATGATACTTGAATATTTTATACTGAAGACTGAATGGCTAGAAATGAAGTGTGGTAAAAGCCTTTACCAGCATTCATTTCAGGACAAGTGAATACAAGTGAAATGGGATATGCAGGCAAAACCACAAATAGTACAATGTAATTCACTGCATGTGGCATGAAGAGATTTCTGCCAAAAGAAGTTCTGTAAGTCATCCAGGTACTTTGTATTTCTTATTTTTCACATCTCAATTCAATCTCTTAAAAGAAACAAATTTTCAGGAAAATCAAAGGAGCAGTGTTCATTTAATCAGAGCAATGACTGGCTTGCAACTCAATGTATCTGTACTCTAAAATTAAATATTTCTAATAAGTGATATTCATTAACAGTGGCAATGCAGGTGTCCCCATCTGTATCCAACTCTGTGTCATATACGGACTGATTATTTTAATACAATTTATCAACTGTTTGTTCTAACAGACAATTCCAGTACTTACTACATTATATATACTAAATCAGACTAATACACCAATTTATGTTCAAGCCATTTTATATGCAGAACCATAGTTGTAACTCTTATGCTGCTTTTTCTTTACGTTAAATCAAGGTCTTATTATAGCTCATTAAAACTTGGGTGTGCATTGTCCCCCCAGTTAAATTGCCACTTCCACATCAGCTCCACCACTGAAATGAACGTAATGTACAGTACATATTTATCGATATGTCTACCAGACACACACACACACACACACACACACACACACACATACACACACAGACAGACTCTCTTCATTATGTTGAATTCAGTGATTTGATTTTGGTGTCAGAAAAATACAAATGGGTTCAGGTACTGGTGGCCACAACTGAGGCCCAAGTGGCACAGTGGGTTGGTGGATGTAGTTGAAAATCCATATATGGAAAACACCTGAGCTGTAATGCAACAACAATGCCTATACATGGTATACCGGGGCATTGAAAAGGAAGATTTCTGATAATCATAACATATTTTGTTAAACTCTGGTAGTATTTAAATCGTACTTTAAAGTAACCATATAATGAAGGTTTAAGTCCTCCAGAATGTAACACTGTGTCACTGGGACAGTAGTTGCAGATGCTTTGAAGGACCACAGTGCCTTCATTTTGATGGTCAAGCAATCCAATCATGAAGACATTATGATCCTTCACAAAGCTGCAAAATAATCACACAATGACATGGCATCACATGCCAGGATACTTCAATTTGCAGCAACACTGCTATGAGAACCTCAAAGCCAGCACTAACATCTAATGTTAAAAGCAAGAAAAAATTCACACCAGCTTTCGCTCTCCACTGTTTTAAGTATGGCTCAAAGTAATTTTCGTTTTTAATTAACAAATATGATTGAGAGTTAAGATTTTCATGGTGGTGAATATTCAGATTGTGGTCTTCTGGATTTTAATACTGACCATTCTCTTAGAAGGATAAGGGCATAAAGGCACTAGATTTTGCAAAGTACTGGTAACATCTAAGAGATTATGCAATGTCAAGGCCCAGAAGACTACAATCTCAAGTTATGGATTTGTTGTTAACAGTCACTACAACCAACACATGCAAAATTCTGTTTAAATACATCACAGTACACAGAAATCAAGAAGCTTCTCTAGTAAAAGGTAAAATAGATTTTCTGCTGTCACTATTTCCACCTATCCTTTGCGCCGTAAGGATAACGGTGGACTGGTGTCTACATCACAGTGCAGGTTTCTGAGTACTGAAAGCTTAATTAATACACATTTAAAATATAACAGTTAAGCACAAGTCCATAATGTACCTTATTTACAACAATCCTTAAAGATTCAGTTCCTTCAAACAACTGTGCTACAGACAATGACAATGATTATCTGCAAGTTCCTTACTAATGAAAACTGATAGACTCCCTCCACAAAGAAATCCCTAGCCTGCTTCTGGAACCAACGTACCAGGGCAGCTATGATAACTTTTTCTGACTTGAATCAATGGTTCTTTAGTACTTTAGCATTCAAGGATCCTGACATCACCACAAGAAACAGCACTCTGTGGAATTCACTGAGACCTTCACACCACCAAGAGAAAGCAACCCAGCAAGATCGTGAGGGGATGGATCTGTTGCGATGTGTGTATAGGGAGGCAAAATTCTCAACAAGGCCTGAATATTCTCTCAAGCAATGAAAGAGCAGGTAACTCCGTGTCAAAAAATAATACTAAGGCCCTTTGTTACACAAAGGCAGCTGTGAAATCAGACGTAGCTTCATGACACAAACGAGATTGTGGGTGGAAGACACAGGTTTTATATAACCCGTGCCTATCTGGATCAGAGAAACACTGCATTCAACAACATAGTATGAACAGAAAATTACAGAACTCTGAATAAGTAGTGTCAGGTTGTTGAAAAAAAGAATAAGAGTGATGTGACTCTCATTGTGATAATCTATTGACAGCTACACTGCTGTCTCCAACATGAAAGAATGACAGGGAAGACCAACATTTGAGCATAACAGATTGAGCAAAGTTCTTTACAGACAGCGTTCCCTCAAGTTCTGGTGACATCTCATGACATCAACTGCTTTTTTACTCTGGACACTATAGGACACATAATATCCACATTCTGGGTATCTGAACCTAATAATAGCTCGTTCATGTCATAATGTTCCACCAAAGTTCTATTCCCTACTCCAACCACAGAACTGCATTTTTCAAAAATCGAGAGACAAGAAGAAAAATTCAGCAATCTTTAAGTTTATTGTTGCTTTAAGTTTATTTCCCTTCCATGATCTAAAATCTTCATATGTAGATTTCACAGTTTCCTTCATAGGTTTCCTGCCATGCCACTAGCAACACAACGTACTACTCCAAGACACTGTCCTGCCTATTAGAATACAAATGCTGGGTACAAATTCTCAACCCATGAATCTGAATTAGTTTGTATTATATAAATACAAATTGAGCTCTTATCCCAACTGGCCACAACTCAAACAGCTACTACTAAATCCTGTTACCCCATTATAAAAATTAGCAGTAAAAATCATGTTAGAATTAATGGCTCATTACTTGATTAAGTGAATAACAGTTGCTACTTTTGTTGAAAAATGAAACTATGAACACAAGATAATATTAAGAATGCAAATCTAATGCAAACATCTGTTAATGCCACAGCAGCAAAACTGATCTCTCCAGAAATATACTGAAATGCATAACAGGATTTCCCTGAGCATGAACAGACTTGTACTGAAATTAAATCCGTACGGCATGCACAACATATGTGGAAGAATACATTATTACAACAGCAGTTAGAAGTTAAACAGTCAAATGGTACTAGTTAACAGGGGACAAATTCAGCAGTAAACAGGGAATTATCATCTGGGAAAAGAGAGGGTTTCAAACTTCCAGGTTCTGTGTGGCTTGCAGCCACATCTCATCTACGAGGTAGTGGTATGAACATTGAAGAAAGGTAACAGCTGGCTCGCTGGTCGGCACACTTAATTGTCACAATAATGCAACAATAAGGCAGTATAATGTTTTTGAATGTATTCACCTCATCTTGTGTTGACTGCAGCAGCAGTCCAATTTGCTTGGTACACACTGAAAAAGGTTACAGAACTTACATTAACTGGCAAGCAATAGCAGAGTATTATGTGACTCACCCAGCACTTCAGCATTGACGTGGATGCTGCAACTGTACATGGCTGCCATGAGTCGCTGCGGTTGAGCTTGGAATGCTTTCCGACAACCTTCTTTAACTGCCGACATCATCTGTCCCGAAAAGGGCCCATAAGGTTGACTGCTGCTTATAGTGTCACTGCAAATTAAATATTTTAAGTACACTCTCAACAAAGCAGTCTTCAATAAGCACAATTTATAGTACAGCAACCTGAGACACTACTTGCTTAATGTGCCACAAACACTGTGAGTGTTCCTCACTTTGAAGAAGTACTCCAAACATAAGCTACAAGATAAAAAATTAAACATGATGGTAGTATGTGAATTGAACCTATTAATTCCCTTCACTTTCAAAATTGTTAGGTACAATTGTTATTGGTAATGGTTATAATCAGCAAGAAAAAAAATAATAAACAATCAAAAATAAAGATAAAAAGTAAACCTTTCATACTAAAAGTTCAAAAAAACTGTCCATATCTTCATTTTCACTGTTACAGTCTCACCGAACAGCTGTATACCATGTAACACGGAAAGAAAAAACTGACTGCTTTTTGACATTTTCTTTCAGCTGTGGCTACTTAAAAAGAAAGAAATACGTAAAAAAGGCAGAAGTGTAAAGAGTAATGTGTTTTGGCATGCCCCATCCATCTCATCCTCCTTGATTTACATGCAGCCACAAACAACCTAGGAAGTTTGTCACAAACATAATCAAATTACTGGCATGTTATGAAATGGAAAGTGTAGTGTACCTTGCAGATATTTGTTCAAGTTGAGGTTTATCAGCAAGCATCCAGTCTTCAACAATGAAGCAGACACCCATCATCGGCTCCTCACAGAGAGGGCCTGCCAGTGTGGCCAGTTGAAATCCATTAACAAAACTGCTGTCATAGGCAAGACGAGGATCAGAACCATGTAATGTCTGCCACAGTGAAGGACGATCATATGCTGGCACTCTGTTCAGTAAAATATTGGGGCCACATCGTCTTGGGCCTACACTCCAAATTTGATTTTCTGCACCTTTCCATTCATTACCAGCAGTAGCAAATGCATCCTTCAGTTTCTCTTTCAATGTCTGAATTGCTCTCAGTGTTCTTTCTGTAAGCACCGTCTGATTCCCATTCATGTTATCCGATGGAATGTCTTCAGCCTTCTTGTTAATCTGCTCTTCATTTTGCTGGCCAGCTTTGGAGTGAAGATGTTTATCTAGTGCCTTAAGAAGTTCTGTATGGGACTCAAGAAGACGAGTCACCTCTGTTGGGAGAGGCACTGCACGGATCTTCACTGTGGATTGTTTATTAGGTGTACATATAGTTACTACTTTATCAGCATTTTCTCTGTCTCCATCCTATAATAAACAAAGAATAGTTCTCAGCAGCACAAACAAACTCTGCTTTTTTATTCACAGATTTTAAGTCCTTCATATTTGATATTATTACTGCTTTTACACTTATGTTTGTAAAGAAATTCTTACACACACAAATATAGATTGTATTGTAATGTACGCAACATTTGGCAACTACTTGGTTTCATGTACAGACTGGAATGTGTTTATATTGTAACTTTCATTGACGTAACTTGGAAACGTTGGGCAGTTTACCTCACAACTGTTTGTTGAGAGGTGTATTCGTGCCCCAGATTAGTGATGTAAATGTTAAGTAAAACATTTGAGTCAGCACAATGCCACTACAAAATCCCAAGGAAATTTGGTTAAAGGAGACTCGCAGAAAGACTCGCAAGATTAGTCACACCGGAGAGAAGATTTACAGAAGAAATTTGGTCTATGCCACGTTGTTACTCTGCTGCCTGCAGTACAGTTATACTTTGTCAAATATCATCGGTGCCATGTTGGGCTACTTCATATTCTGGCTGATAACAGGAGGTAAGCTGGACTGACTGATTGTTAAATTGTTTGTGTCAGCAAGTCACTTTCGGAAACTGAATACTTTTCTAAATTGTAAGATCACAAATTGGGATTGAATAGTGGTGTGATGAATAATTGACTTACAAATCTGTAACGAATTATTTAGCATAACTAGGGAATTAACAAACCCATTTCAGCTAGTGTAACTTACCTGTACATTAATGTACATATAGTAGACAAAAGAATTTACAGTTACATTTGTTACGCGGCTTGTCACTCACTTAACCCACAGGTGTCCTCTAATCCCCGAAACCCTAGGTAATCACGAAGCCCATGACTGGCTAAACACTTCCGTCATTATCCTGACCCATGGGAAGTTCAGGATAGGCCACACTACAGCCACAATAGGCATGCCCAAAACTTACCGCTTGGTTTGGGCACTGCATAAAGTGGTGACAGCATTGCGGACACAACCCCCGTGTCATTACAGAAATTGGTGACGGCGGTGTGGATGCAACCGGGTCACTACATAAATTGGTGACAGCGGTTTGGACGAAAACCGGGTCACTACAGTATCAACACTCAATTTGTCAGATGTAACCTACAAGCCTAATCGCATACTCAATTTTTCGTACATAATATGTCACTGTGTTCATCATCAGTCACCATACAAATTTTTTATATTCCTAGCTCTGGTCATATCATTAGTCACAGCCATATATTTGAAAGCTACTTAAAAATTCCATATGGCCACCAGGTCATTAAGACAAATTCTTCAAAGAATTAATTCAAGAACAGCAGTCATTTTTACACTGAACTATGACTATACATTATTTCAGGGGCCTAAATCAAGTAGAACTCCTAAATCGCAGGTCTGTACATCCGCCATGTTTTTATATATAATATGCAAATGGGCTGTCAACTGGTGGCAGTGGTTATTATGCATGTACATACATATGAAATAAAGATAACATAAATATGAAGTAAGGATCTAAGAAATTTAAGTCAGGAGGGCTACATGAGAAGCATGCAGTAGTAACTTGGAGTCTTGGGATCCATCTGAGCATTCACTTATTGACACAGGGAAACCAAGAGAAAGCTGTGCCGGTGTGACCAGTAGCAGGACCTTCTGGATACTGCCTTCTAGCCAGCAATCCGGGAACTAAAGTATGTAAGACAGCAATACACACATAGTAAAACAACACACATGAGGTAACAAAGATACACAAGATAATAACAAATACACAGAAGACCAACTACAGTTAGCAGCAATGCATATAGGAAAACCAACATAATGGGGAGAAAGTACTGTACCTAGTTTCTAATACTGTTACTCCACAGGTACAGCACGGCAATTTTAACAGCACCTTCACTCCCCTTCACTTCACCAACCATAAATACCCTTCACGGTAAGCCCCGATTTACCCACCTTAACTGCACTACACTTCACTTTATTTCACTTCACTTAACTTTGCTTCACTGCACTTTTTAGATAATTTACAACCCACTCACAGTTCCTTCAGTTCACCACATTAATCACTCTCCTAACTCTCTTTCTAAAAGCATTTGGTTTAGAGGGGAGAGTCCCTAAAATTTCTGCAGGTAACCATTTCCAGAGTCAGATGGTCCTATACACAAAGAAATATTTCCTGATATCCGTCCTTTGCCTCCTGTTCCTGATTTTCCGTTCATGATCAACCCTGCTCAGATAGTTCGGCTGTCGTAATCTGTCACCTATAGCCTTCCACGCCCGTTCTCCAGAGTAATCTTTGAAGAGAACACACATACGTGATATCTTTCTACGCTGTGACAAAGTATCCCAGTTTGATTCGTTCATATGATATGCAAATTTAGTTGCTTTCTTTTGCACCTGTCCAACGCATGTATTTGTCCCTCCCTGTACGGATCCCAGCATGCAGCCCCATATTCAAGAACTGGACGTACTAGTGTCGTGTAGGCAAAGATTTTGGTACTACTATTCCCCTTTTTGAGTACATGCCTTATGAAATGTAGTGCCTTCTAGGCCTTTTTCACTGTGCAGATGACATGATAAGCCCAGCTTAAGTAGCTGAGTAAGATTATTACCAATTATTTGCAACTACTCGCTTCCGGAATTAATTTATCCCTTAACGTATAATTTAGTGGGTCCTTCACCCGGGCCCTTGTAAAGCAAACCACTTTAAATTAACATGGCTTTATTTTCATCCCATTTTCAGCCGCCCACTCCCCCAGCCTGTCCAGATCTATCAGCAAATTTTCAATGTCCTCACTATTAATTATTTTTTTATATATTACACAATCATCAGTGAGCAGTCTAATAGTTGACTCATTGTTCCTCCAAATATCATTAACGTAAGCTAGAAATAGAAGAGGACCTAATACACTCCCCTTGTGGTACACCAGATGCTACTCTAACTTCCTCTGATAATTGCCCTCCTACTTTGACTCTCTACGTGTGACCCAAAAGGAACTCCCTTACCCATGCGAATACCCTCGAATCCATGCCCGAGATCGCAATTTTCATAAGCAGCCGATCATGCAGAACTAAAACAAAAGCCTTTGAAAAATCCTGGTTTGGAGGGTTGTTGACAACGGACTTGTTCTTGGAGCATGCTCTAAAAAATGGGTTGCAACCTTGACGTCTACTGTGCCTGCCTGTGTACCTGGGCTGCGAGGACTGTATGGCATGCACAAGGCAGTAACAGCGATGTACAAGTGGGAAGTTACTTAGTAAATACATGCCTGTGCGCAGCGGTTTTGGCGGTACTATTATATATTGGCGGAGTGGAGCAAAATCCTGGACCTAGCGTGGAGGGTGAGAGCTTTATGCAAGTTATGTGCAGTGGGTGTGAGAAAAGTCTAAAATCGGGAACACAGTGTGACACATGTGGATGTTGGTTTCACAACAGCTGTGGAAACGTTAACGCTCACTTGGTAGACGGTGGGAAGAGGAACTGTGAAAGGTGTAAATGGGACAGACTTTGCCTACTTGAGGAGAAACTTCAAAATGCTCTGATTCAAATTGAAGATCTGAAACTGAAGAACAAAAAGCTGGAAGAACAATTATGAGAGGCAGCAACTGGAAGTGAAATTGGCAGGCATGACATGGTGCTTGAACATCACAAAGGTGAACAATGCTCAGTTGTGGGTGATTCGATAATAAGAAATGTGGGAACAGGCCAAAATAATATGAAGGCAGAGTGCTTTTCTGGAATTAGAAGGGAGCAGCTTCACAGAGTTTTGGATAACAGGGTTCTAGGAAGCCCAGATACAGTTGTAATTCATGTAGCCACAAATGATCTAAAGCAATCGGTAAATCTGGATTATGTGATGGGTGAGGTGTACTCGCTTGTGAATAAGGTAAAAGTCAAATTTCCACAATCCAAAATTGTATTAAGTGGGGTACTGTGATGGACAGATGTGTCATGGTAGCGCATCAGAGCGTTAAACAACAGATGTGACTGGATAGCGAAGACATTGGGAGTTACATTTGTTGATCCGAACAGTTGGCTTGAGGACTAGGATTTCACCAGGAACAGATAACATATAAACCCTAGAGAAGCCAGACGACTATGCCAGCTATAGTCCAGAGTTGGTGGACTAGATGGCAGAGGAAAGAAGATGAACTGACATCTGATGCTGAACGCTTCCTATGAGGGGACATCTGAAAGGACACAGAAGACTTTACACAAGAAAATTCGATGCTGACTTGGAAGATGACAGAGAGTGTGGAAGGGACAACGAATCTGGCAATGGGGGAGTCAGAAGTTGTATCAGGTGAGAAACGCGTGGGCTCAGTGGGGTCACCACAGACAGAGGGTAAACCACTGGTTTTACTACAGGTAAACTGCAGGAGCATCATAAATAAGATTTTAAATTCTTGAAATTGGTTGACACATATAATCTGGATGTGATAATAGGCATGGAGTCATGGCTTAGAGAGGAAATTAACAATGCTGAAGTAGTTAGGGACAATTACTCAACCTTCAGGAGAGACAGGTGTACTTGACGGGGTGAAGTGTTAATTTGTGTTAAAAACTACATCAATTGCAGGGAGCTATGGGCAGATTGGACTGGAAGTAAGTGCTGATAAAACTAAGTACATGGTCATGTCTCGAGATCAGAATGCAGGACGAATTAAGAGTGTGAGGATTGGTAATAGTACCTTCGAGAGGGTGGAAGGGTTTAAATATTTGGGAACAATTTTAACAAATAAAAATTCTATTGCGGAAGAAATTAAGAGCAGACTGAGGTCAGGAAATGCATGCTATCATTCGGTGCAGAACCTTTTGTCTTCCAGGTTGCTATCCAAAAATTTAAAGATCAAGATATATAGAACCATAATTTTGCCAGTTGTTTTGTATGGGTGTGAAGCTTGGTCGCTGACATTGCGGGAGGAAGGGAAGCTGAGGGTGTTTGAGAACATGGTGTTGAGGAGAATATTTGGACCTAGGAGGGACAAGGTAATGGG
>Ga0123352_10005014_pt1 | contig 19760 bp, 10 predicted proteins | sample TergutLab28metaG_FD_89700 | JGI IMG/M metagenome (GOLD analysis project Ga0123352, IMG submission 89700) | Labiotermes labralis P1 segment gut microbial communities from Petit-Saut dam, French Guiana - Lab288 P1 | ecosystem: Host-associated > Arthropoda: Insects > Digestive system > Gut ... | reverse complement strand
TACTACTACTACTATACTTCTACCACTACTACCACAAGTACTATACTACTACCACAACTACTACTGCTACCACAACTACTACTGCTACCACCACCACCACTACTACCATTACCACAACTGCTACTACTACTACCACATCGACTACACTACTATTTCTATACTACTACACCACCACTACTATTACCACTACTTCTACTACTACCACCACTAACACTACTACTACTACAACAACCACATCGACTATACTACTACAACCACTATACTGCCAACACTACTACTACTACTACTATTACCACATCGACTATACTACTACTACCACTGCTACTGCTACTACACTACTACTACCACCACATCGACTATACTACTACTACTACCACCACCACCACCACCAGTACTACTATATTACTACCACCACCACTACTACTACTACTACTACTACTACTACTACTACTACTACTACTATATTACTACTACCACTACTACTACTGCTACCACCACCACCACCACCACTACTACTACTACTACTACATCGACTATACCACTACTACTACTACCACCACTATTACCACCACTACTACCAGTACTACTGCTAATTATTATTATTATTATTATTATTATTATTATTCTGCTCTACTACTACTGTAATAATTGTAACAGCAATCTCTTTAACACCTTTACGGTTTTGCGAATAAAAACTTTTGACGCGAGTGATTTTTACGCCATAATTGTGTGCACACAGGCACATCGTATCGTCCTTACCGAAGGTGACATCTGACTGTTGTAGCACAGTGCAAACAGGCACATCGTCGTAACCCAAGATGACATCTGCCTGTTATGTCACAGCCTTCCGGTACGTCATGATAGGTTATTACAGGCACAAGGGGCAGTACAACGGACAATATTTACGAACGGAAATGACGTGCTGTCGGACGATTTGCAGCCAAACTGGTGTGCAGGTTATACCGCTCGGTAAATGTGAGTGTCGTCTAAAATAATGGGCGCAGTTACAAGCGTGCTTTACGGAAGTGCGTAAGTGAATTTCTGTTCGTACTTGCCGTATTTTTTTGTCCGACTAGGGTTAAATTTGGTGTTGGACATCCGATGTGTGTCTCGTTGATACCGGCGATGGGGAATACGTGTTTTGTTCTTATGGACGTAAATAATATTGCGTTTATGCGTGTACCTTAGAAACGTAAGACATGGGAAGAAAAGAACGCCCAGGCCAAATCTGTGTGCTGCGTCACCGAATACGCTGTTTGCAAACTTGTTACCTTTTTGCACAGAACTGTTCAATGTAGTTTCGATACTACGTGCAAGAATATCTCTTTGATGAGATAAGCTTTGCGTCACTTTTTTGGTAATTAAATTTGAGCACTTAAATTGCCTTTCCTTCGCATATTTTGCAACAGACGTTAATTTTGCGAACACCGTTCTGAAATAAACCGCTTTCCACGTGATTTGGCATAAGGAATATGGGTTTATTATTCTGGTCGCTGGTTTTTCCCTCCTATTAACAACCCAATATAAACACTTACATTATTGTCATAATTAGGTGCTCATATAGAGAAGAATAGGGTAGGTAGGGCATGTGGAAAGCGTGCGGGAAACGATAAATGCACACAGGACTTGGTTTTGAGGCGGGGATGGCTGGGGAATATCAAAATGGATCGTAAGGACATAAGATTGGGAGCGTAGAGAGGGTTAATCTGGCTGCTGATAGGAACAAATGACGTGCTGTTGTGGAAAAAGTTATAAATGTTATGGTTCCATAAAAAGCGGTTAAATTTGACTAGCTCAAGATTGATCAGCTTCAGAAAAAGAAAGGTTTTTGTTCCGTTGAATTGATTTCCTTTCATAGTTGAAGTACCTGCAATTTGAGGATTTGAGAAGCGAAATATGCCTAATTATGCTAATAATCTGAACATTTTGGAATCCTTATGAATATTCCGCACTTCCACCATATACCGTAACTAGAAGGATGCACAAGATTTCCAAAAATATAAGAGCCACATAAAAATTCTTGACACCAGACATGTGAAATGGAACACGTTCCATAGCGAGGCCCCCCCCCCTTCCCCTCATATTAGGCCACACTGTCAAAATCTAGTCTTCCGGGCGACCTTCCATCCGGGATTCTTCGCCCCTTTCTTGACCGCTTCCATATACATTGTAATTTTCTCCTACCTACTTTGAGAGAAGACCATACGATTGATGTACAATGATATAATTTGCGGCCGTAGGCTGAGTCAGGGTGAAGAGCCGGAAACCCGAGACTGCCGATTCAGGAGCGCGTCCGTTTGCAGCACCGCTAAGGTGTCTAAAGTCTACCACTGCATATCGTATGAGACTGAATTCCAAATAAATATAATTGACCTCACTGTACAGTTTTTGCCGTAGAATACGTTATGTGTCATGGCCATGGTTACTGTCATTATAAAAGCATTGCATGGGTTTTCTTTATGCACTGTTAAGGTAGCCATTTTGTGTGTGTTTGTTGTCGTAGTTTACCTCTGACAAACCCTGCTTTGTACGATTTTTGGCCAAATTTTAATGTAAAGTCTAAGGTGGTATAAACTACATATCGTTCGAATCAGGGTACCAGAGAGTTTACATTCTAGGAATATCGTACTTTATGATTACTGCCATATATGTACGCATCATAGGTATGACTTCTGCTTATAGAACAAGTTAAATGAATGTAAAACAGTAAATTTTAATATGTTGAAAGTATTGTGGAAAAGATACCAAATGTATAAATGTATGTTCGTTTTTATGTTGTACGTATTCCGTGCACTGTACATGTATTTATTATATATAAGTCCAACTTACTGACAAATAATACATGTTTATTAATTAGTAATGTACATTCCCCTACTTCTTTCAGCTTGGATGATCGATCTTCAGGGGGATTCGATTGCAAGGGGAAACAATACGTTGGATACCCCTGAATATGCGGTATTTAAGCTGAAACATGTAGAGGAATTTGCCCAAAAATTTCCAACAATATGCACCATACACGATCAGTCCATATTGCCCCATGTTTCGATGCTGGCCACCACCACCATCTTCAGGGAATTCAGCTTGTTAGCCAACACGCGGCTGTTAGAACTGCTTGTCTGCTTGTGCAGTCACAGTAAAATCCACATCGCGTCCTGTATCAGGTAAAACGTGACGGTTACTGGGTGCACAAGATCGTTGGCGTTTGTCCAACACTGTAGACATCACAATGTATTGGTAGATGGTAGCCTACAAAAGTACAGGAATTCCAGCAATATTGTGCACCATGACGACCAGGGAGTTGTATTATAGCTTCTGATTTTTTTTCATAATCACCGAGATAGGGATTATTCCTGTGAACATTTTCATATCAATCATGCGTGAAAACTTGGGCGTGTTTTCGCATATGGTTAATTAATCCTTCTTAATAAAATGGACGATGTAGGTAACAATGTTAATTGTGTCCAGGGATGTGTGCTGTGCAACAGTGCAACATATATAGGTGTATAGTCAGTAAGTGTGGTTACTCTCTCCGTTCAATTCCAATATTACAGCGAAAATTTATTACCTTAATATTTGTCGATAATAATATATACGTAGTTACGTTTACGAGCCCTGTTGTATCACATACTAGAAGAGCAGACGTTCTTGACGCGGAAAATTATTACATCACTCTCAATTTCGTAATAAAGGGCACACTTCTACGAACAAAAAACCTCAGCAATTTCGATAGCCGAGGCCGGAAGTGATGTACGTGTAGGTACAGCAGGCGTCATAAATCCACGTGTTCCTAATTGCTTTTCATTTTTCAGTACAGGTATTTTGGGTATTTTTCGTTATTTACAATTATTTATGCTAGACGCCTATTAAATAAAGATAACGTTATGCCTGTGCAGTGGCGTTCCCGAGATATGTGATCAGTTTCCGTTGTAAACCGAATGTAAAAATTTGTAATTCGCTTGGTAAAGAGGTGTGTTAGGTGACCAGCATTGATGTTTCAGATTCCGACTTTTGGCTAGAACGGAGAAGCGTTTAATTTATGGTGCCCTTAAATGTATTCATGACCGTACGGTGCACCGAGGCAGGCAGCACGTAGAGAGTTCAAGGTCCGTGCAGAGTACCGAGGACGAAATTAAAGGATTAAACTCTGCAGTGTACATGAGATGTTTGAGTTGATTCTCAGTCTTTGTATTGCATGACCAGCCTGTCAGTACCAACCGTTACGTTCCTCATCCACTGTAAGGGTAAGAGGCTATTTGCATAGTTCTGGCGGAACAAACCAAACACTTGAAATATTTCGCAACACGCATCTCTATTCATAATGTCATTCCTTATAAACCATAACGTCATTCCTTATATGGTTTGAGGCTGTCATGGCAGAGAATGTGAATATAACTGTACTTTGGGATGTGAGGCCCTGTATTGTGGTACCAGATTATACGGCGGCACTTCCCGTAAAACAATTTTCCTGACTAAGACATGGTATCGAAACCAAAAAATGCACATGAGTATATGTATTATATTATAAACGTTCTATGCTTACTACATGTGTGCCCACAAATGTGACCATCTTCAGGCAGCCGCGTTATGAAGGGTGGGTATATATAGATATTACAAAAGGCTGTGAACCAAAGTACAGATGTAAAATGCTACGTTTAAAAAAATGGTGTCTAAGGTGCATATTAAATTTTAAAATACAGATAAAGAATTTATGATTAAATCTAATGTGTAACGTTTTGTATTTGTAGATAGGATGTAGTGTTCTTATAATAAAACCAACCAGATGCACTAATTTCTCAAATTTATTTTTGGAATAAAACTCTACATGTTTCGGACAGTTCCTCTGTGCAACACCAGGAGCTTTTCACTGTACACACAGCAATGGTATGTGAAAAGCTCCTGGTGTTGGACAGAGGAACTGTCCGAAACATGTAGAGTTTTATTCCAAAAATAAATTTGAGAAATTAGTGCATCTGGTTGGTTTTATTATAAGCATTTATCGCGATGCACGGTCACCCGAACGTCAAAAAGTATGTAGTGTCCCCATCCAGAAAGGAAAGAAAGATGTGTGTATTATAATGCATTGAAAGATAAAAATTATTTAGTCTAGTATAGAGATCAAATGACTGTCAGTGAAATACGCACTAAGTACACGAGGGTTGGTGTTACGGGTTTGGCAAATCTGTCCATACAGAGTGGTTTTGTAATATGGCGTTATATCAATCCTTTGTATTGCACATCGCCGAGGTTGGCCACATGAGTGGCCACAATGTGTAGAAAGCACACTACGTTTGTAATACACTTTAATACATTGAAATGAACGTTTGTTGGTTTTGCTACCATATCTAATTGTTCAATGCACGGATAAGGATCGTTTAAAATTCCTTGACTGAATTTCTTTATGTGGAATCACTTGCTGCCTTAAAGTAACCTATCATATTGCAACCTCTCTACGTTCAGGGGTTGAGTCTAGAGTCTGTGTGTATAAAGTAGATAAAAAATTTTGCAATTATTTCCACTGTTTTGTTCGGAACAATATTCGTACGCTCACAGCTAACATGAAGGTTCGATGTACCTACTATTAATAGAAGGTACTTTTGTAGCTTAATTGTGCTTTTTGTCAGACTAATTGCTCAAACAATCACTTTCTCCCACGTCTTGTTGTTGTTGTTGTTAGCTTTCACATTAGTACATCTCTTGGACATACTAACATTAAGTCAAAATTTTATCTACCTTTCAACCCTTACAAAATGGATGCTGTGTTTCATGTTTGTGTGTTGTCGTTTGTTTGTTTCCTAGTAAAGAGCATGCCTATTTACTTGACTTGTTGCCTGCATGTTCTGTATTGACGAATACAAACTCAGGTAAGAATAAAGATGAGCTATAGCAAGCAATATATGTTAGAGATTCTGTACTCTGTCTCTGTACTTCCGTCTTATTTACTTTAAGGTCCAATGTACTTTTTTCCTCCCATTCTTTTAATTTAACTGCGATTTTTATTAAAAATAAATCCATCAACAACGAAGATGTATTGTTATAATTTAGCTTGGCATGTTTATTTTCATTGTTGTGTCCCATCGGCAGATTGCTGAATGCAGATGACGTCCTCAAACCACGTGATATGACAAGAAATCACGTGTCTTCTACAGAATTCTCCGGTCCGTTTCATGCTGGTGGCAAAATATACAGGTAAAATGCTGCGCTGTTCACCAACTGCTGTTCACCTCGTACAGTAGGCAATATATGTAGTCTCTTTTTTTTTATCTTACATTTTAAAAAAACAGTGACATAACCTTCGCTGTTCTGGCATGTTACATGGCCTAATTTAATAGCTGGTTACCGACTTCACGCGAAGGCAGTCAAAATAGGCCCTTGGAAGATGGTAGTGATAGGTTGTCCTGAAACGTCTGTAACCATCTGCCAATCTGCTCAATGTAACATCCCATAAGAGTGGAAGGCCTAAACTACGCTGCAGTGGAAGCCTGGAACTTCGGGTGGGGGAAAGCGACGTTAACTTTTAAAACATGGCAGCGTTGAAGTACGTCATGAGCTGCTGACGTGGACCTTACATTTGCTCGTCGAAATCAATGTATTAAAATGTAAGAATAGATAGATAGATCGATGGATGGATGGATATAGATGGATAGACAGACAGACAGACAGATGATAGATATTTTATCGTGATATTTCTTGTAATATGATTATAACATTTCCTTTCTTTATATATACAGAATTCCAATTTCACCCATATAAATACAACTTTTTCTTAAATTGTCTACAATCTGAATTTGGAAAAGTTCAATTCCAGAAAACGAAGCTCGATACATGTGTAATGCGTGTTACAGTTTTAGGTTCAACAGCATTCACTACTGTAACAGACCCATACTGACATTACAGTTGCTATTCTCTGACATCATGATTAACACTGCTGCCAACAGAATAGTTGTTTATTTTGCTTCAGCTACTTCTACAGTTCTTCTGTTGAAGTAATTATACAAATGCTAAGACAACTTATGAATGTAGTTTTTTCTTCATAAATTCATGGCTTGCCTTTTACCTATTTGTTCTTAACTGGTGTGTCATGACATTTTTTTTTTTTTCCCATCTGAAAGTCAGAAATATCTGTTTCTTCTTTTGATTCCAACTACAGACCCAAACACAACTGGATAAAATGAACACATATTGCCAACAAATATAGTAAATAGCAGGAACTAACAGATATTAATGTGCTGCAAGTTGAAAGCTTCAAATAAAGTCAGAAATATCTGTTGCAAATAAACAGTCCATGTTGATGGAATGTTTAAATTGCATACAGTATGATGTATAAGTTTTGTTTTATTATAATGTACTCCTGAAATTTATGTTAACCTCTTGAATTATGAAGCTCTGGTAATTCGTGTTCTGGATAGCTCTTCTCAGTAAATATCATTCAGTGAGTAAACCGCTACAGAATGGCAACCATCAGCAACCTTCATCATGTGAGGTACCCAGCATGATAATTACTTGGCATGTGGTATGATCCTTAGGTTTGCATGTTGGTCAAGGAATGACTTGTTGAGAATGGCTGTGTCAAACTACATCATCAGAAGAACCATGATATACGTAATTTGTATGGAATATATCTTGCAGTGTCTTTGGTATATGAATTCTGTACCATTAAGTGTGTGGTAAGGGATAACAAGAGAGGGTCTTTGTAAATTACAACATTACTTTAAAATTTCCTTACATTTGGGTTTTTGACATATAAGAATCACCACTAAATTACTAAACCTGAATAATTAATGCAACTTTGTTAGAGGGATTGTTAAATTTATCACTCATTTGTAACAGTAATTTTATATTACGTTTAACACTTTGCAGTAAAAATTGTGTTTATGAATTTCAGTACTCTTGTCCAAACTGATTGTATACAAAATTTATTTTCTTAAGATTTCGAAGCATAGCCACTAGATGGCAAGAGCTTGGGGAAAATAATGTAAAGCTTTGTAAAATAGCATGTTGATCTGAGCTCAGCACTCCACTTGGTGCAATTACAGCACTGTCAACTATAACTGTAACTGTATATATGTTTGTATGTATGTATGTACGTATATGTACACGTTGTAGTGTTCTACATAAGGAATTGGCAGTTGAAAGTTTCTGAAAGTATCTGGAGTGTTGGAGTGTTACTGCAATCCAATTTTATCTGTTATATAGTATCAGTTATGTCAGATTAGTCAAAATGGCAAGAGAATTTCAGTTGACTCGAGACGAAGACAGATATATCCCCTGAAGCACAGATAGAATATCTGAGACAAATTTTGTCTGAATTCTATGTTTTGAATGCAAGTCATGTAAAAGTTCCAAGTTGGATTTGGGTTGCTTTTACTCCCCAAAAAATATGAAGATACAGAAATATTTACTTATTTTTATGATCTGCAATAATATTATATATGAGTAATTCTGTTACATTACTGATTAAGTCATTACATAAATTTGTCAGTCTACAGTACAAATCTGTGTGTTTTAGACCGTGTAGGACAGAAATAGCAGAGATGGAAACAGTTCTGTGATGGTGGTACCACTGGCTACCTCTCAGTCTCTGTCGAAACATGGAGCAGCAGGAGACAAAAATGGAGGCCCATCTTGGGAAATAAATACAGAGATGAGTTTTATGTAATCTGTTGTTTGGAAGGAATGGAGGTGGGAGATGTAAATGGCTGCTGAGGAAGTTCAGGACTACTTCAACATAATTTTGGAAAATATATACAATGACACCAAACATGATTTTGATTAAGTTCCAGAACTGTGAATGACGATTTTGTTTTTTAATTTGTGTCATTGAAAGGGCACAGGCCAAAAGTATGTACAGACAAGATGATCATCGTCTGGTTCCTTCAACATTTACCTAGATGAAAAATAGCTTTAGAAAACCATGAAGAAGAACACGTTAGCATGAATCAGTAATTTAAAAGTATGCATAAAATAATGAGACATTTTATGGGATTCCGAAAGTGCTCAAGAAATCAAAATGGTGCTACCCAAAATATAAACAGAAATTACATAAAAATATGAATTATTCTGTACCAAAGTCAAAGAAAGTAAAAGAGAAGGAGGGACATTTATCACACATTAGGATTATGATTGAGAACAGTACAGTGGAGACTGTGTAATATATTGTCGTTATTTATTGTTGATGTTCTAATTGTTGATATTTTGGCTCTCGTGTCATACATGTAGCCATTCTGAGAAAAACACATCATTAGATCAGGGTTATAACATGATTACTTAAACTGTATCTTCTACTTGTGCTTGCAAACACACAAATTCTGAACATTCTACACATACCAATGGGATCCATTAACTTAATGGAAGACATCCCATTCTGTTTAAACAACTGATAGAGACATCATCAAACACAATGATAAGTTTATTATGCAACAATAAACTGCATGTACATGTTTCAGTTCTGATGGACTGTCATCAAGTTGTGTATAAAGTTACAGAATGAGAGATATATATTTGTAAACACCATATATATATATATATACAATTGTAATTTTAAACATAATGATGATGGTCCATCAGCACTGAAACGTGTATATGTAGCTTGCTGTTACATAACAAACATAACAGTTGTATTTGATACTGATTACCTTACTGAATTAGGGGATCCATTAAACTATTGTTTGTATATTTTTGCACTTGAGAACTGAATGAAACCCACGCATGCTACACTTTATTATCAAATTTGTTTATATGTACATATTTTATTACATTACTAAACTGGCTTAACTTCTGGAATACAACAAAAAAATCAGGAGTCAAATTAAAAAAATGACAAGTAGGGGAATAAAGGTATCTGCCATTCCAGGAAAAATGAAACATGGCATTTGTAAAACTTTTAGTGCAAATGTCACTGATTTAGTTAAAATAAATATGACCTCTGAAATTTGATTTGTGGTAGTCATTGAATCATAATAATTATTTCTTTACTAATGAAAGTACTTTAAGGGCTTTCTTTACACATTATATGGTGCCACATAGGCTTCCATTGAAGTACTTATGATGGAATTGAATTATTGAGTATTATGATGGAATTGAAGTACTGGGTATAATGATGGAATTGAAGTACTGCGTATAATGATGGAATTCACTCATTCCATAGTCAGCTGTACGTGAGATCTGTAGCCTCTTCCAAAGCAAGTTCTACACAGAGTTTAAACTAGTTCATCCTCTTCCCAGTATACTCTGGTTTCTGTAAGGACATCCAGTAGCTGCTTACATCTCCATCCTCGTCTTCCTATCACTTATGTCCTTCCTTCCATAATGTATTTCAGAAGGCACTTTCTATGGAATATGTGATCATTCCAGTTAGCCTTCATTCTTTTTTACTGCGTGTAGAATTTTCCTTTCCTCCTTGACAATTTGTAATACTTCTTCATTTTCCACATCATCGACATCATCCATAATGAGTGAGGCCTTGATAGACCTCTTGCATTGTCTAATAGTCTCTTCAAAGGTCTTCCAAGTTGTCTTTGTCCATTTAGTCTATAATTCAGCATTATTTTTGGCATCCTGTTGTTGCCCAGTCTTGTTACATGTCGTAGCCAGTTGGATTTGTATCTTCTTAGTTTCTCATCAGCTGGTTCTGCTTTAACTCTTCCAAAATGTTGTCATTTCTTTTGTCATCCAAGAGGGTGTGCCAGGTTCTTCTGAAAAATTTCATCTCAATTGCTCTTAGTCTTTTTTTACCCTTTTGTTGAATGGTCAAAATTTGCTTCCATGTAAAAGAATGGGGACAGCCAGTGCATTACATACTTTTATTATTGAAAATTTCTGGAACACACATGGTCTAAAATTGTGGTCTAGAATACCCAGTATTTGAGTAAATTTTTCTAGTTTTTGTTGTTCACATGTTCAGTACAGCTAATCTTTTCCATCCTTTTCCAGCTTCACATTTCAAAACTTACCACGAATTTCTGTATCTATTGTCCAAAATGTCCAGGTTTCAGTACCAAACAGTGCTCTGCTCCATGGCAGTAGTTTCTTACTAAAATTTAAGTCAAATTTGATGGTGAAAAACAGACTTCTTGCAGCATGCTGCTTCTTCCATGTAAATCCTGGATTTCTTTTCACGTGTACATCTATATGCTATTCAAAGGTTTGAAATATTCCACATTCTCCAGTTTATTTGTTCTACCATCATCTGTACTGGGAATGATTGCCTTGAGATATTCATTACCTCAGTATTTTCTACATTCATATCCATTATGTAGCGTTTTCCAGTGTCAATTAGTCTATCCATCATGCCATCCAGTACCATTTAGCCAGTAGCATAAGGTCATCTGGAATATATGGAATATATAAAATTAATTAACTCCATTAAACCCTTCATCAGATATCAGAGTTTGTCAGCTAGTCAAGAGATCCCTGGCCTTTAAGGAAGCTACGCATTACCCCATAAGGAAGCAATATTTCTTTGTTGATTTTAAGTTTTCATCATGTTCTATATGTAATTTGTTTTCTTTTGGGTAATTCCCCGGTGTCTGAGTTCTAATAGCCGACGTTTCGGAACCCTCTATCAGTTCCATCTTCATAGGCAGGTGGATGAATATTTCATCCACCTGCCTATGAAGATGGAACTGATAGAGGGTTTTGAAATGTCGGCTATTAGAACTCAGATGCCGGGGAATTACCCAAAAGAAAACACATTACAATATTTCTTTGTCTTGTTCAAAAGAATCCACCACTGGACTGTATCCTCAGTCAGATGAATATAGCCTGCATACATGTATATTACTTCTTTAATATTTATTTTAATGTTATTCACACATGTCTTGAAGCTTGCCTTCATTTCATTATTAATATGACATGCCTTACCAAAATTCGAAATAAATTTTCTAGATTTTTGCTTTTGTGGGATTTTATGCAGCATTGACTGGTAGTTAGTAACTGACATTTCAGGACAACCCATCGGTCTCATCTTCAGAGTCAGTTTTATAGCTGTAATTTTTATACGCTTTATAACACCTAAAGTTCATTTGAATATGAACTAATTTTCAAGTTCGTCCGAAATTGTGGGTCAGTTTCAAGACACTAATTTCATCATAGATATTTAAAGTGCCCCTTGTTAAACCAGGATAACATGATGACTACATTGATGACATGAGACATTTACCTCCCTCTTATTGTGATATGATGATGCAGACAGTCAAGTTCACCTTAACTTGAAGCAAAATACCAGGCATTAATTTTTTCTTATAAATTATGTATATTCATGTGTCTAGTTTTTACCAATAAAATATTTGCATTGTGGCATTGCTTTAGAAGAATTAATTAAAGCAAACACAAGAAATGAAGTAAAGAGAAAACTATTCTTATTTCAATACATGGAGAATTTGCTGTTTGGATTTAACTTTTAAGATCCCTATAAACATTACATTGTATTTGCTATGGTTTGTTGAAATGCTTATTAGCTCATGTGACATTTGTAATGTATTATTTAAAAATTGGAAGAGAACTATGATATTTTCATAAATAAATGAACAAATACAGTATGTATTCCAATGCGTGTTAAGCAGATAGGAAGTTTATTCTGTCAAATGTTAAGTCAAATTATGGTTTGAAACTTACTTCTGTAAGTTAAATGTAAGATGTGTAGCTCACGACTCAGTACTCTGTGTGCGCCTACAAAAATAATCAAAATACTGGGTTGAAAGTTTAGCAATGGTTCTTCATATTCAGCAGATCTTGGTTTCAATTCTTAACTCCAAGGCCTCTTATTCATTGTTCCCCTATCATTTGATGGTTCTTACACAATAGACCAGAAAAACTATTGTGAGATAAATGAGAAACAAAGACCTAGAAAGAAATTTGTTTGAAGGACATAAGCTGGCTAATTCCCCTTGACAACAGACAATGGAAATGCAGCATACATTGTGACTAGCCAGTTCAAACTGGCTACCTGTTGTAAGAATCCACGGATGTTTTCATGTCTAGTCACAAGCCTAAATGTTTATTTACAGTGGCAATTCAACACCATCTTTTCACTCATCTGTCAGTAACACAATTCTGAAATTTGACAAGAAATTATGTTGATTCATTCAAAAAAATTGTTTAATTCTTATCCCTCCGAAGCTGCCCTGTTGCTGATGATAATATGATGCTGATAAATGTTAATATATCAATATTATTTGTACAAGATATTGCTGTATAATTTCTAAAACTGCCTTCCCAGAAGCAGGTTTGGGTGGTTATAATAAGAATAATATGTGTTATATTCAACTCAGTTGCAGTCACATTAAATTCCAATGGAAGATCAAGTGATACAAGAGACTTACCATATTCTGATAAACTGTCATACCAACACTCATAAATGCCTTGTAAGGTAAAGGTAAAGCAGTCCCATTACAGGCCTGGACAGGCCCAGAGGGTTCCAGGAAGTTAAGGTTCCCTGATTTCGTGACAACGGCACAGGATGGTGGTAAGGTTGTCAGGCTTACGCACCGGCCGCCTTTACCCCCAAGAAATACTCCTGGTACTCATTTTTGTTAGAGGCTGAGTCGAACCCAGGGCCATAGTGTGATCGGAAGGATTTTATGTCAATAAAAAATCCAATGACAAAGGCTGGGATCGAACCAGCAACCTTCCGATTTGCAGCACAGCACAGCATTGTTTCACATGCCTATAGTTTATTGTGTTCCCACACGATTCTGGCCCCTCTCTTTGCTTTCTCAAACATTACACTTCTTCCGTTCTTCCTTCATATTCTTCATTCTAATTTTCTTGAGTCTAATGTTACTGTATGCACCATTTAGTGTTTGGATTTTACCTATTGCCAGTTGTTGAAATATACAGAATTAAATGTTTCAGAGACAGGATCTGTCTGAGAGGTTGAGAAAAGCTGTACCTCTCATACCAAAGTAAATGGATGGTCCTCATGCTTTAACTGGAGATGAAGAACGGACATGTCTCCAAAATGTTTTGTTTAAATCTTTTACTTTTGCTTATGAATAACAGATGCAGTTCAAAAACTGAATGGTGCTAAAAGTAATATAATATCACCAAAGCCCTATAGACTTCTGTTCCGTTGTTACTGCTACCAAACAAGGCAATAGACATAAGTTACTGCAGTATGATCTACCAGAACTTGTCAGAATACAGTAAAATAGTTGTACACCACCAAGTGGGAAAATAATAGTTTTACATGACACGTTATATAATGAACACTTCGTGCACAAATACAAATATATATATATAGTTCATACAGTTTTACACGTGAAAGAACTGTGTAGATTATAAACAGTAATATATTATGTTGCAAGATTTGTTTAAATATTCAATAATATTATAACCTTGCTGTGTCTAACATTTTATTTTTTACTGGTATTTTGCTTTTATTGTTGGGAGACTTTGAAGTCATGTAATGTAATGCCTTCCATGTTATTTTCTTTGCTGAAGAACCACCCTCCACATTTTTGTCTTTCAGAGTCTGCAAAAATAATGATGAATTCGCAGTATTATGAAATATATAAACCTAAACAGTGCCACAGTTGTCAAGTTAGTCTTTAAACTCAGAGAAAATAAAAAATATGTTTCTTGTTGGCATCATTATTATATACTTATGATCAGTAAATTACTCAGATTATCAATGTAAATTAACTCTTCGAATGTTGTTGTTTATGATAACGTGAAAAAACAAAAACACTCATATTTATGTAGATGATAGTTTCATAGAAAACAGAGACATTGACATTAGTTGTGTAAAAGTATATAACATTATATATAACGTGCGTGACTATTTGGCGTTATGAAATGGTGATATTTATGTATGTAACAGCATATATTTTTGGTCAGTATAAGAACCGTTGTACAAACAGTCTAGAGACTTTTATGTGCATTAATTCCCATTTACATTGCAGGACTACTGCAGTGGAAAAGTCTTTGTTCTGTGATTATTGTTCTCCTTAATATTCACATTCCTAATGTATAAAGGAGATACTTTTCATAGTGACAGGAATAGCACACACTGTTTAAAATGCAACTTTTAAGGACTGCAGTAATTAATATACTAATATAAATTATTAATATTTCCTGGCGATACTAATATTAACTTCATACTTCACATCACATCCATGGCAATTAAAATATTATTTACAGTAAAAATAATAGAGTATCACATAGGCAGATGTTTTTGGCATGTAATGAACATGATTTTTGTATGGAATGTATAATAAGTGTATTGTGTTTGTTGTGATGAATGATATTTCTTTGTGTTTATTATCTAATGATTATGCTGAAATGTTTACATTAAATTGGTGTCCTCTTAGAGATACACTATAAATAAAATAATATGTAAATACATTTTAAAAATTTAGTAAATATTGTGAGGTTATTTAAAATTATTCTGCAAACATTCCTAATATATGTAAAAGATAGGTTATGAAGTGCAATATGAAAGGAAAATTTAATGATTAAATCGAAACATTAGCTTAATAATAATAATTACATTATTAAACACAGCTGCTAACTCCAAACCAGAACTAATATCGGTAGTACTACATGCAATAATATGTATCTTCCTTTACTGTAACTTACAAATTTTTAAACTGAGGCATAATTTGAAAAAAATGTCAAACTGCTAACTTACAGGTAACATGCACAATACCATATGCGTACGTATTTAGAACAGACTTCAAGCAGAACAACACTTGTTGATAAATGTGCTGATAAATTTTAAATTTCACATTTTTAGGCTTTACTTTCCTCAACAATTTCCCATTTTTTTCAGGTGCAGAATCTCTTCAGAGCAGTTTAAAGGTATGTTTATATCAGTTCTCATAATTGACATAACCATGCATACCATGTATTAATAAAGCTGGTACAACCTATTGTCAAACTTTCGCAGACGCCAGGCTTAATTTGGAAGAAACAGTATTGCACTGAATCCACAGTACTTAACTGCTGTATAGACAGCAGTGTACCCGCTTCTAATTATCGCAACATAGTAGACAGCTCTGTAATATGTTATTGTGAGTTTACATTTGTCACCACTACATAGCATTGTCATAATTATGTACCCATCCCTACAATACAAATTTTATTGTGGATACGTAGGCGCCTATGTTCCTCTTTGGCATTATGGCTACAATGGTGCAACTCTATCTGCCCATCATGCATATACAGCCACCCTTCTACACTTATCACTTATGATGGATTATGCCGGGGGTGGCCAGCTAGATTGAACTACATGAGCCACTCTTTAGAAATACAACTTAGATAAGAGTCATGTCTTTATTTATCAAGCCAAAGACACTGTAACATCACTGCTCACTGCCTGAGAGAATGGAGCCAGTACTTCATGTAAGTGATAAAATAACTACTTCTTGGTAGGGAATTCATTAATGAAGTGGTTCCCAAAGTGTGCTCTGCAGATCCAAAGGGAACCACGACCAGTTCTCAGGGAATCCATGACACAATTTTGTAATGGGTACTTTTTTATAAGTTCACTTGTATTGTTAATTAAAGGAATAATATCCTGTTAAAAATAATCACAGAACTTCCTCCATTGGTGATATTCAGTGTTTATTACCAAGTTCCACAAATAGTATGATTACACAAAATTCACTTCAAAAAATGATTGGAAAAACTATACAATGAGAAAAAAATTAAGGTCCCTTTCTTTGACTGATGATCAAACCTGGTATCTTTCTTCTTTTACATTATTAGTTGAGAGATGAAAATAAACTCCCACATAATACACGAGTCTGTGTTTATTTTGTATGACAAATAGCATATCTAATTAAGAAACTTCCTGAACCCACACAGTGAGCAACAGTCATTTTAATTCAGGTCACATCATGCAATGCATTGTTATGTATGATACTGCTATAGTATCTATCTTAAATCAGTTCTTTGATATAAAGTTTTAATTTTGTATGCCTATCTTCCAGACACTATTTACATGAGCTAGGAAGTGAAGATTTGTGGTTATTTTTCAAGTCCAAAGTGGGTCCATGAGCAAAAACTTTTGGGAAACACTCCACTAATACATTAAGAAAATAAGATTTTTTTCCTTATCCTTATGTAACTGTTCCTTATTTCTACTCATCCAGCTACAGTAAGTTACTTTTAGCTAATTATGATTCTCCTTGCTCTAGAAAGTATTTTACTTTTCCATCATCATATGACACACTATCATGATCTTTAAAATGTACTGAAAAATGACCTGGCATGTCTTCTGCTAGTCTGTCTATATGTGACTGGTAATGGATAAGATGTTCTTGGATTCAGAAGCATAGATAACATCCATAACTGAAACGATTAACTGATCTGTTGTCTCCAAAGAAGGTTTCAGTTACAAAATATAATATAAAATTACAGGCACTTTTTTCCAGAGTTTCTGGATGTGTAGTTCACGTGTCGAATGTTCCAAAAAGTAACAGGCTCAACGAATATCACAGGACTGCTATCAATAACAGTTTGCGGTAGGAAATGTATCATTCAGCTGATGCAAATCAAATCATGGTCTTGGCAACTGAGAATTTGTTACACATTAATTGGTTTTAAGACATTGAGCTAAAGAGTGTATCTCCTTGTTTCTCTGACCTGGTGAATACGAAGCTAAGAAACACTGTGACACATGAAATGTGCAGTAGTTGCACATGATTGGCTTAAAATCATTGGAGCTGCTGTTATTCACTGCCGTTTATTTCCCCCCCCCCTCCCCCACCCCAATCAGTCATAATGGGTTGCTGGCATAGTGCTAGCCAGGTTTGTGAGTTTGCTGCTGATTACACTGATCAGAGTCCTCCTTGGGAAGCTAACAGGTTTGCAGCTAGTCAAGAAACTTCCCACATTTTAATGAATCAGAAGGTTCATTACTGCTTTCACAAGAGGCCACCACCTGTTCTTATTCTGAGCCAGTTCAATCCAGTCTGTGCCACCCATCCAACTTCCCCAAGATCCATCTTAGTATAATCCTCCCATTTATGACTGGATCTTCCAAGTGGTCTCTGTACCCTGTATGCACCTCTCTTCTCTTCTATACCTGCTAAATGCCACACCCATCTCATTCTTCTTGATTTGATCACCTGAATATTTGGCAAGACGTACAGATCATTAAGCTCCTGATTTTATAGTTCTCTTCATTCCTCCTGATGTCTCGTTCCTCTTAGGCCCAAGTAATCCCTTCAGCACCTTATTCTGGAACATCCTCAGTGTGTGTTCCCCCCTCAATGTGCGAGACTAATTTTCATACCCATACAAAACCTTCAGTCAAAATTACAGTTCTTTGTATCTTAATCTTTATATTTTTGGAGAGCAAACTGGAAGACCAAAGATTCTGCAGACGATAGCAAGCATTCCCTGGGTGCAATGTGTTCTTATTTTCTTCCTGAATAGAATTTTGATTCACTTAGGTTGTTCCCAGATAATTGAATTGTTCCACCCTTTCAAAGGAATTATTATAATTCTTAATATTGTGACTTCGTAATGCATTCTTATCTCGAGACATGACCATGTACTTCGTTTTATCAACATTTACTTCTAGTCCAGTCTCCTTACTAGAGACTACTAGGCTTCTATTTTTTCTTTATAGTATGTGCGCTTCCACCCAATGCATTAAGATCTTCAGCCTAGAGTTGTATAACTGTGATGCGTGCTTTAATCCATGCCAAAATGTGCAGGTTACGTAAAACCATGGTATTACTACATGTTTGTGCTCGTCGTTTATCTGTGACCTAGGTAGGCAAGCGGAAGGAAATTGGAATGGTATATGTGTTGGTTGTGTTTTATCAGAATGGAATATGCGAAAGATGGGGACGTAGTGTGCTGTATGTAATCGTCAGCATAGATTAGGAAGAATGTGGAGTTAGAATGGAAGGAGTTTTGTTTGTTGGAGTTTCAGATTTTGTGTTGATTGGTAAGGACGCTTTACATTCCGAATGCTTAAGTAGTGTTTCCATAAGATAGTTGCAGCGCGTACTGCGTGCAGACTTTTAAAGCAAAAGAAGGGTTTGGATACGTCGAATCATAGGAGATCATAGATTTGACACCGACCAGACAGACCTGCGATCAAATCCAGTGGAAAGAGCTCAATATTAAGAGTGACATTTCTGTCATTGTGGACGTGTTTAACCGACGATATTGTTACGCAGTTTCCGAAGGTAACGTTGGATAACGCTGTCGATTTGAGTAGCTACTGGCCAACAAGAAAGTTTTATTCTAATTTACGTTGTCATGAAACAAATTCGTATACTGTTAAATCTACATATATTTTTTATGTTGGACCGAAATTTACAGACTTTCGTTTTCCATGTTGGGACACTTCACTCTAAGAGTAATTACGTGCTTTGGGGTTATTCTGTAAGGCAGCGTAGTTATAAACAAAATATATTTATATTTCGTATATCGTTTGTAGTGGAGAGTTTCATAATAATACATAGTATGAATAAAGTGCTGGAGCATACAATTAAAATACTTAACACGTGATTGGCATAGCGATTTACAATCATGTTTTTTAAAAATGGGATAGTGTTTTTGCATGTTTTGGCCAGGCCAGGCCATCCTTAGGGTAACAGTTTATATATCTCAGAAGGCGTACAGCCTTCACATTGCTAGTCATATTTCTATCTTATTATGATAAAATGTTTACAAAAATGAACAATTTCCTTTATACCTCAGTTGTAAATATTTTATCATGATGATGTATAAATATGATTAGAAATAAAAGGTTTATGTACATTGCTGGTTGTATAAATTCATATACCTTGAGGATGGCC
>Ga0123352_10005013_pt1 | contig 19761 bp, 15 predicted proteins | sample TergutLab28metaG_FD_89700 | JGI IMG/M metagenome (GOLD analysis project Ga0123352, IMG submission 89700) | Labiotermes labralis P1 segment gut microbial communities from Petit-Saut dam, French Guiana - Lab288 P1 | ecosystem: Host-associated > Arthropoda: Insects > Digestive system > Gut ... | reverse complement strand
TGCGCGCTTGTTTTACCGCCAATTTGATATCACCCACATTTTTCATGCCCCCATTATCATTGAGGAGGGTGACATTTTCTCTGTCCCGTTACACTATGACATTATCATTGTCCGGCGACAATTTCTGAACTTTTCCTTGACTGCGCGGAGGGATGACAATATAATGTAAAAGTTCGAGATAGATTTAATTTCGAGAGTGGGTCGCGGCCCGCTCTCGTTTGTTTAGGTACTGCTGAAATATCCGAACGTTGGAGGGCGGAGTTTTTGGGAAACGAATTTTTAAATCAGGCGTTCCTCGCCATCGAAAAAATAGTTGTTGAGTTAGGCTACGAATGTGTCAACGTGGCGTTGGCCTCAGAGGATGGACGACCTGTGCTGCGAGTCATGATTGACTCCATCGGAGGAATAAACGTCAGGGATTGCGAGACAGTTTCCAGGGCGATCAACCGATTTTTGGATGATCCCGACTCAGAGGAGGCTGATAAGCTCGGCGACAGGTACTATCTTGAAGTAAGCTCGCCGGGACTGGAGAGGCCGCTTTTTACACCTGCCGACTACGAACGTTTCAGAGGCAGAGAGGCGCGTATTAAGACCAGCGAACTAGTGGATGGCAGGAAAACTCATATAGGCGTCATCGCAGCATCGGACGAGAAGAGCGTAACCCTCGATACTGAACAGGGCACAAGAGACTTGCGATTCGCCGATATAACGCGAGCCACTCTGGTTTTTAAGGGATTGGAGACGCAGCCTAAAAAAGCGAATAAACAAAACGGAAAACGGCGCAAAGGAGAAAAAAACAGCGTCGAGGCAGCTATGGATATGGAGGAGGAGCATTAAGATGCAGCTAGGACGCGATTTTTTGCGCGCATTGAATCAATTGACAAGGGAGCGCAACCTGTCTTCGGAGCTGATAGCCTCAAGTCTTGAGGCCGCTCTTCTGTCGGCGTACAAAAAAAAATATCAGGGCGGAAGTCAGGACGTAGAAGTCAAGGTGGATTTTGAAAACGACAGCATACTGGTGACTGAACTGCGTACTGTTGTCAAAAAAGTGGAGTCAGAGGACACCGAGATCACGTTGGTCGCTGCCAAAAAGCTGGGATACAAAGCGGCGGTCGGCGATGTCATCCGCGTTGAAAAAAACCTTGAGGATTTCGGCCGTATAGCCGCCCAAACCGCGCGTCAGGTCATCATACAGCGCCTGAAAGACGCAGAGCGGCAATTGATCTTCGAGGAATTTTCGGGCAAGATAGGAGAAATGGTCGCGGGCTTTGTCTTCAAGTCCGAAAACGACCAGGTCTTAATCAGGTTAAGCGAGCGCGCCGAAGCCATCCTTCCCAGAGAAGAGCGTATATCGAGCGAGAAATACAGACCGGGTGACCGGATGAAATTTTATATTCTGGACGTGCGGCAGACGACGCGCGGGCCGCGTATTGTCGTGTCGCGTACTCATCCGGGATTGCTGCGTAAGCTGATGGAGCTTGAGGTGCCGGAGATTGCGGAAGGCATAATTGAGGTCAAAAATATCGTGCGGGAGGGAGGAGCCAGAGCGAAAGTGGCTATCGTCACTCTTGATGCGAACGTTGATCCAGTTGGCTCCTGCGTTGGCAGCTCTGGTGCTCGTATAAAGGCGATCAGCCAGGAGCTTGCCGGGGAAAAAGTGGACATCATCATATGGAGCGGCGACCCTCTTGTATATATCCGCAACTCGCTTTCACCGGCTAAAATTGCAAAGGTGGAGCCAGTTTTAGACCAAGAACGCGCTGTGCAGGTCTACGTTTACCCGGATCAACTGTCGCTTGCCATAGGAAAGGCCGGGCAGAACGTGCGTCTTTCCGCACGCCTCACTGGCTGGAAAATTGACATTAACGCGATGGAAGCCGACAGAATGCCGACGCTTTCGGACATTTTTCACGATTTATCCGATAGCGGTGCAGGCGGCAACGCATAGTGACCACACCCAGGCAGCGTCCCCGTACATGCGTGGCCTGCAGAGAGGAGTCGCCTAAACGGGCGCTCTTTCGCGTGGTGCGCTCTCCGTCGGGGAGCGTGGCAATTGACGAGCGAGGCAAGCTGCCAGGACGTGGAGCTTATCTTTGCGCTAGTTTGGAGTGCATCGAAAAAGCGCGTAAAACCAAGGCTTTATCCCGCTCCCTTAAAACCGAGATAGGAACGGACGTATACGACCAGTTGGCCGAATATGCCCGCGGAACACGAGGCTGCGAAAAAGGCGAGGTGCAAAAAGAACTGCGTTTGCTTCTTGGGTTGGCCCGCCGAGCTAGTTTGATTTATATCGGAGTCGATAGTGTAAAATCACATAGTGCGGAGGAGCCTCTATTGATATTAACGGCCGCCGGTTGCTCCGAGTCCGTAAAAAACGAGGCGGTTTATCAAACCAGGGATGGAAGGCACGTTCACTTTGGTGCGCCCCTGGATATTGAGGAACTATCGCTGTCCATCGGTGCTGACGGCGTTCAGTTTGTGGCCCTGCCGCTTCGCAACGGTCTTGCAGACAAAATAAAAATGTTGATTGTCGCACAGCAGGGAAGTATTTCCAGCGCGGTAAGTTCAGCGAAATAAATTCAGTGTAGTAAATTTAGTGCAACGCAGTAAATTTAGTATAGAAGGGAGAGTTGCCCTTGAGCAAAATGAGAGTGTACGAGCTAGCTAAAACCCTCGGCAAAAGCAACAAGGACCTTATGAAAATCTTGGAGGATCTGGGCATCAATGTCAAGACGCACATGAGTTCCATAGAGAACGATGTGGCGCAGCTTGTCGAGGATTCGCTTGCGGAACGGCCCTCGGAAGGTGACGCCAAGGGTGTGCCCGTGCCGGAAAAACCAAAAATAATGTTGGAAGAGAGAGTTTCGATTAAAACGATAGCCGAGAAAATAGGAATATCAAGTGCGGAGGCAGTGAAAGCCCTTATGTCAGCGGGGATTATGACCCCGGCGACAGGTGCGGCTGACACAAAAATTTTGGATGTGTTAAGTCAGTCTTTTGGTGTGGAGTTCGACGTAGTTCCGGGGCCGAAAAAAGCGGAGCCGGTAGAAATGGTAAAGGGCAAACCTAAAAAAGGTTCTGGCGGCAAGGCGGGTAAAATGGACAGAAAAGCGCCGGAAGGCGGAGGGTCGGTCTTGCGACCGCCCATAGTTACGGTTATGGGGCACGTTGACCACGGGAAAACTACCCTGTTGGACACGATCAGGCATGCTAACGTTACTGCAAGGGAAGCTGGCGGCATAACGCAGCATATCGGCGCGTACATTGTAATGCACGGGGAAAAACCCATTGTTTTCCTGGACACGCCGGGTCACGAGGCTTTCACAGCCATGCGTGCTCGCGGGGCCAGCGTGACCGACATAGTTATACTGGTGGTTGCCGCAGACGACGGTGTCATGCCGCAGACGCGCGAGGCCATCGACCACGTCAAGGCCGCCGGCGTTCCTATAGTTGTTGCGGTGAACAAGGTTGACAAACCAGGGGCGAGGCCAGACAGAGTTCGTCAGCAGCTAGCTGATGTCGGCTTGGTTCCTGAGGAGTGGGGCGGGGATGTCATAATGACTGATATCTCGGCCAAGGGCGGAGAAGGCATAGACAAACTCCTTGAAATGGTGCTGCTTGTCGCGGAAATGCAGGAACTCAGAGGCGACGCCTATGCGCCTCCCACAGGAGTTGTTGTCGAGGCTCAGCTGGACAAAGGCAAGGGATCTGTGGCAACCGTCATAGTTCAGCAGGGAACCCTGAGGCGCGGAGATATCGTTCTGTTTGGGTCAGCGTGGGGCAAGATACGCGCTTTGATTGACGCAGCCGGAAACAATGTCGCTGAAGCAGGGCCGAGCACTCCCGTGGAAATTTTAGGGCTGGTGGATGTTCCGCAGCCTGGGGAGTCGTTCACCGTGGTTTCGTCCGAGCGCGAGGCGAGAAGCGCTATTTCTGAAAACACAGCGCGAGAACGTGATGCAGGCGGCGCGACGCTGAGGCGGGCTTCACTCGAAGACTTGTACTCCCAGATGCAGGAAGGGCGTATACCGCAGCTTAACCTGCTAATAAAATGTGACGTGCAGGGTTCGGTGGAGGCACTTTGCGCTTCTCTCGAAAAAATGGCAACTTCGGAAGTTGGTGTGTCGATTGTTCATAAAGGCGTAGGGCGCATCGCAGAGTCAGACGTTTCCCTTGCGTCAGCCTCAAACGCCGTCATAGTCGGATTTAACGTCAGGCCTGACTCCAACGCCAAAAGAGCTGCAGAGGTCGAAGGCGTGGAAATACGACTCTACGATGTAATCTACGATGCTATAGATGACGTTAAAGCGGCTATGGAAGGTCTTTTGAAGCCTAATCTGCGCGAACAACACCAGGGCGAGGTGGAAATACGCGAGATATTTAAGACGCCTAAGGCCGGAAGAGTCGCAGGCTGCCACGTCACGCAGGGTTTTGTGCGGAGAAATTCGCGCGTACGGTTGGTGAGGGCAGGCGTGGTCATATGGAGCGGCGGCATATCCTCGTTGCGCCATTTCAAAGACGAAGTCCGCGAACTCAAGGCAGGTTTCGACTGCGGCATAGCTTTGGCCGGTTTTCAGGATTTCACGGAAGGCGACGTGCTGGAAACCTACGAAGTGATAGAAGAAAAGCGCACGCTGTAGAGCAAATTATCAGCTCAGGAGGTGAGCCGATTGGGAATATCTGAAAATATCAAGCGCCCGGCGCGTTCTTCCCATCGCCCTCCATCGTATCGTATGGCAAGGGTTAACAAGCTGATTCAGCGGGAGATATCTCTCCTGCTTGAACAGAGGGTGAAGAGCGACCTCGCCAGAAACGCAATCATAACCGAGGTGGACTGCTCGCGTGACCTTGAGTTGGCGCGCGTGTATTTCACAACGGTCAACGCTTCAATACGTGATTCGGTTTTGGCCGAATTGACGAATGTAAAAGGAGCGTTGCGATCTATGTTGGGGCAGGTATTGACGCTGCGCCACATTCCAGCGCTGGAGTTTATCATTGACCGCTCCGCTGGTTACGGCGAGCGCATCGATGGTATTCTGTACAAGCTGGGGCTGGACGCGGCAAAAACGGTGAAAGCACCCGAAGAAGCTGAAGAAGGCGAAGATTACGACGACGACGAAGACGACAGCGGCGAAGATGATGAATCAGATGAAAAATGAAGCTGTGAAAACCACTTCCGGCATCAGCTTATGCGTATCGCGTGAATTGATGCTGGAAGTGGCCGCTATGTTGGACAGCGCCCCTTCATGGGTTATTTTTTCCCACTCAAAACCTGACGGCGACTCTATAGGGAGCGGCGCGGCGCTTTTCGAGGCCGGTCTGGCCAAAGGTAAGCGTGTGCGTTGGTTTGGCACCGACCCAGCGCCGCCAAATCTTTTCTTTTTACCACATGTCGGCGAATACGCCATTCAAAAAAAATATAAATTCGACAGCGGAGACGACCTGTACGTTTTTCTCGATTCAGCCAACGAGGACAGAGGCGTCGAGGGGCTGAGAGAGAGAACGCCAGATGCTGTTGTGCTTAACATAGATCATCACGAGGATAACACGGAATATGGCACGCTAAACTACGTGGACAGGAGGGCTTCATCCACCTCCGAGATTTTATGGCGTGTATTCACCGCGGCGAACTGGCCAATAACGCAGACCATCGCCGAGAGCCTCTACACCGGAGTGGTGTCTGACACAGGCTGGTTCGCGTTTAATAACACGTCCTCTTCCACTCATTTGATGGCCGCCGACCTTCTCAGCAAAGGGATTAACCCGCCAAGAATAGACGCCAATGTGCGCCACAACCGCTCTCTGGAGGGTATGCGCCTGTGGGGGGTCGCTCTTACGCGGGTGACATGCTGGGGAGAGCGTTTGCAATTCGCCATGACGTGGCTCGAACGCAGAGATTTTGCAGTTACGAACGCAATTGATTCCGACACGGCAATGCTGGTCAACCAAATGATGATGGTGCGCGGCATCCGTTTCGCGGTTCTCCTGACGGAGGAGGCTGAATCGGGGCAGATTAAGGTAAATTTCCGCTCTAAAGAGGGGATTGTGCCAGCGGCTTTCGTGGCCAGAACGCTTGGCGGCGGAGGACACCCCAGAGCGGCTGGAACGCACCTGGCCCTTTCGCTGAACGAGGCCATCCGCGTGGTTCAAGAGACGGTGGACAAGGTATATGCCGAATGGATTCTTACTGATAGATAAACCAGTCGGGCTGCGAAGCACGGAATGTGTCGCGCACGTGAAGCGCCTGCTTGGTAAAAAAAACAGCGATTCGCGCGTTGGGCATGCCGGCACTCTTGATTCAACTGCGTCCGGCCTTCTTGTTGTGCTGCTTGGTTCGGCGACGCGCCTGTCAGATTACGTCATGAAGCTGCCGAAAGTGTACGAGGCTACGATGAGGCTTGGCGTTGCGACCGATACGTGTGACGCGTCCGGCAGTGTTGTGTTCCGCGGTGACGCTGAGAACGTCAACGAGCGGGTTTTAGAACGAGTTCTCTGTTCTTTTTTGGGGATGCGTATGCAGCGTCCGCCTGAGATATCGGCCCTGAAGGTTGGGGGCAGACCCTCGCACAAAATTGCCCGCAAAGGGCAGGAGGTCATCCTTGAGGCGCGTCCTGTTTTTATGCCGTCTGTGAAGCGCTGTTCGCCGATACTGGACAGGCGTGTGCGTATATCTGTCGCCTGCGGTAAAGGCACATATATACGGGCTTTGGTCAGGGATATTGGCGAGACGCTGGGTTGTGGGGCGCACGTGGAGGAATTGCGCCGCCTTTCGACAGGCCCGTTTAACGTCAGCGATGCGCTGATTCCTGAAAATACTACCGATCTATCAGACATACCGGATAGATCATTGTGCTCTTTGCGGGCGATTGTGAGCGCGTTTCACCGGATTGTTCTGACGGCGGAAGCGGAACGCAGACTGCTGAGCGGGCTTTACGTTCCAATGGCGAAGGCTGGGCGCTATGTTCCGGGAAGCTTGGAATTGAGGCATGGCTTGTGCGTGGAAGGTGCTGGCATGATAGGTTTCGCCGATGTTATCGAAGACCTAATCTTAAAGCCGAGAGTGAATATTACGGGTGAGCATCATGATGGATAAGCCTGCATGATTGCCGTACTGGGAGCTTTTGACGGATTTCACAGAGGGCATGCGCTGCTTTTTGAGCGAGCCGGAGAAATAGCCGCGCCGCTCGGCCTTGAATGGGGCGGAGTGACGTTCGACTCCATTCCGGGGCATTACATGGGGGCGATCGAAAAGGTGTTGTTCACCTTGCGCGAACGGGAATTAATACGGCTTTTCCTTGGCATTCCCAAGCTGGAAATTCTGAAGTTCGATGATGAATTGCTTAAATTTTCCCCGCCTCGTTTTTGGGAATTTCTACGCGGACGGGTCGCAGTGGATGGAATTGTGGTGGGGCGCGATTTCCGCTTCGGTCACCGTCGAGAGGGAGATGTGCGTCTACTGGAGCGTTACTGTCGCGAGGCAAACCTGCCTTTTCTGTCCGTTGACCTGCTTAGGTACATGGAGGTCAAGATATCAAGCTCCGCCATAAGGGCCGCTGTTGGGAGTGGCAAGTGCGAGCTGGCGGCAAAAGAGCTTGGTTATCCTTATTTCATGTGGGCAGATGTTGATCACGGGCTGGGGCGAGGTAGCAAAATAGGCTTTCCTACGGCGAATTTGAAAATCTCCGGCGCTAAATTAGTTCCCCCAGATGGGGTTTACGCCGCCGCCGTTCTGGTCAGAGGAGACTGGAAGGCGGGTGCTGTCTCGGTAGGCAAAAGCCCAACTTTCGGTGATGTTTCGGACTCGCGCGTTGAAGTTTTTGTTGTTGACTACAGAGGTGATCTTTACGAAGACAACCTGCTGCTCTTTTTCCTTTCATATTTGCGCCCTCAGGCGCGATTCAAAGACGCAAACCAACTTACCGCGCAGATAAGCGCCGACGTGGAGCTGTCACGGGCGGCGTTCAGGCGCGATTTCGATTCGTCGCCCGGCAGGTACGTTGGCTTCAGGGCTGGGTGTGGCAAAATTATCTCCGGCGGCGCGGTTGATGTAAAATAACCTGTAGCTGATTTTTTAAAACGCTTTAGGGGGCAGTAAATAAATATGTCGCGGCCTTTTGTGCATCTGCATGTTCATACGGAGTACAGCTTATTGGATGGAGCCATACGCGCCTCGGAACTGGCGCGGAAAGTCGCGGCGTGGAATTCACAGAAAACGCAAAAAACGCAGACAGCGTCTGCCGTCGCTATAACTGACCACGGCACAATGTACGGTGCGGTGGAGTTTTACGAGCAATGCAAGGCGCAAAGCGTCAAACCAATCATAGGTTGCGAGGTATATGTCGCGCCAGACGGGCATCGTTCGCGCGAAAAAAGGGGCCGGAATTTTCATCTCATTTTGCTGGCCGAGAACAACAGGGGTTATCGCAACCTTGTGAAGCTCGTCTCCATCGCCAACACCGATGGGCTTTATTACAAACCGCGCATTGACCGCGACCTTCTGGCCAAACACGCCGAAGGGCTGATCGTTCTGTCCGGCTGTCTGGCCGGAGAAATTCCGCGCCTGATCATGGCAGACAAGGAAAAAGAAGCTCTGGAACTCGCCATTTTATATAGAGACATAGTAGGGAAGGACAATTTTTTCCTTGAAGTCATGTATAACTCGATGCCGGAGCAAATGAAGGTCAACAGGGCGCTCGCCGCCATGTCCAGGGATACCGGCATACCACTTGCTGCGACAAACGACGCTCACTATCTGGAAAAAGACGACTACGACTGGCACAGAACGCTTCTCAGGGTTAACACTAACGCGGACGAAACGGACGAATCGTTCGGATTCTCATCCAACGATTTCTACCTTCGCACGCCGGAGGAAATGAACGCGCTTCTTGGTTCTGAGATGCCGGATGCTCTTGATAACACCGTTGCTATAGCCGAAAGATGCGATGTGAATCTCGACCTGGACAGCGGCGCATATCAACTGCCCAGCATGGAGCTTCCCGATGGAATCACTCTGGAAAAAGCGCTAGAAGACGAGGCCCGTAAAGGGCTTGCAATTCGCCTTGACGCAAGCGGCACGAAAAATGCAAAAAAAACGGATGACACAGACAGGTATAATGAACGCCTTGAATACGAGCTTAAAGTGATCAACGGCATGGGGTTCGCCGGATATTTTTTGATCGTGGCGGGGATTATTCAGGCCGCCAAAGACCGAGGGATACCGGTCGGGCCTGGGCGAGGCTCAGCGGCTGGATCTCTAGTGGCGTGGAGCCTCAGAATAACTGACATCGATCCGCTGATATACGGGCTGCTTTTCGAGCGTTTTTTGAACCCTGAGAGAATAAGTATGCCTGATATCGATACCGACGTTTCCGACAAAGGGCGGGACGAGGTTCTGAAATATATCGTTGACCGCTACGGCAGCGACAGAGTGGCGCAAATCATAACGTTCGGGCGCATGAAGAGCAGGCAGGCGGTTAAGGACGTAGGTCGTGCGATGGGCGTTGAATATGCCCTGATGGACAGAGTCGCGAAGCTCATTCCAGTCGGGACAAAAAATATATCAGAAGCGGCTGAATCAGTGCCGGAGCTGAAAGAAGCAATAAAATCTGACCCCAGAATAGCCTCAGCGGTGAAAGTCGCGGGGAAAATCGAAGGGCTGGCGCGTCACCCATCGCAGCACGCGGCGGGGGTTGTCATCACCCCCGTGCCAGTCACGGATATTGTTCCCATACGTCGCATAAAGGGTGCGGACACGAGCTCTGTTTCCGAGTCCGGTATTGATCTGGCGCAGACTGTCACTCAATACACCATGGAACCCATAGAAAAACTGGGGCTGGTGAAAATGGACTTTTTGGGACTGAGCACTCTTTCCATAATTGAAGAAGCGCTGGAAAACATTGGCCGCAACGGAAAAACCGTGCCGGACATGACTGCCATCCCGATGGACGATCCAGCCACGTACAAGCTTATTCAGGAGGCGGATACTCTGGGGATATTCCAGTTGGAATCCGCGGGGATGAGGCGCTTGCTTCTCGACCTCAGAATCGACTGCTTCGAGGAAGTTATCGCAGTCGAGGCCATGTACCGACCAGGACCGCTGGGCAGCGGCATGGTGAAGCAGTTCGTTGACTGCAAGCACGGGAGAGCAAAGGCCGAATATCCCCACCCTCTCCTTGAGGACATATTGAAGGAAACTCACGGCGTTTTCTTGTATCAGGAGCAGGTTATGCAGTGCGCCAACGTCCTGGCTGGTTACTCTCTCGGAGAGGCCGACTTGCTTCGTAAGGCGATGGGAAAGAAAAAAGTGGAGGTCATGCAGGAGCAGCGGGCGAAATTTGTCGAAGGCTCCGAGAAAAACGGCATTAACTCCAAGAAAGCCGAGTATATTTTCGATCTAGTCGAAGAGTTCGCCGGATACGGCTTCAATAAATCGCACAGCGCGGCTTACGCTCTGATCTCGTACCATACTGCTTACCTGAAGGCAAACTACAGGAGCGAATTTATGGCGGCCTACCTTTCCAGTCAAATGAAGGCCAAAAAGGACGTTCTGGGCCGGTACGTGCGTGAGGTAAGGCGCAGCGGAGTGAAAGTTCTCCAGCCCGATATAAACTCGTCCGTTGAAAACTTTACGGCTGTGGGCGACGTCATTCGCTTTGGCCTTGGGGCCGTGGCAAAGGTCGGACACAACGCAGTCGAAGCAATAATCGCTGCTCGCAGGGAAAGGCCGTTTAAATCTCTGTGGGATTTTGTGTCTCGGGTGAACGCTGACGGGCCTGCTGTAAATAAATCGGCGGTTGAAAATCTTATAAAGGCCGGCGCGTTTGACGAAATTTCACCGAATAGGGCCATGCTTGTGGACGCTCTGCCGGAATTTTTTATCACCGCTCAGAAAAAAAATAAGGACGAGGGTCAATACTCGCTTTTCGAGCCGCTCGAAACGGACGCAGGCAGCGAGGAACCGGATATGCAGGAGAGGGAGGACTACGACGTTTTCGAGCGCCTTGAGCATGAGAAAAGCGCCATGGGCATCTATGTTTCAGGCCATCCGTTCGATAAATTCGAGGAAAAGGCGAAAAAATACGCAACGTGTACAATAGAAGAACTTCCTTTTTGTAGGGGGGACATTTCTGTCAAGGTTGGCGGTATAATTCTATCTGTCGCCGATAAACTCACCAAAGCTGGAAGGTCTATTGGGATAATGAACCTGGAGGATTCCGAAAACAGCATTGAGATGGTGGCTTTTTCGCGCGACTGGGAGACACTGAAAGACCACATTGAGGTGGGCGAGTCCTACATTGTGGAGGGAAAAGTCGGGGAGAGAGAGCCGAAAAATTTCATAGTTCAGAGGGTAGTGCCGCTTAAAGACGCGCCCAAGGATAACTTTGAAATCGTGCGTATATGCCTGAGAACGCCTCTTCTCCCGGAGGAATTAGACTTTAAGGAATTCGCGAAAGCGCTGAAAGATTGTCCGGGGAAATCGCCCGTGCTTCTGGAATTTGTGGATGAACGGGAATCGTGCGTCCTGTCCCTGCGCGAGATGCGTGTCGGCAGCGCGGATGCTGTGCGAGAGCGCCTGGCCTGCGTGGTTCCCCCTGAGGCGTTTGATGTTGCCTGAATGTGCCTGAAATAAGTAAGGAGTGAATGTGATGTTCGTAAAGATCGTCTGCACCATAGGTCCGGCCAGCGAAAGCTACGAAGTGCTTGCAAGCATGGTGAAAGCCGGCATGAATGTTGCACGGCTGAATTTCAGTCATGGTGACTACGAAGGACACGAACGCAAACTTGATCTGGTGCGTCAAGTGGAGCGCGACCTGGACGTTCCGATTGCGGCGCTGCTGGACACCAAGGGGCCGGAAATACGGACGGGCAGCGTGGAGGGCGGCGAGATCACTCTTACGGAGGGTAGCATAGTTGTGCTTACCGAAGTTCCCTGTCTAGGCACGCCGGAGAGGGTGCATGTCAACTGCTATTCTCTAGCCGAATATTTGCCAGTGGGGCAAAATGTTTACATAGATGACGGTACTTTGCACCTTCAGGTGGAAAGTACCGCTGGACAGGATATCATGTGCAAAGTGATAGTCGGCGGGGTGCTCCGCAACAACAAGGGCGTCAACGTGCCAGGGGCGGCCGTGCCTCTTCCTGCATTTTCCGAAAAGGACAGGGAGGACATCGCATGGGGAATCCAGCGCAACATGGAATACCTGGCCCTTTCCTTCGTGAAAACACGAGCCGACATATCGGAAGCTCGCAGGCTTGTGAAATCCCTGAATGGAAGTATCAAAGTCATAGCCAAAATAGAAACTTACGAGGCCGTTCAAAATATCGAAGAAATAGTAGACGAGTCGGACGGTGTGATGGTAGCGCGCGGAGATCTTGGGGTGGAAATACCCACGGAGGACGTGCCGCTTGTTCAAAAACAGATTATCGAACTGTGCCGCTCGAAAGGCAAGGTCGTCATAGTCGCCACGCAAATGCTGGATTCGATGATACGCAATCCTCGTCCGACGAGAGCCGAGGCCAACGACGTGGCAAACGCCGTTCTGGATGGTGCAGACGCCGTGATGTTGTCTGGGGAATCCGCTTCCGGTGCGTACCCAGTGCAGGCCGTTGCCACAATGCGCCGTATAGTGGACAGAGCGGAGAAAGAAATAGCGGTGCTGAGTAAACAGAATCGGCGGCGCAGGCCCAGTCTGGCCAGCGTGCCTGATGCGGTCAGCGACGCAGCTGTCCTGATATCCCAGCAGGTTGACGCGGCGGCGATAATATGCCTGACAAAAAGCGGAGCCACGGCCAAAATGATAGGAAAATACCGCCCCACGTGCCCCATTTACGGAGTTACTCCATCGCGCTCCGTGTGGAGGGAGCTTGCCCTGTGGTGGGGTATTCACCCTCTGAGGCTGCACGAACTCTCAGACGTTACGGTGGCGGCGAAAGAATCCATAGCGGCCTGCTTGAAAAGCGGGCAGATCAGAGAAGGCGAACTTGTGGTTATTACGGCAGGAATTCCTCTGGCCCATTCCGGCATCACAAATATGGTTGAGGTGCTTACCACAGGCGAGATTATTCTTACCGGCGTGTCGTTGATCAAGAAAAACGCCTGCGGCAAGGTGTGTATTGCGCGTGATGCAAAAGAAGCGGAGGAGAAGGCTACGGACGGCTGCGTGCTGGTGGTGCGCCATTTGAGCAGCGAATATAACCCTGTGCTTGGCAAGGTTGGCGCGGTTATCTCCGAAAGCGAGGCGTGCTACTACGGAAATACCCTTACGCTGGAGCACGACGTACCATGCGTGATGGGGGTCAGGGACGCGCTCTTTACCCTCTCGGACGGTATGGAAGTAACGGTGGACGGCCCGCGCGGCCTGATTTATCGCGGATGTGTGAAGCTGGTTATCTGATTTTATGTGGGCTAATGTAAGAATCTTATTAGATATCCTCATAGTATCGGCCATCATATACAGGCTTCTTGTGTTGATGATCGGCACAAGGGGCATTCAAGTAGTGAAGGGGTTTCTGACGCTTGGAACCCTCGCGTTGCTGTCTTCTGCAGTGGATCTTCAATTGGTGTCATGGTTTTTCAGGAATGCCTTGTGGGCGCTGGTGATAGCTATTCCGATAGTGTTCCAGCCGGAGCTGCGGAAGATGCTTGAGGAAATAGGAAGGGGAACTTTGTGGCGGCCTCGCATGGGTTCTGAAGAAGCCGAGCGCCTGAGTCACGAAATCACGGCCGCTCTGATGCATATGAAGGGCAATAAAATTGGCGCTATCATCGTCCTTCAAAAAGACACAGGTCTTAAAGAGTATTGGCGAACCGCCGTAAAGCTTGAAGCCGAAATATCGCAGGAGCTTATAGTGTCGATATTCTGGAAGGGCAGCCCGCTGCACGACGGAGCGATGATTATAAATCGCGAGTCCCTTGTGGCGGCCAGCTGTTACCTGCCTCTGTCGGATAATTCGGACATATCGCGCCGTTACGGCACAAGGCACAGGGCCGCCCTAGGCATTACCGAGGTTTCCGACGCGATTGCTCTGGTGGTCTCCGAGGAGAGGGGCGAGGTGACGCTGGCCAATAACGGTCATCTGTCGAAAAACTTGAAGGAAGCGCAGCTTCAGAAATTATTGCTGTTTTATTTTTCCGATGCCGGTAATACCGCGCAGGAGACCTTTAAGGATAGAATATTTAAGACAGTCCAGCTGCTTTGGTCGAAATGAGCAGGCCGTTGGCGATTTGGCAATGGGTGAAACGTATGCCCGCTCCGAGCACCTCCATCTGAGAGAGGCGAAATCCCCATCTCAGATGGGAATTTCCTGTAGGGGCAGGGGGCTTGAGGTGAGCAGTATACTATAAGGTGGTTTTAATGTAACCACTAAAAAATGTGCAAAATAAAGGGCGAGTTTTATGAATCTATCGAAAAAATTTGACGAAATGCTGGGTTCTAGATTGGTGCTGTGGGCTGTTTCCATAGCTATCGCATCGTCAATGTGGTTTTTCACTTTGGGTGTCAGAGAGACTGGGAACGAAACCCTCAAGCTACTCACTCGCATAGAATATCTGAACCTTCAGCCCCAGGTGACCGTGAGAAGCGCGGTCAGCGAAGTGCTGATTGAAATAGAAGCTCCGGCGGGCGTGATTGAAAATCTCGCCTACGATACCATTGTTGGCGAAGTTGACCTTAGAGGGCTTTCTTCCGGCAGGTTCCGGCCGCTGGTAAGGCCAAGGCTTCCGCCAAACGTGGTTCTGAGAAGCATAACCCCCTCGGAACTCGACGTTGAGCTAGTCAGGCAAATCGCGCGAGTGTTCACTGTCGAGGTTACCCTGCCTCAGGATATCCCGTCAGGGCATTATCTGGAGGCCGTGGAAATCGTTCCGAGGGAGGTCAGTCTCAGAGGCACAGAGACCGACATTGCCAAAATAGGCTCAGTGAGCGTTGCGCCTACGTTTGACGAATTGCAGATCGGCCAAGATCTGCTGTTACCCATTAGCATAACGCAGTCAATACCCTTTGAGGACGATGTAATTATGGAACCGTCCATGGTCAGGGTACGCGCTAACCTTGTCACTGGTATGCCGAGGAAAAGAGTGCCAGTGAATGCCAGACTGATAGGCTCGCCGTCGAGTGACTTCGCTGTCAGAACTTTAACCACCGACCCGGCCGAGGTGATGCTGGAAGGTAAAAGGGAAAGCCTGGACAGGATTTCTGCCGTGGACACCGAAACGGTAGATATAACAGGCCTGTCTGCCAGCCAAACTGTGGTGGTTCCCTTACGCGCCTTCAGTGAAGAGGGCATATCCGTTAACGTTTCAGCCGTGACTCTTTCAATTCAGCTGGAACCTATCACCGCGCAAAAACAAGTCTCAAACGTGGAGATCTCCGTGGACGGCGCTGACGGAGATGCCAGGTGGGTCGTTCATCCTTCAGCGGTGAGTGTTACGATAGAGGCCCCTCCCTCTATTATTGATGAGTTCGAACCGGATCAACTGAGAGCATTCGTAGATGTATCAGGTATTTTTCTCAACAGAGCCGTTTTACCGGTATGGGCTGAGGCGGAATCTGAAGAATTTAGAGTAGTTAGAGTGGAGCCTTTTACAGTGACAGTAACCGCCTTGGAGGAATGATCAGTAATGATCGGGATGGAGAAGAGTGTGAGCACTTCAGATATGGATAAACCCTTGAAAGAAAGTCATCGCAAACGTATGTTGTTCGGCACGGACGGAGTCCGCGATATTGCCAACTTGGGCGAAATGACGCCCGAAATGGCGCTCAGGCTTGGGCGTTCTTTTGTTTTGTTTCTGACCGAGCGAGGTATTCCCCGCCCCCGCATAGTTGTTGGCAGGGATACCAGGCGTTCGGGAACCATGCTGGAAGGAGCGCTGTCTGCAGGAATGGCTTCGGCTGGCGCGGAGGTCCTATCGGTCGGAGTCATGACAACGCCGGGCGTAAATTTCGCGGTAAGGCATGTCTCGGCGGATGGAGGCGCTGTGATCAGCGCGTCTCACAACCCGGCGGAATACAACGGAATTAAATTTCTGAACCGAGGTGGAGGCAAATTGTCCGACGAGGACGAGCTCTGCATAGAGGAATATTTGAGCGACAACCTCACTGACGAGTGGCGTCCCACCGGCGCGTCTGTCGGAGAAATGCGGAGCCTGCCTGGGATAGCGCAGAGTTACGCGGACTATCTTGCATTGCATGTAAAATACGCGAGTGCTATGCCGCAATCGCTGTTGTTTGACTGCGCTCACGGAGCTGCGAGCGTTGTCATGCCCAGTCTTGTGGAGCGCCTGGGAACACGGTGGGCTATCGTCGGCGCGGAGCCGGACGGAATGAACATCAACGAGGGTGTGGGGGTAATTCATATCGGCCATCTTGCCGGTAAAGTCAGGGAATTTGAGTACAAGGCCGGTTTCGCATACGACGGCGACGCAGACAGGATGCTGATGGTCGATTCCAAAGGCAGAACTATCGACGGCGACATCGTTATGTGGGTTCTGGCCCGCTGGTTGGCGGCGCAAAAAGACCTGGGCGCGGGAGTCGTTGCGACAACAATGAGCAATATGGCTCTTGAAGAGCGCCTCGCCGATGAAAAAATCAAACTCTTCCGCTGTCAGGTGGGAGACAGATACGTTGTGGAAGCCATGAAACAGCACGGAGCCAGGCTTGGTGGAGAGCAGTCCGGACATATCATTGCTGATAAGTATTCATGCACCGGCGACGGGCTTTGCACGGCCATAATGATGCTGAATGCCTGTATTGAGCTTAACGAAGATGTGGATACGCTGGTGGAGCGTTTCGGGCGCTACCCTCAGCGTTTGAGCAACCTTATAATATCGGGCGGGAAAAATATCGACATGGATTTGCTCAGCTTATTGACCGACGAAGAGGAGAAATATATGGCTGGCAGCGGCAGAGTCTTCATACGGCCGTCCGGCACGGAGCCGTTATTGCGCATATTGGTGGAAGCCAAAGACCCGAATCTGGTGGAAGAGGTTTCCGGTCGTCTTACCAGTCGTCTCAAAGAGCATTGTTCATAACCTTGGATAAACATGATGCGCGCTAACTTCGAAAAAGTCATTTTCATCGCCGTCTTTATCCTGTATTGTGCCGCGCCTGCGCTGCCCTCCGATCTGTTACAGGTCGAAACGCAGGGCGCTGGTATGCTTTCATTGCCGTCCGTGTGGAGCGTTATGTCCAAAGACGACGCCCCTTTGCAAAACCTAGCTGCGGGCCTGAATGTGCAGCAAGCCCTTTATGCGAGGGCCGAATCTGCCGCTGCTCAGGACGCGGCGCTCCAGATTTTTCTGATATGGTGGGCCGATGGAAGGGGGAATGAAAAACCTGTTCCGTACGATCTGGTCGGGGCCCTTATCAGCGCTCGTCACGGCAATGTGTCGGAGCTGGGCGAGGACATAGTCGATACAGTTTTGGGCAGTCTGATCGTGGCGACTTACGGAGCTGTTGAGTTTATGATGGACGAGGACAGCCCCGAATTTCGCTATAAACGAGCGGCTCTTTATCAGGGAGATAAGCGAGTTCTGGTTCTGCTCAGATATCGCCCCGAATTTGAAGATTACTGGCACGGTCACTTTGAAGCTATTCTGAACGAATGGGTAGGGTCTTTGACATTTGCTGTGAGGCGGGTGCTTGTTGCCATGCCGATGCCGGAGATTATTCTGCCGACAGCACGGCTCCCCATCCCGCGCGCATTGCCCGTGGAACCAGTTGTAACGCCTTTGCCTGAACAGTACCCATACGAGGTCGAGTCCATTTTTGTCTGGTTTAACGGGCTTGTTCTGCTGCTGATCGTGCTTTTGTTAATTCTTGTTGCCCGCATACTCGTTGTCCGCAGGCGCTTGAAAACCGAGCAGGAACTACAAGAAGCACAGGAAATGCAATTCATACAAGAAGTGCGAAAATTGCAAGGCATACAAGAAGTACGAGAAATTCGAGCCACACAGGAACAGGAAATAGAGGAGGCACAAGAAACAGAAGAAGTGCCGAAAGAACAAGAACCACAGGAAATAGAAGAAGTACCGGAAGCGCAAGTGCCACAGGAAACAGAAGAAGCACCGAAAGAACAAGAGCCACAGGAAACAGAAGAAGCGCCGAAAGTACAAGAGCCGCAAGAAACAGAAGAAGTGTCGGAAGCGCAAGTGCCACAAGAGATAGAAGAAGCGCAGGAAGCGCAAGAGCCACAGGAAACAGAAGAAGCAGAAGAAGAGTGGGAAATATACGGAGCAATAGCTCCACTTGATCCTCCTGCTGTTCCTCTTATTCCTCCTGTTGCCGCGCCGGAAAATAATAACCGTGGTCCGGTATGGCTGCCTACTTTTGAAGAATGGCTCGCGGAGGAGCGCCTCGTCCAAAGAAATACGGAAGCTATTCACGACTCGACAGGAGAGAAAGGCTTCAATAAAGTTCAAACCCTTCTCGGCGAAGCGCTGGGTAACCTTAAGGACACGGAAAAACCGGAAGAATAGAGGCGTTTTACCGTTGCGCGGCCTGTCTTTCCTACATTAGAGGAAGGCAGGCCGCTTTGTTATAATGTATGGCCATATGACCTAACGCTATCACTAAGACATAATACGTGGTATCTATTTTGAAAGGATGTTCAAGATAATGATCAATGCAATAATACGCGCCGTGTCAGTGTATCTGCCGGAGAAAATTTTGGACAATGCCGAGCTGGTACGTCAATTTGGAACCTGGTCGGAGGAAAAAATCTTCAGCAAGACGGGCATATCGCGGCGTCATGTGGTAGACGGCGAACTGGTCTCCGACCTTGCGGCCAACGCTGGGGAAAAGCTGTTTTCCGAACATGGAGTTTCCCCGGAGGAAATTGATTTTTTACTGCTTTGCACGGTGTGTCCTGACCATTTCCTGCCGGCGACGTCCTGCATCGTACAGCACCGCCTCGGGTTGAGGAAAAATACCGGGGCTTTGGATTTTAACCTCGGCTGTTCGGGTTATATTTACGGCCTTTCTCTTGCAAAGGGGCTTATAGCGAGCGGCGTTGCGAAAAAAATTCTCTTTATCACAGCGGACACCATCACGCGCATGATACACCCAATGGACAAAAGCACGCGCGCTATTTTCGGCGACGGCGCTGCAGCCACGTTGCTTGAGGCTTCAGAGCGCAGTGGCGTGGGGAATTTCTCCTTGGGAACCGATGGGAGCGGGGCGGATAAGTTAATTATGCCGGCTGGGGCCTGGGCGCAGCCTTCCTCGCCAGAAACTCGCAAGGAAACTGTAAATCGCTGGGGCAATGCCCGAACGCTTGAAAACCTCTACATGGACGGGCCGGGAGTGCTGGATTTCACGCTTGAAATTTCCCCTGGCTGCCTGGATGAAATTCTTAAAAATAACGGAATCGAGTTATCCGATATAAATCTGGTTGTTTTCCACCAGGCGAGCCGCATGCTTCTTGAAAAAGTTCGCGGTGTTCTTGGCATCCCTGAGGAAAAATTTGTCTTTAATATGGAAAACTACGGCAACACGGTAAGCAGCACAATACCAATAGCCCTGCGCGACGCGGAGCTTTCAGGCCGCCTGAAAAAAGGCGACAAAGTGCTGCTGATGGGCTTTGGCGTTGGCCTTTCCTGGGGCGGAACCGTGCTTGAGTGGTAAAAACGTACAATGCAGCCCAGGGCAAACGCATCAAAAGGAATAAACCATTGCAATTACTAAATTGACCATCTTGTACGTGAAATTCATCAATTAAGTCATAGCAATGCTTTACTAAATTTGATGCGTTTGCCCTGCAATG
>Ga0123352_10005011_pt1 | contig 19763 bp, 8 predicted proteins | sample TergutLab28metaG_FD_89700 | JGI IMG/M metagenome (GOLD analysis project Ga0123352, IMG submission 89700) | Labiotermes labralis P1 segment gut microbial communities from Petit-Saut dam, French Guiana - Lab288 P1 | ecosystem: Host-associated > Arthropoda: Insects > Digestive system > Gut ... | reverse complement strand
TTTTTAGCCAAGCACTGTACAAGGCTCCCTGATGATGGATCCTCTGTGATCCGAAACATGTTGGAGCACTTTTAAATATTTTATAATTTTAATTGTATCTACAAATTATATATTGTGCATTAGGTGGGTAATAAAGTGTTTAATTGTCATTGATGCATGGTGCAAACATGAAGACTGTCACATGTACAACATAACATCAGTTTATCTAGTTCAGGCTATACTGATGTTTCAGACGAACATAATGCTTACATCTGCCTTGGTAGGCCCCTGACAGACTACACAGCATTGTAACACATAAGACTGCAGCATAAATGTGAATGATGGCTATTAGCATGCAACGACATATAAATGGTGTTGCCTGTCTGCTTGTGTCTGCACAAAGGAGTGCAGTCTCAAGAAAACAGATACTGTTTTTTCAACAGAATGACATTCCCTACTGTAGCTGTGAGAGTAATGTTACAGATGTACTTGTAATTGTGATATATGTAGTTATATACTTTTGTTCTGATAAATAAATGTTGTTGTCTGAATCTGTCATCATCCTGAGAAAGTTTCTGTCTAAATAAAAACTTCAGATATGGTTTTCACAGTTAACAGAGAAGTAACACTTATTACACCAAAGCCTTGTTTTACATCCATTTGTTTTGCTTTAATGTCCTGTAACAATGCACACCACTTCTTAATTTATGCCCTCTCATTTTACATCTAATGTTCTTTAGCTGGTTTACGTCCATTTATTTAAGTCTTCATTTTCTCTTATAGGAGTATCATTTTTTATTTATGTCCTTTTGATTTTTCAAGAACAGAACAAGGTGTAAAACAAGATCTTGAATCTTGGTTATGATGAGGGAAAAGCACATAGATTGTCTTAACGAAAAAAGGTAACTTAATATGATGACCTGTAGTGTTTTCCAAGATTTCTGTATAGTCAAAAAGGGGACTGCCATAAGAGAGTATGAAAAATACAAGATGTGCTATATTTCAGACTGCATATGGGTATCAAAATGCCATCATATTGCATCCTTAACATTTTAACACAGCCAGAAGTCCATGGTATACATTAGGCAAAGGTCTGATCACTCATCTAATAATAATGAGGGCTGCAGGGGACATCCTAGTGTCAGGGTAAGTCACTGGACATTCATGCACCAGTTTGTGAAACTGTTTTGTGGCCAGATATCTGAGTAGGGTTTTTGTTCACAAATTTAAACCATCACCTCTACCAAAGATAACACTTACGGGACATAAAGAATATTGGCCCCCCTCCCCTCCAATGTTTCAGAGCCCACATTAATCTGTAGGTGCCTTCTGCCACTAAGTAACCATTTTCATGGCTATGCTAAGTGATTTGGGGTAATGGGTTCTTCACTCTGGATGCCACCACTGCAAAGATGGATTATATGCCCTTGGAGGGCCATAAAGTCAAGGCAGACCATAACCAGAGGCACTAGACATTAAACATTTATGGCCATTAAGAGTCTATATTTTTAACAACTGGGAATGTCAAAATTTCATTATTTAAACCATCTCCTCTGCAATTCAGTGCAAATGTTCCAAATGAAAAAGACATTTCATATTAATTTACTCTCTGTAGGTATGGCTGTAATATCACATGTGCACATGCACACACAAACATGACAAACCCAGCTGACATTAATACCATATGTAGTTAAAACACTATTACCAGCAAATTCCCAGAAACCTCAGCAGATACATCGATTCAAGTGAAGATTTATTAATATTAAAACTTCAGTTGTTATGAGCAATGATTGGTTTACCATTCACCATTAATCATTTAAAAGCACAGGGGTTACAGTATGCACCACATGCTTACATTCAAAACTCTGCATTTTTCCCAAAGTGTACTGTGTTCTGTACAGTGCTAACACAAGCCACTGATTTCCCTACACAACCCTCACTGCTGTAATGGGTATGCAGTATACACTACATTCTGTGAAGCAGGAACTGAATTTCTAAGTCATATGTAAATAAACTTCAATCTTCACATGGTTACCCATGCACCACTTAGGTGCTAATTTTATACAAATAAACTTACGTGTTGAGACAAAGCATAAATAATGAGAAGACAATCAACAACTTTAAAAAAATTCTTGCAAGTCATCTTTCAATAAGGAGATGTAAGATGCACTTTGTGCTGTCAGAAAACAGAATGCAATGCATTTGAACGAAATAAACCATATCATCTTGCAAGGAAATGGCATAGCTGACTAGAAACCTATACTGGGTGAAATAAAGCTATTATTGAACAGAACTCATATTTTATGTGACTTAGCTTTGTGCTTGCCTCAGCATCAGATATCAAGTGCATAAATAATATGAGATATATTTAACAATGAGTAGATTTTCAAGTTGCCTCTACTTGCAAATCTTTCTTATTCACCCCACAACCAGCGGCATTACAAACAATTCGTACTTAGGTTAGAGAAGAGACAAAGATTGTAACAACCACCTGCCAATGCTAATGAAATATGGCAACAGCATGGCTACCTGATATGGCACTATATGCACACATCCACTCACGCGACAAAAAATAACACCATTGTGTTCTAATTGTTTACATTTAATAACCGCGTGCTGCCATCTTTACTTATACTACGATCAAAGACAATAAATGCGATGGTCGCACATTTTAAAGTTGGTAGTACGAGTGTAATCCGTGGTAGCAAGAAACCGAAATTTAACAGGGCAGTGATATACAGATTTTCATAGAATCTTCGATAAAGATGGGTAGTTTTGTACTGTACAATGTTTTCGCTATTTCGGATGATATGAAATATCGTACGGAAATGTTGTTTCCGTCACGTTTACGCCTTACATTAATTCTGAAATGAAGTTTTTAATTTCCTATTGTAATTTATTTTTAAGTTCATTTCTTTTGAGTAAATTTCAAAGAATACCGCCACATAAAAAGCCCCTTCTTTCAATTAATATTCTTTGGTTTTTGACGTCATGTTCAAGGTTAGAAGCCATTGGCATACGTTAAACAAAAATGTTTTAACGGGTATTAATTTGTTATGTTTTACTTGAGTCTTATTATTACTACTTTTATTTGATATTGAAATCTAAAACTGGTTGAAATTGATATATAGTGTCCATTCAAAAAATATAATGGATTCCATGGAAGGGTGTGAAAATGAAGGTAAATGAGTAACATGCACTTTATGCTGAACGTAAAAGTAATGGGAAGCCTATAAGTCGATAGTGTGCAAATTTTCTCATTTATATATGGTTTAAATCCTAAGATTCCAGGAAATACAAGTTTTTTTAGCTTTTTGAGTTTGTTGTGAAGAACGCATGTTCAATATAACGGCACCACGGGAATTGTGAAATTCCGCGTGTACTGTAAAAATGTCGGGGATATGTTATAAGAAATTAAGGATGTTGCTTTGAGTGTTATTCATGAAGGAAACTCACAATTTATAAATTTGGGTAATGCCTTTCTTAATCTTCAGAATTTTGCAGCGGATTGTGGATTAAATGTACATGTTGTGCATATTTATCACTTGTTCAGATTTTAAGTTACGTTATTAATTTTAACTATGAGTGTATAATCTACACTATTGGTTTTAGCATGTTTATATTTTTCCTGCCTGTGAACCGGTGCTAATGTTGAATTAAAAGTATTCATTTTTTGAATAAGCACGTTTGTTGTAACATAATATAAGAATTTTTATGGAGTTTTTAACATACCGCATTAAATGCCCATTAATTGGAGAAAATATCATATGTCAGTATGTTTTGAAGCTAGTGAAGACTTTTTTGTTTCTGAAAGGAAGGCATACAAGACAATGCAGCACTTAAATTGTGTCAGTTTGGATAAGTTCATTCGATTCTATAAATGTGCAAACCAGGAATTCAAACCTGAAACATTATGGTGCCACATTTAATGTATTGTATTGGTGGTGTTCATGACCTGTCTTGACTGTAAGTATTGTCCATCAATTTGTGGAGCCTGTATGATTTTTACCAAATTGAACATGCTTTTGAAACTAATGCATTCCTTCTTTTTTTTATTTCCCTCCTTTACTTCTTTCATTTGTGATTCTTTCTGTTAATGCTTAATGTGCTTCCATCATAGCAAAGGAAAATAGTTTTTTTACTGTGTTTATGCTGCATTCCATTTTTCTCATGAAATATGTGTGGTGATGGCAGAAATGTTTTGTGAAGGCCAAGTCTGTGTGTTCTTGGTATTACACGCATGGTGGAATTATACGCAGGGTTTATGTATTTGAGTTGTACTGAATTTGCCTTCTTGACATGCTGATTTCAGTGGTGTTTTTGAGAGCACTTGAATAAAAATTTTCCAATTTCAGGTAGTTGAGATTGCTAAGTGAGGCTTTACCATGGCACTTAGCATTCTGAATTGTGTATTTCTAGAGGAGAGAGTCAAAATTGAGGTTGTAAATTTTCAGTACTGTAAGTACTTTTGCAAATTTGAACTGTATGTTAACTATTTGTGAGATTTTTGTCAATTCGTTCTTCATGGCTATAGGTAAATATGTAAATTAATTTCCTTCTAATTTCATTGCTCTTGTTTGATGATGTGAGTGCTCACCATTGTGCTTTTGCTTGTCAGTCAGTGCCTGGCATTACGATTTTAGGACTAGGCTTCAATTTTAATTATATATATAAAAGAGTTACTTTGTGAAATATATCTTTAATTAAACCAAAAGATCTTTTGTCTTCACCAGTGATTTCAGGTTGATTTAGGTCTGAATTTTTGTGTCACATTTTGCATTCAAGTAGTTGATGCTCTTCTTCATATTCAGGGGTGCTAGACTTCAGAGTGTATAACCCCCCCCCCCCACTCACTTCCCATTAATAGCTGATCAATTAACCAGGCAAGGCTAATCGCGTTCAGCTACAGGAACTGAGCCTGCTCGTGGCATACCTGTGAAGGCTTCCAGAGAAGTGATCAGGTGCTTGACGAGCAGCAAACACAAGGAGTAATGGCAGTCTGTTCATGGAAGAAGGGAAGCTAAGGGCTTTCTTAAAAGACCCTTTGTGTAAAGAGCTGGGAAATGGCTTGACTTGAACAGAAACCAGCTAAGAATAATGATGGGGCTGCTAACAGGGTGTTTTCATTTAAAAGGACATCTGTTTAGACTGGGGCTTGTAGACAGTCCCACGAGGGATAGATGCAGTCAGATGTTGAAATGACCGCACATGTTCCTTGTAACTGTGAAACATTTCAGGCAGTATTAAGATTTAGGCACCTGGGCTATCATTTCTTAAAATTGGGTGACTTTGCTGTAATCTTTGTCAGTAAGGTAAAGTGCAGGGGCTGCTGAATACTTAAGCAGAGGGTTGCACAAAAGATTGGAAATGGACAAGGTGCAAGGCCCACTGCAGTGCCTGCCTAATGCACTCTACTCTGTACTGTACCCTGACATTTATTTTGAGTTCTTGCAGTGTAAGAGTGAATGAGGTAAAAACTGAATATATTGAATGATTTACACAGTACTGAAAGCTGATGGCAATTCTGAATGTTTTTTTACAGGTAGTCCTTGGGGTAATTCCAGTCCAGGTGTAGATGAAGAAAGAAAGGCTGTTCATCAAAAGATAGAGAAGAAAAATAATGTTTTGCCATTATGGGGCAATGAAAGGACAATGAACCTAAATCCAATGATTTTAACAAACATCCAGTCTTCCCATTATTTTAAAGGTATGGTATCAAGTTGGCAATACATATTATTAATTTTTGTGTAAATCCACTGTTAGTGAATGTTAATCAGCACAGTTCTTGTTTTTTTGGCAATAATTTTTCAGCTGGTCAAATGAATTCCTTATTATGGAATCTGAAATTGTATGTTACTTTGTTCAGAAAAGGGTGTGATTTGTCCCATTGCCAAGCCTTTCCACACCTTCACAGCTGCTTGGAGATTAATTTTAATATTATCCTCTGACCTGTCCCTGCACCCAACTGGTCTCTTCTCATGAGGTTTTCTAACCACAGTTTGATCCTGTCTTGCATGGTATGTGTTGCAGACATTTCTCATCCATTGTGATCTGTGTACCTTAGCAGCACTAGACTGTATACAAATTCTCCATCTTGACAGGTTTGTCCTATTCAGCCCCTCCAGGCAAATGTTAGGATAGTACCTTAGCATCAGCCATGTGGCCATGTCCTCATTCATTGCACTTCATTATTTGTTACTTAACACTGTATAGTCTGGGCTACTCATATGCATATGCCAATGGAAATTGTGAACTTATGAGTATGTAATATTGCTTTCCCTCTCCTCTCATAGTCTGGAATCTGGAATGAAAAAACTCACATCTCCTACTAATTGAAAAAACATCTTCTGTAGGTATGGTGAGGTTGATCAGAGTGCTGTGTTGCATCTAATGCAAATGCAAAATTTTTTTGCAGTGGTCACAGTACATTTGGTATTGTGTGTTACTCTTCAACTCCAAACTCAACCACAGTCTCTCTCAGTTGCATGTCCCATGCAGAACTTCTTATCCTGCACATACAGATATTATCCTCAGCAAATCTGTAATGTCTAATTTTCAAGTGACAGTTTGCAGTATCTTCATATTGCTATTTCACTACTGCAGTAACTTGTATGTAAATTTGATTTCAGTGAACTTATATGAACTGAAAACATACCATGAAGTAATAGATGAGATTTACTACAAAGTTACACACCTGGAGCCATGGGAGAAAGGAAGTCGGAAGACTGCTGGACAAACGGGCATGTGTGGAGGTGTAAGTGGCATTGTAGCTCATATGTAGAGATAATGATTATGAATTCAATATTGTTAAAATGCAACTGGATTGTTGGCATGCTAATGACCTATACATCTGTTGCTCATGATGTTTTTGGACAAAGGTGTAACAGAATGATGTGTGTTTGGGACTAAATGGAACAGATCAGCTTGTGGCCTGTGTGTACATGATTTTAACTTATTGGACTGAAACGACAAACAGAATGTCCGTTAAGTGCTAGTAAGGAGGTTAGTCTAGAAATGAAGACCATAGTTGAATGCTTCAGAGTTATGCATTTGTTTGTTGTTGATGTTTTAAGTCTCTTGGTGTTCAAAATGTGATTGAAGGAATTTGTTGCTTTATTGGTTTGTGAATTTAGTGTTATTTCATTAGGACATGAAGGTTGACTGTGAATATTGAGTTCTTTCAAAATGAAGGGACTGAGTCATGGTGTGATTTAAGGCAGTGCATTCTCATTTCTTGAAGTGACCATTAACAACATCAGGATACCTGACTGTTAGTTGATATTGGAACTGTGCCATTGCTGACTGCTGGACAGGAGTATTAACCTTTACATTCAGGGAAAGATGTCCACGTTTATCGAGTGTTCTTATGATTTGTTTGCTGTGCATCCTGTAACAGTTTTTTTAATAGAAGCCCTCTTGTTGTGTTATACAATACGATAAAGTAGTTTATTTAGTCAAACACAACACATATGTAGTCCGTGCATTAATTGTCTATATATATGTTGCGTTTGACTGAATAAATTACTGTATCATACTGTAACAGATAGATATTACATGCTTCAGTTTCTTTTTGCGTTTCTGTTTGATAGGTTCGAGGTGTGGGTGCTGGAGGCATTGTTTCTACTGCCTTCTGCCTGCTGTATAAACTGTTCACTCTCAAGTTGACAAGAAAGCAGGTAAATGGGCTACTCACCCATCCAGATTCGCCTTATATTCGAGGTCTCGGTTTTATGTACATCAGGTAAGTTGCGGATATAAGTTGGATCGAGCTCATGTGGATGAGGAGAGAAATGTCTAGACTTCATTATTGAAAGATCAGTTGAAGCGTGGACATGTGCCATTCTTACATACATTAATGTATTAAATTAGTAGTTCATAGAGTCTGAAAATAATTGTAGTTAAACACAAAAACTAAGTGAAATGCCAGCAGTGTATTTGTATGAGGAGCATGAATTGACACGTCTGTTCTTATAGTTGAAGACTTATGATTTAACCCTTTGACGCCAGAATTAAATCCCTCCGAGCAACACTGCCTGCTGGAATTTTTTACTGGGGCTTTTAAATTTTAATGCTTACTCTTGGGGGAGAAAAGCGTATCTTATAGACTTTTCCTTAAAATTTAATTAAATAAAATTTTGCACTATGCTTATGAATTGGTTAATCCGGGGAAAAATTGTTAACCCATTTTTATAATAAATTTAGGCCTGTGAATCGCATGTATTATATAAAATGTGGTGTAAATGGTTCATCACTCACATAATTCTGGCTGCTGCGTGAAGTCTGTGGCACCTTGGATCACTGTTTTATCATGACACGCAGTATTCACAAAGAGGGTGATATATTACAAATTTACTTTTGTGTGATATTCTGTGAAACAAAGTGCCACGCACAGGCCCACGTCACATCTGGTGCACTGTGCCCTTTCTTTGGCCGGGAGAAGAACGCAGACAGCAGAGCAGTTGGGCTGTTTTCGCTGGCCATTTTTCATTATGGCTACTTTTGCTGAGGCTGGCTGCTGTTGTTGTTCCTCTTCTTCTTCTTCCTCAAAATAGTCTTCTTACATCGCTAGCTTTCGCACCTGATTCTGAGGCCGTGTCAGCTACCAGAATTTCACTGATGGCTTCATCCTGTAGTTTTATTTATTTTTTCCGGCCATTGCTCAAGACCCACAATTGTCTGCCTTGTTTAGACTACTGTGTATGACTTGGCACAGTTTCAGAAACGTACTACCAGTAGATAAAAATGTCTTCTACAGTGACAGCGAAACAGATCTAAGGCTACAGTGTGACTGCTGTATAAAAATTCCAGCTATTTGATGGTGCTCAAGACATTGTTACTAGATTGATGGTTGTATGTTGCGTGTTACTACCCCACAACCCCTACAGATTACCCCAGCACTACAAGAGGCATGTCTGTAGGCTCTTCTATAGCTGTAAACATCAAGTTTTGTGGATATCTGTGATTTTTCAGCATCAGTTTTGTCTGAATTATATGGGTACAGTATACCCTCTTTGTGAATACTGCATGTCAACAACTAGAGTTCGCTTCATTGGCCAGTGTTGATATTTCAACCTACAGTGAACCCCAGAGCAAGGGATAGTCAAAGCAAGCAGTGTCAGAACCGTAGTAGTCAGCTGGGGAAAATGCGCAGTTACTAAGTGTCTGTGTATATATCGGTGTTTGTGGAGGGGGTATATTCTGGTTGCTGAATGAAAGTAAGTCGTTTGGCTATTTAAAGGGCTCACTGCACTATGTATATATTAGTAGTTTGGCGTTAAAGGGTTAACTTTTGTTTTTGTTTCTCTTAAGTGACTGCATTTGGAGGTTGTGTCACATGGTTTAGGAATTGTTCTTGTAGCTGGTACAGCAGGTGGCAGATGGTTCTCACAACAGGTTTTTGATAGAGACTGGTTAATTCAGTGCGTAGCAAAATATCTTATTACAGGGTTGATATTTGTAGGTGCTGTGTAGGAAAAGCAAGATAACAGAAGTGTGCCTGTGGCAAAATGGCTATATTACAAGATTCGGTGAATGTGGTGTAACATGCAAAATTACCCAATTAACTTGAATGGCACTTGGTATTTGAAGCCTGCACTCCATTTATCAATCAACATTTTATGATGTAGAGCTGGAATGAGATATGTTATGAACTACACTATTATACTCTGATGTATCCGACATATTTGTTGCAACCATACTAAATGATGCTGTGTTGTCATTTAATCTGCCAAAGCTGCAGTAGTGTAGGTTGTAGGACCAAATTGTGAAATGGTCTTAGAATGATTTTATTATTTTTTGTATGAGACAGAGTGCCATACCTTTAATTTCAAATGCATTGTTCAGGAATGAATTGTATATTGCTAAATAGAAAGGTTCTTTCAACAAGCCTGCAGGTTTGTGGCGAAGTTGTATTGTGTATTGGACATTCTCAAGTGCTGCATTTTGGTTAAATAAACAACATTTTTTAAGCTAGCTTTGCTTCCTTGGCCAGGGTTTGTCGTCTGTGTATCCAGGAATAGAGATTTATTGTATAAAATGGATCAGCACGTTAGGTTTCATACATCTCCTTGATTATGGAGGTAGGGCCTGCTTCTGAAATGTGATGGTCCTTTAACTTAAATGACAGAAAGATAATGTTTATATGTGACAAAGTTGGTTTCTAATTTTTGTAATATGTATGGGTCTTTTTGAATTGCACAGTGTCGTCTGAATTATTGTGGAACTCCAGTTGAGTGTTCATTCATGAAGGCCTTCTGTAATTTATTCTTCAGTTTAAGTGATCCCAAATCAGTAATCTCAGTGTTAGATTTCCTCACTTGTAAGAGATTCCTCACTTTATTATGCAAACATTTCATCTGGAACAGACATTGAATCAGGGTTTCACTGTAGGAATGTATATTTGGGCTTAATTGTTGTGTTCAAATAATAGCACTTTTTTTTAAGATATTGGAATAGGTAGTTCCTCTTAAAGGTAGGTTTTAAGGGATGACTATAAATTGAGGGTCTTTGGGAACAGGGCAATAAAAAGATACTTGGATGTGAGGGAGAGGTAACAGGAGACTGGAGGAATTTGTGTAACAAGCAGCTTCATGATTGATACACTTTGCCACTTGCTATTACGATGATAAATCAAGGTGAATGAGACTGGGGTGTGCAGCACATGTGGGAAGGAAGGGATATGCCTGCAGAGTTTTGGTCATAACACCTAAAGGAAAGAGACCACTTGTTAGACCTAGGTATAGGCAGGAAAGTAATGTTGAGATCCATGTTGAAGAAATAGAATTGGAGAGTGTGGACTTGATGGGCTTAGATTAGGGGACTAATGTTGGGTTCTTGTGAATCCAGTAATGAACCCTTGGGTTCCATAAATATGGAAAGTATTAAGTATCTGAATAGTATTGGCTTCTCATGGACAACTCTGAGTAAGGTGAAATATCTAGTGGTTGTTTGTGTACCATATCAAATTAGTTACTGTTTATTTTGATCATATAAGTGCTTCTCTGTCCAGTAGCCATAATATAGCTTTCAGTACAGTTAGGAAACATGCAAATATGGAATGTATCATTGTGTTGGCAGGTACACACAACCACCAGCTGATCTCTGGGACTGGTACAACGCTTATCTAGAAGACCCTGAGGTACGTAATGCAGCCTGCCCCATTCCCACACTCTCCTACCTGATCCATTTGTTTATAGATATAAATGACAAGGCCTGTCAGCATCAGTGAATTTCTCTGAGAACATGAGTACAGATATGAGAAATAAAATTGTCATGTGACCTGTCGTCAGTGCAGGTTGAACTGATTTAGTGTAACAGGCTGTTTTGGGCTTTATCATATACATGAATCAGAGAATGTTTAAAAAGTGTTGTTTTCTCATCTATTCACATTACTTGAATTACACGTAATAGATAACAGAACTTAAAGCATATGGCAGATTTAGTCAATGTGCCATTGTACAACCATCTTGTTTGCTGTGGTCTTTGTACGGACCAGAAACATATTTATTAACTCAAACCCCCTTAACAGGCCATGAAAGCCCAGAGGCAGAGTAGAGGTATAGCTCTAATCTTTCTTCAACCTCAGAACTAGTTGGTGGGTGGGTGGGTGGGTGGTAAATGCCATGCCCTGGCTGCTCTACCCTTAGGTAAGAGACCCATTACCCATTGTATAGGAGGCTGGGTGAGCCGTAGAGCTGGTCTGAATGGGTGCAGAAAACTTTGCCCCTGTTGGGATTGGATCCCTGCACCATCCAGTACGTAGCAAGTCACTATTGACTACGTTATTCCAGCCCTCAGTAGGTTAATACCAAGCAATAGATTGTTTTTCAAAATTTGTTGCTATGCATTTTTACATTTTGGATGCAGTAAAATGTCACTTGAATTATGTCTAGCATTTAAAATTTTCAGGATTTGAGAAGAGCAGTCATTTCTGCCATATTGAATTTTGATATGTAGCCCTTGAAATTTTCCTTCCATGTCTCTCCCACACCTAAACTTGACCTAAACTTGAAGGCAAGGCTCAGATAAACCTGGTAAGTAAAACAAACATTTTATTAAAATTTAAAATGATGTTACGTAGTTTTGGGAGTTTGTTAATTTGTTAATTTGAGTCAGAACCGCTAATTAATTTCTTGCTATAGTTTAGTGCATATCAGTGTGTATGTTTATCATACTGCAGTTCACGCTTTTAATCTCAGTAATGTAATTTGCAACATTGTGGAGTTAACGTAACATATAAACATTATTTTGTATCTGGTGAATTTTCACCATGAAGTCAGTCTTATGTAATGGTGCTTCACACTGTACGTTGTAATGCGTAGTGCTGGCGTTGTGTTGTTGATGCTCTGAAAACATCCTTATGCCATTGATTAAAATTTTTTTCTTTGATAGTTTTAAACAGTGGTAAATAACTTGTGGTAAATGTGTAGGGTATGTCTGTTGTAAGAAATTGGGAATTCATTTCGTTTGGTCAGGAGGGTGCCCAGTGGTGAGCTTTTGTAAACATGGTAATGAACCTTCATGTTACAAAAAGGGTTGGAGTTTTGTGAGTAGCTGAGCAACTATTCACTTTTCAAGTGAGGACCTTGAATCCCATACTGCTGATGGTGGGTGAATTTGAATGACTTAAGATGCCACTGAATTAAAATTTGAAGGCCATTTGGGTCTTTGTGAATTCTATTATGTACAGTTGTGCTGTTGATGCCCCCTGTTCTCTGACATGTGCACTGAGTGAATGTTTACCATGACTTACGTATAGTGGTGCTGTACATTGGAAATCTGTGTGTCTAACATTCTTTTTGTGTTGGTTCCGATGCTCATATTTACCACAAGTGAAAGTATTAAAGTTACTGGAACATTTTCTCAACAAGGATGTTTCCTGAGCTCTTCTGCCAGAGTTGTATGTTTGTGAATGTAATAGCCGTTCCGTGTTCCAACAGGACCCAAGGCCTGCTACGTCCTAAGACTTGCGGAGTGCAACTTTTGTGCTTCGAAGCTAGTTTGACTGCAAGTACTAAGACGTATTTTGTTCTTGATGAATCTCTTAGAGACTAAGTTTGGAGGAAACTTTGGTTCAGTGGGCTCTTGTGGTATTTGTACAATACAATAAAAACTGAATTCTGTTTACAGTTTGAGAATGTATCAGTATATACAAGTAGCACAAAGAACCCGGTAAACTAAAGTGGAAAACATTTTGTACAAGTTCAGTACCCAGCAAACATACTCCAGACATGTTAATTTTATGCATACCTTGCGATGAGTAATCATTCATTTTTTATAAAGCCATCATTTTGCACATGCAAGTGCACATACGTGGTATCAAATCACTCTGCATTTCTGCGGATGACTGCCATCATCAGAGAACCATGCCATTTGAAGAATAAAAACCAACTAGATGCCACTTATTATTTTATTGTACTTCTTATAGGCTCAACATGTTTAAGGCATTACTATGCCCATCATCAGAAGCTCGCGACTATGATGTTGATTACCACATTGGTCGTTTCGTTCTTGGTTTCCTGTAGGTTGGAGGTTAGGTGCAGTTAAGCTGGAGTAGTGTCCGGGCTGTGGTAATCAACATCATAGTCGTGAGCTCCTGATGATGGGCATAGTAGTGCCCGAAACATGTTGAGCCTATAAGAAGTACAATAAAATAATAAGTGGCATCTATTTGGTTTTTATTCTTCAGTTATCACAATGATGCACGGTCCAACAAACGTCAAATACCACGCCAATGTTTAAAACATTGTGAATTGTGACACAGTTTGTCGTGTAAAGATACCTGGCATCATAATAAACTCACAGCCTTTTTGTGTTATTCCTCATTATTTTAGCACCACAAATTGTATCATAATTCACTAGGTTTTAAATATTGGTGTGTCTCCTTGATGATGGCCGTTATGTGCTGAAACATGTAGGAGTGGACCTATATATCATGTATATGTGTACCGGTTTTTGTTTTTATAAAAAATGAATTATAGTCTAGACGTGCCCTTGTCCTATGGTTTGTTCCCCTGCTAGGATTCACCTCTTTCATAATCTAATGGCTTCCTGCTCACATCTTTATTGCTTGCTAAGGCACAAACCAAACCACTGCTTGTGAAGCAGCAGATGTTTCTGTCTCTGTTAATGATGTCCATTGGGCAGAACGTTTGGAAAGGCCCATGTTCGAGTACAATAATAATGTAAGTCATGGTATGGAAAGGTGCTTGTCCTCGACTCATTTAAATTATTTTTTCTGCTACACTTCCAGTCCATCTTTGTACTGAGCAGCTTTGGTTCAACATGAAATACTCTAGAGGGTATGTGGAAGGTGGCCGGTTAAAATCTCAGTCAGAATAGTGGCTATCCTGGTGGATGCTTTTTCATTTTTTTTTTTTTTTTTTTTGCGGTCACTCCAGGCAGTTTCCAGGATAAGTTAATACATTAAATTAGTCCATGCCTGGTTCCTTCTATACTCTTTCCTACTAATTATCCCTTATTATTTAAATGTTCGACGGTATATAGTCCGAGTTACTGATTGCCTTATTATAACAAACTGCAGATGGCAGTTCCTGTAGAAATATGCCAGCATCATATATATAGTTCCAGATTTCCATCCTTGTGTGTGAATTTTTTATTATACTAGGAGTTTGTTTCAGTATAATAGAGCAAAAATATTAAAATTTCTTATGCCTTGTGCAATAGTAAGAATATTACAGATTGTGGTAGAAGTGCCAGTGACGTTTCTGATGTTGGTAATTTTTAATCTTTGGATTCTCTGACCAGAGATTTTAATATACTTTGCTGTTGTTTCATACAAAGTAACAATGCTTGCAGGGAAATTATTGAAAGTTGGACTGCAAAAAGCTGAATTTATAGTAAATAAATTCAATCATATATCCATACTTTAGGGTGCTGCATGGATACAAACATTCCTGCTGAATTTTTGAAGTGTGTTTGGGATTTGACGACAGTGAGGGTCTCAGAATGGAATCTGTGAACATTGCTGTTTATTTGGTTCTCATACAGTGGTGTAGTTTGAGTACAGTCACTTGCTTATTCATGGAGGTAACTTTAACTGCGTGTTACAACAGTTAATGTTGAATGAACATACTTCATAATATTTGGGATCTTCACTTCTAGTCCTGTTTTACACATTTTGACTGGATCAGATTCCATGTGTACAGATGTATTAAGTCTGGTTAGTTGAGATTTGTTCCGTGGAAAAATTGAATTCAGTTATTTGGATAAACGCAGTATGGAATGCAAAGTTTGAAGCTATTATGCTATGCAATAAGCACCTTATTTCATTTCAGCCTTTAACATTCCTTGTGTTGCTGTCCCTCATGATTTTTGCTTTTCCCACATATGGTATGATTTCATGTTGTCTAACCTTATTTTTTTTCCCAGTATTTACTTTATAATTAAGTCCTTTGTATTTGGGAGATTTGAAGATGTTACAATCAATTGACTGAAAAGCAGTGTGCAAGTCTGTGATACTCCTCCTAATCAAAATTCTCCCAAAACTACACCTCAGCTGTCTAACAGAGACCGGTATCTGGCGGTATTTAGTATATGATGTTTTAATGTAGGAGTGAAATATTGTACATAGTTCAGCTCTATCTTATAAAAATTATACATAAGTGGAAGTTACACCTTTTTGTTGTGTCAGAAGTTTTAAGCCAGATGTGTACTTGATTGTTGGTGGCTGGGGTTTTAGTGATAGATCATTGCCCTAATGTATAGCAGTGTGTGAAGCAAAGGCGTACTGCGCAGAGACCAGTTAAGTCTTCACTGTTGATATGACATGTTGTTCATAGTCATGTAAGATTTGAGATGAATCTGTTAGAAGCTTTATTTCACACACAAACTTACCCCATCATTAGAGTGAGAACACAGGCACACATAGAAATAAAGCAAGGAAAAGCACCACATAAGGTTTTTTTTGTTGGTGTCCTGGAATTTGCAGTACCTTGTTTTACTGTTACTTTGTTAATTTTTAAAGACTTTTTGGTTTTAATGACCTATTTTCAGGCACACTGTATCTTTATGTCAATAAATTGTGAAGTGAGAGTTTGTTTCCATGTACTGTTACTGCCTGCTGTGTCATAAATGCTCCTCTTTGTGCTCACACTTACTCTCAGTTATAGATGTCAGAGTCTATTTGATATTCTCTTTAAAGGGTGCAGGATGTCAAGTGTGATTATTTTTTGGACCATGTGTTTCGTACCCTTTATATGACAATGCTTTTAGAAATCCAGACCACAGGGGGGCCGTGTTGTGAGGAAGTATGCGCATTTAGGAGAATCCATTTTTCAGTTGCACAAATTAGCTGAAGGTAGAGGAATTGACTGTAGACTGGAGGCATCTATATGATGTTTACCAAGTTCATTTTATTGTAGTGTAATTAAATTGAAGAAGTTAAGGTAATATTTTAGAATGCATGTGGATGAGAGAAGCAAAAGTAGAACCAGGATATCTCAGTAAATGGCAAGCCAAAGAAATAATTCTCTCTTTGATGAATGCAACCTTGATTCATTTCATTTACATGTCAGTAGCATAATCAAAGTTACATTTGGGGATATAGTGTGAGGTAAATCAAAAGCAGCCTTGTAGAAAGAGACCCTTTGAAAGATAAACATGATTAATATTTCAGCAATTACAAGAATAGGTTGTGATGTTTGTGTCAGGAAAACTGTAATGAACCTTGCAGTTCTTTAATACTACAGAGTTGGGTATATGCTAAAGTACAAAGGAAAAATTAATTTTGCCTTGTTCTCTGTAACTTGGTTGTAGGGATTGCTGCAGCTTCAGTTGGTAAAGTCAGCCAGTGATATTTTTCTGTGTGTGTCTGGGTAACTGCATGGGGAGTTGTGCTGTACATTATTTCATGCCCTAAACTCATAGATATATATATTGCACACTGCTGTGTGTATATTATTCAGTATGACCCTCCTGATATACACTGCTGTACATTACTGTCTGTCTCACTAAGTTTGAACTGCGTGTGCCTTATCGTACGGATCATGATATTTCATTTGTTTCAATTGCAGGAAATGGATGTGAAAGCGGGAGGTGGTCAGGTGATGACAGTTGGTGAAATGCTTCGTGCATTCCTCACCAAATTGGAGTGGTTCTCATCATTGTTCCCTCGTATACCTGTCCCCATCCAGCAGAAGCTAGAGAAGAAACTGAATGAGCGCTTTCCGCCAGTAGCCGCCGTGGTACGCCAGCCTAAACCCGTGTTGCCACAGCCACAACCAGCCAAGGAGGCTCGTCACATTCCAGATGAAGAAGTGTCATTTGGTGAGGCTGAACGTTTCTCCCGTTTACGCAGAGCAGATGGGGTTGGGGGAACAGCTGCAGCATTACCTGGGCGTGGTGCTGAGCGGGATCGTCGGCGATCTCCAGCCAGAGATTACAGGAGGGGTCATAGTTCAGAAATGTCACGTAGTTGTGGTGGCAGCAAGGAGAAGAGAGGTCACAGCAAGGATAAGAGCCCGGCCCGGTACAAAAGTCCCATCCGGCACAGGAGTCGGGACAGAAGTCCACCTCGCTATAGAGACAGGAGCAGAGAAAGAAGTCCAGCACGATTCAGGGGTAGCCCGGTGCGCCGAGACAGAAGTCCACGCCAGAGAGACAGAGACTACAGACAGAAATCCAGAAACCAAAAGGACAGGTAGGTAAAGTATCTGACATATTAAGGTGTTTGTTTAGTTCATTTTATCAGTTCGTTGTTACTGATAAGGAGCATTACCAGACAGGTAAATCCAAGTCGGTGACAATTGTAGGTATGGCATTTTCATAATATGGATTCCAGTTGGACCCTAGGAAAAAATGAAGAGAGGGTCGTAAATGCATTTCAAACATGGACCTGGAGAAGAATGTTAAAAATAAAATGGACATATAGAATAACAAATGATAAATCTTTCAATGGGTGAAAGAAGAAAGATTACTTTTAAAAATCTTCAAAAAAATATACGCCACTCATGGATAGGGCATACAATTAGGCATAACAAGTTTGTAGTAAACATATTTCAAGGAGCAATATCCGGAAAAAAAGGCCATGGGAAGACCTGAACTACAATACTTAAAGCAAGTCACCAGAAACACAGCAGGTGACAGTTATACAGCAGTGAATAGAACGGCTTACAACAATTCCAGATGGAAAGCTGCCAGCCGATCAGAAGACTGAAGAATGAGAATAAGGAAGAAGCATCCAGTGTGCATGTTGCATGTGTTCTCTTATGCCTGTCATAGTTCTGATTTGACTGGTTTTAACACTTCTGGCGACAGATATCTTTCTACAGATTACTGTTTCGAACCTGTTTGACACAACATTGTAATGTCTGGGAGTGTAACATCAGCTTCCAGCAAGGGTGTGCACTCTCAAAATTTTACATGCATTTGCAATAAGGAATTGAATAATTGTACCTAAGTTTTGGCAGGTCTGTCTTTATGTTTCTGTCCACATGAAATTACATGAGAACCGCTCATTGTGTTTTAATACAGTGTGATACTGAGGAACATGTATAAAATTTGTCAACACACTACAATTTTTGTTAAAATTTAATGCATATAACATACACCTTTCTGCTCACATCTTGGTTGTAAGTTGCAAAATATTTAGTGCATAGAACAAAAATGGTTTATAAAATGAAATACATTTTATGCCCAATGCATTTTTTTTAAGTCTCATGGTTTTTGAGGCAGTTAAACAAAATATAATGAACACACCTAAAGTTGTTACCTGTGTATACATTTCCTACCTTGTTTTCATTGTGGGCTCCTTTGTTCTGCCTCTCTACCACATATGTGGCCTCATATCATACAGTTGTGGGAAGTGCTGTTTTTGCTCTCAAGTGTTCTAGATGAAAATATACATATGTTTCAGCTCAGGACACAGACACAGAACACCAGATGATTTTGCAGATGAGCTGAGGAGAGAAAAAGAGCGCCAGAAGCGGGATAAAGATAGGGAAAAGGACAAAGGCAAATCCAGGTAAGCGTATGTGATGAGTGCATATTCCAGTATAATTCAGGAATTTTCCCTTCATATTATGTACAGATTATAAATGTTTTCCTTTGCTTGAGGTTCTGGTCTAGCTATCCCCTTGTGTCATTTCAAAATTTATTTCACTCATGTTTTTGTGCGGGAAGTTCGAATCCACTTGCTCCTTGAGGAATATTAAATGGATGTTTTGCTGAATATGCATGTTTGTTACAGATGTATGATGACATATCACAAGGTAATACTGTACATGGCATTTCAAGCATTACTGTCAGTAGAGTGAATAAGGTGCCTGCATTTAGTTTTAAATATAAATTAATAGTTTTGAAGTGATTAGGTGGTTTGAGACATCAGTAACATAGCGAGCAAGGACTTTACTGTCATTGAAGCTGCCAGCACACCGAAAGAATTGAGTTGTATGAAGTTGCACTGCGATGCTGGAAGGTCAGAGCTGTTTGTTGTACCTGCCATGGTACAGGAGTTGATTCTAGAGAAGCTGAGGGTGTCCTTTGTGACCTCTTTATTGAGCTGCTTCATTCAGTTTTGTGTTCACAGCCAAACCCACCATCTTTGCTCTTACTGTGTTGGAATTTTGACTTCTGTGTTACAAAAGATTGCCACTCTGCATTGTATTACATGATTGATTGAGTGATTTTCGTTGTTACACCATGCATGTTGTCGAGTCACTCAATTATTATACCAACTACTGCACATATATAAAATTTATAAAATTTACACATTAAAATATTAAAAACGCTCCGACATGTTTCGGTCCTAGGACCATCATCAGGGA
>Ga0123352_10005009_pt1 | contig 19766 bp, 21 predicted proteins | sample TergutLab28metaG_FD_89700 | JGI IMG/M metagenome (GOLD analysis project Ga0123352, IMG submission 89700) | Labiotermes labralis P1 segment gut microbial communities from Petit-Saut dam, French Guiana - Lab288 P1 | ecosystem: Host-associated > Arthropoda: Insects > Digestive system > Gut ... | reverse complement strand
CATGTTTCGGCCTAATGTGGCCATCATCAGGTTTACATCCGAAAGTATGGTGGTAGTGCTTTACAGGATTGGTATGGATATGTCACGATGGTGAGATCTCAGCATCTGTGATGTTTGTTATATTGCTATTTATAGGGGGCACAGAGGGGGGGGATCTGTAATGTGCGTTATCCTGGGGGTGCAGCTCTAGTATGTCTGCTCGCTGCTGTCCTGTGTGGGCCTCCAGCTACTGTTTGTCCATATCCGATGGCTACTGCTGGTGGGCTTTTGTTATGGGTTCTGTGGAGTGGAGAAAAAACCAAAGAATAAGAGCTGATGCGTGTTAGTGTGTGTGGGTAGGTGACTTGTGTGACGAGTTGTGATTAAGTGGTGAATGAAGGTGTGTACTTATGTGTGTGCTCTCTATCCTTTGTATCTGTGGTGATCTCTGTGTCCAGTCCGTTTTGTGTGTGCGTGTACTTGTCCATCACAACTCATTGTTTTATATTTAATTTTAAAAGGTAAAGCAGTACCATTACAGAGGGTTCCAGGAAGTTAAGGTTCCCAGATTTCATGACAACGGCACAGGATGGTGGTAAGGTTGTCAGCCTTATGCACTGGCCGCCTTTAGCCCCAGGAATTGCTCCTGGTACTCATTTCTGTTAGAGGCTGAGTTGACCCCAGGGCCATAGTGCAATAGGACGGATTATGTCAATAAAAAATTCCAATGACACCAGCTGGGACTTTTTTTTTTCCCTTAACTGTGTCTTTATTAGTCTCTTGTTTTATACATAGTGTGACAGTAAGGCGAGATAGTCATTGGGGCTACAATAGGAGGTGAGAAAGCCTACATTGTGTTCAATGTGTCTATCGCTTGCGGGGAAGGCAGTGGGTACAGCATCTTTCCTCACAGGCAGGTTGGAGGTAGCCAAGTCCAGTCCGTAGCATCAGAGATATGTGGATTCGAGTATGTCCAGGTACGTGCCTTGTTTGGGTTGTGTACGGGCTTGCTGGTATGTCTTCCAACGAGAACGCTGGAGAAAGTCCATATATTCGTGAGGTGAGAGACAGCAGTGGGCCTGCAGGCAATAGTGGACGAGGTGGTCCAGGATCCATAGAATGGCAGCATGCCTTTGCGGCGGCCAATAAAGGAAGGTGGGCCATAAGATCCACTCTTGCAGAATGAACTTGTGGTGCATACGAAGTATGATTCCCCATTTTATGCCTTGTCCAATTCCATATTATAGGGCCCTCACCACATTCAATTATCCGGTCTAAGAGTGAGTCAGGGTGCCCACACTTCGAACATGCCCCAGAATCTGTCAGCCGGGTGCCATTTGTGGGTACAATGTCGTGTATTGCTGCATACCATCTTGACTGTTTTGTGTCAGGGACCCCGCTGTCATGTAGATTTTTCCATACCTATTCCGAATCGAAGAGATTGAACTAGCAACCTTCCGATTTGTAGCACAGCACCTTAACCACTGTGTCACCGCGGTCCCCCATATTTAATTATAAAATTTAGTAATTCCTCTACAGCTTGTGTAAGTGCGATTTCTGATGAGGGTCCAGAGGGACTGAAACATGTCAAAATAGCAGCAAAAGACGGTGATGGCTGTTAGCATCAGTACATGTGCACTTCTGTGATATTTATTTGCAACGTTATGCTGTGGTATATTACGGATCGGTACGGACTAGAAACATACCTTCATTGCCTGTCGTGTATACTTCAACTTTAAATGTAAATTAATGGATTGGTTATATAGTTTTTTTTAGATGTATGATGGACAGTTTGATTAACAGTTCATTTTGCGCACTGTGTACTGCACAAAGACCTTAATTAAATGTTAATAGAAAATGAAGCTGAACATGTATTGTTCTTGAAATAAAAAATCTCATGTGACACCAACAAGTGCACTGTTCTATAAATCATGCATTCTGTCTTTCATGTAGGAGGGCACGTGATGGCACATCTGGTTGAGGCACTGCGTTACAAGGCTGTGGTTTCGATTCCAGATGGCTTCATTGCAATTTTTCATTGATGAAATCCTTCTGGCTTCACTATGGCCCTGGGGTTGACTCAGCCTCTAACAAAAAGGAGCACTAGGAATATTTCCTGGGGGGTAAAAGTGGCCAGTGCATATGGCTGACAATCTTACCACCTTCATGTGCCGATTGTCATGAAATCTGGGAGCCTCAACCTCCTGGAACCCTCAGGGACTGTCCAGGCCTCTACAGGGGCTTCTGTTACCATTTATCTTTCATGTAGTTCCTACATGTTTCAGCGTTATTGTCTCACCATATTCAGGGAGCTGACACCAAAATAATGATAATACCGCTGAAATTTGTAGGAGCTATGTGAAAGATAGTATGCATAAATTATAGAATAGTGCATTTGTTGGTGTTACCTGAGTTTTGTACTGCATTATAATGCATGGAGTAAAAGGTAAATCAGTCCCATTACAGGCCTGGAGTGGCCCAGAGGGTTCCAGGAAGTTAAGGTTCCCAGATTTCATGACAACGGTACAGGTTAGTGGTAAGGTTGTCAGTCTTACGCACTGGCCGCCTTTACCCCGAGGAAATGCTCCTGGTACTCATTTCTGTTAGAGGCCGAGTCGACCCCGGGGCCATAGTGCGATCGGAAGGATTTTATGTCAATGAAAAATTCCAATGACACCAGTTGGGATCGAACCAGCAACCTTCCGGTTTTTAGCACAGCATCTTAACCACTGTGCCACCATGGTCCCCCAATGCATGGAGTAAACAATGTAAAAAAAAAAGATATATTGTGCATGTGTTGAATATAAGTGTTTCAATTTGTTTCAGCTTTTCATCTCGAATTGTTAGGTGTCCATGGCATCAGAGTTGGCTGGCTGCAGTCCTTATTCAAAATATGAAGTTGTTTGCCTCAGACAGAAATACTGTGACAGTGAGCGAAGTGGAAATTGTGAAAAAAGAAACAGAATTTCAGTGTATTCTGTACAGTTTACCACAGGCTGAATCATGCTGTAACATACTTGAGGTATGTACATCATGAAGCTTCATATGATGACAGTTTGAATGTATGATTACCACTTGCATTATACGTTGTCTTAAAAGTATCGAGCTATTATAAACATTCTGTTAGGCAGTGAGATTCTTGGATTCTGTGGATTGTTGAATTCAGTGTGATGTATATATCTTTTAATATTTAGGGCTATGTGATTATCTTTGAAAGCATCTATGAGTTTTACCGTGGTGCTGATAAGTCCTTATCCCGACCAGGAAGGAAACAAGCTCGGAAGCATGTCAGGGACATGTGTGATTTCAACAAAATCAAGACGCAAGCTGTCATCAAGTTTCTTTTCCTGCATGGCAAGGCACTGAAGGAAATTCATGCCATTCTGACAGAAACATTAACTCGTTTCCTTCCTGGTCGGGCTAAGGACTTATCAGCACCCCTGTAATATATAAATTTTGTGTTATATGATTTCAGAGGTGTCAGTGCATCTCCTTCCTTACACTGGCTACATAATCAAAACACAAATACTGTAGCCCAGATTACTATGTTGAGGCAGCTTGCATGCTGGATTCCACGCACATTTCGCTTGCCTTATCATTTAGTAAATGTGATTTATATGTTTGTGTATTTTTTTGACTATGTAGATTGTAGGTACCTCCCACTCTTTTATTTATGAAAGTACTTGGTTGTGGCCTAGTGGGGCTAAAACATATTACAGGCGGATTATCAAAATTTGGTTATGATTTATATTTGTGGTTTATGTAGTTGGTTTATGGTGAAATAGCAAAATTCCCTTAATCTGATGTCTGATAATTTGGAAATCCTGATAATTTGTTACTTAATGAGAATTCTTCCCAGAAAGCATAAAATACATTGCATGATTGAAGGAGAGTCTCAGTGCATGAAGTACAAAAGCAGTAAACCTCACCTTATGATGGACAGAACTTGACTGAGCCAAGAGTGATGTGCACAGTCGCAGGGGAGTGGGGAAGCCAACTTACCAGCCATGTGGTCTCATCACTGTTTATCGGAACTGCTCGTATAGGGTCTGACCGATGGTAGCAAAATTGGTGATCGTGAAAGTCTGAAATCCACAGACCTGAATATTAAAACTTCATTTTTTTCCAGGAGCTGCTTTGTCTTTATGGACAGGTCGTTCGCGCGGATCGTGTGAAATGCCCGGTTCGGAGTCTGTCAGAAGACACACATAACTTCGTATGTGGGAGCTTATTAATAGACCCAGTGACTACGAATGCGGTAATTCAACATTTGTTGTGTGTGTGGTGCCCTCATTTCTTGCACACTGACAATGAATTGCAGAACATTTACATGGAGGCTATTGAACTGTGTGTCCAGGAACTGGAGAGGAGGAGTAGCGGGATGAATACAGATAAATGTAATGAATGCAAGTTTTAAAAAGATGTTCTTATTAAATTTCCACCTGTTCTGTACTGTGAAGTGTATAGGGTGTTATGGACGTTGACCTTTAAACGACCAGGTTCATATGTAAATTTTAGCGCATGGTCTGCAAAAAAAGTATTATTTGAACAGGAAAAGGTAAAAAATAATGAAATAAAAACTAGAGCTTATGCTTTAAACACGCAGTAAATCTTGTTGTGTAAAATATATGAAATAAATATCATAAGGGTGTTCTTGTGTCTTTGCACATACGTACACAGGTCGTTGAAAGGTTAATGAAATAGATATTAGTATGATATTTCTAGGAATATGAAAGTTTTAGCTAGAACTTACATTTGTGTGTTCGTGCGTCTCTCTCTCTCTCTCTCTCTGTCTCTGTCTCTCTCTGGAACAGAGGTTACCAATCTGTGGGCTGCAGACCCAAAGGGGGCCATGGTGTCATGGCAGTTGGTTCACTTGCTCCAAGTACAAACTAATGTGGAATGGAGTCTAAGGCAGCACACAGAAGAAACTGCCAAAACAGTTTCATGTTGCATGTAACTAAAACTGCTTGAAACCAGTTTCTTCACTGTGCCCACCACTTAGAACTGAAAACTTAATTGCTTCAACCGAACTTCCAATCTCTTAAAGCTAGTTTGACGTTCAGGTGGCCATGCATTGTGATAAATTCTTATAATAAAACCAACTAGATGCACTAATTTCTCAAATGTATGTTTGGAATAAAACTCTAAATGTTTCGGACGGTTCCTCTGTGCATCATCAGGAGTTTTTCATTGTAAACACAGCAGTGGTATGTGTCATACAGGTTTGCTGACAGCTTGCGAGCAGGATCAGGACGGAGTTCCGTCCTTTTCCTGCTCTCAAGCTGTATGACATATACCGTTGCTGTGTGTACAGCTAAAAACTGCTGACGATGGACAGAGGAACTGTCCGAAACATGTAGAGTTTTATTCCAAACGTAAATTTGAGAAATTAGTGCATCTAGTTGGTTTTATTATAAGAACATTTAAAGGTACAAAACATCGCTAGATGTTTCATTATATGACACAGTATAATAAACAAACAAACAAACAAACATACCTTCTGTGGCCTGAATCAGTAACATGCGCCCCACACACATATATGATGTGTCATTGTTTGCCAGATGCATGTCGTTGGTGATGCAGCTAATTAAATACAGTTTCAGTTAAAAGTGTTGGTGAATTTATAGTAGTTATTGTAACTGTCATCTCAATTAGCACACAGTAATAGTACAGTTACTGTCATATGGGGACTGCATAGTTTTTTTATGTTAAGTAGGTGTCCTTACATGTCGAAAAGTTTGGAAGCACTGTACCAAATAGACTTATTGTCTGGGTCTGATGTCTGCATATATTCATGTTCATGTTCATGTCATTTGTTTTTTTGTAAATCTTTTTACAAGGTATTGAAATAGTCATATTAATAACAATAAAAGAAACACATCAAACATAGAGTAATATATATACAAGTTTGAAAAGAAAATTTTTGTCAATAGAAGAACAATATGCAATAATAAGACTCCATACCTTTAAAAGATGAAAGGTAAAGTGATCCTGTTACAGGACCGGTGTGGCCCAGAGGGTTGGTAGAGGTATATCTCTACTGTTCCATGACCGCGGCACTAGAAGGGGGTGGGTGGTCAGCAGCACGCCACGGCCGCACTTTACCCCTGGGAAGGAACCAGTACCCATTTTACAGGAGGCTGGGTGGGCCCCAAGGCCGGTCTGGATGGGCGGAAAATCTCGTCCCCACTGGGATTTGATCCTGGACCATCCAGCCTGTAGTCAGCCGCTATACTGACTGAGCTACCCGGCCCACACATTTAAAATATAAAGGAGCAAAATCTAAAGTGTTTAACTCAGTGTATCATTTTATGAATTTCGACATATCCATGGATCAATCCATCGCTACCCCTCAGTACATTCTGAACCAATTAATGGATTTTCATGGAACTTTGAATGAAAATAGTGCAGTTAGGTTACTCTGTATTGTTGGTACTTGCACAATGTACGATTTGGTTATTACATGTGATAATGCAGGTGGTGAGGCAGTTTCTTAGGATTTGAAATAGTAATATAGTGACCATGCAGAATGTACAACAAGTTCTTTGTGTTGTGATAGGAATAAATAGTGGAGGTTTTTTTTTTGGTAAGGAAATAATTACAGATGTACCACATTTTATTTCCAACATTTTTGTGTGCTAAAATTTACAAAAATGGCAGTGTTGAAGAGCTGTAAGTGGCAAAGTTAATGTTCTTGGAATCTGACTTAAAAGAAAGTGGTCACAGAAGGGAGGGTTAAAGGTACATCAGCATTGATGCCCAATTGTGGGTTGTGGAGGTATTTGGGTTTTTCTGGTCATTGCTGTTCAAGAGATGGTCATTTTTTTGGCTTTTCACACTGGGTAGTAAATGTTTGTTGGGAAGTTTGGGGATGAACATACTGCCTTCATCTTTGTTCAAGTGGATGCATAACCCTTTAAGGATGAAGTGTTATCTTTTTGTAGAAACAGCCAGTCCATACCGCACAGTAAACACTCTCCTTCTGGGTTATAGGAACCAGTTAATAGTGTATGAGGTAAAAATCACTGATTGTTTGGGTTCCATACAAAACACATGGTACAATATGTGGGCAGAATATAGAATTTTTAATGTTAAACCTGATGGTGCCTAAACTAACTGCTAGCCTTTAAAGGGTAAAGTAACCAGGAGGAAGGAATGTATGTTGGTTATCAGTGGCGTACTGAGGGGAGGGGGGGGGGGTTTGAGGAGTTCAAACCCCCCAAAATTCTGAAGGCCCTCCAAAATCATGCCAAACTCAACTGGATTGTGAAAACTGTTAAAAATTGCTGAATTTAGGATGCTAACACCCCAAGATGTTTGGGAAAAAAGGCAGTAAAATTCTAAAACTACCTAGGTTCGCAGTTGTTTTACATTAGCAATGACAAATAAATTGGTTGTCATCATAAATAATCTTAAAGTACCAGAAATTAAGAAAGTTTTACTATATGAAATGAAATTTCTTGTACCAAATTACAGCCACTTCCAGAACCCCTGACTATGGGGCTACCACCCCCAGATCCCTGGTCTCTCTGTCCTCAACTCAATTTGTTGAACCCCCCCAAACAAAATTTCTGGGTATGCCACTGCTGGTTATGGATGGAAGTTTGTGGCAGTTACAGCTATTAGAGCTACAGAAAGCAGAGGAGTTACTGGGGTTTTTACTGAACCATAGGGTTTTGACATCTCCAAGAACATTTCCTCTTCAGGGTTAACAGTGGGAGATCTTGAGGTGAATGGATGCAAGTTATAAATTTTGTTCATATAGGCATTAACCATTACGGTGAGGTAGTGTTACCTCAGGAGGGTGAGACTGGTTTGTTTTTGGAGAATGTCTTCTTCGTTCTTTCTTTCGAGATGGACAAGCGGCTTGCATTTACCTGTTGGGAAGAATGTAGCCTCCCACTTTATGTTGTTAGGTATATTCACAGAAGTTCATGAATAGTGGTGTATTGACTGTTTGTTAATTTATGGTTCTTACTGGCATAATCGTATATGCATATTAACCTTAAATTTTAGGACATGGTTTGTGAAAAAGTGAGTATTATTTGAATAGAAAAAGATAAAATCACATAAACGACTTGCTGTGGGAAATGAAATAGAGACTATGTAGCAGTTGTAAATATACAATAAATTTCCTTGTTGCCTAAGTATATAGAATGAATTTATAGGAGTAGTTATTTTCGGGCGTGTGCATATGTGAAAATTGGTTATTTCAAGGTTAAGCACTCACAAAAATGTGATAACTAATGGTTTATTGATTGTGTATTAATTTGTGGTTTTTGCTTGCCTCCTTGTATAGATTAAACCATTTTCAAAATGGAAGGTATCATAAGTTGTTCCCATATAATCCCGTTTTGCTCTCGTCCTTAAAATTCTTGTTGAATTAATTTTCATAAATGATTTTCCAGTTTATGCATCAGGCCCGTACACACCTCGTATGTGTGAATGGAGTGCAGAGGACCTCTGCAATATACTACTGTGTATCCTTTCTCTACTTGAAGTGTCAGAAGATAAGGAAAAGGAACTTGTTGAATGTTTCTGTCCTCGACTGTTGGATCTCTGTGAATCAGGACATTTTTCTCGACGTCTCTTGTTCCTGGGCGTAACGTCACGGAGAAAGCTGAAACTGACTACCCTCCTTATGGATCTAGAAGATGATAGATACAAGAGACAGAGCAATACCAGTGATGCTGTGGTAATGGAGGGAATTTGTGGTAACTTGGTAGATTTGTTTGGCAATATACAGGTTGAAGAAGTGTACCTGTGTGTTGTGAAACAGAACAGGCATTGGATTGAGCATATAGTGGTAAGTAATGAGGCCAGTGCTGTGAAATACTTTTAATTTCTGATGCCAGTATGCGGTCATGCTTTGTGACAGGTGTCTTACGGTCTCTGGTGTTAACTTTGCTCTTATGTAAATATGTAATGTAACTGTGCCGTTCATTGCAGAGGATTATACCTTCAGCACAGACTGTCAGTGATGGTAGGTTCATTAGCATTACTCATAACTTACATCCTCCTGCAGTTTTCTGTGTTTAATTATGCTGCTATAACACGTTACAAACTGTTTTTCTTTGCTGTTGTTTGCTGTTCTCTATAAGAAGAATTACATACCCTCTAGCAATACCTTTAGTTGTAGCTCAGTGAGATTTTCTTGTTGTGTTTACTGTAATATGGGCTGTCTGTCCAGAGTAAAGGTATCTGTACATTTCAGCATATTTTGGGAAGGAAACAAAGGAACAAAACAAAACAACAACAACAACATAAGTGGTTGACATATTGTTGTTGTTGTCACCTTTGTTGTTGTTGTTGGTTGTGGTGGTGTTTTATGAAATCAAATTTACAGGAGGACAGTGACAAGTGTCCTGACATGTTTTATGTGCTGTGACATAATTTTATTGTAATAGAAGGAATAGAATACAAAATGGTTGCTTCTTAACTTTCCTCTACTTTAATATGCAAGAAGTTCCCTTATTGAATAATTTTAACGTCTTCTAATGGCAGCTGTGACGCAACTGAAGATTCAGCCCCTTAGGGTTGTGATGCTGTGTTGTTGGTTGTGCAGTTTTTGTTGTTTTGAAGGTTGTGTTGCCTTCAAAATTCTGGGGACTACACAACCTGTGACACTCTTATGTCCACAAAGACTTGAATCTTAAGCAATGTTGCTGTGAGAATCTCAGATCTTGCATTAGAAGCAACTGGTAACACTCCCTCTCATGTTTTGTGCCTGTAGCAGGGCGTCAGCTCTTTCAGTTATTACGGTAACTGCCTGCACAATTCCCATGTCTGTTTTGTGCTCTTTACAGGATGTATGTGGCCACCTGCTAATGTATGGTGACACTGAAGTAGTGAAGAAGTTGCTGTCACATCACACACTGAGCAAGTTGTGGCCATTGGTACTGCTGTATGTATGGAAGAACTTTTCTGACAGGGATGAGATATTTGTAGTTGTGAGCTTTGTCATTGAGCAATGCAAGGTATGTATTTGGAGCCATGTAGTTATGTTTTAGTATATGAGCTCTTCCCAGCCGGTTAACATATGCTTAGCACCTATGTTATGACTAGTCTCATCAGCAGCCATTTGTGTGATTTTTTTCTTTGCACATTTCCATACAAAGTGACATGTACTGATATTTTTTGCACATGTAAACCCCTGAATGCCAAACCAGTACGATGATCTTTTCCAGCAGGGTGTGTACAGTACCAGTGCATCATTCAGTGTTATATATCTTAAATAAAAGTTCTATACCAATATCGTATTGCGTATTGTTACATATTGCATGTTTATGTAAAAAATCAGTCATGTTACAGGCCTGGAGTGGCCTAGGGGGTTCCAGGAAGTTAAGGTTCCCAGATTTCATGACAATGGCACAGGATGGTGGTAAGGTTATCAGCCTTACGCACCGGCCGCCTTTACCCCCAGGAAATGCTCCTGGTACTCATTTATGTTTAGAGGCTGAGTCGACCCCAGGGCCATAGTGCGATCAGAAGGATTTTATGTCAATGAAAAATTCCAATGACACCAGCTGGGATTGAACCAGCAACTTTCCAATTTGTAGCACAGCACCTTGACCACTGTGCTACCTCAGTCCCCTGCATGTTTATGTAGTTTTTAAAATATAGAGTTAATCAAAAACCAATATGAATGTGCAATACACAGCTCTTTCTCAGTGTACATTACTAGGCACAAGCTGATTTAGTAGAATCCCAATTATAAGTTATTTGATATAATATTTTCTGACATTGTAGGTTAATTTTTTCTTGTTTTGGGCTGTCAGGTTCTGCTGCATCATTATATAGGAGGGTTATATTGGGTTGGGGTGCAAATTTGGGAGGGATTTTATGCTTATCGAACTGTTAACATAATATCCTACATTTCTGTCATTTTGTAGCTTGGCAACATTCAGACTAGCTGTTAGGTGGAAAGTTTAGATCAGAATTCTCAGATCACTGCCAGCTGTTGGCGCTGACTGCATTCCAAGTAGTGATTCCAGACAGACCTGATCTCAGGTGCAGGGTGTCGCTGTAACAGAGGGCAGGTGGCAACGTGGGTTCAGGAACTGTGACATGAACTGTGAGAGCTACATTGCCAAATTACTAGAGGAAAAGCTAATATTTGTGTTGCATGAGGCTCCCATTACCATTGTAGAGCTGTATGATGCCTGTTTGGAGCTGTAAACTTGAGTGAGAGGGTCAGATTTGTACAGGAGATGGAGAAAGCACGGTTAGATCCCTACAGGTATTTGGAGGGCCAGAAACTGTTCCAGATGCTGCTTATGTGCTATATTAGGATTCACAAAACATGCTGATCTTCCTTGTGACTTGGGACAAGTGATTTCACTTTTAAAGCTCTGGCTAAACAACCTGAGTTCTTGGATCTCAACCCAATATTAATGAACTTAGGAACAGTATCACATGCAATACAGCTTTTATTGCTTGTGTGTTTGTTACATTTTGAGGCATTATTGTAATGTATTTTATACTTGGATTTTATAGCATTTCAGTTTTGTTGTAAAAAGGGCACAAGGAAAATTTCCGGAATTAGAAGCCACAAAAATGTACTCATGTTCAAAGCAGAGTAGATTAGGATGTCTAAAGTTGCAGCAAAATATTTTAATTGCAAATTTACTTAATGATGTTACAGGAACTTTTAATTGATCCGGTGTTCACATCCTTGTGCACTGTTGCGGATCATCAGATGTCAGTAGTGCAGTGGTGTAAGAAGCATGGCCGTAGATATTCTTTCACCAACAGAGACCTTTTAGAGCTGACAAGGGAATATAGCACTCTGGAGGTGCTGCGAAGAACAGCAAGTTTGGAGGACCTACAGCTGAATGAGGCCAGATCGTTACTGCTTCAAAGTAATGAGCAAGGTAATTGAGTGGATAAATTAAACCAATTTGAAGGCTGTGCATTCATGGAAGGTAATTGCTGAACCTGACAGTTATTGGTTGTCTCTTTCTGTTGGCCTTTTTATCATATTGACCTTTAAATGACTGGGCTGTTGTGTAAGTGGTGGTGCATGGCTCATGAGTGACGTATTATTTGAGCATAAAAAGATAAATCTTATGTGTATTGGACCGTGCATCATTGTGATAGTTGAAGAATAAGAGACCAACTTGATGTCACTAGTTATTATGTTTTATTTCACTTCTTCTATGCTCAACACGTTTCGGACATTAATACATCCATCATCAGAAGCCTGCGACTTTTCTATTGAATCACCACATTGGTCATGTGTTCTTGTTTCGATGTGTGTTGGAGTTTTGGTGTGGCTGGGTTGGGGTGGTATCTGTGTAGCAGGCTGAAGCACAACTTCTTGAAAATTGCTAGTGGTGGAGCCATTTTGAGCCTGAATGCAACTGACACACCAAGCCCAAGTCACACTGGGCAATGTTTTGAAATGCTGGCTCATAAATTTCAGTACTGCTGACTTACCAGTCTAGCTTGCAATCTGTGATGAGTGTAAAAAATGTACATGCTTCTTGTAACTTCCCTTTTTTTTTTTAACGCAGAGGGAAATATTGATGGAGTGGATGAAGTTTGGGTGACCCATAGTTTTGGTTTCTCATGTCTGTGCATTAACATACAGGTTACAGTTGCTGTTTTGCATGGATCCAGTGTTTCTTTTGTTACCTGGCGTCTTTTTGTTACAGGGAAGTTCTGTGCAGCACACGCAGTGAAGAAACTGGTTTTAAGCAGTTAGTTTCAAGTAATGTGTAACCACAGTTGCATGCAACTAGCACTTATTTCCTGATATGAGAAGGGCAAGATGCTGTCGAGTGTCAGACAAAAAGTTTCAGGTGCTTGAAACTCGGTGTGTATGTTTTGCACTTCTTGTATCAGTAATCAGAGCAGAAGTTTCATGAAACCTTGTAATCATTGTGCATGAAACTAATTGCTTGAAACCAGTTTCTTTGGCATGCATGCTACTGTGTGGTACTTTCAATTAATAGTCCTTTTGGTAGGCAGAAATGTGTAATGTGGTCATAAACTTAGTAATCTGTCATGATAGTATTTGTAATTGAGATGTTAGTCGCTTTTGTTAGACACATTGACTGCACAAATGGGAGAAAAAGTCACATGTATAATGATTATATCAGGTTTCACACTTTGAGTATGGAGTATATGCACATTGGCTGGAGCAGTTCATAATGTTGTGTATCAACCAGGTAGGAGTTAAATATTTCTGTGCCTGTGTACTAAATAATTTTATTTCAGGTTTTCGAAATATGAAAAAAGTACCAGGCAGAAAGTATGAAACTGAAGGTACTTCATGGGAGGTTACAACTTTTGATGGTTTTTGTGTCTTGAAGAAGGTTTTCTCTGTTATACATTCATCAGTGGAGATTGAGCAACTGAGTAAGTATCAATACTTTTATGTAATTACTGTTTCTTGTGTGTGGGCTGGGTGGTGACTGACTATGGGCTGGATGGTCCAGGATCAAATCCCGGTGGGGATGAGATTTTCTGCCCATACAGACCGGCCCTGGGGCCCACCCAGCCTCCTGTACAATGGGTACCGGGCCTTTCCTGGGGGTTAAGTGCGGCCAGGGTGTGCTGCTGACCACTCACCCCCTGTGGCCAGGGTGTGCTGCTGACCACTCACCCCCTTCTAGTGCCGTGGTCATGGAAGATTAGAGCTATACCTCTACCCATCCTCTGGGCCACACCGGACCTGTAATGGGATCACTTTACCATTACCTTTACTGTTTCTTATGTGGTACTGTACTGAGTGACACTTCATAATGTATTGATGTTATGGCAGTCATTAGCCCTCTTGGTCAAACCCCAGACTGGTGGTTGAGCAAGTAGTGGAGCCATCTCCTATTATTTCACTGTCAAATCCAGATCCAGAGGTCAGGTCAAGAGAAGGGGTAATTGGAAGCGATTGTGTTCTGTTCTGCTAGACCTGACCTCTGGCTCAGGATTGGCCACTGCTTAGTTTATATTTGAGTTGCTTAAAAAAGAATATGGTATCATCAGCATCTACCAGGTGTATCATAGCAAGCCTAATAGGCCTATAACTATTGATTCACTGACAGTGAGTGGTCCAATTTGTGATTATAGACGTAGGTCTGAGAAAAGACAAGTGTTACACAATAATCTCTTGTCCAGAATGCATTTTTTGTGTGGTTTTGAGCACATACACACAGCATGTTACTGAGATATTGTTTGTTGTATGCCTGGCATTTTTCTGAGATATTTTGCGTGTTTGGTGTGGCATGTTTCAGATATATTTTGCAAGTGTACTCAGCATGTTTGTGAGATATTTTGCGTGTACACTTGGCATGTTTCTGGGATATTTTGCGGTTGCATTGAGCATGTTTCTGAGATATTTTGCACATAAACTCAGAATGTTTGTGACGTATTTTGTTTGAGTTCTTGGAATTTTGCTTGCCAAGCGTTAACCTTTTCTTATGGTAAAGTCATTACGTACTGTTGGACCTGAAAAAGTCACATTTAATAGTGTGACAGAGTTACCCCAACATTTTTGACCATTTTATTTCCAAATGTGCCTCATTAATTGAGCATTAGAGTATTGTTTTTATTTTTTCAGGATTTTGAAAATATTGTTAAATGAACATGAAAGTAATTACTTTTAGTGGTAGGAGTAGAAAATGGAAGCCTTAAAATAGACAGTTTTTGAACTGCGGTGTAAAAACATATGCACTGAATTCTAATAGTAAAACCAATGAGATGCACTAATTTCTCAAATTTATTTTTGAAATAAAACTCTACATGTTTCAGACTGTTTCTCTGTCCATCGTCAGGAGTCTAGCACTGTACACACAGCAATAGGTGTATGTCAGGTGTAGGTCAGGTCTAGCAGAACAGAACACAATTGCTAGCAAGCAGTCAGCATAACCTGTAATAACACACCTTTTTAAAAACCCCTGTTTCATCATTTTATACTAACTGTGCCATCAGGTTTTGCTTAACCCTGCCATTTGTACCATATTAGGTTAAATAACCCTGCAAACTTGGCAAGGGATTACTGTGTGTACAATTAAAAAATGATAATTTCTGTGTCATATCTGATCTGTGGTGAATGTTTGTGGGTTCCTGTTCAAGGTACCTTGTCAGATGTATCAGGCAGAAAATGTAACTTTGCAAGTACCTTATACTGTAATATTTTCAGGCAAGAAATTATACAGATATGTTTCTCGTACATCAGAAAGTGATGTCTTGTTGAAATCAGTGATTCCTGGTATGCCAGCTTATTTTTTACATGACTGTACATCAGGTATGTTTAACTTATGTTATTTGTGTATTCATTCATACTGCGCCACTGGTGGAAGTTTTCATTGAATGTATGCATTCACTTTCAGTGTTATGGGGAATTCACCTTTTGTGATTACTACAGCAAACCCTCACAGTTTGTGGGGTTACAGTTATTAAAAATTCCCGTGTGTGTTGAAACCTCAGTGTGCAGAAATAAGACATTATGGGAAATGTGGGTGTAGGAGAACCAGAGACACAACTTGATTGCATGCAAATTACATAATGTTTAATAATGTTTATTTATTTAATAATGCTTTATGGAATGATGTCTGAATTCCTGGATGAAGGATGTCAGGGTGATGTAACTATGCAGATTGCATGCTGGAGGGGGAGTCAGTCCCCACAGTGAAGAAAGAGGTGATCTTTGATTGCTTTATCATTTTCTGCATGTCCTTATGCACTTCCTTGTAGGTGTTATGACCATCTTTGTCTGCATCTTCCAGCAGTACACAAAGGCCGTTTATGTCTTTTTGTGGCAGAAGTCAAAATGAATTACACAAGAAATTCTTGCATCTGAAGGGGCTTCGGCCTAAGTATTCCCCTTGTATTGTCTTCATTTTCTACGTAAAATGTATGGTTAATTCATTATATTGTGATGGCATCTGACTGCATCATTGCATATTCCCTTGTCCTTCAGCAGGCACATCGTACTTCAGAAACAGAAGTAAAACAGGGGGCCAACAAATAGTTTTAAAAATTTTTTAAATCTCAGTTGAACTACATTCCATAACACACAATATCTAGGTAGCTACTGCCCTAGACAGAGAAGAAGACGTGTCCCCTGGTAGAATACTTGTGGGCTTCCGTGAGCATGGTCATGAACGAGCAAGGGACGTACGCCTACAGCACGAGGGTTGCCACAGTATTCTTCCATGAATATGTGGAACTGCATTGCATGAACCTGCAAATGGGGGGGGTTTGCTGTTTATTTATAAGTGATAATAGTATGTGCTGTTATGCAACATGTTTAGACTTTGATGTCCCTCTCTTTGCAGTTTGAATTATGAATATCTTAGTTCAGGTCTTTTCCTCCCTCCTTTCTGTTCTCATCACCACCACCACTGTTATGGCTGCAGCTGTCTCCACACTTCATACAGATTTTTAACGCTTGCTGTGGGCTGTAGCTGATGGTGAATGGACAGCCATATTTCTGGTGCCTTTGTTATAATGCTTATATCTATTATCTAATCACATTTGTAGTGGTCGTAATTCATTCACAGGCCTTTCACTACTGGGACACACGGTGGTGCAGTTGGTTGAGGCACTGCTCTACAGGCCTGAAGGTCACGGGTTCAGTTCCCGATGGTGTCATTGGAATTTTTCATTGACATAATTCTTCAGGCTGCACTGTGGCCCTGGGGTCGACTCAGCCTCTAACAGAAATTAGTACCAGGAATATTTCCTGGGGGGTAAAGGCAGATGGTGCATAGGGCTGACAACCTTACCAACACCATGTGCCGATCGTCTTGAAATCTGGGAGCCTCAACCTTCTGGAACCCTCAGTGCCTGTCCAGGCCTGTAATTGGATTGCTTTTACCTTTCACTGCCTTATGTCTTGGTATTGGCTGTTTTCATTGGATTTGTTGAGCATGTTAAGTAGTATTATTGTGTGTGTGTTACATGGCTTATTTATCTTTTCAGTCATTCTGCAGCATGTGTCAGTAGAAACAGAAGACAGTGCTTTGAGTCAAATTGCAATAGAAGCACGGTACAAGGACAGAGTAACACAACAACTACAGGAAATTAAAACTGTGTTGTGTCAATTGTTTCCTCTAAACTTCAGGTACGTGAGAAAGTATTTGCTTCAGTTTATCTACATACCAAATCAAACTGAAATACATCCTTATTTTGTCTGGCAATTATTGTTTGTCACTTCTCACTGCTACTCACCTGCACGTATGGGTGATATGGCTGAGTAGGCTATGTTATATGATAAATGAGCTGACAGGAAGTGGCAACTGATAGTTATCAGATAAAATAATTACTCTATACAAGGATATAAGGAAATAAGGGTAAGCATTATTACAGGTATGCGCTGCATAACAATGTTGCTGTATGACAATGTTGCAGTCAGCGACGGACCGCATATATGATGGTGTTCCCTTAAGATTATAATATTATAATGCTTACCAGTATTCAGTACAGTAACATGCTGTACAGGTTTGTAGCCTAGGAGCAATAGGCTATACCATATAGCCTAGGTATAGTAGGCTATACTGTACTATCTAGGTTTGTGTAAGTACACTTTGCACAACAACAAAATCGCCTAACACATTTCTCAGAATGTATTCCCATTGTTAAGTGACGCATATCTGTATTTACAGAATTATATGAAGTATGATCATTACTGTGTGGTTAAAAAATTCATGTAGAAGGAAGTAATTAAGCTAGAAAAATGTAGTGTGTTTTCTTGCAGGGAGAGTAGAAGTCAATGGAAATGTTTCCATCTGTCATTGTCATATTTGCTGTTTATTCACATATGTTATGTCATCAAATAACCTCAGTTGTCGTTGAATCATGCTAATAATTGTACGTATGTTTTGCAGGGTTGAAATTTTAGAAAATATATTTTCGTTACTATTTTTGAGATACGACGACATCCAGGAAGAGACTTCATCAGACAGTGGAGCCAATGATGATGAAGGTGACTGCAGTTCTAGAGTTCCAAAATTGGAAATTGTTTCAAAGTGTACGGACAGTACAACATACAAAAATTTGGAAGGCACTGAAGTGACTCACAATATGACCAGTTTCCAACAAATCTGTGATGTATCATCATCATTACGAACAATGCCAGTTATTGAAGCTCATATATCTGGTTCTCCACCATTAGAACAGTCTGGTGTCTCTCCTGGTGAACCTCTACATCAGCCTTCTCTTCCAAAACCAGATGATATGTCCCTAACTGATTCTGAATCTCCATTAGATGCCACAGATATGTTATCTGTTTCCAAAATGTCTGGTGGATCACCTATTAATGTCTCTAGTCAAGCAGGAGGTAGAGAAAAATGTTCTTCGCCACTAAATGCCACATTTGATAAACTCTCGAGTTCACTCTCAGGGGCTGTAACTGAATGTCTGTCTACCAGGGCTGAACACAGTTCACTACCAAACAGATACAGTATGACAAATGTCATCACTGCTAAGTCTGTTCAATCGATGCCCTTATCTTCAGATGTAACATCTGACATTTCAAAATTACTGGCATGTGGGGACGTCAGTCAGTCTTCAAAAGCACGACGACATAAGAAGTCAACAAAGAGCAATCATTCTGAGAATGCTAGTGTTCGAAGTGGAGCAAGTGGTATGAGAGTGACAGGAGGTCAGCAGGGGTTCATATGCAGTCAGCATCTGATACGTGATTTACTTCACTGTCTGAAGGAATGCCTGGTGGAAACAAGTGCTGCATTCTACAGCTCACTGACTATGGATATGGTGGATGTGAGAAGAATTGAAGTGTCTTCTATTCAACCAGAACTACTTCAGCAACGCATGAACAGGTAAAGGCTTGAAAGCCACATATTTTAAATTAACTTTGTATTAAAGATGAAGGGAAGCCAGGGTGGTGTAGTTATATAGGGATTGGACCAAGGCTGGATGTTTGATGTTTGTATCCTAGCAGGTTTAAGATAATTTTCTCTTCTCAGACAGGCCGTGGGGTGCACCCAGCCTCCTGTTTGGTGGATATGAGATATCTTTTGGACCAAAATGCCCGGAGTTTGAAGTCAACTACTCACCCCTGTCTATAGCCAAGGCTAAGACTGATTGGGACTGTACCACTGCTCCCCATATATGCCTTCATGGAGTCAACGGGGATACTTTTGCTTTTAAAGGTAAAGATAAAGCTGTACCTGTGCACAGCATGAAGGCGTATGGAGGGAGAAGGGGCACAGCTCCATTCATTCTTTAACTTAGATGTATGAATAGGAGGCTGTGTGGGCCCCAGAGTTGATATGGATGGAGATGTGAAAGACCTCTTGCTTCTGCTAGGAATTGAACCCTGGGTCATCCAGCCCGTGGTCTTGTTTGTAGACCGTCTATACTAATCTTATTAGTTATCATGAGGATGGTGGAGATGGGCTTTAAATTCACTTGAAACATTTGAATAGAAAGACTGTAATGTGTACGGTTTAGACCAGATTTTGTAGGCAAGTCATTTAAATTCTTCAGAATTTACATGTTTGTATAGGGTCATTATTTTATTTGGCAGCTATCAGTATCCACTTCCTGTTGGCTGAGGTCACTCATCCATCCACCCACTGTGTGGCAGCATAGTAGCAGGAAGTCACAAGCAATCAATGTCTGATGAAATGAAGATCTTTTATGAATGCCCCAATCTAAGTGTAAATGTGCACCACTGCAGTTGCCTACAAAGACTGCAATGAAGATCTTGATTTTAGGCTCCTCTACTCCCCCCCCCCCCCCCCCCCCCCTTCAATTAATTAAATTTTTAATCTTTTTTGATATGTTCTATTTACAAATTTTTCTTTAACCCACTT
>Ga0123352_10005008_pt1 | contig 19770 bp, 6 predicted proteins | sample TergutLab28metaG_FD_89700 | JGI IMG/M metagenome (GOLD analysis project Ga0123352, IMG submission 89700) | Labiotermes labralis P1 segment gut microbial communities from Petit-Saut dam, French Guiana - Lab288 P1 | ecosystem: Host-associated > Arthropoda: Insects > Digestive system > Gut ... | reverse complement strand
TCATCCTTGACCCTTTGGTGCAATGTTTTAGCAGTTTTAGTATTTCCGTTTCCGGTCCAAACTCGTGTCTGTTATTGAGTATATGCATTGCGTAGGCAGACTGTGGATTATTGTATTTCACGTATCTAATGTGTTCTTTGTATCTTGTGTTGATAGATCTACAACCCGTTTGTCCGATGTATATTCTATTGCAAGTCATACACTGTAGTCTATAGATACCATTGAGATGTGTGAGGTTAACTTTTCCTATGTTTAATTGCTGTTGTATCGTGTTTGTGGTTCTAAAGGCTATATTTATGTTTGTGTTTTTTAAGAGATTTGTTATACGTATAATCTGTGGGCTGTAGTATGTAGAAGTTATCCATTTTTTTTATTTTGTGTTATTTCATTTTCTTGTTCTTGTTTTTCTTTTTGTACTTTTCTGCTAGTTAGTTTTTTCTTTAAGTTATTTATAGTGTGTCTGGGGTATCCATTTTTTGCGGCCATTGTGATTATAGTTTTCCACTCTTCCTTTCTTGATTCTGTGGTTATGGGTAACGTTGTCATTCTATGTATATAGAATCTAAAAGCAGCCATTTTTTGCTCGTAGGGGTGGTTGGATTTGTAGTGGATGATTAAGTTTTCGCACGAAGATTTATTATTCATTTTTTAAATCTGTCATGCGTACTACATGCGCCATTTATCACGTCCTTCTTGGTTTAAGTAACACAACAACACTTCAAGAAGAGTGCAAATTATGGAGCTCATTACAGAGTTTTCTGCTAAATTTCTCTTGTCTGTCTCATTCCTAAGTCCAAAAATCGCCACGGCGAACTGCTCTCATGGGTCTGCACCCTTTTTATATATACTCCTTCATTGAGGTTAGAAACCAATTTTCATCCGATTAAAAAAAACGTGTACAATTACAGCTTTCCAAGTTGTAATTTTTAAAATTTTTATATGACATCGGGAGAAAAATGAATCCGAGCTGAATAGTAGAACTCACAGTCCGAATCTAATTTGAACCAAATTTGTTTAGGAATGTCCCTTAGATTTGGTGCTTCCTTTGTTAGTAGTCTACATAACATTTGTTGTCGTGCCCACTGGGGCAAGGGGTTGATCTTCCCCCAAGCTAAGCCCAGATAGACACAAGGGGGGAGAAGGTGTTGGAGGTTGGAGGATTCTAAGTCCTAGTTCCTAGATCTGGATCTAAGTATGCATAGCTGAGCTGCCACCAGCCTAAATATTTAGGCACACATGTCAGGGATTACTGCGGGAAGAAATTGTCGTAGGACAAAATCAAAGTTCCTGGTTTTACTTGTATCTATTCCACTGTAAATATTTACAAATTTACACAAGTGAAACTCTGTCATTAACTTAAAAATACTTATTACGCTTGCCTCTCACGTAGTAATTTAAGTAGCGTTATGAATTTAGGATTTCGACTCGACTTAATTTTGAAAGCAGGCTGAGTTATAACACAAGTTAAATAAGCTTACCTCAGTATTTGTAGTATGCAGTGTTTCGTGGTATACAATCGTTATTTCAAATACCAGTTTTACAATAGCAGTATTTTCTTTCTGCACTTTTGTCCGTAGTTCGCCGGTTTATAGTATCGTCCAGTTATTTACGCCGAAGAGCAGTTTGACGAAAGATCCCTATCATAAGTTTCAAAAGTGTTATGTAGTGAACAGGCACATCAGTCAGCATTTTATGACTTCCTACATGACCATACATGGACGTTAGTTACAATCAATTTCAAAACCTAAGAAACATTGTAGTTCAGTCAAGCTGTTGTCACCGTGTACATAAGTAGAGCAGGCTATTAAATCGCTGAAGGTGCATACTCTGTCAACTGCAAGCTTCCTAGTTATAGCAATAGCAGAAAGCTAGTAAGTCTTCCTGGTTCTTGCGTAATGCTCTCTTTTCCAAAAGGTTTCTTTCCAAAATTACTTTTCATGACATTGTCATAATCTGTAAGAATATATGAGCTATTTTAAGTTCATAGTTCCGTGCATCATAATTCAATGTTAATAAAAATTCAACTAGATGCAACAGTAAGCAGATATTTATTTACCGCAAAGTCACTCTACATGTTTCGGGTGTCACAGCACCCATCATCAGGAATACTAGAAGCCTTGTATTTTACAGTATGACCTGTACCGGAGGCTGCGGTTACAGTTTTTAGTACTCCTGATGATGGGTGCTGTGACATCCGAAACATGTAGAGTGACTTCGCAGTAAATAAATATCTGCTTACTGTTGAATCTAGTTGGATTTTTATTAACAAAAATATATGAGCTAATTTTATGTTTATGTAGTGGCACAAGGACCACAGTTTTTGATCCGTTGCAGTTTAGGATAATTGCAATTAAATTATATCAGTAATAGAGGAAATAATGCAGCGTACCGACGAGGCGATGTGTGGATCCTGATCCAGCACAAGACATTGCTTTCAAACTTTATGAGCGGACAAAAAATTGCAGTAAAATCACGAGGTAACCGGGAAGAAATTGTTTCGCAAACTGTGTGCTCAGAGGGATTAATACGATATAAGCTGTAACTTGGCGAAACTTTGTATACGATACTCGGTGTCAGGGGCACTTTAAGCTGTTATGGTTACCAACATACGGCAATGGTAACGGACCGCGTTCAGGAACTCTCCATTCCCTTCTTTTTTGTGCGTCGAGTTAAGGACTGTTAATAAGTTCAAAATTGCATCTCAGAGACTGGAGAAATTGCCACACATTTGGTTACAGCCAATAAATATGAAATGGCCAGACTTTCTGCGGAACCATCAGCAGTAGTTAATGATGAATGATTGTATTGGCGTCCTGGCAACAGAACGAATTGGACTGCAATAGCCAGTATAAACAACAAACAATTTACAGAATGATTTCCAAAACCTGTCGCTTGACGTTTGTAATGTAGCAAGTCAGACGTCCTTGTGTCTTTGATTCAGCTGCAAATATAGACCTCTACATTCTTTCCCATTCGCTCAGGCCAAGTATGGTTTCCGAGGTTAATCTGCTGAGGGACATTGAATTTGACAGTACAAAACACTCTGGTGGTTTCGGGGTAGTTTGTACTGAAACGACCCTTAATGAATATGTTAGGGGCAGCGTAGTCACACCCACTCAGCAATATTAGGTATGCAACTGGCAGGAAATAATTCTGCTGTTAAATCCGAAAATTACATAAGCGACGTGCACTAGACTGGTTACTCAGCTTACCGTATCACTTTGGCCCGCCTCTTCAAACGTCGTAGTTGTTTATTACGATTTTGTATAGCTTTTAGTACAGTCTACTTAGTAGCATTTCACACACTTCGCACCGTGATATTTATAAGCTAAAAGATATTTTTAATGGACAAAGTCTGCATTTTGAGTGTGATGCATTGACTTCGGAAATTGAAACGCCGTCATCCGTCAACAGCTACTATATTATATTTTAACAATGCCAGGCCTAAAACTGTTAACGTCTACTAGCGAAATACACTTTTAAAACTCAACGAATAAAATGTGACAGTCTCATTTATATCTACGATTCCCACATGTAGATGTACCACAGATCCATTCTCACACTATGTATAGGGCTTACAGGCAGATTTGGTATCGTGTTTCACTGAATATGCATGCGGTGACGCTGAAAACTTCTGACAAGACAGGTTAATGTATAAAGCATAATACCAATAGCGAAGAGGCATTTTTCTCTCCTCAAATAGACCTTACTATTTCCTTCAATTTTCTTTAGATTTTATTTTCGTGTTATTTTTTGAGACTCAGGTTATGGAGCGTTACATCAAGAAATGTTGTGCCAATGTTACCGCAACACGACCTTGATTTTAGTCCTATGCGTAGGCAGCACCTCTAAACCTATCGTGCCCAATCACGAAATTAATAACGAATACCTTGACTGTTTCAATTATAAACCATACAAATGAGGCATATTCAATCACAAGAAACATATACGTGGTAGCTTCAAAATGTTTCTGAGAAATACAAAACAGTACTTTAATTTTAATTTAAGCTACATGTCCTTCACGATAGTCCAGTTGTGAAACCATACGTTTCTGCCAGTGACTGTAAAGTTGTTGGAAACATTCATGGAAACCATTTGCTGAAGCCTTTTCAGCTCTTCCGTCACATTCTTAATGATGTCTGTGGAATCACCAAACCACCGTCTCTGCGATGCCGGTTTCAGTTAAAGTAACAGGTAAAAACCCACTGCAGCCAAGTCAGAGAGTATGGGGGATGCTCCAGTGTTGTCGCATTGTTCTTTGCTAAGAGATCTTTAAGCAAAACCGAATGGTGTGCTGGAGCACTGTCGTGAGGGACACACCAGCTGTTGGTTCTCATTTTTTCGGGGTATTTATTACTGCCCGCATCCGTATGGCGACGAAGGATATCAATGTACATTTCTGTATTCAGAGTAACAATTCCTGTAAATTATAACAGCGAATTCCGGGAACTTTTCACGGCACATTTAAGAAAAACTAAGACTAGCATACCACAAATCTCTATAACTCCGGCGCGAAATATACGAAATACGGAACAGGCGACTGGACTCCACCATATAACAATTTTAACCTACTTTGCAAATATTTAGGAACATTACTACACTCGTTCCTAAAACCTACATGTGAGTTTTGTACTATTAGCTATAAAACGACTTGTGGGATCCCACACAGTAACAATTATATACGAAGAATCCATACGTATTTCATTTTCCACCTTGTTTTTAAATATTGCACTGATGGCCCGATGATGGTCTGTTAAGAGCGATATATGTGTTCTTTTTAAATAAAAAAATACGTAGTTGTGTTGGGAGGAATATGAAAATATATCTTAATGTTCATTCACCGAAATTACTATAATATTTTAAATAGATAAAATTCTCGAACAAATCTTAATTTATTCAAAATCGTCTAGTGTACGAGAAGATCCAGTTGAATGTTTCAATCAATTTTTCCTAGTGACGACTGGAGTAGTGTGGGATACACCGTATCCTGGGCAATGGACCACTGAATCTACTTTGTGTTACTCATACAATTTGCCTGTATGTATGCTTCGCAGCTTGTTCTCATCTTAGACATAAAGACACATTTATACATATACTAGAACCGTAATGTCTTCAACACGTCAATATTTATGTCTCGATTTTCCAATCAAGCTGACATATAAATCTAATGCTAAGAGCATCGTTCAGAGAATAACGAGGTGTTCGACATAAAAGTGAGGAGGGAGACGTCTGTATGCCTACTCGCCTAAGACAAATAGCCAACAGCTAGCAAACCGGACGCAACACCCGAAGCCGCAGCGTATGATATACTACGATGTGAATGTTTTGCCCTAGGCGCTGGCTTACTAAGTACGTCATAACGCATAAATGCATGACGACAAATTTAGATACATTTTCACCTTTATAAACATAGGAGGAATTTCTTTCTACACATGTGATGGGATTCATCACAACAGACCATCCTTTTACAAAGAGGGGGAAAAATTGAGGCTTCTAATTTACTGTAAAAAAGTAAGGGAAATAGATACGGGCTTAGCTACCGAGTGACTTAAAGAGCAAAAATGTGTAAGTCAATGAGTGGTTAATTAGTGCATTAGTGCTGTTCCATTTACGCAGCGCGTAGATGGGTGACTGGCTTTACTAATGAGTCTATGAACAAGTGATTGTACAGAGCAAACCAAAGCCACTTTGCAACTACAATGCTTTCATCAGGAACATCCCTCGGAATGAAATGTCGCGTGTCTTTATCAACAAGATACAGCGTGTAGATGCATATCTACATATATGGGAGGGGAGATTTCCAACATTTTCCGTGCTGAAGCACGTGTGAGAAGTGTATTTCTAATTTACAGCGACTCTGTATGTTGGTTGTCTACGGCAGGTGAACAGGGACTTTTAACGGCGGTAATATTTGTTTGAGGACAAACTGAGTGCAGTGAACAAGACAATATATGCGTGTATGTGACTGAAGAGTGACTGAATGCAAGACTGGGAATAACAGAGCAAGCGCCTATATATATATATATACACATATAGTGCAGGTACCAGTAGTAAAAACTAAATTATGTAGCTTAAACTTTGTTTTAAACTTTGTCTCTAAGAGGATAAAGTACCATAGACTTCACTTTCGCGACAGAATAAGGGCTGTCGTTTTAGTGTGGCATCAAAAAAACTTATAACTTTTACATCGTTACGAAATAAGTAAGTCTCAAAAAAATGTTTGTTGTAACATATGGGCTTTTTAAATAAAAACTGTGTAAACTGTTTTGAGGCGAACGAGCATTTGCATACTATATCGATGAAGCTTGATGATACCGGCGATTCTAAATACAACAGTGATAGATTAACGTATTGTGGGATTACTATCGCACAAAGAAACGATTTTGAAAATTACCTTCTTATGAGGTGTCACAATCTAATTCAAAGAAGCAGAGTGCTTCCTGAGAATCAAACTGTTTCTCGGATAGTCAAACAACCCTCTTGCATTTTTTAGTACTCAAAGGTTCATTATCTCGCTCACAAGAGCCCGCCACTTTTTCCTGTACTGAATCCACTCCAGAGCTTCCCAAACTACTTAAAGATCTATCACTAGAGCAATATTTTCCTCCTATCTACTTCGTGTCTTCAGAGAAGTAACTCTCCTTCAGTATCGCCAACTAACCAGAATCAATCTCGATAACTGGCTCAGCCTAAGTGTCATGCTGCTGCACACACATGATTATATACATGGACAGGGCTTTAGTACAAGAGCAATAATTTTCTGGTAAGCATTCCTTTTGAACTTGCGTATTCAGGCAGATATAAATACCAAAATACAGAAAGTGTGTCGCTTAAGACATAATCACAGCAGAGAACAATGAATTTTTAGACGCGTTCGCAAAATTGCGAAAATCGACTGTTAGCTTCGCCACGTCTGTCCGTCTGCCCACCTGCCCGTCCGTAGGGAACAACTCGGCTCCCAATCGACCAACTTTTATGAAATTTGATATTTCAGTACTTCTCGAAAATCTATCGAGAAAAAGCAGGTTTCATTAAAATATGACAAGAATAACGCGTACTCTATACGAAGACCTACGTACATGTAAGATATCTAATTGAATTGTTCTTAGATTGAGAAATGTTTAGACAACAGATATGGAAAAAATCAAAACACACATTTTATGTTCAATACCTTTCTCCCGAAAATAGTGCCGTTCAGGAGACAGTGTGGAAAAACATGGTACAGCCAGACAGGTCACAGATGTCCATATAATATGGCGCATGTGCTTTGCATATTGGATAAATAAGGCTACAAACACAAACTCATAATATGTAATATTTATATGGTATGGTGGATTCCGTCAAAAAAAACACAACTATAAATTATGGCTAAATGATGGTGTTTATTAGCAAGGAAGAACTACATGTTTCAGCCTATAGCGACCATCTTCAGTTTCTGACAATTTTCTGCTAAAAGAGTTTATATAATATGCTTAAGCCGCGTGGTAATGTTAAGATCTCATCATCATTCTGCGTGTTATTGTTAAGCTAAATTGGTGGGATCTACAAATCCATTGACTTCCCTCCAATTTAGCTTAACAATAGCACGCAGAATGATGATGAGATCTCAGCATCACCACATGGTTTAAGCATGTTATATAAACTCTTTTAGCAGAAAATTGTCAGAACCTGAAGATGGCCGCTATAGCCTGAAACATGTAGTTCTTCCTTGCTAATAAACACCATCATTTAGCCATAATTTATAATTGTGTTTTTTGACGGAATTCACCTCACCATATAGTTTAAAAGCACAACGGGGATGACACACCTCAGAATTATGTAATATTTATTGCTTTCTCACAGCAAAAAAAGGTAACACGAACGCGCCTCATTGTTACGTTTAGACTACACTGATTGACTTGTTATACTATGGTGCATTACCTTTAAGTCATATCAACCCCTAATTATAAAATGTTACTTCTAACTGACACTTAGCCTGTCCCAGTGGCCACGCGGTCTAAGGCGCAAGTCTGCGGCCGCTTGCCTGCTGAGATCATGGGTTAGAATCCCACCGGAGGCATGGATGTTTGTCTGTTGTGAGTGTTGTGTGTTGACAGGTAGAGGTCTCTGCGACGCGCTAATTACTTATCCACAGGAATTCTACCGACTGTGTTCGTCTTTGCATGTTATCTAGAAACCTCCTGAATGAAGAGGCTCTGGCCCACCGACGGCTGTTGTGCCCCCCCCCCGCAAAAAAAATAATGACACTTAAGCAATATGACCTAAATGCAGCTAAATTGCAGTGTGTGTCATATGGCCAGGACACCTAAGGATAAGCTAAAATAATGTTATTTAGCTGGACGATTTCAAAGTGACTGCGGGTACCAAATTCCTGGGAAGTAATTTGGGAGACTTCGCCGTGAAACGTTTTACAAATCGCGTCTAACAAAGCAGTCCCACAATGAAAGTGCATCATAAAAATATCTTCGTCAGTGCCTTGTTCCTCGCAATATTTCTAAGCCGTTGCGTGATTTCAGGCTGCCGTCACGAAGTAGATGAGAACTGCGCTCTTCTGGGTTATTACGCAGCGGATAGTGGTAATTTCTTACCAACGTTTCGGGACTATATATCAATCTCGTCTTCAACGGTCAAGACGTTAAAGAAGGGACCGATAGGTTGTCTCGAAACGTCAGTAAGAAATTACCATTATTCATTGCGTAATAAGCCAGAAGAGCGCAGCTCCCATCTTATCAATATGTTAGCTGCATGTGTTCATATCAACAGAGCATGTCTTGTGGAAACTGATTTATATAGCATGAACAGTAAGATACAAATACAAAATTCTCTTTTTTTGACTTTTGTTGACCGTGCTTCTCAGTATATTTATCTCAGTATTTAACCAAATTGATGCACAAAATTTATTTCATAATAAGTTTTATTTCATGCCTCTACATGTTTCGAGCACATGTGCTCATCATCAGGAGGTCAAAATTGCATTACACAGCCTCTGGTATCATCACACCTATAAGCACATGTGCTCGAAACATGTAGAGGCATGAAATAAAACTTATTATGAAACAAATTTTGTGCATCAATTTGGTTAAATACTGAGATAAACAAAATTCTCTGTTTGAGTGTGTTGTAAACCTATCACAGCCTAACACGAAATTTAAATCCTCAGGCCTATATGCATTTGGTTGGCAAGTTTACTCAGGAATAAAGATAAACAAAGAAGGTCCCCTACACCTCAGCGTCACATAATGAAGGAATGTCGTGACGCGTAGAAAAGCCACAAGCACGGTCTCTTATATCAAACGGACGCCAGTGATCATCGGATTCGTCTTGTGCCGTTCGCCTTCAGGGGAATTTTTTTCCTACTCATTTCACAGAAAAATGTTTGTGCACCATGGTCGGTCTGGATTTGGTGGCAGAGACAAACAGCCCTGTACCTACAAAGTAATAAAACCCGGCAATCCAGCCAGAATGGTGAGTCGACGATTCTAGTCGTCTTTTAAAGGGCTCCCTTCAGAATCACGTAGCGTCAAACCAGGTTATAACGTTATTTAGAGGACTGAACATTTTGTGTCGTTACAAACGAGAGTTGTTACAACCGGGGAGTATAATATAATGTATAACAGTGAGGAATTAATCGGTACCACAAAGTATCTGACGCTATAGACGAGGTGTTGTATAAACCGATGTCGTTATAACCGGGTTCGACTGTAGGAGGAACAAGAAAACCAATCAGGGTAGCCGGACCCCACGTAAGATTCAAACCGTGTACGGCTTGTATATAAGGAACGAATGTGTATTCTCTAGAGGTTTCTCAATGATTTCTGTAAAAAACTAATTACTAATTACCCCTTGAAAAGCCAACAACGCCATACTGTGAATGCAGCATGCCCTTATTAGGCAGCTCCATTTATCGTAATATAACGAGGTGTACTTCCACCCTTCTCTTTAGCGAAACTGTTTCTAGTACAGAGGCGAAATGAGATGGATAATGGATAAAAGTGTAATGTCAATATCAAGGTAGATTTTAAAGTACATCTCAGGCACTCATTTACAGAGACAGAGGCATTATTACAATAGTTGATACTGGGATTCGAAACAGTTCCCTCCACAACACAAATGCAGAGCACTGCAGCTGCAGAACCTTGCTCGATATTGCATGTATAGCATCTTATTATCTGGATGATTAAACCGATTAAAATTAAAATAATTTTTAAAATAATATTTTAGTTAAATGTAACGAAAGTAAACAAGAAAATATAAAACACATTTAATTAACGTTATGTTTTGTTGACGGTGCATCTTATTACAGTCTTTGTAAATAAACAACTTGACAAACAATTCTTTTTCTTATATTTGTTTATTCCAATTCTCTACACGTTTCGAACAAACAAGTGCTCATCATCAGGAGAGTCAATTGTATCAATAGGACCTCTGGTATACGTCACTGTATGTAGGTGATGGTGTGGTATGCATACCACACGGTCTCTTACAAACAGTGACATATACCAGAGGTCGTATCGAAACATGTAGAGAACTGGAATAAATACATATAAGAAATATAATTGTGCGTCATGTTGAGGTGGGGGGGGGGGTGCACGGATGATTGAGAAACACGAAAAATCCAAAGCATATACTTTATTGAGCCACGAACAGAAAATAAAACAATAAATTATTTATAATATACATAATATATACATAGCTTACGCTTACTGATGAAGCAAATGGTAGATGACTTTTGTTTGTTTTGAGCACTCGGCGCTAAATCACGTTATTCTACCTTCGTCATTAGTCACTAACGTCTTCAATCTTGCACGGATAATCCGTAAACATGATAAGCCGCACATGGATAATCGAGGATAAAATGTATTTGCGAGAAATTATATTGAACGTTAACTCTGACCTAATTAAAAATCACCATCAATATTCAGCTCAGTAATTAGACAAAGAATAGCTCTCAATCAGCTAACTATTCCGGTGGGGCCAGGCCCTTCCTTTATCATTCTTCATTTGTACAATCGATCAAGAAATTCCTTGTTATTGAATTTAAAGTCTGCAGTTAGCTGGTACGAGGTTATCCCTAGGGTCTAGCTCGCTTCATATTTACCTTAGATCCACAGCAGTATTATCCTCCTACCTATGGCTAGGTGATGAACAGCACACTTTGCATTGGTGTGCCTAGTGTTCTTGACAAGGGCAGTACTAGTCATCCTTTGTCAACACACACAGCACTACATCGTAGAAGCAATGAAACCGTGTGCAGTTTGGATCTTACTGGGCTGAACACATATGTTAAGAGAGATAACCTGATAACAGTGTTAAGATTTCTTATATTTAGCCAGCATAGTTTTGATCATAATAAGAACTTAAAGCAAGCAGGTTTATAATGAATTGCCCATTTCTATATCGTCTAGGTGTCGCTGATTTCCTGAATGTTTTGACACAGTGTCTGTGATCTCATGACCTGAACCAGTCTCTCATTTGGCATTGCATCTCTCGTCCGTATTAATTGTTATTTCGACCGTCTTCGACTTCATTATGAAATATTTGATACATTTAATTTTTTAGTCGCCGGTCCCAGTGGCCGCGCGGTCTAAGGCGTAGGTCTGCGGCCGCTCACCTGCTGAGATCGTGGGTTCGAATCCCACCGGGGGCATGGATGTTTGTCTGTTGTGAATGTTGTGTGTTGTCAGGTACAGGTCTCTGCGACGAGCTGATCACTCGTCCAGGGAAGTCATACGGACTGTGATGCGTCGTTGTGTGTGATCTAGAAACCTCAAGAATGAGGAGGCCATGACCCGCGTTGGGCTGCAGCGCCACAGGGAAAAACTTTTTCGTCACTTCAGTACTTCGGCGACTAACTTGTTGTCGAAATGATTCCTTTCCTTCTTCAGTACTTCAGGGCACAACCCTTTCTCCAATACCCAGGTTCCAGCATTATTCTTAAAACCTGAATTTATTTTTATAAGTTACATTCTTAATTTCGTTTTTCGTAAAATTTGTTTGTCCAGTTTTTAATACACAACGTTTTTTTTTATATGACTGCAATTTTATTAACACTCTCCCACTGTTGTGTGACAGAAGGCGTCGTATTCTAAAGCACTCGGTTACGATAAGGCCTTGATAAAGTTTTAGTGTTTCATTTACAGTATTTCTCTTGTATATTCCAATATACTTTTGCTCTAGGGTAATAATCTTAATTTTTACATTAGTTTACAATGATCTGTAAATCACTAAATGGTTCACACAGAGAAACTGATACAGAATCCTCCTATTTTCCCTCTCAGACATCAGTTGAATATCATTCGAATATGCGAATTTCAAGTCGTATACGCCTTTGACAATGCCTGCACGTTTCGTAATCCATATTCCTGCCGAAATAATTTGTCGAAAGTAGTATATCCTGAAATACTTCTATCGTCATGTTCTAAACACATCCCTTTATACAAAGACGTATTACTTGTATTAGAGCAGGGTTTCTCAAAAATGGTAGGCGTACACAGCTGGTATGCCAACCACGGTTTGCTGGTATAAAAACTTCATTTAAAAATCCAAAATAAAAATAAGATACACTTTAAAGGAATAATAAAAACATAAGTCACAACTATTTGTTAACACGCAGCGTTGCTGGCAACACTATAGAACTCATCTCCGCTCTCATCAAGTTTTTCTAATTTCAGTCTACTTAAATACAAAAGAAATAGTGTTTTTGATATAGCTGCCTTTCATAGGTTTCCAAAAATGTCATGATTTGGGGTAGTGTAACTTTCTTTACAAAGAACAAAAACTACAAATGTAAATAGATTAAATCGTTTTCCTCCTTACATTAATACATATATCTAATGGATATAGTTTATTAATTTATTCTGGTTCTATTCGATGTACAAAAATTTAATTCCCAATAACTGTACGTCGAAACCTTTACATCTTCTCTTATACATTCTTTGTTCTGCGGTTGTGTATTTTATTGCTAAACAAATGTAAAACATTCGATAACCGAATACATTGTTAATTGCTCACACCATCTTAAAGAATAAGTTTAAATAAATTACCATACACAATGTGTAAGAGAAAATAAAATTGATTCCAAGACTAGTGTGATAGTGGCAACTACACTGGATTCACTATATGTGAAGCCGATTAAACTTTTGGAGTTGAGTTTACTTTATAAGACATGTAACCGCATTGAATGTACTTTGACAGCAACACATGTTCACACTGAAGAATGGATGTATATTGTTGTCTTGAATTTTCGGTACCGGGAAGAGACTTTACTCTCACATATAGTGTTAAATAGATAATTGTTCAGAGCGGAAACTCCCGGTATTTCTATGCTTTGTGACATAGAGTTGAATACAAAGCGTTATAAAGCTATCGTAAGTTAAAATCTCATTATGAGAACAGAATTTAATCTCATATGGAACGTACGTGACCATTTTTAGATCGGGAATTCAGTAAATTCTAAAAGCCATTGATAGCTTTTATCAAGCAACACTCTTGCTTATAGGACTGTAATTGCTAATATTTTATAATTCATTTTAAATTTTACTACATTTAATGTTACCGTGACACAAGTCATTTTGCCATAGCTGTCACTTAAAAATGTGGCCGAAAGACACCCAAGGCACGTAACGACTGATTTACTGCAAAACTGTTATTTTTTCCGTAGCAGCACATTGTAGAGAAGTAGAAGGGGTCCCTCCATAAATAAAGGCAAAATTCACCCTATAACAGGCCACGAGGGCCCAAAGAGGGAGTAGAGGTATAACGCTACTCTTCTTTAACCTCGGCGCTAGATGGGGATAAGTGGTCAACGCCACGCCCCGGCCGCTTTACCCCCGGGAAAGACCCGGTACCCATTATATAGGAGGCTGGTTGGGACCCAGGGTCGGTCTGCACGGGTGTTGAAAATCTCGCCCCCCACCAGGATTCGATCCCCGGACCGTCCGGCCTGTAGCGAGTCGCTATAACGACTACGCTATGCCGGGGTCCCCCATAGAGTAAACCTAATAGCAAATTAAAAACTTACAATTTCTCTAGAAGAAATATTAAGTGATATCACAATTGTGTAGAACAGGGATGCACGAATCCCAAGCGCCAGTTTGTTCCGACGACTAAACTTTATGTAATGCCGCCTAATATTTGTGCATCTCCAATACCTACCTTGCTGTACGTCAAACATCTGACGCCTACAATTTTGAAGTGGCTCTTAGATTTAAAAAAATTGTGAACCCCTGGTGTCGAAATTTGTGGCTACACGACACAGTTGAAAGGATCGATATTGTTCTCCCTTCTCCACCCGTCGGAATGAAACGCGCCGCAAGATTAACACGTGTAATGGTGTCGGTCAGAGACGAATGTTGAACCAGCTCTCTCTCGCCGTGTTTAATACGTGTAATGGTGACGGTTCGAGGAAAATATTTAACCAAATCTCTCTCCGCGACGCTAGCACGTGTAATTTTGCCGGTCAGAGGCAAACGTTGAACCAATTCTCTCTCCGCGAAGTAGAAAATTATAAGAGGAATGCGAGGTCTTTCAAAGTGAAACACGCGCTCAAAATTTTGTTATCTTTATTACGGGGCATTTTACCCCAGCGAAAAGTATCATAATTTAAAGCGACAAACCGCGTTGGTGAACAAAGAGTACGTCAGATAGAAACGAACATCACGAGCTTAACGTCATCTACAGACGCAGCATGTTTGGTAATAATCACGATCCCTGTAAAGGTAAAGGTAAAACTGTCCCTCTCCGCCATGAAGGCATCCAAGGGAAGCAGAAGTGTAGCTCCATCGACTCTTAGCCTCAGCACTAGATGCAGACGAGTGGTCGAATTCATGCTCATGCTGCTTTTCTGCCAGAGGCAGAACACCCCAGTAACCATTACAACGGAGGCTCGGTGGGCCACAGACCCGCTCCGGACGAATTGGAGAACTAACTCCGGAACTTCCGGACCGTAGCCTAGACACTGTCCCCGTACGCTCTTCATCTTTGGTACTTATATGACATAAACCATGAATGTCAGTAGAGCACTTGGGAACAAATAGTGTATCTAAAATCAAAATGGCAGAAATGTGCATACAAGTTTGTCATTTTTATGTCCATTCTTCTATCCATCCACCCATTAATCCGTCCATCTTTTCATCCATCCATCCAACCATCCGTGCATTCATTCATTCATTCATTCACCCATCCATCCATCCATCCATCCATCCATCCATCCACTCCAAAAGGAACAAAACTTTCTGGCAAAAAGTGAAACAGGCCTCAACTACTTTTAATCTATTTAAAAATAAATAAAAAGTTACGATCTGCCAACGTCCCACACTCTGGGTTACCTTGTGAAATGATGGGACGACTGGTCAATGAAGATTTGAAAAGGATTATGCTCCCTTGAAAAACTGAGCAAAATCGTAGAAAATCTCAATCATGATAGCCGCTAAGTCAAGATTCTAAGTAGGTGCCCCTCGAATCCGGATTACCGGTATTGAACTGGCTTATATCAGTAATGGAAGAATATAAGCTGAAATACTTTATAGAAGAGTGACAAAGAGCTTAGAGAAAGTAGTAAGAAGAGAGTGGAAAGAAGTGTTTTTTGTGGGACTTCATAATGTGTGAGACTAAACAATAAACGTTATTTGGAGAGCTGAAAAAAGCAAGATGATGTGGATGAGGAATACATCTGGCACGGGAGAAATGAGACGCCTATACACACTTGTGGTCTCGAAATCTGAACAGATAAGGCCATCTTGAAAATAAAAAATCAGTTGGAAAAATATTAAAACACAAAGCTCATTAGAATTTGGGTTTGAATATGAGGATTGGATTCATTTAAATAACCGTATATACATAATTGAGACTTGTGGGCCCAGTGACAACTTGCAGCTCTGTAATAAGCAAGTATCTCCTTTACCCGTTTAACACTTGTTCATTTCTCAAGGACTCTTGGTCTATGAAATCAGGAGAGAATTAATATCGAAAAAAGAAAAACGTAACGGCTGTGACATGTTAAGTTGAAATACAAGTGTGTGAAGTTAAGAGGAACTTTTCAAATACAGGTACTGCCATTAAAAAGAAATCCTTCTAACAGACACTCTATTAACCACAACGTTGGGTTCGTAACGTTTGTTAAATTAATTTCAAGTCTTTTTCAAAAAATGTTTCTAAATGTTCATAGCTTGGATTTTACATAAAGACATGGGCTGCCTGCAGTTGACTAATTATACGCATTGTTAAAGTAAGCAAATACGCTTCCATGCATCATAATTTGATTAACGTTTAAAGCAGGGGCATAATTACAAGTCTGTGAAAATAAAAACAGTTGACAGTAATTAACATCGTGCAAAATAAAAAAAAAACTTCTCTTTCTTCACGCTCCCTGATGTTCTAAAAAACATCATTTTTGTCTGAAAACCCTTAGACTTTGCCTGTCTCTCCTCTATTTCAAACAGCTTTCAAGATAACTTGAGCATGGAATACTGTGTAGAACAGCACTGGTTTATATAAAAATTCAGATACTGCTTCATAAAGTGCAGCGTTATTCTACGTTAAAGGAGTCACTCAGTTAGAGCAGCTTATGAAAAAGTGGTTGTGTTTATTGTGACAATTACATAAAACAAACGCACACAAAGTGTGGGCAAAATGCAGTCAGTAGGCTTTGTTTTTAAAATAGAAAAACGCCTTGTATTGAGATCGTCATTTCGTACATTGGATTTTCATGTAACTCTTACAGCAGTTCTTTATACAAAAAATGCCGAGGAACGATTAGTATGTGAAAATCGGAACACGAAAAATAATATTTTACTTAAAGAGTAAAGCGATTTTTAACCGTCATTTTAACGATTTTTGACCGACTGGGGTGAAATTCTGCGTAGATGTTCACGTGGTGTCATTCAGCACTTTTCACGAAAATTTGCGTAGTGACAGCCATACATCACTTATAGAATTAAATGAAAAAATCTGTCCTTGACTTTACATTTGTCATCCAAATTGTATACAATTCTGTATAGAAGATATTCACGCAATGCAACCGAGCAATTATACATTTCGTAAAAACTCTGCGTAGCAAACGACATACTTCACCTGGAGCGTACATTAAACTTAGCCCGAATTTTCTATTCTTTTGATCGATTTACATTAAATTCGGTGCAAAGGATGACCACTATTTTAATTGGTGATGTATGCACTAGAGTACCTTACATGTTCCCTCTCCGCTTACGTCCATTGTTCTTTCAATTCGGTACTTGAGATAAACGTAATGTTGCCGGCCTTTCCCAGATTCGTGACAATCGGTGACGAGAAGGTCCTCTTTTCTTAAAAAATGCCAACAAAATTACATACAACGCGCATACCGTGTAACACAATTATATGCAATAAGTAAAGAGCACATCGGAACGCGTCACGGAACACACCATTAACATTTTGTTAAACGCTGCAACAAGAGGTGCAAATAGTATTTCGTCTACATCTAACGGTTAATGAGTTCGCTGTGTTCTTTCCAGATCTCTTACGTCTGTAGGCGGTAGTTCGGTTAAGCGTACCTTAGACACTTTTCTCGATCAGGTTGGATTAGATTGTTGAATTTACTGTGGCGTTTATTTAAACTGAATTTGATACCTTTATTTCTATTTGTCAGCACAGTGGCAGATACAAGTGCTTCTATCAGTCACATCATTATTTAATGAGAAATTTCGAAGACAGTCTCAGTCTATTCGCAGAAGTTAATGAAGCACTGCAATACCTCGAAAATGAAATCACAAAAAGGTCAGAAAGATGTTACATATATTTGTTATTTTCAGAATTAATCCTTAAGAGACCAAAATTCAAAATTAAACCAAATAATACAGATTTTTTAATGCGGAATTCAGTACTGCATGGCGGACGCTGTCCTTGGTCAATGTGCAGTAACTGATGTCGTCCGCTTTACAGCGCGCAGTCCCGCTTTAACGCGGGGCTCAGAACTGAGTACTGGGTTGAATCATGGGTCACTACGAAGCGATGCAGTATGAGCCGGTTCCACTAAAAGCTGTACACTGTTTATGTAAACACTGAGTTAGCTCACACGAAAAACCGTATGCCTCCATTAGTAAGGCTGCGTAGGGATATAACAACTATATACGGTTACAGCCATGCAGAACACATTACCACAATGTGTGAACAAATTTCTGAGCTTTCATTATTAAAGCTGGTGGTAATACACTAACCACTAAGCTCTAAGGGTTTAAAATTAAAAAAAATTGATATCAGGTACTATTTCCTACTCAACTATATGCATATGGAGAAGAATGATGTAGTAAAGAGAGGAAACTTTTTATTTCTTGTGAGATATCGCCTTGTCTTTGGCACAGAAAGGAGGAAAAATGAGACTAAAAGGTCCAGGCCGGGATTAAAAATGAGTGAGTGTGCGTGTGATTGACATACTGGTAGACAGCCTAAAAAATCAGGGACTAAACGTGTATGTATTTTGGTCTTTTTTTAAATGTAATGTATCCATTTGTAATTAAAAAACTCCTTTTTACCGTTAACACAACCTTACTGATATTAATGTTAAACGCCTATATTAATAAGGCTTTAATAATATAAACAATTAACATTAATATTTCGGTCTGTTTGAAGAGCCAAATGATTAAGCTGGAACTTTGTATTTTAGCTTTGTCATTAAGAATAAGATAATGTCGTAATCCACCGTACATTTCACCGTCCACAACAACATTCAATTCTAAAGACAATTAGTCAAGTGCGGGGTCTATTAGGCACCCTGTGCACAATATAGAAAAAATTAATTTCCTTTCGTAGTCAAAGCAACTGGCTGGATACATGAAATAATTCGAGAATAAAATGAAACAGCTCAGAAGCTTCTTAAGTCATGGCTAAGGGATGAGGGGAAATTTTTTGGTTAGTTATAGGTTAGGTTTATAATGTCTTTTGCTTGCCAAAGTGGGAGCTAGCTACTGCGTCCTCGTGGCCCAGATTTCCTGCAGCTTTCTCTGCAGCATGCCCCACCCCAGCTCAGGACGGGAATATCAGCCCATGAGACCACGGGGGGTCGGACGGGTTTAAACTACCGCAAAAAGGGTAATCACAGGTCATTGAACCCGTGGAAAGAGCAGAGTATAAAGAGGCGGCTGTATTTGTAAGGACAAATATCTTACTTACCCCAAAACATTATAGGAACTGCTTTCTGGCTGAACATATTTATTTAATGAGTAAAGCAATCCAGGTTACCATGTCAATGAATATTCAGATTTGGGGTACTGACATCCTGTGATGTCCTACACTGATACACAGGTTTCGGAGAGACTTGCTCTGTCATTTTTCAGGACCGAGATGAATATATGTACATGTGGTTACCGATTTTTTTTAGTGACAAAATATAGGCCGTATCTCCTCCACGCCTCTACATCTTCTCCACGTCTAAAGGTAAAGCAATAAAGTTCCAGCAGTTCCTGTGCAGGCCTTATTAGAGGCCAATAGGGTTACTGGAGTTTGAGGCTCCCATTTTCTATACATTTAGCACATAAACGTGAGGTTGTTAGCACCGGCCGCCCTTATCCCTCCAGGAACTCTCCCTGGTACTCATTTCTGTTACAGGCTGAGTCGACACCAGAGCCATAGTGCGGCCAGAAGGATTAACCCTTAGACGCCTAATGTGATCTATATTTGACGTACCGCACCGCTAACCTCCAAAGTTGCATTTTATATATTTATTCAACAAATATAGGTACCGAATATTTTAAACATGGTGTATAATCTCCGTTTTTTTCTCTTCAAAATGCAGTTTGT
>Ga0123352_10005007_pt1 | contig 19770 bp, 18 predicted proteins | sample TergutLab28metaG_FD_89700 | JGI IMG/M metagenome (GOLD analysis project Ga0123352, IMG submission 89700) | Labiotermes labralis P1 segment gut microbial communities from Petit-Saut dam, French Guiana - Lab288 P1 | ecosystem: Host-associated > Arthropoda: Insects > Digestive system > Gut ... | reverse complement strand
GATGCAACAGTTAGATGTTTATTTTCAACAATTTCTCAACATGTTTCGGGCATCATTATGCCCATCTTCAGGAGAACAAGACGTATGTTACTGCATGTGGTGTGCTGTGCTGTAACAAGCGGGAAAAGTTAGATATTAGCTTTAATGTCTTTTTTGTGTGGTATTGTGTAGTAAACCTAGATGGGATCTTGTGTGTATAAGCAAAAGTCATGTGCGAATGGGTGTGTCGTGGTGTTGGACTGGTATCTGTATCGTGCGTTTTCCAGGTCTCGTGTATCGGGAGTGGGTGTACTGATGCATGCGTTGTGCCTGTTTGATAGGAGGGGTGTGTGGTGCAGGTGTTATTAGGTGCACTAGGGGGAGTATGCCGGTGATGGGCAGGTTGATATAGGGGGTGGAGATTTAATGTGAAGTTGGCTACATACCTGGTTCTGCTGGATGTGGTTGGTAGCGGTTGTGGGGTGCGAGCACTGTGAAGGTTACTGTTCGACTAGCAGGGTCATGTAGGAGGGTAGGAGGTGTTGATGGCCATCTGGAGCAGTGGGTTGGGTTCGCCGGGGTTTTGTTCAGAAACGAGCCTTTCAGATTTGTGAAATGCTTGTATGATGCCTGAAACATGTTGAGAAATTGTTGAAAATAAACATCTAACTGTTGCATCTTGTTGGTTTTCTCTCTCACTTCACAATTTGCTCATGATGCACGGTCACAGAAACCTAAAGTAGTAGTAGTAGTAGTAGTAGTAGTAGTAGTAGTAGTAGTAGTAGTAAGAAGAAGATACTAATAATAATAGAGGCAAAGGGAACCATTTCAAAATCATTCAGAAAATACCCAAGCAACATACTGGCAAAGCACGAAATCAAGGAACTAAAAAAAACAGCTATGTTGAGTACTGCACACATACATCAGAAAGTACTATTGTAAAATTACAGAACATTTAAAATGGGAAATAACATTATATGTTAGAGAAATTAACAATACAGAGTGGCTGCATAACAATATACCCTAGGAACATGGTTTGTTGGAGGTACACAATTATAACTACCCTGTATAAAGTCATAATGAATAATAATAATAATAATTTGATACAGTGCAGCCTCTGTCCATTGTTTCTCAAGGGACTGTGGAAAGACAGTGATAATTGCTGGAAAACCGTGGTTGCAGGAAGGCATTAAAGTGCGTCAGAAACACAAGAAAACAAAAATTAAAATTATAAATTTTCCACTTAGGCCTACAAAAATAATAGAAAGGAAGTAAAAAAGCTACATTATTACCAGCATGCAAAGCATCTTGGCAAGAGAAATCTGTGATTGACAACTGTTTCGTTTGAAACCCTATGTTTCCAATGAAATACTGCCAATTACAAGTTCAAAACTTTCTGTTTGTCACACTTGCTAATGGTGTGTGCATAAAAGAATGATGTGACAGTTTTCTAACCAGTTCCTGCTTTGGAAAAACTTGATGTTGTTGCAGGGTCACTTTAGTCTTCATCTTCCTCAGTGTTGCCTCCATCCACACTGTCATTGCAGAATTCATCAGTGCTGGAAATTTCACATATGGCAAGGTTACTTTCCACACATACCTAAGAATTGATATCAACATTGTTAGGGCCTAACCAAGTCCAATACTTGTGGTAGGGGTTGTCATCATCAATACTGGAATGCAAGTCAGCTTCTGTTAAGTTCACATCTATAGCTGCACAAATGAAAGCAGTTCACCTAATTGCTCACTATTACTAGCATTCTTTTGTGTGTTTAAAGATTATTTTAACAGTCAACAGTAAAATTGAATTTATAATGCATTACAACCTGCCTCTAATGCTACCAGGAGGGACTGATTGCTCCCCCACCAGTAAACACTGGTTCAGTTTAATAGAGGTACTTGAACTTCAGATCTGGAGACTGCAAGTTTTCCATTACAGACAGGTTTCTACTATGCCCTGTTTATGTCTAAGACAGGTTTGTACTGTACTTCACATACTGTACATTACTGTACGTCACATTGACGGTTAATAACAATCACAGCCTCACCAGGTTTGAATAGATTTTTTTTTTACTGAAGGATGAAAAGTGTGGACAGTAGTGATTTATGCAGGACTCTAAGATAACATTCCAACAATATCATATCATATATATATATATACTCATTCTGTGGGTCCTTACAGGATTACAGAATCCATATGGATAAGGTGAGAGTCAATACTGTACATAAAATTAACAAAAATATTTGCGTAAGAAGTCAAGAATTGAAGTCAGTATAAAAGTGTACAACGATTTTATTTACTAGGCCTAATATGATGTTTGAGGATTTAACATAATATAAATTATTTTAATATAACAGATAATAACATCAAAAACACCAATTAAAAGGATACAGTGCTTACTAGACAAAAAATAATTTACTACACCACTGCATAACAGATAAAGATTAGCATATTTATGCAGTTATGTTATATACAAAACAAAATCTAAAATACAGATACAAAAACTAAGTATGTAGTTAATGAATAAAATAAACATAAATGTATATTTTGTGTGCCAAACTTTCAAATAATACCGGTAGCTGACTCAATCATCAGTAGTGTTAGGAGTGGTAAATATGATCATGAAAACAATATTAATCCTATAAAATATTTATTAATAAATTTAAGCATCCATTCCCAAATATCTGGTGGTTTTATACTTCAACCAGTGAAGTAGAAAAATGACATTAAATCACCAAAACTTAAAACTCTTGTGATTACAAAGAAATCCCTACTGAAATCCTAAAAATTAGTGCTCCTTTAACATATCCCCTTCAATATATCTTTGTAACAAGTCTCTCTCTTTGGGAGTTTTCTCCGATAGATTAAATTTTTTTATGATCAAACCTGTATTTAAAAATGGAGATGAACTTATCACCTCCAATTACAGATCCATATCTTTGCTAACATCTTTCTCCAAGCTCTTTGAAAAGCTTATTTAAAGGAGGCTTCTCACACGTATGTACACGAATGGCATAGGTGTAGATGAACAATATGGCTTCAGACCCAACATTTCAACTGAAATAGCATCATACAAAATAATAAATGAAATTCTAGTTGCAGTGCATAACAAAATGCCAATGGAGGGTTATATTTTGTGACCTGGAGACAGCTTTGACTGTATAAATCATAGAATGATACTAGATAAATTGGAATTTTATGGGATTGTTAGGAAATTTCATTTGTTGATGCAATCATATCTCTATGAGATTTCAAAGAGTACTTATTTATAATACAGTTGCTCATGATGAGGTCTCATCCTCCAGCTGGGAAGACGTTAAAAGTGGGGTTCCACAAGGCTCAATTCTTGGCCCTTTGCCTTTTCTTCTTTATATCAATAATTTGCCCAAGTCTTTGTAAATAAAGCCAACTTGGTGCACAATTTTTCTTAGAATGTTTATGGTGCACCAAGTTGGCTTTATTTACAAAGATTATGCAAAGATGCATGGTCAACAAAACATAAAAGTTGCCCAAGATGTCAACTAAGAATGCTAATGTCATCTTGTTTGCAGATGATACAAGTATAATAGTAACCAATTCTAGTGCTACACATCTTAAAATAGTAATGAATTAAATATTTATGGATATAAACAAATGGTGTAAAACTAACCTATTATCTTTAAACTATAGTAAAACTCCATGCTTAGAATTCAGAACAAGAAATTTTAATAACATTAATGTTTGCTGTAATAACCAATGTATCTCTAACACCACTTACACTAACTTTCTATGGTTAATTATAAATTATACCTTGTCCTAAAAATATCATATTGATCGAATAATTCAAAGCTCAATTCAGCTTGTTTGGTAATTAGATCATTCAATTCTATATTGGCCCTAGAGACATTAAGAATGATGTTTTTCTTACATACACATACATTCCATTATAACTTGTGGTATAATTTTGGGAGGCAAGCAACAACCAGCATTAAAATATTCAGAATTAAAAAAAGAATAGTAGAATAACAACAAATTCCTGCAAAAATCTTTTTAAAAACGTGAAAATACTGCCTTTAAGTTCACAGTACATATATACCATGTCATACATTGTGAATAACTAACATCTATTCACAACAAATATGGAAATTCATAACTTTAATACTAGATACAGTACCAGTCTTCATCCACCCATATATAATTTGACTAAATTTTGGAAGTGTACCTACTACTCTGGAATAAGGATTTTCTATCACCTCCCAGTAAACATAAAGTGTTTAAGGAATGCTTTGGAATGTTTTCATATAGCCCCAAAACAGGTTTCTTAACTCCAATTCATGTGCTACCTAGAAGGAATTTTTTAATTGTAATAGATATAAACATAAATTTTGCATTTGCTTTTAAGTTTCCGTTGTTTTATTGGTTTGTTTCCATAATTATTAATACGAGGATTGGAAAGAGTCATTCTTGACTATTGTTGTAAGTTGTTTGATGTACAGTATCTAGATAAATAATGATGACTAATGCTGATTTCGCATTACTTGATATTTAAAAATTACCATTTCCTACCTAATTTTATTTATGGAGTGCCAGCTATGTGACCATTTCCAAATCCTCAAGATATGTGTGTATTATCGGATTAAAGGAAAAGGAATAAAGATGGTAATGATGATGATAATTTGTTATTTTGAAGTTTTTTTTTTCCAGGATGAACTGTACAAATGACTTAAATATACGTTAACCTCCAATGAAAAATTCTGGTGTTAACCACAGATGATATGTGGTAACACCAATACCAGAATGTACGGTGATTACCGTATTTACATACGCCGTAGTGCCTTGTAATGTAATCCGTGGTGTTTAACTGTTTGCATGGGTTCGAGAAAGTGTGATACAATGGTTGTGAGGAAGGTGTTAATCTGTGGGCGTGAGAGATGATATGTAATCCGTGCTTCAACAGGAAAGTAAAAGCGCAGCAAAATGGCGTTAGTGCAAAGGGTGAGTATAACGTATGTAGGACTTTATAGAGTAGCTTGAAAGCTGTGAAGAAAATTTCAAAAGTCACGTGGGAATTCTCTGATTTATCATATATTTTCTCGGATGTTGGAATACTGTAATTGATGCCATTGAATTTTCTAGGTCGAGTAGAAATATTAGGCGCAATTGACTATATCATTTGGTATGCAGAGTGATTTATTGTCAGAGCCGTAATTGTGTCACATAAATGTCTTTAGTGCCATTTTACCACTTTGTATGAATTCATGCATCTTTTCTTAATTATGGAAAATAAGCCGAATTAAGCCTGTGCGAGCCGTTTTGTTTACATGGGACGGCCGAACGACATAGCGAAACATCATGATATTGAAATTTGTATCCGTAGGTCTTTTTTTACGTGTAACCAACTCTTAAAGGAGTAACACGCATATGCGTTTGCTGTGTCGTTTAAACCTGATGATGCAAAAGGCACCACATTAATTCTGTGAATCGGTAAGTCCGTTCCGTCCGTCTCGTAGGCAATTGCGTTGATGGTGGTGGTGGTTTATAAGATTCGTCTTAATGTAGTTTACAGATCGGTCTTCATATTCCCAGTTGCCTAATACGATGTGATAAAATTTTGAACTGACAGAGAATAGGAGCGTGGTAGATTGATTTTATCACATAACTTTTAGTATTCTTCAATCAGTAACCGCGAATTACGATTTGCTTTACGCAGGCTAGTATAAAGAAAATGTTAATATTGTATGTACATAGGTGGCTGTATTTTAATATTTATCGAGTTTTATAGGTTTCAGCGATATTAGACCATTATTGCCAACACAACTAAGTCACACTAATTCAAGTCATGGCACCTACAATACATAAAAACAAAATATTTAAATTTTTAGTCCTTTACATTTCAGTTGAGTTAGAGTAGATCTGTCTGATGGCCTCTTTTCCTGAGGTCAGAGACAAGACTTGTTTCTAAAACATTGTGTTCAGTTTTTTAATTTTTAAATATGAGATGTTTCACAAAGTCAAAGAACTGAATGTTGCCAAATACTGGCATTCAAAAGGTCTCGGTTTTAATCCCAGCTGTTGCCATTAACACAAAAATTAAAACCATAATAATTCTGGAGAAGGAAGCAGAGCCATCTCTTGAAGTAGCATATATGTACAGATACCTCAAATGATGATATGTGTTTAACTTAATGGGTAGGTACATACTTCAGATTGGAAACTTACAGAAATGTTTGACGAAAAGTTGGCATGTGTAGTACCAGTGGCTTTGGAGATCTGTAATGGATCTTTTTTTGAGAAAAAAGGGTATATGTACAATATCATAGTTCTGCTGTGAATGGTAGAAGTGCATGTTTAATGTGAAAAATAGTTGGCTAAAATTGTTTTTAGTTTGTAGTTCTAGTACAGTATGTGTGTTTATAGGTACAGAAATGTGATGACGATGATGAAGACTTAGAGGCCCTTCGCCTTGCAGCATTACAGACACTACGAAGTAATAAGCCAGCAACAAATAGTTCGAAACATCTCACCAACACATTGTACCAACCACAACAGATTTCTGGTCTTGGGAGGGGATTCAGGGGAGGAATGTCTTACACTCAACCAGGAAGAAATGTGAGTATTTGTCTGGACAAGGAAAATAGTTTTGAATGGCCTGTCTCTTTATTAAGACCATGTAATTAATTCTAATGCCCATCCACAAACTCCATATAACATGATGTCTCCCTGAGGGAATCTGTAATTGTATAATGGTGCGTCATACTAAGATTACAGCAATGTTGGCACCCAGTTTGCACAATTAAGTGTATGGTAATGGTATATAGTGTAGTGCTTTACTGTGAAAGAGTGAATCTTATCATCTTGCCAGTGGATTGTATTTCTAGAGCCCTGCTTCAAATTTTGTTTCTTTTAATGTTTTGATTGGTAGCCAGACATGGGTACGAAATGCTGTAGCCAAGATCTGAATTTCTTTTAACCTTTATCCTGCCAGGGTGGGTATTTAAATTTTAGCGCATGGTTTTTGAGAAATGTGAGTGTTAGCATAATGAAATAAACTGTATTTTGCAGAAAATGAAACAGAGAGTATGCTGCGTGTGTTCAAAATACTGGAAATTTTCTTGTGGCTTAAATATATAAAACGAATTTCTAGGAATGTTTTTCTGCGTGCAAGTTTGTATGTGAATGCATGTAAGAAAACACTGTTTAGATGAAGTAATGAGGTTAAAAAATGCTAATGTTAGTATTGATAACTGTAGGGGCATTTTACTTCAGTCAGCCAAGTTATTGAGTGCCATATATCATTTCAGATATGAAGTCTGATTTACTACATGGTATATTTCACGTTGTATTATTTTGAAGTTGACTGCTTTTATTATTGTAAATATTAATTGTAAAAGTTGTTTTTTAAATATGGATGGAAATTTGTATGTTTCAGAAAAGAATGAAGGTAGTGATTAGAAAATGAAATACAGAGTGTTATAGAGAAAATTATTTGGGGTAATGAATTAGGTGGCTAAATAAGAGGAATGTAATGAAAGGGGTGTTATGCATTGTAAACCTGTTAGGATAGAAGGAGTGTACATTATAAAAACCAGCTGTTAAAGTAGGAGTGTTGTATTATGCACACACATACATACACACCCACATTTTTACAAATAAATTGAGGTCATATCACTATAAAGTACCGCAGTGAATTTTTTGTGATTATGGTGGTAAGATAAAAATCAGAGAAAGATCTCTGCATTGGTCATGTCATTTACCATGAATATCCACAGGTGCTCAGTATCATGAGTAGACTTAGGAATCACAATGACAATGAAATCCTGCAATGTTTAGACTGCCTCTGTTGCCAGTCAGGTTGACGTGACACAGCTGAGGTGTACAAGTCATCTCTGTCTAGTGCCAAGGTTAAAATATGGGGACCGATGCCTCCTCATCTCCATATATTTTCATGATGTTGTGTTTAATTGAGCACGAGGACATTGTTGCCATTTAACACTAGTAGTAAGTGCATTTTTAATCCCTTTTTCTGTTTACATGTTTGTAATTCATGTGTTTTCTTTTTCTTATAGCCAGTTTTCCAGAGACATCGACTGAACTCAAATTTGATTGCAATTGTCCCCATAAGTAATGAACCTCCCCCAGGAAATGATAATTGTCAGAGTTTGTCATCAGGAAGAGGAAGAGCTGCTACAGTGGCCACCAGCAACAGTCCAAAACTGGGGTTGCCACAGCATCGCTACTGTAAAGTTGAAAGTGATCAGGTTAAACTGGATGGTCCAACAGGTATTTTCATTTGTTTTTGTTGACAGAAATTGTTCTGTTTTTGTAATAGGATTGAGCATACACTGATGTTCAGCTGATGTGAACTCAAATTGGTTTAACTTAGAAGTAATGGTGCCAAAATAGCTGTGTTGTAGTTAATTGGTCTCATTTTTATGTCTTAAAGATTATTGTGGTGCATTAAGAACACTGAGTTATGAAAAGAACTCAATGACATGTTTGTTTCTTCAGATGCTTGATTTTATTGTGAGGCTAGCAAGAACTGTGAATTATACAGTTGGTGACCTATTTTTACTACTACTGCTGCTGTGTTAGATTTGCCTGATAGAACAAAAGTTTTGTACCATTGGCTTGTGTGTGTTTCACTTATGAAAAGTCATCCAAACAGAAGTTTTATGTTTGTAATCTACCCCCCATATAAAACCTCATGTGGGTGGTCAGGTATGTCCTTCAAATCAGAATCTTGATTTAGATATTCTGTAGTTGCCTTGTTTTTCTCCAATTTACAAACAATCAATAAAAGATACATTTTAAAGCTCATTGTTTAGTCTGTGTTAAATTCTGCTAATGTTGTGTCTGCTTCAGATTTTTTTGCTGTACCTGCTTTGCTGTTAGTGATAGAAAATTAAAATATGCAGAGGGGAGGTGGCCCCTTAGTGGCATCATCATATCAAGTTTCCTGAAAATTTCAGTTGGTTATGAATTATTAGGGGAAATGGATGTGCATTGTGTGATGTCATAATCCTATGTTTCTTAGCAAACAGGACAAAACAGCTAAATATTCAGACTGATAGAGAACTTCATCATTAAGGAATGAATATGTAAACATGTACTTTAAACCCATAACATATTTTATTGCAGAATAATGTATTGTATTTGGGTAATTACAGTAATATTAGAAGAGGCGCTGATTTGAGAACTCTTATGAATGGTGAATGTGGGAGTGTAATGTGGATAGTGTTATAGTAGTTTTAGGTTATCCTGCCATTTATTTGAGAGAATGATTAAGAACAGTAACCCCCATTGCATGTAGAGAGCAACTGAGACTTGCACTTCCCAGATATGAAGTACAAGCACAAAAATTGATAAATGCACATTGCTTTTTGATTCTGCTTGGTACATGTTCTGTTAAGCTTGGAAAAAAAATTTTTTTAAATTTTTTTTTAATTTTTTTTTTTTTATTATGAAATATGAGATTGGAGTATCAGTGGTGTTGGGTTTAATGTAAATTTATTGATTGTTCCAGTGTCTACAAAATTTAGTAGATATGATGACTCCAACTCTGAATCATCAGCAGACGAAAGTGAGGATGACGATGAGACAAGTGATAAAGTGTCTGTGGGCTCAGGTGTGGCTGCTGAGCTGGATAATGATCCTGATGTCCTGATGATGGCAGATGATGAAGAAGAAGATAGTTTGGAAAAACTGATGAATGAGCTAGAACAGGAAATGAACAAGAGTGACTCAAATGTACTTGTGAATAGTAATGTGAAATCAGACCTTCAGAAACACAAGAAATCTCTAACTGCCAAATCAAAACGTAATGTATGTGATACTTCAAAAAGTCAGAAAAGTCAGGGAGAACTTTCTACCTCAAAAGTAGTACCTGATGTGTCAAACTCTAGTACCCAAAAGACAAAAGAACCTTCACATAACAGTTCTTCAGAATATACAAAGGTTACAACAGTTCCCGTGGTGCAGGGCAACGTATCTTCATGCATTTCAAGTAACCATAAAGATAATTTTTTAAGTGAAAGAACCAAAAGTGATAAGTCTAGTGGTATACATCAGAACTGTCGTTTATCCCCTACAGTTGTTGGTACTTCACAGAAGCAGTTATCGCCTGTTGTCTCCAGAAAGTCAAGATCGAGATCAAGAACCCCCAGCAGCTACAATACATCATTACTTAAGAGCAGGCATTCTGGATCTCAGTCTCCAAGGAGCAGATTTAGTTACTCACCTATAAGAAACCGGATTCCAAGATCTCCAAGACGTCGATTGTCCAGATCACCAGTTTATTTGGCAAGGTCTAGGTCTAGGTCTCCAGTGAGGTCAGTTAGGTCTCCAAGAAAGAGATACTCAAGATCTCCCCCATCATGGCATCAACCCAGCAGTAATAAAGCATCTAGAGTCTCACCTCTGAGGAATTCTCCCCGACCCAGACGACCTCTGTCACCAAGGCAGTCTCTGTCTCGATTAAATTGTACTTCACCATATAGATCACCTGAATCGAGGTGGTGGGCATCTCCACGGAGGTCACGATCGCCACAGTTGAGAAGAACATCACATTCACCTCTACCAAAACGTCTTATATCACCAAGAGCAAGGAGGATTTCAGTTTCACCCCGCAGGCCTCTTTCACCTGTAAGAAGAAGGCTTTCTCCTTCTCCACCTCGAAGGAACCCCTCCCCACCTCGAAGAAACCCTTCCCCACCCCGAAGATTTTCCCCACTACGGAGAAATCCTTCTCCACCCAGAGGGCGTTACTCCCACTCATTGTCTCGCAGTCCTGAAAGATTTGTGTCTAGAGGCAGGTCACCTTCAAGGAGCAGAGTCTTCCATAATGGGTCACCTCTGTCTCCCAAACGACGAGTGTCAAGGTCTCCCTCCTTGCGAAGACGCCTGTCTCATTCCCCGTATAATAGGCTACCTCCCAGACATGTACCAGGTGGTCGCAAATTATCACCATGGTCTCCACCTAGACAACCACTCAACCAGAGAACTTCGTCTGCTGCCAGGAGATACTCAGATTCACCCGGTGGTAAGCAGAGGTCTCCATCGCCATATGGAAGTCATAGGAGGCAGTCACATTCCCCAAATAGAAAACCATCTGTTAGCAGGCTTCCTCCCAGAACTCAAGAATCACCTGTGAGAGATTCACGTCGACCTTTACAGGAGTCACGAATGAACAACATTCGCCCCAGGTCACGCTCTCCACTTTTGCAGCCACACTTGCGTCGTGAACCTAATGTGCATCACAAACACAGTCCCATACGTTTGCAGTCGCCATGTCGCAGGAGTGGAAGTCATACATCAAGTATTAGTCTCAGTCCATCTCCAGAACGAGGGACAGTAAATAACATTCATCGGTACAAATCTCCTTTACGACTTCATGTAGCAGACTACATAAACCCTACAGCTCCATTACTTCACAGTACCAGGGAAGGAAGTAGTAGCAGGCAACGAAATCTGCTGTCGCCAGTTCCAGGACCTAGTAAGAAGCTATTGAAAATGAGGTCAAGTAAACGGAAGGAATCTAGAAATAAAGCCCAGAAGAGAGAGAGGAACAAGGAAGATTCCAAGAAGGATTCAGAGAGATCAAAAGAAGATTTCCGGAATATAGCAGGAGAGAGGATTCCAGTGTTGGATTCATCAGCTGTAAAGGACTGTGTGGAATCAAGTGACGTGGGTGTTGGTTCCAATTTGGCACGAATGGAAGCCAGACGACGTAAGTTTGAATCATTGGGGCCAGTAAAGCCAGATGGTAAAAAAATATGTCTAAAAGCAACTCAGCAGACATGCGAGCAGCAAGAGAGAGACATTACTGATGAAGGTGTGCAGAAACACACAGTTGAAGGGAAAGACAGAGAAATGGTAGCACCTGTGGCAGCATCAGATGACTCCACAGTGTTAGAGGCTGGAGAAGACTTTGATGAACCTTACCTTGAGCTGCAGAGTGGAGACCTCTGGTCCAGTGAAGAGAGTCACTCAGACAATGAAGCACGGTTCAAGTTATCTGCACGAATTCAAATATCTGGAAGTGAAAAGGTAATGTTAACAGTTTTAGTGGTTATGCAGTGACGGATTAGATGAGTAGATAGTCACAAATGGTCAGTACATGAAGGTACATGGTAAAACTCGGTCAGCACGGCCAGTTGCAGGTTTGAACCAGATACCTTAAGAGTCCGATGTTTTTGATACATCACTGTCCTATGGATGTTGTGATTTTTTTACCTGTCGAAGAGAATGAGTGTATTACCAAGTTCTATGAGCTTTTAAAATGAAGGCTTATCACACATTGGAATCAGATAGATAGATGCTGGTTACACTTCAGTTTTTAACATGTCAATGACTGCCATTTGTGATTTGTAATGAGGATTCATATTTTAATTGTTACGGTCACATGTTGGTGTGTAAAGTAGTATTGGCAAGTAGTACAGAACTATTCATGGGTAAATCATTCACTAGGCCAGAATTGATATATAGCAGTTACTTGCTTTATGGCTTTCCATGAAAACAGGCTGTAAGCCAAAAATTTGTAAAGCAGAAATTATATTTTCATTAATTAACATGTGGAGGTACAAGTGCAAGTGTACTGACCTTCGTGCTTGCCCAGTGCACTTCTACAGACCAATTATGCATTCCAGTGAAAAAGTAGTCCAAAAGTCAAAAAGAAGGCAGTACAAATTATCATTACACATTAAAACAGAAATGCATATGGGTACTTCTATAAAATGATGGATGGGTATATGTGTAACATTAGTGAAGAAAACTACCATAGATGAAGTTCACATACTGGGCGTAGCTTTGGCTTTAGGATCTGAAGGTGTGACATTCTTCAGCATTGAAAGTAAAGTTATGGGTTGAAAGTTGCATGATCCAGTTTATGCTAAGTGTAATAAGTTCTGTGAATATTTTGTAGATTGAATAGGAATCATGCCGTGGGATGAAATGTGCAGTGTGGGGCAGTAGGTCATTGTTAGTGAGATAGTTTGTACAATATCATCACCAACTTCTTGAATATGATGCAGATTTTGAAAGAGAGTTGTCCTATGGAATGTGTGTGCTTGCCAGAGAATATTTATTTATATCATGACTTGATATGCATTCTATGTGAAGAATAGAGATACATTTGCAAGTTGAAAGTAAGATGTAATGTATCAGTAGTGCGTACATTTGGTTTCATAACCAAGTCTTTGTACATGTGTGCTCATACAAAGTTACTTAAAATTTTGATGTACGATGCAGGAATCAATAGACATGACATCAATTGAGGACTGTCATGGTGTGGATGGTTAAGTCATCAACTTGTCATCATGGAGGTCCAGGATTGGTCTCATGACCATGTGGGATTTATGGCGAGGAAAGTGCCACAGGGACACACTCTTGTATGAGTTCCCTTTGTCAGTGCTATTCTACCATTGCTACATTTTCATATTTTGTTTACTATCAACACTATATAATCTTGGCAGTTAACGGTTCTGCTGACATGAATTGCCAAATTTGGGCATGGTTGCTTATGAATATTTACTATCAATTCTAGACCAGTACGTGTGAGGTGAGAGGTTATTGTGGCAGTGAATGTGAATGTTAACTTCTGGGGTGTAATATCATGTAGTCTCATAAAAGGAGCCAACATTTCTGATGACCAAGCTAACCTGTTGCATTTTGCTATTGATATTTTCCTGTGATGCTGTGGCATAATGTAGAAATTGCTTATCACTCTTGTCTTGGTTGTTAATGATAGTATTTATTACCATATTTACCCAAATGCAAGACAGCTCTACTTTAGGACGACCCCCCACTAAGTAAAACACATCTGTAAATGTAAAATATTTTACTATGAATTTAATACATTTAATACAGAAAGTATGTCAGCTTCGATCCACCTTTACCAATCAGTGTCACCATCTCCATCTTCACAGTACCTTCACTTTCCTGACACTCCTATTATTACCATCCTCTTCACTGCCACTCCACAACATATCATCAGGGACGTTCACTGCATTGGATATATAGCATTTCTTGCAGCCCATCATAATGCACTGCCATTCCTTTGTGGACTACATTGACTAAGTAATACATTTATATTTCTTGCTTTATAAACTTCCTGGAACCCTTGAAGATCCACAGTTTTCTCCACAGATGGTGTTAATGGCATTGATAATTTTGCTACATGTGTTCTGGATAGTTGTGTGGTGTCTGTGGTCCAATCAGTCTGAGTTCATGGCTCTTTTTATGGTTGTTACTGTGTAGATTGTCCCAGGTTTTATTTTTGAGCCTTGTAGTTCATTTTTAATTTTTCAGTAGCCATTTTCCTGCTACTACCCTTGGACTAGATCTGTTGTCAGGTACATGTCATAACAAGTTGAATATTTTCATGGTGTTAAGTGAGCATGGATAGCTTGATTTAAGGGGTCCATCAGGTTAGATGCTTCTGTGCCTGAAGTTGGGAGCAGAGATGCCTTCTGAAATGTTGTGCTTCTTTAAAAAAATTAGATGCTGTTGTGCTTCGTTAAAAAAATTAGATGATAAAGTCTGGAAGGAAAAGATTATATCAGTTACCTTCAGTTATGCTCTGTTCTGTCTTCATTTACACATGATGATATGGTTATGCTGACCTCTGCTTCAGAGTGACCTGTTTGGTGCAGTCCAGTTCGGGGCTTCACATGTAAATTTAAGATGACCTCACTTATTTAAGCACCAAATTCAAGCAAAAAACCTTGGCTTGCTTTCAAGTAAATACAGTTATTGATTACTTGGCAAGTTACTAGCAGTTACTGCAATTCAAAGTATTGACAACTTTTCCAGGTTGGCAGGGTACCATTTACCAAACTGCTTGGTCAGACAAAGCATTCAACCCATAAGGAAGAGGTACTGTCAGAACATAAGCAGTCTTCATCCACATCTAGAAAAAACAGTTCAGGCAGTGTAAATGACGGTGCTGAAGGGAAGAAAGGTTTGTTTGTAATTATTTTGTAGACAGTGTTGTATTGAAGTTTGCCAGGGACCACATAGAAGATGTGAAATCTTCACTGCAAGTGAATGGAACGAAGTTTCCTTAGGCAGTCAGCAATGTATATTTGGAAATAATTTTATCACTTTGAAGATTATCTGCCTCAAGATTGATAAAATCTTCACATGATCACAACAGTCCCCATTGATGAAAACGCAGGCAAGACTGCATGTGGAAGTTTATTCCACAGATACAGCTGTACTGCATGATACAAACTTTCTGTATGTAAGATAATACTTCATTATGTGAGTACTGGAGGGAAGAAATGAAGCCCGCAGAGCACTTAGCACAAAAACACCAAAGGTTTATGTGATGTATCTACCATGTGTACATGGTGCCATCTGGTATCTCCTGGGCTGAATTTATTTCTCCATAACAACAATACTTTGCTTCTAATAAATGTTGTCCCCTTCAAAGTAATCTCCTTTGGACTTTACATGGTGATTGCAGTGCTCAGAGTGCCATTTAACACATTTCATGAAGTGCATTGTTTGAAGCTTAGCAAATGCATGGCTGGAATCATGGGAACAGTATTAAATCTTCTTACCTTTAACACCAACTTGAGTTTTTGAAAAAGAAATAAGCCACATGGTGCTAAATCTGGGAGGAGGAAGGGTGTGGAATGAGAGAAATTTTGCTTTTAGCCAAAAATTTACATAGTGACAAGCAGAGTGGGGATGTACTGGACAAGGATTTGGTGGCAATCTGACACAAGTCCATATATTTTTTGAACTCCTTTGAACTGACTGAAATTATATGGTCTGCATTTTTGCAACTGCACAGATAGTGATTCCTCTGTTTTTGAGGCCAGCTTTCTTGATCCACATTTTTATCTGTTTTTCTCATTAATGGTTGTCCCAAACACTCATCATCTTCAACAGAAGTCACATTTTGGAACTTGGAAAACCAACCAAATAGCTGTGTTCTTCTCATATGCTTTCCAAAAGCTGCTTTTAATATTTTAAAAGGTTTCCATAGAATTTACCCCCCGTTTAAAGGAATATGCAGACATACTGTTCTTTTTTAAGTCTGAGCCATGTTCTAGGTACAGCAAAATTGCAAATGGAACAACATGCAGTTGTACTTAACAAGCATCACTCAGTGGTCACCCATGCTTCTACCATATTCTGAGCATGGAATGACTTGGGAGATTTTGCTTTCCCACACCTAGTGGAAGAAGTTGTGTTAGCAGCTGTATTGTCATCTTGTGGTCAGTCTGGAAACTGATCCCACCATGTAAATTCAGTTCTTACCCTGTTTTTTTGGTAGAACATTAGTAATTTTAATTTCCCTGTCTATGTGTGTAGTATTTTCTTGAGCTTATAAGTTGTTTTGTTTCAAATGATATATTCCAGGGGTGCTGAGCCTTTTTGAGATGACTTATGAATTTGTGTAATATGTCTGATCAGATTGTTTGGCTAAGGTGGAGTTCTAGATGTGAACACAGTTTTAGGTTGTGTTTTTGGCAGTGACCTAAATTTGTGTGACCAAACTGGGAAAAATAATATAAATTTTGTATAAACAGCAGAAACAGTTTTATTTATAAATGTGAAATTTAATGGAATCCAGTCAGTTTAGCCTGTACTGCAGCAGTGAACAAATACACATATTTCTTTGCTTCTCTTGGCTTGCAGTGCATTCTTAATTTTTTTGCAGAAATATGTTGGCACATTAAAATGTTCTTGTGTGCCAGGCAGATCCACCTTGCGTGCCACTTTGGGCATGTGCTGTATGTTATGCAACTCTGGTGTGTGCATTTAGTAGTCATTATACATGTTTGTAACACTAATTTATTTTCAGAATTTATTTCCTATTTTCTGTCAGTCCCAATTCCAACTGTGTGTTCAGTTTGATTCATTTACTTTGTAGACTTCATCCATCATGCTGTGTTGAAAATAGTGCTAAAAATAAAAACTACATTTCAGGCATGGTATGAGGCCCCATCCTCAGACCAAAAAATGGTTCTTACCTTCTCAGTTGGGCTGTTTAGGTGAAGCCAGTTACAAAGAGCTAGTCCCAATAACAGGCCCACCAGAAGAGGTTTTGCTATTGCCCCTTCCCGTGTGAAGATTGAGGCAGATCAGCTATGTGTATGGACATAACAGGTGATTTTAAATGCTGGCATGTGAGCATCGTGTGGCACACAGTAATCTTAATTCATAATTCCTTTGGTAGGTTCAGAAGACCTGAGGTCCCAAGTTGGTGACTTACAAGTAGAGACAAAGAAAGGTGCAGGAAAACAGCAGCATTTAAAAAATAAATTAGGAGATGTGGTTGAGTGTGAAGATGCAGTCAAGTTAAGTGCTGTGTCCTCTGAGGTGGGTTCAAAATTGCAGCATTCTGCAAGTGAAGCAAGTAATGACACTGTAGAAGAGATTGCAGCCAAAAGCAAGGAGGGAGACCTACGTGCAGAGCTCAGCAGGAGGAGGGCTGAAAGGCTTACTAAGGTCAGTATATACATCGACTTTTAAGAGAAAGATGGACCATTTGTTGCTTCAAGATTTTTACATTTCTGCTTTGTAGAGTTGCACTGCCAGTAAGTCACATATAAATCACACTTTTAATAATTGTTTGTGCAGCTCTTGGGTTATATGAAGATTTTGTTATCTCAGCCAAGAATTGGACTGGATCTTAATCTTTTTACCTACCATTTATGTAACTGAGGTGTACTGGCAGATGGCATTGGTCCCCAATAATTAATGATGTTAATTGTTTGTACGTTGTAACAGTCATTATTATTCACTGTAAGGGCATTTTTTAAATTATCATAGAATACATTTGTCTGGCATGAGTTCCCATTTGTCATGATTTTGGGAGTGGATTGTTCCTCTGAATTGTAGGTATGTACCTCCCAGAACATGCTTGCTTCTAAGAAGGCAGTCCTGTTGATGGTCAGTGCTCTAAGACCTTCAAGTCTCACTTAAAATTACCAGTATTTCCAATTTCTGTTTTGAATAGTAAATTAAACTCACTCTGGTGCAGGAAAAGGAACATATAAATATATTAATATAATAATTTGAGTTTGGTTCTTACAGTGCTTGGGCCTTCCTTCCAATTAACAGTGTTGTTACAAACACCTTATTACACTGTATGTGAAACATCACTTCTCAAGTATGTATTAATATTCACAAACCCCCCCCTCCCCCCACCACGCACACACACAAACACACAGCATGTTACTTTACCATTGTATTTTACATGGCGACTAGTTTTGGCCATAAAAGTGGGCCATCATCAGGGTTTTATACAAGAACATGAAAATGTGTACAGTAACTATGTGTACAAGTTGGAGATTCCCCCTTTTACAATAAAAATACATTAAAAACATATATACCGAATATAAGAGTACCATGTTTGTTGAAATAAGCTCTCTATATACATTTTAATGTATTTTTTTGTAAAAGATGGAGTTATCCAACCTTATGGTACATAGAGTTTCTGTATACATTTTCATGTTATTGTTTAATGGCCTGATGATGGCCTACATTCAGGGCCAAAACTAGTTGCCAAGTAATATGTAATTGTAAACCAACCTGTTGTGTGTGAATGTTAATATATACTTGTGAAAGCTTCTTAACCCCTTGTAATTTGCACACTTGTTCTGTTAAGACTAGAATAGGGAAGACTGAAACATGGGGACCTTGTCACATGATGTTACAAAGGTACTCTTGTCTTACCAGTATGAAATTATATTCATTTTGCTGTATGAATTCTCTTAAATCACAGGTTAGATATATACATAGTCCATAGTTCATGCAGTGTTGTCAGAAGAACATAGAGGAAAGTTGTTAATTTGGCAAATGTACACACAAATTCAAAGCAAGGTCATGTAGAAAACTGTTAGTATGTGGTTAGGTTGCTGATAATTCACCCTGCACTGCCTGTGGTTTCAATCACAAATAGTATGAATTGTGTATCGTTTCATCAAAGCACAGTTTTGTTTGTTCTGAATTGTAGGCAGGATCTCTACATGAAAGTCTACCAGCAAGACTTCTCCAGTCAGCATTTGAAGGAGTTGTTGGAAAGTAAGTTGAAATTGTATAAAACTGAATTTTATAAAATTACTTGTAAAGATGAGATCAGTAGGTAGTGAAAAGTATGTCATAAGAGTTAAAACTATATTCTCTTTACATCTGTTGGAACTGTGTTATACCATATTTCAGAAATTTATTTTGTATATGTACTGCTAGACATTGATTTACATCCTGGTTGTGTTCCTGATAAAGCAGGTGGAAATCAAAATGGCATAAGTGAAGTTTGATATTACCTTAAGAAATAATGGGTAGGTAGGTGTTAGAGGAAATTGCAAATATGACAGCCGTTTCATATAAAGTATATAGACGACAGTAGCTACAACACCAGCAGCAACAACAACAACAACAACAACAACAACAACAGTTGTGTCAAGTTGATGAGAAGACATCAGTTTTACACAGTTTTTGTTTCATATTAGTCCATCCTTCAAAAATAGCCCCTCTACCAGGTGTGCCACTGTGACAAATTCAGGTTGTGGTGATATTTATGTCTTAAGGAGTCGGATTGACACATTTAGTCAGATTTGATGTTGTTGTTGTTGTTGTTGTTACTACTACTACTACTACTACTACTAAAAACAAACAAAACAAACTCCGTGGCCTTAGTCCGCACGCGAACTATACCGACAGAGCGGCCGCCACCGGTCGGCGAAGTTAGTGCCAACTTTTGCAGATAGAGGGGTGTCACGTGGTCAGCGCAACGGGTCCCCACAGCCGTTAATCTCTGTTTTCTAGACCTGGAGCCGCTACTTTTTTCATTCAAG
>Ga0123352_10005006_pt1 | contig 19773 bp, 10 predicted proteins | sample TergutLab28metaG_FD_89700 | JGI IMG/M metagenome (GOLD analysis project Ga0123352, IMG submission 89700) | Labiotermes labralis P1 segment gut microbial communities from Petit-Saut dam, French Guiana - Lab288 P1 | ecosystem: Host-associated > Arthropoda: Insects > Digestive system > Gut ... | reverse complement strand
TTGATGTCACTTGCTTTTTTATTTCATTATTTAATGCTCAACATGTTTCGGATGTTAATACATCCATCCTCAGGAGCTTGCGACTTATTTGTTGAATTATTTCATGGGTTGTATTGCTCTGGTACGATGTGTGTTGGTGTTACGTTGTGGTTTGGCTGGGGTGGTGTGGTATCCGTATGCAGGCTGAAGCAGTGCTATCAAGATGATGCACGGTCCAATAAACATAATATTGGCCCTCTTAATTGGTTGGAGACATCTAGTGATAAGTTATCACACTTCTGAATTAAGATATATTCCACGTTTAAGTCAACCAAAGAGGAATCAATGTCGTTAATACATAACAACTTCAGCTAACAGCAGTTTCTTAAAAAGGACTCTCATCCATAGAATTAGCCTGTTTGCGGAGCCTTACCTCCACCTCCGCCCCCGTATGCTTTTCTCGAATGCACAGGGACAACTTGCCTCTACATTGTCAATAGCTGTTAACACTGACAACCCTTACTGAAGTCGAGTGGACTGTAGTCCTTCTTACTCGCACTGTTCTGAATTTTATAAACCCCACTGCTTTCTACCGTTTCCTAACAGCCAAACAAATATCCATACAATGAGCCATACAAAATCTAGTCTACGCTCCCTGATCCTGTTTATATAACCTTCATTTGAATACTATCATTCCATCTACGTCTAGGTCTTCCAATTGGTTTCCTTCCTTCCAGTCTCCCCACCAAATTCCAACACTTATCACCCTTCTCTTCTGTAGGATCTTCATGCCCGGTCCATCTCATTCTAAATTGTTCAACTAAATAATATTCGGTAAGGCGTGCAATTTGCGAATCTCTTAATTATCCAGTTTTTCCCAACCTCTTATTTCGTTGTTGCACTTATGCCTAAATATCTTCCTCAGCATTGTACTTTTGAACACTCTTATCATATATTTTTCCTCGACGTTAAAGGCTAAGATCCATACCCATAAAAAAAAGAGACAAAATTATAATTCTGTACATTATGATCTTCTTTCTGCCTGCGTATTTAAGTAAGTTTAGTTTGTAATGTTAAATTTAACAAAATTATTTCAAACGTTTATTTTCTTTCACACATTCACATAATTAATGTTTTTCGTAAAGACTTACAGTTTCCCTTTTTTATGCAGCAGCCTAAAAATATTGTCATTACTCTGTTATTTACCTTTTAATTTGGCTGATAGTACGTCGCCACCTGCATATAGGACCTAATATCTTATCCACCTTCCATTACATGCCACTTCCATTCTACTAGCAAGATTGTATTGGCAGAAGTTCGTGTTGGTCTAGGATAAAAATGACGATTAAGACACATTATCTCACATCAATCAGTCATACATCTCACGTTTTTCTTCGTAATTTTCTCCATTATTGTGACTGATTTCGTTCTTACGTCAGCAGGCTTTCGATTATATTATCCTATTTTTTTTCACTACGCACTGAGGTGGAACGGAAAGAAATCAAGGCGAGGGATTGCCTGTTCTTTTTCAACCCACAATCGTATTACAAAAGCGTTTAACCATATGTCCTCTAAGCAAAAGACCCATCAACCATTGTAGGTAGAGTTCGAACTGGTACCTCCTACCTCATCAACGTTCAGCCATCGATCTTCATCAGATGGTAAAATTCCCCTCCCACTTGCACCGAAGACTAAACGATCCAAACACGCCAAATGTCTATCAAGCAACCAAGAAAAGCTTCCTTACTTCAATACCAGAATTCTCTGTTTCGAAGCGCAGATGTTATTTAACATCCTGATTAGAAGAATGACCCACTGGGATTGCAGGAAGAATGAGTTTTCGAAAATAAGCGTAAGGTTAATAAGATCTGAACGATATGATTATTAATGGGTTTTCGGTGAATAATAGCTCACATATTGTTATTAATAAATTAAATATTTTGTCTTATATAAGCTAGTTAAATTAATGAAAATAATGTAAGTAGGCTACTAATAAAGGATGGAAATGATAGCTTTCCAGTCTTTTGATACATCATCCCCTTGTGTTTTATGCAAATTAGGAGGGCGTAGGTACGTCAAAACACAACTGTCTTTGTATCTGTTTTATTAGGCTGACGACATGTTTCGGCCACTGTGGGCCATCCTCAGGTCACAATAATATACAATGAGGAAAAACTATGCAGTGTAAGATCATTAGTTGTGGTACATATTCTGAACTTTCAACGATATCTCGTTGTAATGCGGTTTATCCGTATTGAGCTAATGATATAAATCGCATGACAACGAGATCTCGTTGAAAGTTCAGAATATGTACCACAACTAATGATCTTACACTGTATAGTGTTTCCTCATTATATATTTTTGTGACCTGAGGATGGCCCACAGTGGCCGAAACATGTCGTCAGCCTAATAAAACAGATACAAAGACGGTTGTGTTTTGACGTACCTACCCCCTCATAAGAGATATTTCCAATTTTTCCTTCTTAATGAAGTATTTATCCGTCCACATCTTCCTGATTTGATATGAAGGAATTTGTATTCAAATTACAACATTTTTAAAATTTTAGTGTCGTGTTATTCTCTTCTGATTTTCAGCTTATTGCGGAAATTATCACATCATATTTAAATCGTTTAAATTATTTTGAGATTTTTACAAATTTTATTGTGTTGAAAATATTTGCTTTGAGGGCTGTGCTAGCTTTGAGCGTAGTGAATGTGCGTGAAACAATGCGAGACAAGGAAGGCTGTCCGTAAAGCTCTACTGTACATTTGACGGGAAAAGTGTTCAGATTCTTTGCAGAAATTTTCAGAGAGGAAAATATTGCGATGTTTGGTGATCCCACAGCAGACCCTTTGATGATTTAACTTCTGCGGAACGTGACACTCGTCTATAAGTGCTTAACCTTGAAGAAGAAAGTACTGCGATTCTTCAAACGTCGCTGTCATTCGACACTACAAAAGATCTCAGAATTATTCTTCTTATTTTTCTTCTTCTTATTCCATTGGCACTACAGCCCACTGTGGGCTTTGGCCTGTCGAACAATGTCCTTCCATTTTCTCTTTTCCGCCACCAACTCTCTCCATCTTTTCACTCCCAGCGCTTGAAGATCTCTTTCTACTTCCTCTTTCCATCTTTTCCTGGGTCTTCCCCTTCTTCTCGTCCCTTACATTTCTTGAGTGAAGATCTTTTTGGGCATCCTATCCTCCTCCATTCTCTCCAGGTGACCTAAGCAACTTATCCTTTGCCCTTTTATCCATTTTACTATATTTTCTCATTTGCTCATCTCTTCTAGTTCTCGATTCGTCCGACTTTTCCATTCCCCGTTTTCGTATTCAGGACCATATATTCTCCTAAATATTTTCCTTTCAAAAATTAGCAGAGCATTTTTTTCTTTCTTCGTCAATGTCCATGCTTCCGCTCCATACGACACTACCGGTCTTATTAGTGTCTTACATAATACAATTTTAGTGGCTCTGGATAAAAGTCGACTCTTGAAGAGACTTATAGCGGCAAAATAAGTTATATTTCCGGCCAAAATACGTCTTTGTATTTATTTTTCCACGCTATTATCATTACTGATTAGCGTACCCAAGTGTATGAACTTGGTACTCCTTTATAAGTTACACCATTTGTGGTTGCCCCTTTCACTGATCTTCGGGATTTTGAATCTACAAAAGAGAGTTTACCATATTTACTGGAATAAGAATAACAGTTATTCTGATAGTAAGAAAAGACTACAATGTGTTTGAAAATTCAAGTCTTCGGGGATGTGACTCTGCGTCCAAAGAAAGAAGTCTCGAGCATACAGTTACAAAATTTGATTAAATATTTTCTCCCCAAACATTCATTTCCTCATAATTTTTCTAACATCCGACACTTTAAATAAGCATTATTTTGATGAAATAACTTTAATTCTTGACATATTTTAGATTAGGCGTCTATTTAAGATGAAAATGGACATGCATACATGAATTTAAATAATTCGAAAATTTTTTTGTATAATTTAGGCTCAGTTACTCTATTCTATTCCTATTCAATTCAGTACAAAATTCAGTCCATGTAAAGAATTACAGGATTCAAGAAAGACGTGTCTCTTTGTTATCCCCTTCCCAAATGTGCCTCTATTCTCCCTTCCTACAACCGATATCAAATATCACCTCCTGTTTGCAGACAGACAGGCATAATATTTAATATCACCCCACCTACCCTACCTACCTATTTACTCCATTCCACTCCTTCTCAACAAAGGAGTCGGTTAGCAACCTGCATCAATAATATATCATTTCTTTCCCCCTCCCTTCCCATCGCCCTTGCTTCATTCCCCATCTTCAGTATCAACTGAATAAGTCGACATACATAATTCCGCAGCGTGCCACATTAAATGTGCACAGTACCGAAGATTTCGAAACCTAGAGGTACAGAAATAGTTTATGTTGCTCGACACTCGATGACCGTAATATTGATGCCTGTTAATTTCAAGAGATTTGCTTTTTAGTTATATTATTATTTTTTTTAACTGCAATTGGGTTGTCACCCGGTGGCAGTGGTTATTTTACATGCACACAAAATATGAAATTCTTTAATAAGAAATTTAGGTCGGAAGGGCTACATGAGAAGCATGTAGTGACAACTTGAAATCTTGGGAACCATCTCAGCATTTGCTTACAGACACAGGGAAACCAAGAAAAACCTGTGTCGAAATGGCCGGTCGCAGGACCTTCCGAGTACTCACTTCTAGTCAGCTGTCCGGCATCTAAAGTAAAAACGGCAATAAACACATTGTACTGCAAATACACATAAGATGACAATAATACACACAACTACAACAATACACACAAGACAACTACAACAATACACACAAGACAACTAACAACAATACACACAAGACATCTTAAAATACAACATCTACAAAAGGTAAACAACACCTAGATAAGAAAGTACTGTATACAGTTTCTAGTATTTTTTCCCACACATACTGTACTCACGCTTTCACCCCAGCCCTTCACTTCTCACCACTTTACTACTCATATAAACTTTTACCATAAAGTCTCGTTTTTACTCCCTTCCCTTCACTGCACTTCACTTCACTTCATTTCATTTCACTTCGCTACACTTTTAGATGATTTTCACTTCATTTTACTTCGCTTCTCTACACTTTTAGATGATTTCCAATTTCGATTTCAATTATCACTTTCCTTACTTCTTTTTAAAAATAGGGCAAGGAAAGGGTGGCAGAGTGGCTTGCAAATACCTCATACGAAGGATGAACATAATTTCAGTAACACCCACCCCCTCCCCCCGAATCTTACACAGCAGATGAAAGCATACTGCAACAACAACAAAAATTCTTTAATACGCATTTCTGTATTATCGCTCCGTCTATATCTAGGTCGTGGGTCCGGTAGCGTAGTCTGTATAGCGACTGGCTACGGGCTGGGCGGTCCGGGATCGAATTCCGGTGTGAGCGAGATTTTCCGCACCTGTCCAGACCGACTTTGGGGCCCACCCATCCTCCTGTACAATTGATACCGGGTCTTTACCGGGGGTAAAGAGCGGCGGGGGCGTGACGCTGACCCCTCGCCCCCTTCTAGTGCCGTGGTCAAGAAATAGTAGAGCTATGCCTCTACTCCCCCTATGGGCCGTACGGCCTTTACAGAGCCTCAGTGCCTGTACAGGGGTGTATTTTAACTTTACCTTTATATCTAGGTCTCACAAGTACCATTATTCAGGTTTTCCGAATGCAAATTTGTGCAGATTCGTCACTCTTCCTATGCATGTCTCATAACACAGAGAGTGCACTGTCTTTGGCTTGATGACTGCCACACTTTGCGAAGTTTCAAGCTACGAAGCTCCTCAATACACGATTTTTACCATATTCCTGCTAAGTCCTCTCCATTCAGTTCTAAGTTTCGTCTAAGCCCTGTGTTCTTAGTAATCCTCAATCTACGCTTTCCATAGAAGTTTACACCCATATAATATGGCATAAAATTACACGTTTGTGTATTTCAGGCATCATCATCATCATCATATCTTTCATGGAGTTGGGTCACTTGTTGACCCGTTCCGGTCTCACGTATCCAGAAGTCTCTTCAAAGGTCTACCGTGATTCCTTCTGCCAATGGGGAGTAGTGTTTCATTACCCTGGGTAACCTATTTCGAGGCATTCTATTTACATGTTGTATCCAGCTTCTCTTGTATTCCAGTAATTTGTCCAAAATTGGTGTTATTTTTACTTCCTTTGCAATTTGTGCATTTGTTTTGCAATCTGAGGCTAAAGGTATCAATCCCACCACTGGGCTTACCCTGCTCTGGGCCCGTAACCCATTCAAGGGAAATTTTAACCACTGGCAAGAGTCACGGAAAGAAGCCGGACAGATTTACTTTAAACGACAACATCCATATATTTCAGTCATACGATCTTAAATTCAGCAGACGAGAAGAAAAGAAATAAAAACTCAACGGTCCCACACATTCCACAAATGCAATACACTTTCAATTTTTTTATGAATGAAATTTTCACATGTCAATGTCATTCCAAATTTGAAACCTGTCGCATTTCAAGTCTTCACTAAACACTTTACAACAGCAGAGAGTCAAGCATAATTCTTACTGCCATCTGGTGACAGCACAGGAAACTTACCTCTGCTGCCGTCACTCTTAGACCAACTGAGTAGCGCTTAAATAAGCAAATCAAGAAATACAAAAGTGTTGGTTCACAAAACATCTATGTTGCTGACGTAACTGTCTCTTCTAGGCCAAATTTACCAAGCACAAAACTTCTCGTATATTCTTTGCGGACATGTTTAAAGTAAGTGCACGTTGGAGTATTGTGCATATGGATCCCATTTTAAAAAAGACAATAACCGGGACACTTAATAACTTATAAGTTGGGTGGGGGTGGGGGCAGGCATAGAGAAACATTTTAACCCAACATGTAATGGAGAGAGCAATATAGTTAATTACAGTAACTACAGTTGTATAGTTCAGACAAAAATATGACACGAGACACAAAAGTAAAATAATAATAATAATAATAATATGCACGGAAACAGGGGTACAGTTGGACAAAAGCACTGGTATGAGCATGTGCCAAAATCAGTAGGAACAAGTCATGGAGACAAGGTAACCATATTGTGGAATTAACAAGTACAAACTGACAGAACTATTCCCAACAACAAACCAGACATTATCGTTCGTGATAATGAAAAGGGAACATGTGTGTTAATAGACGTTACAATCTCAGGAGACAGAAATATGATTAAAAATGAAGCCGAGAAGATTCTAAAATAAAGACCTTACAATAGAAATAAAGCGCATGTGCAATGTAAAAACAAAGGTGATACCCGTAATAATAGGGGCGACTGGGACTATTTCAAAGTCATTCAGAAAATACAGGAACAACATACCAAGAAAGCATGAAGTCAAGGAACTACAGAAAACAACCATATTGGGCACTGCACATATACTTCGGAAAGTACTAATGTAAAAATACAATAGATTCAACACTGAAACTAACGATATAAGCACCATGAATAGTAACAACAGCACAGCTGCAACACTGTAATCCCTAGGGACATGGTTTGGCTCAGGAATATAAGTATAAATAGCCAGCATAAAGGAGATTATGATGATGATGATGATGATAATAATAATAATAATAATAATAATAATCTGTACGATTACTAGTTTGGCTCAGAATTATAAGTAAAAATACCAAGCATAAAGGAGATGACGATTATGATAATGATAATAATAATAATAATAATCTGTTCGCTTACTAGTTTTAATTGACCCATCCTTTCCCCCAACATTTGCAGTCCCAGTCCAGACTCTACAATCATTAAACTTCACATCTACCTCTTCTTTTACTATTCCTGGAAGTGGCCGGTTGATGGCTCTGCTACGTGTACTTTGTAGATATTTTCTAGAAAAGTCAAAATTTCGTACCCATGGTCAGAAATATCCCATTTTTTTGATAGTGGAAACACCTCGATATTTTGCTTCCCCAAACAAATTTTGCTGGGGACCCGGACATACCCCAATTTTAAGATATTGTAAATAACTCCATATTTTGCTTCCCCAAATCAATTTTGCGGGGACCCGGAGATGTCCCACTTTTGTGGTACTGGGTAAACCTCGATATTTTCCGCCCAAAACATATATTGCTGAGAGCCCGGAAAAGAGGTCTTTCAAACCCATAAGACTGACAATATCTTGATAATCCGAAAAGAATGCGGTCCATAATTTTGCTTCTATAATACAAATTGTCACAAAAGTTCGTAGTTCGTAATTTTTCAGGCTTCCATAGTGGACCCTCCGCAAGTGAAGCATTCAGGTGTGCGTAAAACACAATATGAACACCGGCGTTTGGTAAACACGTGACCCTCACACAGCTGTTTATCATGGGTTCAAAGTGTCAATCAGCCGCTGCTCTCTCGCGTAACTTCATTTGGATGTGGATCTTTTCGGCCGGTCGGTCGTAGGCAGCATGAAATCTGTGATCGATGGTTCAGATACCGCTTGGGCAATAAATAACTTTCAGCTCATGTCTGTGATATTATACAGTGCTGTGGTATTAGAAGTCTTGGATTGAATTATTCCGCCTACTTTCTGAAGGAGTAGATATTTATAAATCCTCTTAAGCAGATAAGGGAAACGCTGAAATGTGTCTGTTTTCAAAAGAAAAAAAATGCTTTCGTTAGGAAGCTTTGAGAATTATGTTTTATTCCTAGATATTCTTGTATGATTGTTTAATTACTGTATGCGGTTTGAGAGGTTAATGTTGCTTATGTTACTTCAATTAATATGCAGACAAAGCGCACCAATAGAGTCACGGTGCTTGTGCGTGTGCTTATATCGGAAGTTTTATGCCATTTAACAAAATACAAACACAAAAATTGTGTCCCCGTTTTCAGAGAACTAATTTCTTTAGGGCCTTACCCTTTCTCCTACTAAACAATTTTGTTTTAGTTCCAGTTTTTAATGATTCTGCGAATGGAAATCAAGCACTTTGAGGAACTTACAAAACCTCAGAACTGGTGTAAGGAAAGAGATCTAAAAATGAAGTCGAATGTAATATAAACATGAGAAAAAGCGCAAAATATGTAGATGACAGTTTGTTAAAAAGGTAAAGCAATCCCTTTACAGGCCTGGAGTGGCCGAGAGGGTTCCAGGAAGTTAAGGTTCCCATATTTCATGACAACGGCACAGGATGTTGGTAATGTTGTCAGCCTTACGCACCGGCCGCCTTTACCCCCAGGAAACGCTCCTGCTACTCATTTCTGTTAGAGGCTGAGTCGACCCCAGGCCCATAGTGCGATCGGAAGGATTTTATGTGAATGAAAAATTCCAATGACGCCAGCTGGGATTGAACCAGCGACCTTCCGATTTGTAGCACAGCACCTTAACGACTGTGCTACCGCGGTCCCTGACAGTTCGGTTGATGAAGAATTTGTGAAATAGAGAAGAGAGGAGATAAGATTTGGTGAAAGACACTAACACAAACAAAGAATGCTGTTGCTGGCTTGCCTCGTGGGTGGCCATCGGCTACGGTCTGTGTTTCGGATGTATGGGAGGGATCAATTGGGGCTTTGGAGGAAAAAAATATAAATTTTGAAATTACAACTACAATTAAATTCAGTAAAAAAAATAAACAATACAAAAATGATTTAAGGCTGAACAGAATATATATGTTACACTTATATAGGGCTTTATATGCATATAACATCAAGAAGCTTGTGTACCGTTTAAACCAAGGTAGACCACATTAAATTCAGGGTTATTTTGGATAACACCAAAAGAAATAAAATAAAACTATATTTGCTCAGCTACTGGGTGCTTACTTTGTCAAAACTTGTAATTCATTTGCCTATAACTTTTACATGACACCACACCACGGAACTGTAATTCTGCAGATCTTGGTGGCTACTTACACATTTTTATCCACACAGTTGTGTTATGAACTGCAGTTAATCATTAACACTGAAATCATCAAAACAAATTACACATCTCTCTGTTTCGACATGTGTAATGTCATCATGAGGGCAGTTTTCCACATTAGCAGGATTTTATAATCAAGTAATAAGATCTTATATCCACCTAAGTTTTGTCACTTGAGTGTAAACACCCTTTAAGAGGATAATCATCTTAATTTTGTCCTTCCGGTTCCTGAAACGTATATAGTTCTGTTTTCATGACATTTAAAATATATGTTGGTGGTTTCATTGCTATTTGCTAGTGTACGTTCTAGGAAACTGTTGTTGCCCTTTGCGACCAGCTTTGTATTATTGACTGCAGTACCGCACAAACAGCCTGAAATAACACTATATTTCTGATGCTTAATGAAGAAATCAATTATAATCCCTCACGATGGACCACCTACCTGCCAAACACTTTGTATAATTACGAAAAAGGCCAGATAGAATAAGCATTTGCTGAGTGACTTAAACCTAATTATTTTGATGTAGTTCATTCCGTTGTTTAGCGATAAACTAATGATAATATACATAAGAGCGCCATTCTTTTTAATTATTATACTAACGTCAAATACAACAATTAATGAATTGCAGTAATGTATTGCTTGTTGTGTGTGACCGTAACATATAAATAAGCATTAGGCTTGAGTGTTCTCCGGAAGTGTTCTGCCCAGTAACTCACTGCAGCACGCATTTAAATGTCGTTTATTGCTGCCTCCTGGCGGTGCTTTCGTCAAGTGACTGATACTTTTCTTTGATTTGAAATAAAAACGAAATTGATACCAACGAACCGACGGATAGACATACTGACGAACAAAATATTCTCGCTCGTGTTAATTATAAAATGAAATAAGTCTTACACTGTGCCATTCCAAACGCTTTCTTGTTTTGTTCTCTCGCTCAGTTCTACCTTCCCCATTTATGACGAGGCGCTTCTTGCTCCCAGACACCAAACAGACGTAATATGTACATCGAACGAAGGATTTAATGCCAGCCACAAAGGTGCTTCAAATCTGCGATCAAGTCACCTTTGCCGTCGCTTGAATAGAGACGAACAGAGCAAAGCGTGATTTAGGCTGACAGTAAATCATTTGCTCTGTACCATGTAGCCTGTATCCCCACGCAGTGGGAACAGGCCTTATGGACTACTCTATATCTTGGGTGCGGACCAATACACACACCTATTGCTAAACATTTTTTTTTTTATGTTTTGCTGACCGTGCCTCTCAGTATAATCTTAGTAATGAACCAACTTAATGCACAAAATCTTGTTTTATAATAAGTTTATTATATGACTCTACATGTTTCGAGCACTATGTGCTCATCATCAGGAGGTCAAAATTGTATTATGCAGCATCTGGTATCATCACACCTGTAACCACCTACAGGTGTGATGATACCAGATGCTGTATAATATAATTTCGACCTCCTGATGATGAGCAAATAGTGCTTCAAACAAGTAGAGGCATATAATAAACTTATTATAAAACACGATTTTGTGCATTAAGTTGGTTCATTACTAAGATTACTAAGATAAAACCATTTCTAAACAGTCTTATCAGGGTAAGATGGAACGTCATCTATTTTTTTTTAAATGTCACTAATTTAAAATCAAAATGTCAATTATTTGTCAAGATTGTGACCTTCATATTCAGCCTGTTTCTTATATAAGTCTCAAACATTCAAACTCCTAGCTTCATAACAGTATTCTGGTAGCAATCATAACCTTACCAAGGAGTTTAACCTTACCAAACTGACTCGCTATATTATTATTTTTTTCTGAAATTTATAATCAGTCCATTAAGAAAACTCATCCGTTCTCTTTAGGAATCCGGTAGTTGCGTTCTCGTGTTCAAAAGAGCGGGGCTCTTCTCTCAACCAATTCAGATATATTGTGTTAGACATTTGTTTCTTTAACATTAATTTTAATGCCATTTCTCTTATAGACCTAAGCATTCCAATAATGCCTTGTTCTAATGTTTTCCGACATAAATTTCGAACCATCGTCCCCAAGTGTGCTACATAACCTACCAACATTTTCTTCTTATTTGGGTCATCCTAATACATCCTGAGCCGATCCCAGTGGCTACGCTGTCTAAAGTGTGGGTCTGCGGCCGCTCGCTGGCTAGGATTGTGGATTCGAATCCCGGCAGTGCGTGAATGTTTATCTCTCCTGAATGATGTGTGCTGTCAGATAAATAGCTTTGCGACGAGCCGATCCCTCGTCCAGAGGAGTCTACGGACTGAGGTGTGTCTAAGTGTCATCAGGGAAACTTACTGATGTGGCCTTGGCTCAATAGGGCTGTCGAGCCATGAGAAAAAACATAGGTCTCTGTATATCCCGAACATAACAAATCACGAAGCACTTCACTAAGTATTTTTTCACTCCTTCTATGTTGATGTATTAAGGGCAGTGTCAATGGGACATGTGATGTTTTTGTAACATGCAAGCGGAACAATTGCTGACTCATTAAGAATGTTACTCCAGATAGTGTGAATTGAGTGTGGACATTAATCTGTACATGTTTTTCCGTAGATACGTATTTATGTAATTAGAGATTTTAACTTATAGGTTTATCAAACTTGTACGTCCGTTATTTTATTAGAATTAGTCACTTCAAGTAGACCATACTTCGTCGAAAACTGCGTATTGGAAAATAGTATATCCTCAAAATTTAATTGCAAAATTTCTTCAATGTAAAGGCTCAACCCTATGAGACAAAATTCTAGGCGAGATATTCTGCTTTTATATCATATTTCCATGGCCAAATTCTATTAATGTATTTCGAATAAGGTGTGTGTTAACAAGCATCTTTTGTTGAACAAGTTCAGAATCTTTTTTAGGTGGAATGTCGGCGAAGTTTTCCTCCCTGTCTTCATACCCGTTTTTATGAAAACGTAATGATTCATTCCACATCACTTTCTAATATACAGAATATTGTCTATCGATTATTGATGAGTGCAGCAAAGGGAAGGAAGTGAAGAAGCATCACGTGATATCGATATTAGAAAATAGGGCACTCATCAACAAGTTTAGGAAATTCAGTGTAGAAATATTTTCAATTCCGTGGGGGGGGGAGATTATTCCTCTTTATCTTCTCCTTTTCCCTCCCTCACCTTATTTATTAAGAAGACAATATTGCAAATATACGTCCTTAAGGTACGTTATATAGGAAAACAATAAAGTATTGAGGGAGGAAGGTAGACAAGATTCATACGTGAAAAAAGGACGCAAAGAAGAATTTGTAGTTTCACAGGAATGTTTGTTTGTCTACAACTTATGGAAGAGCACGTTTGAAACGTGATGGCACACGCGCAGAAACCAGATTTGGTCTTTCAGCGAAACGGACGGGTCCATTTAAATTGGCAGGGGGGTCAGTTCAGTCGACTACTGGCAGCCGAGGTGTGAGCATCAGCATTAGTAATGGTAGTAATGCTGGTTACACCATGTTCTGAGGTAGAGTGCAAGACTACTAGCTACCCACTCCACTCGTATGTTTCCCCTTCACTTCTCCTACCGTGCGTCATCGTGTGCCATCAGGTTTCAACTGAGCTCTAAATATATTTGAAACCAGCGATCTCTGTGCTTCGAAAGTTTGAAATTGAGTGCGGTTATCGGATTAGAGTTGTTCAATCTGTTTGCTTTAATTTTTCTAAGAACTCTTCATGTAAATATATAGGACCTTCGAAAGCTTCAATCTCGTGCTTCTTACTCAATTCATATTTTGTAAATAACATTCACAAACTCATCTAAAGAGAAATTAGCCTGTTTCATTAACATGTGCAGTAAGGGGACAAAGATGGTTTCGAAGCAATGTGGTTTTGGTCTCTCGTAATCAAACTCAAAATTATTTGGTTCAGAGTTAAAATTCTACCTCATATAAAATCCAAATATACTAGATACGAGTACAAGCTTAGTTTGGAATGAAATCGTCTTTATTAGATTCCTTTTACAGCCATGTTTCTCTGATGAAAGCTACGAAATGTGGCGGATTCTCTTGTAGGAATTTAGACATTTCATTGTGAAAGATACCGGCTTATAGATTTGCTACCGCACAGACTTCTAATAGAAATTCAACAGCGTAGGAGAGAGGATAGAGGTCTAAAGGCCAAACTAGGCTAAGGCAGAGGGAATTGAAAGAGAGGGAGATGAGGATGAGGAGGGTAGAGGCAAGAGATAGAAAAGCTGTACTTCATTGAATATTTAATGTTTCATTACCGACTCCCTCTTTGAATGCCTTTTGAAATGACTCCAATAGCTTAACCTATATGAAGTCCCGCATACGCTTTTCTCATACACTCACCCCCTTTCCTCACTTCCTCTCGACTCTGTTTGATCAGAACCTCATTGATATTTTTTCCCGAAAATAATGTACACTCATTTGCAAGATGGAATCCTTAGGTTCAACTGTATAAATCCCACAGAATTTAGCATGGATTTAATGAAACCTTTGAATTGGAATACTCTGATTAGAAGGCAGGGAATACGTTGTAAGCAAGTCTGAATAATAATACTAATTTGAAAGGAATTAAGGTGAGTTAATTGATTTATGCATTCAAGAATTTATTTCTTTACTGCGCAACTCACGTATTACGTTTCGTTCCACAAAGTTAGTACATAATCCTTCAGTACACACGATTCTGTTACAGTGACTCAGTTCAGTATTCACATTGTGTAGTGCTTTGTGTAGTCTTCGTTAGGTTCTCTGGAATAGTCGAGAAGTTTTTCTTTTCCTCTACGTGTCTTCTCAGTTCGTAATTATATCGTCATTTTACTATTTCGTTTTTGGATTTACAATACTTGCAAATAGTAGAGTTGCTGACTATTTGAGGTGATGTAATAGTAGAAGTGAGACTAACAATCTTCCATCCTCTCTACACGTGTGTTAAATGCATTTCATATCTCAGTCTCCTTGATCTGGTCACACTAGCAAGATAATTTAAAGATTGTAGTATTAAAAAAATTTGTCTGCTTTTCCTGTTTCGGTCTGTCGCTTAGACACAAATTATCTCCCCTGTATTATGTTCAAAAACACTCCCTATTTGTAAATATGTTCTTCTTTTAATACTATTGGCCCATAAAAACAAAAAATAAGGGTTAACCGAAAGAGTATTTTGACCATAATACAAAAAATTCCTCTATATCATGCTGAATTTACATCTCGAAACTTTAAACTTTATCAAATATTAACATCGTATAATTGTGTCCAACAGTGACTGTGAGAATATAGGCAGCATAATCATATTCTCCTTTAAATTACTATATACAGATATATATATATAGTATGTATAGTGTACAGTAATTTAAAGGAGAATATGATTATGCTGCCTATATTCTCACAGTCACTGTTGGACAGAATTATATGAATTCAATATTTGATATATACACATACACACACACACACACACACACACACACACACACATATATATATATATATATATATATATATATATAACATCATACAACTCTAAATAAGAAGTTACGGTTTTTGTTGTACGTCGTCAACAATTCCATATAGCCGTGGTTACCGCACTCTTTTGTTCTGGTCACGTCCCGGATTAGATCCTAGCACAGAACTCGTTTTATTTGAATGACATTTTAGTGATAATTTAGTCTTTGATATCTACTGGTCAATTATAAGAGAATGCTGTATGAACTACAGCCCAGTTTCTAGCAGCTTGCCAAATTGATCACTCAGTACTTCAATGCTATGTAATCTACTTAAAGTACTATTTTGATAAACAGGCTTGGCTTAACCAAACTTATTTACTCTGTAATACATACAGAAAGAAAATGAGGGCTTAGTCACTGCAGTGATAGGCTACGGAACGGAAAAAAATAGACGAGGCGTAATTTTTTCTATTTGCTACCGTGTTCGGAATGTCTCTGAAGTTAGACCAGTGTCATGCCAAATTAATTTTTTCGATTGTGCAAAGACGTCAGGTTGTAGTTTGACAACTCGCAAACACCGAGTGGCTAGATGAACAATTCTTTGTGTTTTATCCGCAATACCATCACTAATTGGGGTCCGCGATAGTACAGTGGTTAAGGAGCTGTGCTACAAATCGAAAGGTCGCTGGTTCGATCCCAGCTGATGTCAGTGGATTTTTCTTTGACATAAAACACTTCCGATAGCAATATGGCCCTGGGGTCGACTCAGCCTCTAACATAAATGAGTACCAGGAGTATTTCCTGGGGGTAAAGGCGGCCGGTGTGTAAGGCTGACAACCTTACCACCATCCGGTGCTGTTGTCACGAAATCTGGGTACCTTAACTTCCTGGAACCCTGTGGGCCTGTCCAGGCCTGTAATGGGACTGCTGTACCTTTACATTTACCATCACTAATTGAAACTTACTACAGTGTGCAGTTAAACGCACACACAGCTTTACTTTCTAAATTTATAGCAAACCTGAAATTTTAGTTAATTTTATCATGAAATATTTTTCTTTTTTCAGAAGTAAGGCACTTTTCTTGTGACTGTACCTGATACTGTTACGGAATGTATCCGACCAGAAGGACCTTTAGAGAACTTGTTTGCTTACGAGAGAGCTTGTTCCTTTCACGTGTCCCCTTTTTTTCCAGTTCATCCCCAAGAATATTTAGAAGAGGCATGGAACAAAGTTAAAAGAATTGATGCTGTATGTCAGATCGGTATATTAATTATTAATTAGCCTATCCCCTCCCTATGGCCCGTTATTACAAGAGACAGCGAATACTTCCCCTTTGTTATTCAGTGTTTCCCTTAGGATTTGTTCAGATGTAAACTTTGCATGAAGCAGAATAAAACCTGTGTTCCGTACCTGAAGCTTCGTACAGAAAAATAAATATTATTATTATTATTATCATCATCATCACCTCCTTTATGCAAGGTATTTATATTTATATTTCTGAGACAAACTGTGTCCCTAGGGAATACAGTATTGCAGCTATTCTGTTGTTAATATTCATGGTTCTTATATCATTAGTTTCAGTGCTGAATCTATTGTACTTTTATATTAGTACTTTCCGAAGTGTATGTGCAGTTCCAAATATGGCTGTTTTCTGTAGCTTTATTATTATTATTATTATTATTATTATTATTATTATTATTATGAACTCCATGCAGTAGAGTCCTTCTTGAGCAGCAGAAAGGTTTTCAGCTAGTCAAAAAATTTCCCGAATTTTATGGAACCTGAGGGTTCATTACCGCATTCACAGAAGCATTATTATTATTATTATTATTATCATCGACTAAACAACATTCTGCACGGCTAAACGTACTTCACGAAATACGAAAGAATATGAACTATTTGTATCGCTACAAGCCTAGGAAAGGTGAATTGAATTTAAAATACAACAAATGCAGTTTCTTCATAATAATGTGCAACATGAGACATTGACAGTATTGCTAATTAAACAGTGAATAAATAAATTGTATCGTGAATTTTACCTCGTTGTCCAAAAAACGTTAACAGCAGTGTCAATATTTTTAATCCATTTGATTTATTGATATAATTTTTTACGCATTTTTCCTTCTGCACGACTTGAACTTTAACTCTTCCTTACTACTCCTCTGCTTATGGAAAGTTCCAATTTATACTTCACTTAGCAGCATTTCGTTTTATGGCCGGGATGCTGAACACCGACACTCTTGTGCTCACTTGTGCAGTTGCAGCACGCTCCGATCTCCACAATTGGCATTTTTCTTACACGACCCACAGCGAGCCGTCCCATACTCCGCCTATTTCATTTGGCATAAAAAAGAACAGAGGAAGTTCCGTATGAGCAGCCAAAAGATTAGTGGTCACCGTTAAATAATAGGACCTTGTTGGATGCGTATATTTTTACTGTCTGCCTCAGTAAGCCAAACCAATGAAAGTTATTTATGCCTTATTCCACGAGTAAGGGAGAATATCAAAGCCTGAAGGAAGGAAGTGTTGTCACTTGCACCTGATGTAACGTCGCTGAATTTCCTCTTGTATAACCTTGTGTTGAATTTTGTAAGCTAGGTTCAGAAAGGCGTGATTGTCTGAGAAGTTTAAATACATAAATCACTGAGACTACCGAAGGGGTCTTAGCTCACACCGTAACGTGATGAGATTGGGAATAAAATATGGGACACGAAATATTCAGTCTCTAAATTTAATCTACTCTTATATCAAAGCGAAAAAAGTTACATCGAATGGTAGCTCTTAAGTTTCTTTCTGTGGACAATGGCGTTTATTCTCATTGTTTAATTTACTATTATATCAAAGCGAAAAATGTTAAACCGAATGGTAGATCTTAAGTCCCTTTCTGTGGACAATGGCGTTTATTCTCATTGCTTAATTTTAAACAAGTAATTTAGCTTAGAAAATTTACGTAAACTTTTCTCTACTATGTCATTCTTATGGTACTTTTAGTTTTGCATCAAATCAGAAATATTTAAAGGTACCGAATTTATTTAGTCTACATGCCAATTGTATAGAAAGTTTTATTGTAAATACAATTCTCCTGTTAAAAGGAATTGCACGTAAACAGGACCGCATTTTATTCACACATTGTTTAGTTGTGGTAGGCAATGAGTAGCCAGGGTCTGAGTTTCCGTGCCTCAATATGTATAGAAAATATTTGGTATTATTTGTATGTATCACGCCACAATTATCATTCAGATACTTACTGCCAATTTTGAGAATGATTTTATGCAATGAGCTTTTCACCTTAAACGGAGCCATATTTTAAGAGTTGGAATATTTATCCAAGAAATTCGAATTAATTTCCCTGTTGCGAAAAATTTTAAACAGTTTATCGAAAATTATTAGTGTCCAATTCCGAATTACGTCGAATCTCGGCGGGTAAATTGTAGGTATGCATGACCAGTCCAATTTTGGTCCGTTGTACGTACCTGTTCAAAACCTGATATATAAGAAATTATAGAGACCGTTAGTCCTTAATTTATATAGCTGTTGTTAATTAGTCTGACGAATAACTCGTTTAATAACAATCACATAATTACCAAGTTGTTTTTTTTAATAATATGAGCAGTCGTGACTTCTCGAAGTATCACTTCTTACATTTACGTAAATACAGAAGAATGTAAAACTTTGAACGCTGTATTGAATATGGCCATAGGGACAATGGGATTTATGGGAAATGCAGCACGCATGGGGAGATGAAATTTTTCTACAAAATGTTAGTCGTCGTAACTGAAGAGAAAGAGATACTGAGAAAAACTTGATGTGGGATGAAGATAATGTCATGAAAATGTAGTTCGTACCTGGATTATACAATTTAACCTGGAAAGTACCGATCAGTGGAAGTTGTGAATGTGGCAATAAACTTCACAACTTTTCTTCGCCCTCTCAGTGACAAGGAAAGCCTCGAGAAGAACTCTTAAACATGGCGTACATTAAAGTTTTGTGTTTGCTTTTGTGGGACATAGGAGTATCCGCCTCAAAAAGGAAACAGAATAAAAGTTTTTACAGAGAAAACACCGTAAAAGGGCGAAACATTTATTATTGCGTTATTTTCTCTCCTAATAAATCAACAATTGCACGCCAGGCCACCGTTTTCTGCGCATAGACTCCACACATTTCTAAACAACTGGTCACTACAACCGGTCATATTCAGGCTGTATCTGAAGTCTTACAGTCCGAACGTTTTAATGACCGTAAAGGAAGATAAAATGAAATAAAGTGAAGTGCCAACTTGATGCAACTAGGTAATTTCATTGATGTATACTTAGCTCGACATGTTTCGGGTACATAAGCCCATCATCTAGAGCATTAGATGTTGAGTTGCAGCATATGGTTTTCTGCACCGAATTTTTGGATGGGTGGTGGTCTTGAGAGCTGCT
>Ga0123352_10005003_pt1 | contig 19777 bp, 16 predicted proteins | sample TergutLab28metaG_FD_89700 | JGI IMG/M metagenome (GOLD analysis project Ga0123352, IMG submission 89700) | Labiotermes labralis P1 segment gut microbial communities from Petit-Saut dam, French Guiana - Lab288 P1 | ecosystem: Host-associated > Arthropoda: Insects > Digestive system > Gut ... | reverse complement strand
TCAACACCCTTGGGCTTGCCCATATGGCTGCAAAGTATCAGCTTCGCACCGCTTACAATTAGTTTTTTAATGGTTGGTAAAGCCGCTGTAATGCGTACATCGTCTGTAATTGCACCATTTTCCATAGGCACGTTAAAGTCGCAACGCAATAAAACCGCCTTACCTGCTACATTTAAATCGTCAATGCTTCTTTTGTTATTTACCATTTGTTCCACTCCTTATAAAATTCGTCTTGCGGAATTTGAGTTCATAATGTATAATTTTAACATAGTTGCCGCCTACTGGCAAGTATAATTTGGAAGGAGAGATACCGTGATAAAATTTGATTACCACACCCACAGCAAATTTAGCATAGATTCCAATTCTGAGCCTTCAAAAATGGCACAAGCCGCTATAAATAAAGGTTTGACAGAAATAGCAATAACCGACCATACGGACTTTTCTTATCCTGAGCTTGTACCCATTGACAATAGCGGGCTTGCGGAAAATGTGCGGGCTGTGCGTGATTTGCAAATGGAGTTTGCCGGACGCATTGATATAAAAGTTGGTGCAGAGCTTGGGTTGCGGCCTGATACAACACAAGCGGCGGCAAAGATTATTAGTGAACATGACTTTGATTTCATAATAGGCTCTACCCATGATTATTTTGGCATGGGCTTTCACAACCAAAATTTTTTTGCGTTAAAATCAAAAATAGAAGCGTATAATATATATTTTGAAAATATGCTTGCAACCATCGCGGCAAATGTCGATAATTTCGACGTTTTAGGTCATATGGATTATATTGAAAGATACCCGAGGGGGTATCGCAACAAGACGCTGAAATACCGTGAGCATCACGAAATTATAGACAAGATATTAACAACCCTTGTGGAAAAAGGCAAAGGGATAGAAATTAATACAGCGGGCTTTGCCTATGGTTTGGGGCGTGCGCACCCAAATATTGATATTTTGCGGCGTTACGTGCAACTTGGCGGGGAGATTATAACCATTGGGTCTGATGCCCATTTTGCGGATAGGGTAGGGCAGTATTTTAAAGAGGCACAGGAAATGCTGGCAGAAGTTGGAATTACACACATAGCCAGCTTTACAAAAAGAAAGGCGACCATGGTGAAGATATGAATTTAGTGGTGATGGGGTCTACTGGGTCTATTGGAACTCAAACGCTGGACGTTTTGAGGGGGCTGCAGACAAACCGCTACAATGTCGTTGCCCTCACGGCGCACAGTAATGTTGATTTGATGGAGCAGCAAGTGCGGGAGTTTTCGCCGAAATTGGCTGTTATGTATGATGAAAATGCCGCATTGGAGTTAAAAAAACGCATTGGTGATATTTGTGAAATTAGCCATGGCATGGATGGTCTTGAAGAGGCGGCTTGCAACCGTGCGAGCTTGGTGGTCAATGCCCTTGTAGGGGGCATTGGGCTTTTACCTACCATTGCGGCGATAAAGGCTGGCAACAATATAGCCCTTGCCAACAAAGAAACTCTTGTTTGTGCGGGGGAAATAATAATGCCATTGACCCGCAAACATGGGGTTGAAATTTTGCCGTTAGATAGTGAACATTCTGCTATTTTTCAATGTCTTGCAGGTAGTGAAACACCGCCCCTGCGATTGATTTTGACAGCTTCTGGCGGACCTTTTCGGGGGAAAAATCTTCACGAAATGCAAGATTTTACTGTTGAGCAGGCTCTTTCGCATCCTAATTGGTCTATGGGCAAAAAAATCAGCATAGATTCGGCAACTATGATGAACAAAGGCTTGGAAGTAATTGAAGCACGTTGGCTATTTGACATGCCTACTGAAAAAATTGATGTTTTAGTACACCCGCAGTCGGTGATACACAGCATGGTGGAATTTTGCGACGGACAAGTTTTGGCACAGCTTGGCGCGCCAGACATGCGAAATGTAATACAATACGCCTTAACGCACCCTAGGCGTTTGCCGAATAATTTTGGGAAACTGGATTTTAACAAGCATTTTTCGCTTGACTTTTCGCCGCCTGATGTGATAAACTTTCCTTGTTTGCATCTTGCTTATGAGGCCTTGCATCTTGGCGGGCTGTATCCTGCCGTGCTAAATGCGGCAAACGAAGTTGCTGTCGCAATGTTTTTAGAAAGAAAAATTCGCTTTACAGATATTGCGGGTATTATAGAAAGGACAATGTCTGCATATAATGGTTTCGACCGCCTCATTGATATTGATGCGGTTTTGGAAGTTCAAAAATGGGCGACAACCCACATTAAGGAGGCAGCAAATTGAACATAATTTTTGTGTTGATAATTTTTACAACAATCGTGCTTGTGCATGAGCTTGGACATTTTTGGGCGGCACGCCGTGCAGGCATAAAGGTCGAGGAATTTTCCATTGGAATGGGTCCAAGGCTGTTAAAATTTAAAAAAGGTGAAACGCTGTATTCGTTAAAACTTTTTCCAATAGGCGGCTCTTGCCGTATGCTTGGGGAAGAGTATGATGAAGAAGGCAAGGAGATGGAGCAAAATCCTCGCTCATTTAATGCCGCAAGCCGTGGCTGGCGGGCTGTTGTGCTTATAGGCGGTGCTGCTTTAAATATTGCTTTCGCGCTTATTATAGCCGTTATTGTGGCTTTGTTTAGATTTGATACAGACCCCGTTGTAAGTACTATTGATGAAAGCTCGCCTTTTTATATTGCAGGTGCCGAGGTTGGTGACCGCATAACGCATATTGACGGGCGGCGTATCCGTGTTTCGGGCGACGTTCAACTGGCGTTGCTGCGCTCTGACGGCTCTCCAATAGAAGTTACTGTAGACCGTGGCGGAGAGAGCTACACACTAACCACAACCCCATTTCGTAATGAAGCCGATACGCGCTGGATGATAGGCTTTGGCATGGGAACGGTTTTTGGTGTGTTTTCAGACATACCAGAGGGATGGGCCGAACAAGGCGGAGTGCGGCAGTTAGGCTTTTTTGAAAGTGTTGGTGCAGGGGCGCAAAATCTAGGATTTGTTGTGCGTGCAACATTTACAGCTATTGGACGGCTTTTCACTCACGGCATTGGTGAGCTTATGGGGCCTATTGGCATGGTAGATGTTGTTGGCGGGGACTTGTCCGACATAGCAACAGAACACGGTTTTGCCGCTACATTTTGGCCCATAATGCATTTTACAATGTTTCTATCAGTGTCGCTTGGCATACTTAACCTTATGCCTATACCTGCGCTTGATGGCGGGCGTTTGGTGTTTTTGGCTGTGGAGTCCATACGCAAAAAAGCTCTTTCGCCCGAGCTTGAGGGCAAAATTAATCTCGCAGGATTTGTACTTATGATGGGGCTTATTCTGCTGGTTGCATTTAATGATATACAGCGGATTTTTAGTAGCTAAATATATTTTGGGCAGGCGTTGCGCTTGCCCTTACATTTTCCTTGCGCAATTTGGTGAGATGTGATAGAATTGAAAAAAAGACTGGAGGAACTAATATGCCAAAAGGTTTCGGAGGCGGGATGCCGCCAAATATGAACCAGCTTATGAAGCAAGCGCAAAAAATGCAGAAACAAATGGAAGAAGCGCAAGCGCAGTTGGAAGAAAAGACCCTTGAAGTGTCTGCCGGCGGCGGTGTGGTTAAAATTTTGGTAACAGGCAAAAAGGAAATCAAAGAGCTAACCATTGACCCTGCGGCTGTTGACCCAGAGGACGTTGAAATGCTGCAAGACCTGCTTATTTCTGCTGTAAACGAAGCTCTGCGACAGGCGGAAGAAATGGCGCAAAAAGAAATGGGCAAATTTATGCCGGCTGGCATGGGTGGTCTTGGGGGAATGTTTTAAGTGAATTATTACGGCTCGCCTGTTATGCGGTTGATAGAGGAATTTGCACGTCTGCCTGGAGTTGGCACAAAATCTGCCAGCCGCATGGCTTTTTATATTCTAAATTCCCCTGACGAAAAAGCAAATGCACTTGCGGGTGCGATTTTGGATGCCAAAAAATCTGCACAATATTGCAAGCATTGCTATAACTTGACAGACAAAGAAGTGTGTTATATTTGTGACAGTTCCCGCAGGGATGACACCACGGTTATGGTGGTTGAAAGCCCGCAGGACATGGCTGCATACGAAAAAACAAAAGAATACAGCGGATTGTATCACATTTTGCACGGAGCAATTTCACCTATGAACGGCATAAGTCCTGCCAATTTACGTATAAAAGAATTGCTTGCCCGCCTTGACAGCGACAGCCCTATTACGGAAATTATCATTGCCACCAATCCCAATATTGAAGGGGAAGCCACGGCAATGTATCTTTCAAAACTCCTTAAACCGCTTGGGGTGAAAATCACCCGCATCGCCCATGGAGTGCCTGTTGGCGGTGATTTGGAGCATGTTGATCCAATAACGCTTTTGCGGGCATTACAGCATCGTAGGGAGCTTTGATTTAATCACTAACATTAGGAGAAGCGTAATGTCAAACCACCTAAAAATACTTTTCATAGCTTCCGAGGCTGCACCTTTTGTCAAAAGCGGCGGGCTTGGTGATGTCGTGGGGTCTTTACCCCATGCTTTGCGTGGACTTGGCGCAGAGGTTAAGGTAGTTTTGCCAAAATACGGACAAATAAATGAAAAATGGCTAGCTGACAAAAAACCTGTGGCTTCATATGAGGTACATTTGGACTGGCGAAAACCTATTGCCGATATTTTTTTAATACAACCAGATGTCTATGCGGTGGTTAATGATTATTATTTTAACCGTGAAAACATCTATGGATATGGTGATGATTTTGAGCGTTTTGCCTTTTTTGTTAAAGCGGCATTGCAACTTTTACCTTTAATTGACTTTATCCCCGACATCATCCACTTCCACGACTGGCAAACGGGTCTTGGATGTATTTATTTAAAAGACGTGTTTTCGCATTTTGACGCATATAAAAATATCAAAAGCGTGTTCACTATACACAATTTGCAATATCAAGGCAACTTTCTTGCCAATGTATTGCCGCAAATTGACTTAAACTACGGGTACTTTGCACCTGATAAAATAGAATTTTATGGTAATGCTAGTTTTATGAAGGCGGGCTTGACCTATGCGGATTTTTTGACCACAGTTAGCCCTACATATGCCCACCAAATACAGACTGCGGAATATGGATATGGAATGCAAGGAATGCTTGCAAGCCGTAAACACGAACTTTTGGGCATACTAAACGGAATAGATTATAACGAATACAATCCCGCCACAGTAAAGAGTCTGGCGCAAAATTTTAATATAGATGATATGGAGGGAAAGGCGGCTTGCAAAGCTCACGTGCAAAAAATGCTGGGTCTGCCTATTAATCCCGGCATTCCGATTTTTACAATAATTTCACGCCTTGTTGAGCAAAAAGGTATTGATATTATTGAGCCAGCCTTGGACACCTTTATGAATCATAGGGATATGCAAATTATTGTACTGGGCAATGGACACAGCCATTATGAACAGATATTTGAGCGTGCCGCATATTATCACCCGCACAAAATGTCCGCAAATATAATGTTTGATGCCGACCTTGCCCATCAAATTTATTCCGCCGCCGATTTTTTCCTTATGCCGTCATTGTTTGAGCCTTGCGGTTTGGGGCAACTTATAGCCATGCGTTATGGGGCTGTACCTGTTGTTCGTAACACAGGGGGGCTTGCAGACACGATAATGCATTATAATTACGAAACGGGACAGGGCAACGGCTTATCTTTTAACGACTATGACGCAGGTGCTTTGATTTGGGCTGTGGATGAGGCTTTGTCGCTTTTTCACAATAAAAGCCACTATCAAAAAGCCCAAAATAACGCTATGACAGCAGATTTTAGCTGGGAAAGCTCTGCAAAGCAATATATAGATTTATACAACAAATTGAGAATGGGCAACTAAAATTTTATATATATCACAGGAGGAAAAGTTATGGTTAAAATTGGTATTAATGGGTTTGGGCGTATTGGGCGGTTGGTGCTTCGGTCTGCTGTGAAGCGTGCAAATGTAGAGGTTGTAGCAATAAATGACCCTTTCATTGACCTTGACTATATGGTCTATATGCTAAAATACGACACGGTACACGGGCGTTTTGACGGCGAGGTTTCCACAAAAGACGGCAAGCTGATTGTAAATGGAAAGACAATTTGTGTCCATGCCCAAAAAGACCCTGCAGAAATTCCGTGGGGTAAATGCGGTGCGGAATATATCGTAGAAAGTACGGGCGTTTTCACTACTATTGATGCGGCTTCGGCTCACCTTAAGGGCGGCGCAAAAAAGGTTGTTATTTCCGCCCCGTCTGCCGATGCTCCTATGTATGTTATGGGGGTAAATCACAACACATATGCTGGGGCAGACATCGTTTCAAACGCAAGCTGCACAACAAACTGCCTAGCACCCATTGCAAAAGTAATGCACGACAAATACGGTATTTTGGAAGGCTTAATGACTACCGTACACGCTGTTACTGCCACACAAAAAACTGTGGATAGTCCAAGCGGAAAGGATTGGAGAGGCGGTAGGGCGGCTGGCGGCAATATTATCCCAAGCTCCACAGGTGCTGCAAAGGCTGTTGGCAAGGTTATTCCTGAGCTCGACGGCAAGTTGACAGGCATGGCGTTTCGTGTGCCAACCTTAAATGTATCTGTGGTTGACCTTACAATTAAGCTAGAAAAGTCTGCCTCATACGAAGATATAAAAGCAACCGTAAAAGCGGCGGCAGAAGGCGAAATGAAAGGCATCTTGGCGTATACTGAAGATGATGTGGTAAGCAGTGATTTTATTGGCGAGTGTGCCACAAGCATTTTTGATGCCAAGGCTGGCATTATGCTAAACGACACCTTTGTAAAGCTCGTTAGCTGGTATGACAACGAATGGGGATATAGCTGTAAAGTTGTCGACCTCATACAACACATGGCTGTGGCTAAATAATATGGAAAAAACATTTAACCAACGAGTATACGACCTTGTCGCACAAATTCCGTGCGGCAAGGTTGCTTCTTACGGAGAAATAGCCCGCACGCTGGGAAACCCAAGAGCCGCCCGCCAAGTAGGCTGGGCAATGGCACGATGCCCCGAAGACCTACCATGGCAAAGAGTAGTAAAAGCCAATGGAGAAATAACAGGCTACGACATCTACGCCAGCCTGCGCCGTCAAAAGCTAGAAGAAGAGGGCATAACATTTTTGCCAAGCGGAAACGTAGATATGAAAAAACATGGGGTCGGGCTTTAATTGCTCGACCTCTTTTTTGCGAATTAATAGCATAAGCTCCCCTTTAATGTCGTAAAATTTAGCAAGGGGGGTTGTTTTATGAAGAGGCTACGTAACAAAACAGGCTTTAAAACCACAATGGCAATGCGCCGCAAACTGCTGTTTATAATGTCGGTGTTTGTATTGGCATTTGTGGGGTTGTTTGGGCGGTTGATATACATACAAACGGTGCATGGAGAGCTTTTGCAAAAAAGAGCGTACGAACAACATACTAGGGATAGGCTAATACGCCCAGACCGAGGAAATATTTACGACAGAAACGGGGTTGGCTTGGCTGTTACCCAAACAGTTGCTACCATAAGCGTTATTAGGGCGCAGGTACAAGATGCCCAGCTGGTAGCTACGACATTAGCAAATGCTCTTGATATGGATTTTGACGAGGTATTGACCAAAGTAAACCGCCGTGTGGCATTGGAGCGAATAAAGAGCCATGTTGACTTGGAAATTGCAAATGAATTAAGGCGGCTTAATATACCCGGTATTATTATTGACGAAGATGTACAGCGCATCTACCCATTTAATGGGCTCGCCGCACAAGTAATCGGCTTTGTAGGAATTGATAATCAAGGCATTATTGGACTGGAGGCAAAGTACGATACTTTTTTGGCTGGGCAACGGGGCAAAATCTTAACAGAAACGGATGCAAGAGGAATTGAATTTGCGGACAGCGAAGTTATTCGCATTGCTCCTGTGGATGGGTATAACCTCGTTACTACCCTTGATGCAGTTGTGCAGCAGTTTGCACAACAAACCATTGCAAAAGCCGTGGAAGCAAAGCAAGCCATACGAGGCGCAATTATTGTAATGAACCCGCAAACAGGAGAAATTTTAGCACTTGCAAACCACCCCACTTTTGACCTTAACGAACCATTTACAATAAATAATGACGACCTTGCGGCTGTATGGGGTGAGCTTGAGCAAACCCAGCAGTTGCACCATCTTAATCAAATGTGGAGGAACTTTGTTATTAATGATACATATGAACCCGGCTCTACCTTCAAAATTGTAACAGCGGCGGCTGGGTTGCAGGAGGGCGTTATTGGGCTTGATACCATGTTTGTTTGTGCGGGGTTTAGGCAAATTGGGGGGCATACCATACGTTGCTGGCGCAGTCCCCGCAGTCATGGGTCGTTAGATTTTTTGGCGGGGGTACAAAATTCTTGCAACCCCGTGTTTATGGAGATTGGTGAGCGTTTGGGGGCGGAGCTTCTTCACGATTGGTTGGGGCGTTTTGGGATGAACGAACGTACGGGAGTGGACTTGCCGGGCGAGGCGGTGGGCATTATGTTTGCCCCTGAAAATATTGGGCCTGTGGAGGTAGCTACAATCAGCTTTGGGCAGGGTTTTCAAATTACGCCTTTGCAGCTTATGCGGGCTTCTGCCGCTACTGTAAACGGCGGATACCTTATTACTCCACATGTTGGACACAAAATTGTGGACAATGACGGAAATTTGGTTGAAGAATTTTTTCATCCCCGCGGCAGGCAGGTAATCTCACCCGATATTTCGGCTATAATGAAAGAAGTGCTTGAAAGCGTGGTATATGTTGGCACGGGCAACCGCAGTTATATTCCGGGGTATCGCATTGGCGGCAAAACTGCCACCAGCCAAAAGTTGCCGCGTGGAAGCGGGCGTTATATCTCGTCATTTCTAACATTTGCGCCAGCAGAAGACCCGCAAATTATGGTGCTTGTTATAATTGACGAGCCGCAGGGGGCGTATTACGGCGGGCAGGTTGCAGGCCCTGTTATGAAGGAGCTTTTAGCCAGCATTTTGCCGTATTTGGGAATAGAGCCTATTTTTAATGAAGAAGAGCTTGAAATGGACGGCGTGGGGCAGGTTGCTGTACCTAGCCTTGTTGGGATAAACCTTGCGGCGGCAAGGCATACATTGCACCAACTGGGGCTGGAAACAACTGTGATTGGCGAAGGGCGTATTGTAGGCGAGCAGTTTCCGCTTCCAAAAGAGATTGTAAACCAAGGGTCGCAGGTTATATTGTATCTGCGAGAATAAAACCATTGCCAAACAATGGAAAATGTGGTAGAATGCATACGTAGGGGCGGACACGAGCATTGCGTCAGCAATGCGGGGCTGCCGCCTGCATTTTGATAACGGAGGGCATTGTGTGAGGCTAAAAGAGCTTTTCCCGCATTATGATTTTTGCGGGGTTGATGGAAATGTTGAAATTTCAGGCATTGCGATAGATAGCCGCAGGGTAAAAGCTGGAGATTTATATGTTGCCATAAAGGGGCTTCATGTTGACGGGCATGACTTTATTCAACAGGCAGTTAAAAATGGTGCTGTTGCGGTGTTGGTTAGCGATACGCAGGCGGACAGCGGGCGGCAGGTTGCCGCCCCTACAATCATTGCCAAAGATGCTCGTGTGGAGCTTTCTCGTGTTGCGAAGGTGTTTTATGGCGACCCAGCGGGCGGCATGAAATTGGTTGGCATTACGGGGACAAACGGCAAAACGTCCACCACATCTTTTGTGGAGCATATTTTGTTGTCGGCTGGTAAAAGGGTTGGTGCTATTGGTACTCTTGGGGTGCGCCTTGACGGCAAGCCGCTAGACATGCCTTTTGCAACAAGCACAACCCCCGACACTATTGAGCTTTTTGCCATTATACGTGCAATGTCTGATGCGGGTTGTGAATATTTGGTAATGGAAGTTTCCAGCCATGCCCTTGCTTTGCACAAAGTTTCCGAATTGCGCTTTGATGTGGGGATTTTTACCAATTTAAGCCAAGACCATTTGGACTTTCACGGAACAATGGAAAATTACCGCCACGCCAAGGCAACGCTTTTTAACCTTTGTGATGTAGGCATTATCAACCATGATGATGATATGCGGGATTTTTTGCTTGACTTTGCTCCCGATAGTTGCAAAATGCTGACATACGGAATGGACGGCGGCAACTACCACGCCACAGATTGCATCTTGCAATCAAGCGGAGTTTCGTATATAATAAAAGGTCAAGAAATTGCAGTACCTATCCCCGGCAAGTTTACTATTTATAACACTTTGGCGGCTTATGGCGCAAGCCTTGCGCTTGGACTTGACGCAAAGATTGTTAGGGATGCCTTGGCAAATATGCAAGGGGTTGGCGGGCGGATACAATCCATTCCCAACAACCGTGGCATAAGCGTTATTGTGGACTATGCCCACACTCCTGACGGGCTTGAAAATATTATTACTGCCTGCCGTGGCTTTACCAAAGGGCGTGTTATCACAGTTTTTGGTTGCGGCGGTGATAGAGACCCCATAAAACGCCCAATTATGGGCGAAATGGCTGGGCGGCTTTCAGATTTTTGTATCATCACCAGCGACAACCCACGCAACGAAAACCCCGCAGATATTATTGACCAAGTAGAGCAGGGGATGCTACAAACAAGTTGTGAGTATCAAAAAATTATTGATAGACAAAAGGCTATATTTGCCGCTATCGCTATGGCAAAGGCTGATGATTGCGTTATTATAGCTGGCAAAGGGCATGAAACATATCAAGAGTTTGAAAATGGGCGGCGTGAGGACTTTGATGATGCAAAGATTGCGCAACATGCCTTGGGCAATATAGGGGGATGACATGAAGCCTTTAAAAATAATAGATATAGCTAGAGCTGTTGGCGGAGAGCTTAACAACCCCGCCATTGCGGAGGATTATATAAGCGGGGTATCTTTCGACACACGTAGCATTAAAAAAGGGATGCTATTTGTGCCATTAAAGGGTGCTAGGGACGGGCATGAGTTTTTGCAGACAGCTATTAACGCTGGGGCTGTGTGCGTGTTTAGCGAGCAACCAACCGACCTTTGCGCCATTTATGTGGATGATGCAAAAAAAGCTATGGGGGATTTGGCGCATTATTATATTGGGTTGTTCCCAGAGCTTAAAGTCATTGGCATAACAGGGTCAAGCGGCAAAACAAGCACCAAAGACATGGTTGCGGCTGTGTTATCCCAAAAATACAATGTTGTTAAGACCATCGGCAATTTTAATAACGACATAGGGATGCCTATCACTATTTTTGACATTGATGAAACCACGCAGGTTGCTGTGCTTGAAATGGGGATGAATAATAGGCATGAAATAACAAGGCTGTCGCTTATTGCCCGCCCCGACATTGCTATCATCACAAATATTGGCGTGGCGCATATTGAAAACCTCGGTAGCCGTGAGGAAATTTTCAATGCCAAAAGTGAGCTTTTTGACGGCTTAAAGTCAAGCGGCATTGCAATTTTGCACGGGGATGACGACTTTTTGCCACGGCACAGAGACCGTGGGGACGTTATATATTACGGCGTTAGCCCACTTTCAAGCTATGCTCCGCAAAATGCGGCAGACAATGGGCTGGACGGGTTTTCGTATGATGTGATGTTAAAAAGCGGTGAGAAAATAAGCGTTTGCGTGCCTTCGCCGGGGTATCACATGCTTACAAACTCCCTTGCGGCTGTTGCCTGCGGGGAGCATTTAGGGCTTACCCCAGCACAAATTGTAGCTGGCATTGCGGCATACAAACCAACAGGGATGCGGATGGACATTCGCCGTGCCGTGTGCGGCGCAAGAATTATTGCGGATTGCTACAACGCCAACCCCGACTCCATGAAGGCGGCGTTAGAGGTGCTTTCTGCTGAAAATGACACCACAATAGCCATTTTAGGGGACATGCGTGAGCTTGGCGAAAACTCAAAGGCAATGCATTATGAAATTGGCAAAGCCGCCGTACGGTTGGGAATTGACATTATTGTATGCATAGGTGAGGATGCCAAGCATATATATGAAGGAGCGCGTTACGAGAACCGCCTTGGGGACACAGCAAGCCAAATTTTGCATTGCGGCAACAAAGAAGAGTTTTTTGCCATGACGAATAATTTGATAGCGGGCGGCACAACGGTGCTTGTAAAGGCTTCCCGTGGGATGCGTTTTGAAGAAATAGTCGAACATTTGGAGAAGATATAATGGATAACGGATATTATACATTGCTAAATTTTAATACAGCCGTAATTGCCGCTTTGGTGGCTTTTGGCATTGCTGTGGTGCTTGGCCCCATTGTTATTCCTATTTTGCGTAAGCTAAAATTAGGGCAAAATGTGCGGGATGACGGACCAAAAAGCCATTTGGGCAAGGCTGGCACGCCTTCAATGGGCGGCATTGTAATTGTAATTGCTGTGGCGGCATCCAGCGGCATTTTTTCGCAGTTTTCTAACGAATGGATGGTCGTTATGTTTTTGATGCTGTCCTACGGCACAATAGGTTTTTTGGATGACTACATCAAGGTCGTAAAACGCCGCAGTTTGGGACTTCGTGCTTACCAAAAATTCAGCTTGCAAATTGCCTGCGCTGTGGGCTTTGTGTTTTTGTTAAGCCACTTTGACATTCCTACCCTTATGTATGTGCCTTTTTCTGATGGGGTGTATCTGGACTTTGGCTGGGCTACGCCTTTGGTGCTTATTTTTGTGGTGGTTGGTACGGCAAACGGCGCAAATTTTACAGACGGCTTGGATGGCTTGGCAAGCGGCGTAACATTGCTTGTGTGTCTATTCTTTGTATATGCGGCGTTTTTGTTAGATTCCGCGCTTGGATATTCCCTTGCGGCGGCAAGCGGCGCACTTTTGGGCTTTTTGTTGTTTAACTCTTACCCAGCCCGTGTTTTCATGGGCGACACGGGTTCGCTTGCCCTTGGCGGTTTTGTGGCGGCTGTTGCCATTGTGTTGCAAATGCCGCTTTTAGTTGCCATTGTTGCCTTTGTGTATGTTGCAGAGATACTTTCGGTTATATTGCAGGTGGGGTATTTTAAAATTTCGGGGGGCAAGCGTATTTTTAGAATGTCGCCGCTTCACCACCATTTTGAGCACCTTGACCCGCCATGGAAAGAAACCAAAATTGTTGCGGTGTTTTATATTTTCACAGCCATTTTTTGCCTTATTGGCATCCTTGCCATTGGGGGTGCTGTTTCGTGAAATATATTGAAAAAAAAGCCCTTGTTTGCGGTGTGGGCAAAAGCGGAATTGCGGCGGCTCGTTTGCTTTTGGCGCATGGGGCGGATGTTACAATTTCGGATTTAAACACGCCTGTAAGTGGTGATTTTAGCGGCTTTTCCACATATTTTGGCAAAAACCCTGATGACATTGTGCAAAACTTCGACATGCTGGTACTTTCCCCCGGCATTGCCACCGACTTGCCCTTTATTGAAAAGGCGAGGGCAGGGGGCATACCCGTTTTAAGCGAAATAGAGCTTGCCGCAAACCATTGCAAAGCCCCTATAATAGCAGTAACGGGAACAAATGGTAAAACAACCGTTTGCACACTGGTTGGCAAAATTATGGAGGCGGCTTTTTGCGGCTCTATCACTGCAGGAAATATTGGCACGGCTTTTTGTGATGTAGCCGAAGACGTTCCATCTAATGCGTGGGTTGTGGCAGAAATTTCCAGCTTTCAGCTTGAAACCATAATTAATTTTAAACCTAAAATTTCGGCAGTGCTAAACATGACCCCCGACCACCTTAACCGCCACAAAACTATGGAAAATTACATTGCCGCCAAAGAGCGTATTTTTGAAAACCAAAACGAAAGCGATTTTTGTGTGCTTAATTACGACAACCCCATAACACATACAATGGCGGACAAAACCCCCGCCAAGACTTTGTTTTTTAGCAAGAGCACGGTTTTGGATGAGGGCGTGTTCGTGGATGGTGATGCAATACGTATCACGCTTTTTAGGCATGACTGTGAGGTTGTAAAGCTGGCTGACGTTGCGGCTCATAATGTGGAAAATATCATGGCGGCTATTGCCCTTACTATTTCCGCTGGTGTGTCTTTGGAAATTATTTCCAAGGAAATAAAAAATTTCAAAGCTGTGGAACATAGGCTTGAATACGTACGCACAATGGGTGGCGTGGCGTTTTATAACGACAGCAAGGCAACCAATGTAGGCTCTGCGCTAAATGCCATTGATGTAATTTCCGCCCAAAACATGCCTATTGTGCTTATAGCCGGCGGGCAGGACAAAAAGCTGGATTTTGGGGACTTGGTCAAGGCTTTCCTAAACTGTGTAAAACATGTTGTGGTGCTTGGTGAAGTGGCAGACCAAATAATTCATACCTGCAGGGCGTATGGATACGAAAACTTTGAAAAGGCAAACTCTCTTAAAGAAGCGGTGGACTTGGCGGCTTTAAGAGCAAGTGCAGGGGATGCGGTGCTATTATCCCCAGCCAACGCAAGCCTTGACATGTTTGACAATTACGAGCAAAGGGGTAGGGTGTTCAAAGATTTTGTAAACAATTTATAAATAAGTTGTAACGGGGGATTGACATGGTAGGCAATCGTAGGGGCGGCAACCTGCCGCCCGCTGTGGGTGGACAACTACAACAAAAACGAGGTTTCTTTGAAGATAAAATCGTAATCCGTGAATACGACCATATAATTTTTGTATGCGCTATGGTACTTGTTGCCATTGGTCTAACAATGGTGCTTTCTGCGTCCTCATACGTGCAAATGCAGGCGGGGGCGACCTTCGCACTTTTTCGCCAGCAATTAATCGGTGCTATTATGGGCATTGCTGCACTTGCTTTTTTTGCCATGCTTAATTATAACCGCCTTGCAAAATTGGCATTAATTGGGTATATATTTGCTAATGGTGCTTTGGTTTGGGTGTTGTTTTTTGGGCGCGAGGTAAACGGCGCAATGCGCTGGATTGACGTTGGCGGCTCGGGGGCAGGGGCGTGGTTCACTTTTCAGCCGTCCGAGCTTGCAAAAATCGCCTTGGTGCTTATGCTGGCAGTTTACATAAATAACGACAGGGATAGAATAAACCGCTGGTGGGGCATTGCCATTTATGCTTTGCTTACAGCTATTCCCGTGGTTTTGGTAGCTCTTGGACGCAATTTGTCCACGGTTATTATACTTTCTGCCATGTCCGCTATTATGTTGTTTTTGGCAAGCCCGTATTTTTGGCGGTGGATAATTCTTGCGGTTAGCATGGTTAGTGCTGGGCTGTTTGCACTTCGCACGGGGCTTTTGGGCGGTATGCGGGGAAGCCGAATGGCGGCGTGGGAAGACCCCTTTTCAGACCCACAAGGCTTTGGCTTTCAAACCGTACAGTCGCTTTTAGCCGTGGGTTCTGGCGGGTTGTTCGGGCGTGGACTTGGCAATTCCATCCAAAAACGCTATTACCTACCCGAGGCACAAAATGACTTTATTTTCGCAATTATTATTGAGGAGTTGGGGCTTTTTGGCGGTGCTGTTATACTACTGCTTTTCGCCATTTTGGTATGGCGTGGTATGAGGGTTGCCATAAATGCAAAAAGCCCGTTGGGAATGCTTATTGCAACAGGCATTACAGCCATGTTTGCCCTGCAAGTGCTTATAAATGTGGGAGTTGTTACAAATACTATACCAAATACGGGCATACCGCTTCCTTTTATAAGTTATGGCGGCACAAGCATTGCCGTTATGCTTGGGGCGGTTGGTATTTTGCTTAATATTTCAAAGTATCAAAAAATATGACCAAATTGTAGGGGCGGTTTTTAACCGCCCGCTGGAGTTTTTGGTTGGAAACATGCATTTGACAAGTCGTCAGTTTCAACGGGCGGTTAAAAACCGCCCCTACAAGTACAGCACAAATTCTAATTCCCCTATATATATTTCTGTTGTCCTGTTGTACTTGTTGTCATTTTAACAATGTCATACAATGCATCAATAATAACGCAAAGGAGAGTATACATATGTTACGTATAAATGCACATGATTTTTCTAATATGATGAGGTTACAAATTAATCAACAAATAGCCGAAAGATTATCGGGCATTCACCGACCTACCGTAGGGGCGGTTACCAACCGCCCGCATCCTGTTGACGAAACCTTACAAGTAGTAAACACCAAACCTTTAAGTTTTGAAGAAACATTAGAAGAAGCAATAAACCTGGCTTCTGCTACTCATGGTGTTGATGTTAATTTAGTACGTGCTATAATAAGAGCGGAAAGTAATTACAACCCCCTTGCTGTATCCCATGCTGGCGCAATGGGGCTTATGCAGCTTATGCCGGCAACCGCAGAGCGTCTAGGGGTTACCAATGCCTTTGATATAAATCAAAATATAAATGCAGGTACACAATATATGGCTAGTTTATTAGAGCGTTTTGACGGTGATGTAGAACTTGCTCTTGCCGCATACAACGCTGGATGGCCACGTGTGCAAGCCGCAGGAAACACAATACCTCAAATTGCAGAAACCATAAATTATGTACCACGTGTGTTAGGTTTTAAACAAGAATATATATTACAACAATATAGCCAAGCATCAAACCAACGTAGGTAGGGGTTTTTGAAATTATTCTGTCGTTTTGGTGAATTGTAGGGGCGGTCACGAGCAATGCGTCAGCATTGCGGGGCTGCCGCCCGTTGTCGGTTGGCAAAACATATATTCAAGACGGGATGCGGGCGGCAGAGGACGTGCCCCTACAACATTGTTAAAATGACAGCAATGACAGTAGGACAGCAGAAATATATATAGGGAAATTTAAAAACCTGCTGTCATTGCGGGACAGTTTAATACAGTCCGCCCCTACATCAAGAATTTTACAGGAGAAGATTGCAATGGACAAGCGTTCGTTAAGAACATTAGAATACGATAAAATAATAAATAAGCTGGTGGACAAAGCAATTTCCCCAGCAGGTAAGGCAATGTGTGAAGAACTCACACCAATGCACAATTTAGAGGGCATTGAGCAGTCGTTGTTAGAAACAGGGCAAGCCCTTGAATTTAGCATGAAAGCAGGGCATATACCCCTTGGGGGCATAAAAGACATTGCCCACAGCCTAAAAAGGGCTTTGATTGGCGGTGTGCTTTCCATAGAAGAACTTTTTAACATCGGTGAGTTTATTTATGTGTGCAAAAAGGTGATAAACTACTCAAAATCAATAGAGCGAAGGGGTGCTGACGACCTTCAAAGGTCTTTGCCCCCGCATTTGATTAACGAAAAATTTGAACAGCTCGCATTGGTGGCAGACCTAGACCGCAACATAGGGCGGTGTATCCAAACCCAAACAGAGATGGCAGACGAAGCAAGTGCCGCATTATCTGCCATCCGCAGAAATATTAAGGTGTCAAACGGACGCATCAATGACGCATTAAACGCCGTAATACAGTCAACCACATACCGCAACATGCTCCAAGATGCTGTAATAACAATGCGTGGCGGGCGTTTTTGCGTGCCTATTAAACAAGAATATAAAGCGTCCTTCCCGGGTGTGGTGCATGATGCCTCGGGAAGCGGGGCAACGCTTTTTATGGAGCCAATGAGTGTGGTTGCCCTAAATAACAAAATAAAGGAATTGCAAGCAGAGGAAAAAGAGGAAATACAGCGTATATTGAGCGTTCTGTCGCAGGAAGTGGCATTGGATGCCCCCATACTTTCGCTAAATGCAGAGGTGCTGACATATCTTGACTTTATTTTTGCAAAGGCGGCACTTGCTCTTGACATGAATGCAAGCCAGCCCGACTTTAACGACCACGGTATTATCAACATCAAAAAGGGTCGTCATCCACTGTTAAATGTGGAAAAAATTGTACCAACCGACATTTGGCTGGGCGATGATTTTTCCGCCCTTTTAATTACAGGCCCTAACACAGGCGGCAAAACCGTGGCATTAAAAACCCTTGGGCTTTTTGTTCTCATGGGCATGTCGGGGCTTTTTGTGCCAGCCGCCCACGGTACACAACTGTCAATTTTTGACAATGTATTTGCAGACATTGGTGACGAGCAGTCAATAGAGCAGTCGCTTTCCACCTTCTCCGCCCACATGACCAATATAGTGCGTATTTTGGGGGAATGTACCTACCAGTCCCTCGTGCTTTTTGACGAACTGGGCGCAGGGACAGACCCAACAGAAGGGGCGGCACTGGCAATAAGCATCATTCGCAACCTTTTAGCCAAAGGCACAAAGGCGGCAATAACCACGCATTACGCCGAGCTAAAACTCTTTGCTCTTTCCACAGAGAATGTGGAAAATGGTGCGGTGGAATTTGACCTCGCAACACTTTCGCCCACATACCGCTTGCTTATAGGCGTGCCGGGCAAGTCAAATGCCTTTGCAATAGCAAGTCGCCTTGGGTTAAGCCAAGATGTTATAACAGAAGCCAAACAAATTTTGTCGCAAGACGACATACGTTTTGAGGATATTATAACCGACCTTGAAATTTCCAGAAAAGCCGTGCGGGTTGAAGAAGAACGTGCAGAAAGCCTGCGTGCCGAAGCACAGCGTCTAACAATGGACTTGGAAAACCAAAAAACCCGCATAGCGAATAACCGTGATAAAATTTTAAATGATGCCCGTGCCGAGGCAAAGATTTTGGTTGCCAGAGCCAAAGAAGAGGCGGACGGTATTATAAAAGAAATGCGCAAAATAAAACAGGACAGCGGTAGCACCCGTGCCGCAGAGGAGCAAAGAGCAAAACTACGCCAAAAAACAGAAGAATTGCAGCCGCAGCAAACCGCAACATCCGCACCAAATCTTAAAAAAATCCACCGCCCTCTTGTTTTTGGCGACCATGTTTATATTGTGCCGCTTAAACAGTCTGCCACGGTGGTTTCTGTTACTAACCGCCACGCACAGGTGGTCTTTGGGTCTATGGAAATGAAAGTAAAACATGCCGACCTTATGCTTGAAGAAATTTCTGTGAGCAAAAAACCCGAAAAAACCGCCCCATATGTGAACAGTGCAATTAAATCTTCAAAGTCCTTGGTTGTATCAAACAGCATAAGCCTGCGGGGTATGTTGGTGGAAGAAGCCCTTGAGGAGCTGGACAAATACTTGGACGACGCATATTTAGCAAATGCTGGAAATGTAGAGATAATCCACGGCAAAGGTACAGGTGCATTGCGTGAAGCGGTTGGGCGTTACCTTAAAAAACATCCACACGTAAAAAGCTACCGCCTAGGCGAATTTGGCGAAGGCGATAGCGGAATAACTATTGCGGAGCTCAAGTAGGGGCGGTCACGAGCATTGCTCAAGCAATGCGGGACACCCAAGTGGGTGTCCCCTACGTGGGGGGCTTTGTCTGTTAAAGGCTTTCAATTTAAGAACTGCACTTAAATTGAAAGCCACAAATTGCAAAGCAATTTGTAACAACATTTGTACTTTGCCCAAATGTTGTGGGTCGTTCATGCAACTTTAAAAAATCTCAAGGCTATGCCTTGGATTGTTTTAAAGTTGATTCACTGTAAAGCATGTTCGTTCGCCGCACCAAGTAGCATATTGCCTTCTTTTTTGCTTGCTGTCATATTACATTCGCCGCTAAACGCCGCACCAGCAGCAATTTCAAGGCTACCGCAGGTAATATTGCCATTAATTACGCCGCCCGTACGAACCTCAACCTCACCAATGGCTTCTACATTGCCTTTAACATTACCACGGATAATAACCGACTGAGCCTCAATATTGCCAAGTATGCTTCCCGCTTCGTCCACAACAACTAGGTCGTTTGTGGAAATATCACCCACAAAATAACAATTTATAGTAATTTTGCCAACTCCTGATAGGCT
>Ga0123352_10005002_pt1 | contig 19777 bp, 10 predicted proteins | sample TergutLab28metaG_FD_89700 | JGI IMG/M metagenome (GOLD analysis project Ga0123352, IMG submission 89700) | Labiotermes labralis P1 segment gut microbial communities from Petit-Saut dam, French Guiana - Lab288 P1 | ecosystem: Host-associated > Arthropoda: Insects > Digestive system > Gut ... | reverse complement strand
GTCTTCCTACACTCCTATTTTCTTCTGGAGTGTTCTGATATAACCTCTTTACCACCCTTTCCTCACTCATCCTCTCCACATGTCCCAGCCATCTCAATCTTCCTTTTTTATTTCCGTTACTATGTCCAATTCTCCACATAATTGCCTCACTCTTCATTTGTTCTGCTCCTCCAGTATCCTGTTACACATATTGGACCAAATATTTTTCTCAGCACCTTCCTTTCCCAAATACGCACATTTTCCTCACAATTTGCCATTAAACACCATGCTTCTGAGCCACAGAGCACCACTGGTCTTATTGTTGTTTTGTACACTCTTATTTTTGTTGTCCTTGATACGGCTTTTGTTCTCAACAGGGGCAATACTGAGTAATAACTCCTAATTCCGGCCATTATTCTTCCTTTTATATCTGTGTTATTATCACTATTTTCTGTTATCAGTGACCCTAAGTACTTAAACTCTCCGACACTTTCAAATTCATAGTTATATACTTGTAGATGTTTCTCATTCCTAAAACTATTTTATTTCTTGTATTTATCGTGTACTTTGTTTTCTCTTCATTTATTCTCAGCCCCACTTCATTTGCTTCCTCTTCCATTTGTACCGCTGCATTTTTCAGCTGTCTAGTACCTCTACTATTAAGTTTACATCAACTGCATACACCAAGATTTCACGTATATATGCTTCCCTCTTTGTTAATTTGTATTTGCCTCATCACTTTCTCCAAAACCACATTGAATAGTTGTGTTGACAGTGCGTCCCCTTGCCTCAAGCTTTTATTTATTGTAAATTCCTCTGTCATCATGTTTTGCACTTTAACCCTGCCTGTTGTATTTCTTAATGTCATTCCAATCAGGTTTATCAGTTTCCTTGGGATGTAGCTTGCAATGGTGGGATGATTAATGATAGTGAATTGGAAAGGATGTGGAAGGAAGTGGTCATTAGGTTATCCTGAGAGGTATCCCGGCGGGGGCTAAACTGCAAAGGTATTTCGGAAATGGTATAATTCGAGTAGATATCCTGGTAGGGGTTAATTAGTGTTAGTATACCGACATGAGGTAAATAGAATAGGTATCCTGGCATGGGGTAATTCGAGGAGGTATCCCGACTTGGGCTAATTCGAAGAGATATCCCGGCATGGAGTAATTCGAGGAGATTTTCCAGCATGGGGTAATTCGAGGAGGTATCCCCAATTGGGCTAATTCGGAAAGAATCCTGGCAAGGGGTAATTCGAGGAGATATCCCAGCTTCGGCTAAAGCGAGGAGGTATACCGGCATGGGATGATTCGAGATTTGCTGGCATGGGCTAATTCGAGTAGTTACCCTGTTATGGGCTAATTAGAGTAAGTATCCCTACATGGGGTAATTAGAATAAGTATCCTGGCATTGGGAAATTCTAGGAGAAATCCTGGCATGGGCTAATTCGAGGAGATATCCCGGCATTGGGTAATTCGAAGAGATATCCCAGCTTTGACTAAATCGAGGAGATATCCCGACTTGGGCTGATTCGAGCAAATGTCCCGGCATGGGCTAAATTGGGAAGGTATCCCGACTAGGTCTAGTTCGAGGAGGTATTTCAACATGTGTGTTTAGGGAGATTGAGCAAAATCAGGTAAACCTGATTCAGCATTTTCGGTCTCTTGGACGAGATTTGAACCCAGAACCCATCTGGGCATGAGGAAATGTAGACGTCTGAACCTCTACGTTTTGTTTAATTGTAAATATGTATGGAGTACAATGCGTGGTTTATGTTTAGTGATGTCACTGACACGCCAAAGGAAGCCCCTGCTTGCTTGTACTCCCATGATAATCTATATTTTTTATAAAGAAAGGAAATGAGAAAGGTGAGGCAGAACGGCGCCGTCGTTTGGGCATCTCTGCTGCTACAACAGAGACCTCCTACACGCGATCAGTTGTTATACAAGGCGACTTTTCACATTAAACTTTACAACGCGACATCCCTGTAAGGTACACGTGCCACGTGCTATGTATAACATTACTAAACACTGTATTATTTCGCACTGACTTCATTTATGAGTTTACGGTGATTTTAAAAATAAGTACCCGTTATTGCCGTATGTTATTTTAGGTGCTACTTTCGGTTGTTTAACGATGGCTGAACTCTTTACACTTAAATTACAAAGTGCTTTTAAAATTCAATTTTTATCCAGAGTAAGTTTACAATATTGAGAATTTGCAATCCATGCGCATAACAGCAATATCTTCAGGCCTAATTATTTGTGTATAATAATTATTATTACTACATTGAATTATTGCTATATTGCCTTAACAATCTATTTAGTAAACTTATTTTTACTTACACACATGCTGCCACAACATCAAATTAATATAACGAAGTAAATCACTGAATGTTTTAACTTTAACAAGGAACAAAGTTAGCTCCCTGAGGATGATCGTATGATCGAAACACGTAGGAGCGTTTTAAGTGTTTTAATGTAAATTTTAGATTATTAAAGACTATATATGTGTATTTGTTGGTGTGTTACTTAAATAAACTATAAGATGCACTGTGCAACAATAAAGATCTTCGGGAGGATTGATTTTTAAATACGTGTGGAGGAACAGGCTACGGATTTTGAAAAGCGTATTCACGAAGAAACTAGGTGATTAACAGAACAGCCGAATATGTCTGAGCAGAGGGTTTCAGCTTTTTTCAGTTAAGCGATTTGAATGTTTCTTACAAATCTGCAGTGGCACATTCTAATACTAATACTCGCCGTAATCTTTAGATAAACCAGAGAGATTCACTTCGTCGACACCGACGGCTTTCAACACAATAGTTTGAATTTGATGTTCGTGTGACCGTGCATCCTTAATATGAAATGACTAACAGCCTCTACACTGTGCACACGGCCTGCCTCCCGGCTTCCCAAGACTCCAGCCAGCACATCTAGTGCTGAATACCATATGCAGTAATATATGGCCTTGCGCTCCTGAAGATGGACATAATGGTGCCCGAAACATGTTGAGCTAATGATTGATTAATAAATCATAATTGTTGCATCAAGTTTGTCTCACAAATCATTTCACAATAATTTACTTGCAAGTCTTATTTTACCGCCTTCAATTTCGGTACGACTCATCTATAAAGATACATTTTCAACAGCTGCTGTATCGAAGATCATGGCAGATTATTCATACATGGCGGCAGTGAATAAAAAAGGAGAAACTTGTCTACGGTCAGAGGCAAGAAACTTACTTGTTTGTTCCTATGCATAAAATTTACTAAGGAACGAAAGGAAAACAGCAAAAGAGGAACCCTTTTTCGCTGGAAAACATAAGCCAGTCAAGTGGGCAATGGAACCAAATATTTTCTTCTGCATGCAGCACTTCTCTTTCTTCGCAGTCAGGAAAAGAATTTGGATCGGGGGAGGGGGGAGCTAAAGAAATTGAGAGTGAAAATGATGTCGAATATTTATACCATGCAATAGTATTTGCTGAATATCACGATGAAGAACAGACTTGAAACCAAAAGTGCCTAACGTGTGCATGCTCCATTTGCTACACTGCCTGACAAGAGCTATCTGTATGTTTCACGTACACGTAATGATTGGTTTACTCTGGCCACTAAACGTGTTAGAAGAATTTTTGTATTGTAACTTTCATAAATAACATTTTGTTAGTGGCCTTCCTGAATTTTTTTTCGCCTTATATGTGAGAAATCTTCAGTACCATATAACAGACAGCAACCTATAACCGGCGCCGATTATCTTCATTCGTAATATTGGATCTATTTGTATATTAAATTACGTTCATGAACTATGTAATAACCACTGTGTCTAATGCAGGAGAGTAAAGCTTCAAAACATGTTACAAGTGCTTAATTACGAGTATTATGTTTATTTCGTCACTGGGACCAGAAATCAAATGCTGTCTAATATTAGGCGACTTTACCTTATTGCTTTTCTGTAGGCCTGGCTTCGGAAATGGGGCAGACAAAATATAAATTATTGGTACCAACGACTGCATTGTGCTTTGAAGTTAAAATTGTTCTGGAACATGTGTTGTGATAACCTACAGGGAAACAGGCGTTTTCTTCGTCGACCTGGGAAAATAACCGTAACAGTGCTAGTAAAATACAGATGTCCTGCCAGTAAAGCTACTTTTAGTTTACGAGTAAGGAAGTCTGCTCTACATATATATATATATATGTGTTTGTGGTTGATCAGGACAATTTTTGTACCTAGGGAACATGGGACATTCATAAAATTTTGTAGTTAACATGTTAGGTAAAATTTTTAAATTGTCTGTGCATAGAACATGTTATTTAGGTCAAATTTAAAGTTTGTGCCAATTCACGAATTATGAAATTGTGTATGTTTTTTCCAGAATTAAAGCACTATATTCCGTCCAAGTTAATATGCACATCGCAACAATATCGCATAATCAGTCGAACACAAGTTTACCTCTCCAGAAAAAGCTGCATGTTTGGGATTAAATAATCCATCATCAGGCACTCATTTTAAAGCTTTTCGTTTCAAGTTCTTGTACTGAGTGACGGTATTGTCTTTGACTGGCCAGTGCTACATTAACAGAATTCGTTCCGTTGTGTCATTGAAATACTCAAAGAATATCATATCATCAGACTAACGAAACTTGACATTCTCAGAAAATTCTACGTGTTTCGGATTAATTAATCAAACGTGATATATTAATTAATCCGAAACATGTACTTTTTATGAAAATACAAATTTGCATTAGACTGGTGATGTGATGTTGTTTCGATTATTTCAAAAACACAAAGGAGCCATTTCTGTTAAAGTGGTACACATAATTTTTACGTCACATTTCCAATTCGCAAAATTGTCAACAACTCCTTTTCGGAGTGTGAAGTAGTCATGGAGTGTATCATAGATGCAAATATATTTCTATAGACGGTTTTATATTCAGTTCACTTCGGTTCGCAATGCTTGACACGAAATGTAAGAAATTAACATATATAAATGAGGCAAATTTTACAAAAAATTTGGGAATTTAAATTTGTAACACAGTTTCTATTTCTGGAATTCTTGTACTATGTGCAGACATTTGTGCGTGGGATGGCAATATATTTGGGTCTCTGGTTTCAGCCAGATGTCCTTACAAAATAAATTAAATTTAGATCGTAATCTATTTCTTCGTCTTTATTCTGCAAGCTTGACAGAAAGGTTTATACGGAGAAGCCGGCCAGTGAATCTACTGACTTTGAGAAATTTCATTCCCTCGAAATTGTTTCCCCTGTTTCCAGTAGAAAACTACGAAGCTTCTCTAAAACGAAATAATGTTGCGTTTTGTGGTGTGTGAGAACCCGTAACCTTTTCTACGAAACGGCTTTACTATAGCTCAGCGTGTATCTAATCTGTAAACAATGAAAAAGCGCAGCCATTGTGCTTGTGTCTCTCGTCCATTTATGAAAGCTTTAGCGATTCTGTGCATTGTGATGATACGCAGAGTACAGCCATAGAATTCAGTAAAATCTTGATGCCATACGTACTAGGCTTCTGTTGCCAGCAGTAAGATATTTCCTTGATACAGAATCAGAAACCTCGAATTTAAAATCAACAATAATAATAATAATAATAATATGACTTCAAATTTACTTGGGCTTCTGTGAGGGTCATTTACGTTAAAATGTGGTGAAGAAACAACTTAGATGCATCTGAAATTATGGATTATAACATACTATTTATTCTAGCTAATTTAAAAAAATCCTGTTTAAATAAATGTTGTTGTGGTACCAATTTTTTGGGCGTGTTTCTATATTGTTAATTTAATCGATAAACTGAATACCCGACATTTCGGAGGCATGTTTTCACTTGGTGTTCGTACATTGTTGTGTGTGCTGGAAAAGACTTACAATCACTTCTATTGTGCGGACGCGTTATTTCTCTTTATAATTAAACAAATGTGCTCTTTGAAGATATGCATGTAAGACTTGTTAAATTTGCACCACGAAAGGGACAAACTAATTCTATGACACATTATGCCTATACTGGGCAAAGTTCATTGCATGAAATTATAGTGAAGGGATACTTTTGCCGTTCATTTGTGCTTCCATGGGCATTTTTAAACTCTGAAACTTCTGGATAAATTCCTGTGAATTCATATTTATGTGTTCCAAGCTAAAGTTTTCGTGTCAGTTTTGTTCTGTACATGTCGGCTGAGTACAATCAATTAATGTATGGTTTCAGAATTATAACTGAGTTTTATGCGTGGGAAATACAGAAATTACTAATATCTACAACTTTATTTGAAACTTTTTTTTTTTCGAAAAATTTGATATTTAAAGAAATACAAGCAGGAATGGTTTTCGATTTTACTGCTGACTGTGTGTATGGTCCTTCATAGCTAGTCCTCCAGCAGTGCCACTCTATCTGCACAGATCCGTTTTTGTCTCCAATGAGTTGGCTCCAAAGCACATGAGGTAGGCTGTGTTATAACAAAGGAATGTGTGCACTCCAATCTTGTTTAAGACTGAACAAGCCATGCAAAGTTATTCTGTAGTTGATATAGTTAGAGAGCAGTGTCTTTGCAGATATTGGAATGAGGATGTCTCAGTAAGATCGGATATGCAAGTTGAAAACAACATGTTGCCCGGTTTGCAGTTGAAGTCTAGAAACTGTAATTGGCGCTCTCTGTTACATCGTTTTAAGCAATTGTGTCTCGTATCCCAATATATATACACACTGTTGAATGTCCCATAGCAGATAACAGAATGCGAAATTGTGACAAAGAATTAGCATACTGGTAGAGTCAGGTTTTATTCCCTGGTGCATTGTTAAAAGAATCGTGGAAAATAGGTTAAACGATTTAGTAGGATACGTACTTACCTAATAAATCGTTTAACCTATTTTCCTAACCCTACAAGAAATTGTAATTTCTTCTTCTTTTTCTTGTATTGTTCTCTCCCCTAATAAATTCTAAATAATCAATTATTATACCAACTACTGCACATATATAAAATTTATACATTAAAACATTACAAACGCTCCGACATATTTCGGTCCTAGGACCATCATCAGGGAGCCATATCGTCCTTGCTAAAGTCATACTATGAACAGTCACATTAATTTCGCGTACCAGTTGGGTATTGTGGCGAAGAGTGCCTTGCAGGGCACTCTTCAATAACATAACATTACACAACATGGCATGCTGCCACAATACCCAACTGGTACGCGAAATTAATGTGACTTTTATAGTGTGACTTTAGCAAGGACGATATGGCTCCCTGATGAAGGTCCTAGGACCGAAACATGTCGGAGCGTTTTTAATGTTTTAATGTATAAATTTTATATATGTGCGGTAGTTGGAATAATAATTGAATAATTCAACAACATGCACGGTTTAACAACGAAAATAAATTCTCAATACTTCATGTCCTTGATTTCGCAATAGTCTTAAAGCCGCCAGACCGGGTTTTGAGGAAAAATTCTCAGTTTTGATTCCTGGACGGTTCGTGTGGAGTTTGTGGTGGGTTAAATGACTCTGGGACAGGTTTTTCTTCAATAATTTCAGTTTTATTGTATCGGCAAATTTCTACCGATATTCCACATTATATTAATCTACCTTTCATTGCTGCAGTATTGTCAGGGCACAGACAACACCATTCAGGAAACCACTACAGAATGACAACGCCCTTGTGGCCGTTAAGAGCGAGTGACACTGGCTCTGGTGGGTGATTTTAAGAGCAGAAAATCACGTCAGCATGGTGGCACTGTGCCACTTGTTTTACTGCTGATAACGCTTTCGGAGGGGTCTACGTGTTGAGGAATAGGAGAATGGGACTAATGCGTAGTGAAGCAGGAGGGAATTAGGTTAAAACGTCTTCGGGGCATTAATTAAACTGACAAGTAAGTAGGTCTTTTTTCATAGCCTCATTTTAGTTGCAGAATCACGACTTTTTTAGATGACTCTTTTGGGCATGTTACACGGCATGGAATGGCAAACCGGTAGGCTTAACGCTTGTATCGGGTGACAGAGCAGCTGGGACAGATGAGTCGATGTAAGGCCTAGACTACGACATGGAAATCGAGGAATATTAGTTCGATTCCTCGTAGGGACATGAGATATTTTCTTCTCCAAAGCGTCCATTGCGGCTCTGGTTTCCACCTAGCGTGGCACTGAGTGGGTAAATGGGTTTTTTTTTTCGTGGTGGTAAATCAGCCTGGTCTTAAGTCTGACTACTCATCTTTATCTAGTGCCGAGATTAAGAATGAGTGGAGCAATATCTCCATTACTCCACGTGCGTTTGTGGCTTGTGCGAGGGAGACGTTACGGTGACCTTTCACCTCATGACAGAAGGAGACCCAGCGTAACAAAACCGTATGTTTTTTTTAGCAGATTTCGCAAGAATTTAAGACGTGTCATGCTACGGCTCATACTTTCTGCAAGTGTTGTCCGCACGTGTAGCCCCAAGTAGGCACACGTGCGGCTTTTGTCACTTCTATTTCGAGAAAACGAAGACGCAATTGAATTGTGAGTACTCGATACGGCATGGGAAAGTTTCTAAAATTAGATCTGCATTCAGTCTTACCAAAACTGCTTTAAATATTACAGTAATCGGAAATTTTGAATATCATAAATCTGTAAAGGGGAATCTGATTCAGTTTTTAATGTTTTGTACATAATTCGCACTTATTTCAATGTGCTCTCTCTTGTAGTCTAAACTTCTCGCTTAATTTTTTGTTATTCATAACGTGCATATTTCACGCATCATCCAACAGACCCTCTCCGTGATGCTCCATTTATGACATGCATCAACTCCCACATGTCTCGGCACCGATTTGTCATCAGAAATTCAATATAACAACGGTACATAAACCAACATGCCAGTATATGTTCCGCAGTTCATTGTAAGTTTAAATCATTCTTACAAGAAGGAGCGGCTGTCGTAATGACATATATACTTTTTTATAATAACACACTGACAATGGCACTTAGATGTCCAAACATGTAGGATTTTATGTATGTCATAAATGGCGTATAACGGAGTGCACTTGTTGGATGATATGTTGATTTTCTATTTGACATTTTGCTGTCAGTTAAGATGCATTTTACTAACAATTCACAGAACAGGCCTAATGTAAGTGTCATAAACTTGGAATTGCTGTATTCTAGGGCCATTCAGGGTTCTGCCGTGTCGTTTTTATAGCATATAACTCTACCCCGAATTATGCATTAGATCTCCGCGCCCAACAGGCAGCTAGGTAAGCCTTATATTGACTTCGAATGACGCAGCCCAAACTGACAATTCAGTGTTATGCATCAGACACCGAACAGTAATAAACAAAGACAAATTGCTGCAGGTGGAATACTAAGCATTAAGAAGTCACTGCAGGTTTAGTACCACGTAAATTTTAAATAAGGCCTCTTATATAAAATTCATATATAACAACTGGACTATATCGAATTTACTTCTTTATTCTAGTATTTTTTTGTACGAAGATTCTAGACTTTCGGGATGCCACTCTGCGTCATTTGATAAATATTCACCTATGTTTCGAAGGATTCTAGTGTATTAAACTTCAGGTTTAATTTCTTGGAATTTTTTACCCTTATGATGAAGGCACTAAGAGCCTTCCAAACATCGGATACACTTTTATCAGTACGCAAGACGTAACAACCAAGAAGACGTAGGTTTTCAATAACACACTTGCACGAACCTCAAACCTTGCACATTTTTTTCATTTTCTAAGGAACGAACAGGTCATACAAGAGCATATCCTTCTCCATTATTAGTCACATTCTTCAAATCATTTGCAACCTTCAGTGCACATATATCTTGTTGCTCTTAATACACAATATTGTTGGACTTTCTTACAAGTTTGATGGAATTATTTTCTGAAGCGACACGAGGAGTTCTCAGCAGTTAACACGTGTAGTTTGTACTTTCTGAACGTTACTGATTCTTGGAACTGCATATGCAGTATTTCAGCAATCATATTTCATTACAGCGCCGGAAGGTTTCCAGTAATTCATTTCAACCTTTTGTTGAGTAACTGAATTTAATCTCATGTATTAACGTGACGGTTTAAAAGTTCAATGATACCTATAATATTCATTGTTAGTGTTACCTGCAGTACAACTGCCAATTGACTTAGTACATCAATATATGTAGAATATGGAGCTCAAAATCAGAACTCGCACAAATATTTTTTGTTTTCAAATCCTTACAATTTCGTAATTAATATTTATCTTTTGTTTGTTGTGTGTATTTTCTGAATTACAAAACCTTGGCAGGTTACCACGAGCTGGTGTTTAAGTACAATACCACAGTCTATGTATTTATCTCAGTAACGCTTCTTAATGATAATGACTTTTTAAATACAGGCGCACTGTATAAAGAAGAACTTCGAAAGAAATGTTCGCAGTAGTTGAAGTTAGACCACGTCGTCCACCTTGTTCTGGCACTTTAATATATTTTTCAGTGTTCTGTATTGCAGCAGGACATATGTGTTGCAACAGGACACATGTATTGCAGCAGGACATATGTATTGCAGCAGGACATAAGTATCACGATATGGAATTATGTTGCATCTTTTGTGAGTCTGCTTTGGTGAAAGACAAGCCGGCATGAAATGTGATAGCATCACGGTGTGAAGACATTTTGGATTTTCGCCTCAAAATACCAGGCTAGGAAAGAAATTAGAAGTACAAATGAAGGAAGGGAATGTAATTAAGACGAGTTAAAGGGAGTGTTTCATGTTAACTTACAATTTAAAACGTATAGTGAGGATTTTGTATTTATGGTCAGTATAACGTTATCGTGTGTAAACTCTCTTAATATTGTATTCATCGATGCCCATACTCATTCATACATCCATCACTAAAGCTATTATTTGCAATATATCCATTATTTATAGGTTGTGATTTTTGTAATTCAGGAAGCTTCGTAAATGTTTTTAAAGTTCCACAGTCGCAACTTGGATGGATGTGGGTGCAAATGAGTGCAAATTGGTGCAAATTAGATGGCTCAAGTATCATCATCATAATCATCATCTTCCTCGGTCACGGGTTAGGCCTTGATAGAACTGCTTCGGCCTCGTCTAATAGTCTCTTCAAAGGTCTTCCAAGTCGTCAAATATACTTAGTAGTTCATAGTTCATGCTTCATAGAAATGACAAGAGTTCTTATGATTTCGCGTGAGTCGTTGGTTATTCTCTTAGACGTTTAGAACAAAGTAGATATCCATGTCTTTTTGTTGAAAATCCAGAAAATGTGTGTGTGTGTTGCTTCTGACAAATCTAATGCCCAAATATTAAGCCATCAAAATATGGACGATTTATTTTAATATTTACTGCAAACAATTCCGTGTAATTTATTAGTCAGTACATTGCTTTGTTGTGTTGTGTAGGCTGAGCGTTCGGCCTGTGAATAAAATGGAAAATAAACACATTAAATTAGAAACATGCACAGTTAAATCTGCTTTACTTCTTTAAAACTAATCTCTAAGACATTTGGCCTCTTTCCCCGTTGAGCTGAAATTGGAACAGAAATTAAAGGAGCTTGAACGAAGCCCTTTCTAGTGGCGTAAATTGTTATGGAAATTTTCTTTATATTTGTTACGATTATGTGTGCAATGATTATACATGAATAATTGCTCTGTTGTTGCCTAGAAGCCGTCCAGCTGCTGATAAACAAACATTATAATATTCCCCTTTTAAAACCACATTAAAATGACTGTTATTTTCCTCCTGAAACACAGGGTTATTCAAAATGATTGCCGGGGGATAGACAACTTTTTGTTACATACCTTACAGGTGCTCTATATGTGCACCCTTTGTGATTATACAAACATCAACACGATAATCGAGTTCGTTCCGTATGTCAGCGGTGATGGTTTCAGTGGCGGTTCTGATTCGTACCTTCAGTTTCGGGATACTTGCGGGAAGAGCAGGAACATAAACCTGAACTTTGACGTAACCCCATAGAAAGAAATCACACGGGGTTGCATCTGGAGTGTATTGTGTATGACCCCGACAATCATTTTGAATAATCCTGTATTATGTCACGCCCTTTGAACATTTATCCTAATGTACTAAGGGTACCAGGTCTCTTTCCTGGGGTCAAGCAGTAGGGACATAACTGTGACCATCCGTCTTCTTCTAGGGCGTTGGCGAATATGAGTAGCTATGTCTGTACCTCCGCCCTGCATCCGCTTGGCTTGTGACCGGACTGTCCTAACCTTTTACCCTAAAACTTTAATGTATCTCTATTTGTTTGCGATAATATTACCTTCATATTTGACACTTCGGTGCTCTTTTGAGCCCTGGCTTGCTTGTTGCCACGGTGCCGAGAAAATTGATTTATGCGACGTGAGGACGTTATTGTCACGCCCAAACCCCAAACTAGAGAACCACATACTGTGTCTTTGTCCGGCACCTAGCTTGAACCTCCCCGGTATGGGTGATATATATAATGTGCATTGTGGAGTAATTTCAAATCGGTTTCTTAGTCTGTGGGATCGTTGAAGGTAAAGATTTGTCAAAGATGTTGACGTTTGTGTTGCTGATGATAGTAAGCTACTGGACATATTGTGGAGTAGAGTTTTGTGACTACTGCCTACGTGTTGCCTTAAAACTCTGACTAATTAAATTTCAGACATCTAATGTAGGTAATCATCCGTGAAAAAGAAAGTTGTTCCAAGTTTCTCGTTAGTGATCATATTCTTATTAAATTCAGCCTGTCTTCACTGGTTTCACTTGCAGGTTTGTAAAGCTTTCGACACCTTATTTGTCATGTAGCAGTCTGTTGCTAATAAGTGGTAATGGCGAACATGTGTTTTGAAAGAATGTGTTACGCCTAATGACAATTCTATGAAATTAATATCTGCATGTGAGCAGGTATGTATATATGTATATATTTATAAATACAACATGCATTTGTAATATTAACACGTGCATACCGATACACAGAAGTGAACGAAATGATGAACATTCAGAATGGAAGTTCTGGAAATTACCTGTTATACCTCATCGTATCCAGGATTTTAACCAACATTCAGCCCTTTCCTTCCTTCCCCTTCTGTACTGTTGAACTGCCCTGTTAGGATCACATTACCAACTTGCTGCTAGTTGTTTAGCTGAAAACGAAGGAAAGAGAATATTTTGTTGAAAGATGATTGGACTCTACCTCTTACCAATTACGAGAATAAACGTAATTTTACTTCCCGTTTTGGGGAAAGGGTTCAATAAAATAAGGCCGGCTTAATTCTACTTCGGATACAGGATTTCCTGGGGCTTCGATATCTGGGATATCCCGAACAGGACTGGTTATTTTTGGGATTTTGTGTCAAAATCACGCTGCTCCTTATTTCAAGTAGGTTCACGAAATATATTTTTTGTTGGCTCATAATTCAGGGCAACTTTAGGAAACTTGCCCTGACGCGAATGATGTAAAAGAGTGAACTTAATGTAGAAGACTACAGTACAGTGTTTAGTTTATGTGGTTATTTATGACCAGGGTACTTCTAAAAGTAGAGCCTTAAATAATCAAGTTCTAATGTACACTACACAGAACATAATGACTCGAGGGTTTTGTTTCTCACAGCGTCTGGGATATTTTGTTTGGTTGACTGGTAAAAATTTTCTGACGTTTCGCCGGATCATAATGCCTTCAACTTCAGGATCAAGGAGTTGGCAATCATTTACCGGCCGACGCGGCTTAACATTGAAAAAGACACTATTTTTCAGATATTTATTATACTATGCGAACTAGGCGAAATACAACACTTCCAACTGTTTTTTCGAAATAAAACAATGATATAGGTTCATGGTTAAGGGGTATGATGAACCGAACTACTATCTGAGGACAGTGAAGTCAGAGGACTAAGCATCAAGGATATTAGTATGTGAAAACACTTTTTGTGAGAACCGATAAAAAACGTGAATTTAGTTCCTGTTAGTTGGAGACTGAAATAAGCAACATTTTTTCCAGTTTATCAGCCTGTAATTCAGAATCTGAGACACAAACGCGTGACACTATACGAAAGGAAATTGAAGAGAGAATTTTCACGGAAGAAAGAAACTTCTGCAGTTCGTAACATGCAGGATAATTCCATTGAAATGTAATTTGAAAATCTGGTATTTCCCGTTCATAGTAGCGTTTCCCACACATAAGATACCACTGCTATTGTTACAAATTATAGCTCTCGAAGGACATTTTTACATAATTACTTCACTGAATATTGGCGGTTTCACAATTTTCGACAAGAATCGGGACAACAGTACCGACTGAGCAATACGTTTCTCCCTCTGTCGTTTGTTGGCTTCGTCTTCTGTTCTGTCCTCAGCTATTATTAGTAATAATTGTTCACACATAACATACAACATCCAATTAGAAAAAAGGCACTATTCTATGCATATGTACCGCATGTGATTTTAACTTGTGTGTATTTTAAGTAAACATTTAACCATAATTTTATGTTTATGGTTCCGTGCATCTCTGATCTATATTAATAATTGTCAAACGAGATGCAACACAAAGCAGTCTATTTATTATTGTGCAAGTTCAATCTACATGTTTCGGGTGTCAACCACACCCACACGCAGTTGTTCTGACTCCTTTGTTTCGATAGTCTTTATCCCCTCAGTTCATATCTGTGACAATTAAAGTAATTTGTTTTATGAGAAAAATCATACATTTTCATTTCCTAGGCTTGTTTGAACATTTGTGCCAGGAGGGAACGGCAGTTTTATATTTTGCGAGAGAATTTCAGTATGGCCTTGACAGCGTGCGGCTGAAATTGGTACTTTAAAGGCGAAAACTCGTTTCTTCTTGGCCGTCCAGCGTACCTTCCAGATTGAAGCACCGTAACTTATGCTACCGTTTCTAGGGGTCCGTGTTATCGACCAAACACAAAACAGCAGGGAAGTAGCAAGGCGCAAGCTATCGTCCATCCCAACGGCTTCGACTTCCAGTTATTACCACTTGGCTGTGCTAGTCTCTTGCAAGCTGGCGCAACTGGTGGAATATTTATGAAACACAAGTTTATATTGCCCCCTCCCCCAAGTTTGTGGATGTCGTAACAATAATCATTTAAGAGCAAAATTTGAATCACACTGTGCTGGATGTGAAATTTGGCATCACGTCATTTGTATTCTATGTAGCTTAATTCCATAAGAAATTATTTATCTTTTCTCCCCTCCATGTAAATGGATCAGTATTACAATGTACTTGTAATATGGAATAAATTAATGTGATTCACTGAGCAACTTATATTTTAACATGTTGCATATATTCAGATGCTGTAAATAATCTGTGTTGGATGACGGTGGAAAGGACGATGCATGGGGAACTATATATTGATATTTATCGTATTTATATATCACCCTCTTTACTACGATAATCAAGTCAAATGAACGAGTTTAGTGTAGCATGTAGAAAGCGCAGGACAGACGTGAATCGCACAGAAAATTTTAGTCTTAAAGGAACAGACCGTTTGGTGCCGTTTTGGAACTGATAAAAATAACGTCATATTTTTTGTACCGTGCACTGTGATGCAATTATGTAATGTTAACCAACAAAATGCAATTCTTAAAAATAAGACAATTATAAATGAATTAAAACATTAATTGGAAAAGTGCATTTATTGTTAACGTTACATAATTGATAAAAATAATTTTAAAATAAATCTTTAAAAAATGGGGTTGGAATGTGTGTACTGGATTCATCTGACTGGGGTTAGGGATCAGTGACGGACTGCTGTGAACGCGCAATGGAACTTTGGATGTGGGGGGAATTCCTTGATTATCTTCTCGTGAACGATTCTGCTCCGTATAGGGCGTCGATGTGTGAGTGAGTGTGTGAATGTGTGTTTGAGTGGATTTGTTCACACGTCAATAACCACATTACCGCCACCACCAAAGTCATCGCAAATAGACCTTGAAAAATGCAGTTGTATGCCGGCCAGATGGAAGCTAATTTTTGAGCTCGGAGTTGAAGCACATAATGGGAATTTGTAATAAGAGGACGTAAAAACCGTTTTACTTTAGTATGGAGGCCGTGATACAAAAATGTTATAAGACAATTTATATCGTAATATAAATTTTTTACCGTATTTTTACCGGAGTATTGTCACTTACAACATTCAAAAGGACTTTTCCATTCTCACTGTGTTTAAAAACAAACACCACGTTGCGGAAGCTACCCGGATAAAGTTTTTGTAAATGTTGGTGATATTACTCAGGAAATTATTAATTGTATAATTTATTTCAATATTTTTATAATTTCCTTTTTTATTAGACAGCACCCGTTACAAGACGCACACTTCAGTTAATAAGGTGAAACTAGGAAACAAATTTGTGTATTACAGTAGGAAATGTCAGTGTTCGGTATGATACTACGTGTCACTATACACAATCAATAAAACAAAACGAAATTAAATCAAACAAATGTATCTGTTTTCTGTCTCATTTTGTTGTGTGTCCCAATCACCCGCCTAGCACAGCGAATGTGAAATCTTTTTCATATCGCTTTGATATCTGGACAGTCGAGGTCAGAAATGTCCCACTAATCATATAATCATAAAACTGATTTTTAATGCAGCATTTTTGGGATGTCAATAACCGAATATTCAACAATATCAACGATACAAACTTACAGCTTATTTTCCTTGGAGGTCATTTTCAGGAAGTTTTTTGAGGAGCAAAATTGAACACAGCTAAAATAGTGAATGATTTCGTATCTCTCTTTATACCATAATATTATTTGATGGTGAAATTATGACATACTGTGTTTATTCTTCAAGCCTGCTTCACGCACTCAAGACATTCTCGCGCGTAAGGACATTTGCTATCAACCCAAGTATGGAAAGATATTTCCGAGTACGTTCTGTTGAGCTTTATTCAAACGGTATAATATTTAGACCTCTATTATTAGACTTCACTAAATGTAAGACTTGATTTGATTTCAGATATTAAAAATGTGAAGAATTCTATCCTAGAACTGTGGAATTACAGTGCTTTTTCTTTTAAATTTTGTGTTAACGAGATTCGTCGAGAACAAAAATCTTGCTGACTTAATGCCGCTCCTGCCATCTCTTTTCGACCGTTGAACTACTTTCACTTCGCAACTCAATATCGTGACGTCTCTGGTTGATTGATGTGAATTAATCTTGCCTTTGTAGACCCCCAAACTTAGCTCTAATATAAAGTAAATTTTAAACACATAATTCTTGTTTAGTGGCATATAGTCGTAGAGAAGGCGGTGTTACATAAATCGTGTTTGGTTAGAAATGCATAGTGTTTGCAGATCCATTTCTATAGAGATGCTAGTACATCGCTAACTTTTTATCTTACGTGCGTATTCTGGAAGCAAACTTGGTGACAATCTAGCTCTTTATTTTGTATATATTTAGGTTAGAAAGTTAAGTGCTGCATTTCTAAAACAGGCTACAAAATCTCAGTTTTATTTCCCACAAAACGCCGTTTTAATTCTTGACGTTACGAATCTTTTTCAGTTCCACAAATTGTCACGTCATTCCTAAAGCGTACTGTAATAATTAAATATTCCTTTCATTGTTGAGAGGTCAGAGGATCCTAAATTTGTTGTCGTTAGTGTCGTTTCAAAATACTAAGTGTTTGTGTCTGCCATTTCTTATTGCTGATTTCAATAAATGTCAAATGTTGGTTAAAATCGGCCAGCTGGCATAGTAGTTGTATTGAGTTTCATGTCCTTAACCTTTTGGCGCCGGAATTATTATTTTTTTTTAATTTTAGCACATCCTGTATATAAAATGTGAATAACACAGGAACCAGATACGTTAGAATTATGAAATAAACTGCATTTTGAAGACAAAGAAACGGAGAGTATATACCGTGTTTAAAATATTCAGTACCTATTTTTGTTGAATAAATATATAAAATGCAAATTTAGAGGTTAGCGGTGCGGTACGACCACTATAGTTGATATTAGGCGTCAAAGGGTTAAAAGTACACTGTTGTCCTTGCGAAAGGAAACCTCTAATTCACGGAAAACGCATCGCATTTTACCACAAGGACGAACCGATTACTAATGCTGGAAAGAATTTATCTTTATGTGGGAACCATGTGAACGCCGTGAGCGGGCCGAAGTTAGATTTGTGAAAGGAAAAGAATCTGGTATACAGAGAGTGCCTAAAATGTTTGGGAAGATTTAGGAATTAATTCCCCACAATAAAGCAGACACAACAAAGTATGCTCGCAAACACGCGTTTTTCGGGGTTCACCTCAACAACATGTTGTTCCAGTCTTTCAGAATTTTATCTACGGGGACACTTCAAAACAGTTGTCAATTTACCTCCAATTAAAAATGAAGAGAAACTACACCAGATCATTTTCGATGTCTGTAAAACCACTTGAAACCGCCCTGTGACCTTGAAATTGTGCTACAGTACGTTATCAGACAAATCAATGAGTGCACTCATTCAGGTGGATGATATTTTAAACATTGGTGTGAATTGTGACTTGATAAACAAAAAAAAAAATACAACAGTTACAAAATTCGGAACGAGCATTTTAAATATATCGTTTCAGTTAAAATAAAATATTAAATAGTTAAGTTATTTATTGTTGAATGTGAGCTGTCAATTACACTCAACAACCACTCACTGACGGACGTACGTTGTACGAATTTTTTCCTGGTTTTGCTTTGAAGAACTCCTGAAATTTGTTTAGACATTTAAGGTACTCGTTGTGTGGAATAACTAAAGTGCATTTAAGGAACTTTATTTGACGGCTAAGTTACTCTACTCCATGTCCGCTCATGCAGAAGATAACAAACACCAAAAAGCTTATCATAATATAACCTTTCCCTCTGACCGCACTCACCGACCAAACTATTTCTGTACTTTTAGATACATGCACAACTTTTACTGTTATTTTGAAGAGCTTCTTCCTCGGTCATGTGGGCCGGGTAGCTCAGTCGGTATAGCGACTGACTGCGGACTGGACGGTCCAGGATCGAATCCCGGCGGGACGAGATTTTCTGCCCTTCCAGACCGGTCCTGGTGCCCACCCAGCCTCCTGTAAATGGGCAACGGGTCTTTCCCGGGGGTAAAGTGCGGCCTGGGCGTGCTGCTGACCACTCACTCCCTTCTAGTGCCGCGGTCATGGAAGAGTAGATCTATACCTCTACCCATCCCCTGGGCCACACCGGACCTGTAACGGGATCACTTTACCTTTACTTTACCTTCCTCGGTCATGGTTATGATACTATGAAAGTATAGCATTGCGCTGCATAGAAATAACTGTACTGAAAATTTTCTACGCTCTGAAGTACAGTTCAATTTCCTGCATCGGTTTTGAAATCCCTTGTTTCGTCCCTGCGTCATTGGTTGATGAAATATATGATCCTGTTTGCTCTGATGGCATTCATCCTTTACCGTGTCCACATACAGTTAGCAGTAGTGCAACACTCCTTTATGGACGTTGGAACAGCCGGATTAAGCGTCTAGAAAATGTTTATCCTGTTTAATCCACATGAAATTAGTTTGAGAGCAGGCCCAGCAGGCACAAAAAGGCGATTCGAAGGGTAATAACCCCAGTCTTGATCGTAACCTTCTATACATACGGATTATACATTACATACAGTTATTACTTGAGGATTGTTTGCTTGTGCATCTTCCTCATGAAATAATGTGGAATGCCAACTTGATGCAACAAGGTAATTTTATTGATATATTCTTAGCTTGACATGTTTCGGGCACATACGCACACCATCAGGAGCATTAGATGTTGAGTTGCAGCATATGATTTTCTGCACCGAGTTTTTGGATGGGTGGTGGTCTTGAGAGCCGCTG
>Ga0123352_10004999_pt1 | contig 19781 bp, 11 predicted proteins | sample TergutLab28metaG_FD_89700 | JGI IMG/M metagenome (GOLD analysis project Ga0123352, IMG submission 89700) | Labiotermes labralis P1 segment gut microbial communities from Petit-Saut dam, French Guiana - Lab288 P1 | ecosystem: Host-associated > Arthropoda: Insects > Digestive system > Gut ... | reverse complement strand
GATTTGTACACCTCACCCAATATTGTGCGGGTGATAAAATCGAGAAGAATGAGATGGGCTGGGCATGTGGCGCGTATGGGTGAGGAGAGGGGGTGTATAGGTTCTTGGTGGGGAAACCGGAGGATAAGAGACCATTGGGGAGACCTAGGCGTAGATGGGTGGATAATATTAGGACGGATCTCCAGGAGGTGGGATGTGGGTATATGGACTGGATTGGGCTGGCCCAGGATGCAGACAGTTGGCGGACGCTTGTGAGTGCGGTAATGGACCTTCGGGTTCCGTGAAATGCGGGGAATTTCTTGACTAGCTGCAAACCAGTTAGCTTTTCAAGAAGGACTCTGCACCATGGAGTAAGTAAGTAAGTAAGTAATTGTTGTAGTTATGGATGTAATTTATATAAAACATTGTTGCCGCGAAGTGAACTAAAACAGCTGTCCTGCACCGGTAGATCTACAGTATCTTTTAACCAATTTAGCTCTTGCAATCAGTGAAAAACTTTGAAGGAAGTAGTCACCATCACGACGTTTTCTTTTTCCTAGCAACATGGAAATCGTGTGACCTTGAACGGTAATTGTTCACTTACAAAGGATCAGCTACCTGAGATCATAGTTCTGCTACATTTGTTTCCCCCGTGTGTACCTTCGGTACAACTGGATCTAAGCTCCTGAGCGCTTCGTCGAATCCTCCACAAACAAGCCGGTTCGGCACTGCAGAACGTATACATTAAATTCTCTGAACTCCAGGGGTGAACATAAAACGGCAACTGACAATCCATACGGAATGCGATTCGTAAGAGGGCCAAGATACCGATGTCTGCCTTATGTCTTATCTCTAACTTTCTTTTACACAATTTGTATAAGTTTTAGAATGGAATTCTGGGGTCTCCTGAACTGAGTTCGAATATATGTTTTCAAATCATGTTGGAGTAAGCGTGGCAACTTTAATTGAATTTCTTCTTCTTTTACAGTTCTGTCCCTTAGACCTGATCCGATTTAGAACTAATTTTTAATACCGTGGATCTTCAGACATTCAGTAAAATTTTAGGCTCGTTTGCAAAATTGCGAAAAGCGAATATTAGCTTTGTCATGTCCGTCCATCTGACCATCTGTCCGTCTGTCCACCTGTCCGCATGGAAAAACTCGGCTCACACTAGAATTTTTTTTAATGGAATTTGATATTTGAAAATTTTTCAAAGATCTGTAGAAAACGTTCAACTTTCATTAAAATCTGACAAAAATTACAGGAATTTTACTTGAAGACCTTCGCACATTTTTTTATCATATCTGCTCAGTTCTTCTTGGAATGAGAAATGTTTCAGAAAATGCTTGTATAGAAAAACAAAACACACATTTCTTGCTCAATAACTTTTTTTTCAAAGATCGTGACATTTTATAAAATTATGTGGAAAAGTATTTAGAGCCAGGCAGGCCACAGATGACAACATGGCGCATGCCCGTTTCATGCTGGGTAACTAGAGCTACAGACAAACTCAGAATATACGAGTATAATACTTATTGCTTTTCCACTGCAACAGTAGTTGCACGAACGCGCCCCATTGTTACGTCATACCTACATACGTACATACGTACGAAAATTTATTCCAGATTATGTGGTTTCATGTTCCATTCAAATCACCGTTCTTGATTCGAACACACTTTAGAACAGGTTAAACAATACAAATCTCGAAGCTGCTAATTGTGCAATATTCTCTGTCCTGTTACAATAAACACCGTACTCATCATCTGTTTTGTCACACACTCACAAACTTCACGGCCACAAAAGTGTAAGTTAAATTACAAATTAGAAAATTTACAAATAATTACAGCACAATAATTTGTCTTAACGCCTCAAGACAGAAAAACTAAATCCAAACTCTTCCACTGCGAAGGATTCTCTATATTATTTTGTTATTTCGTGTTCATAATGCTTTGTCTTCTTCTTTAGCAATAATCCAGCAGTTTTCTGGAGGGCTTGAGGAACTTCGGTAATTGTACAAATTTCCCTGGCCTAAATTAAAAATTGGAAGATTTTTCCGAACATATTTAAGATACGACAGCCATAAGTTAACTAGGTCCATTTTAATTCTTAAGTGACACATATTCGCTTACTAACAGTTATCCTAGAATCATTATGTCCCTTCAAAATACATTGCAATCCTTGGACCAGAAAGTTTTATTGAATTTTTGAATCTGGCAGGCTGCTACATTAGAAATGCTGTCAAGTGAGGCTCAATCGACTTAGATTAAAGGAGGTACCGGGTTTGATCTTCGTCCCCGTTACCGCCTGTCGTGACTCTGGTTTTCCTTGTTCTTCAATTATGACTTTCCTACTTGGACAGTCTAATTATATTTAGATTAAGAAAACAGTTAGTTATAAATTTATATCTGAGAATGAAACATAATGGCCCATTTTTTCTCGCAAATACGTAAATTCTGCAACTTAAATTCCATACTTATGTAACACGTATTTATAAGTCTGCATGACGTCATTGCTGCTTGTGCAACCCTGGTGTGGACTGTAATGACGGTGTTTGCTCGGTTCGGTTCTCCGCGTTATGCAGTCCAGTGTTTACCCAGTTTCACGCCAATCTGAATCCGTACAAAAGATCTGGTCCACTGTAGACGTCCCAATTGACCGTGAACTGTTTGTTCTCTCCAAAATCTTACATTCTTACTCCAAAGAAAGAAGGAATTTCATATTTTATGTCTCTACACAATAGCCGTTACGGAGTTTACATCTCGTATTGCCATCGAAGGATATTTGTTACAAAAGTGCATTTAGCAGAAGAAACAACATTTTATAAACACATTCGTGTATCTAAGTTTTTACCGAAAGTTAATTTACATGAGTTCTTTGATGTATGAATACGGAAATTTTCTACTGATTTGGGAAATGCTGTCATAGATATAGGATTAAGTATATACATCTTTAGTTATTTAGGGATTCTTGTTTTCTGTAACCACTTCCAAAAACTGGGCTGCTTAAATTTGTTTCTCGTTTGGCTTAACTCCTGACTGGACTTGAATAAAGTAGGTAAATTTAAGGATAAGCCATAATTAGGCCGAGATTTGACCTGGGACCTCCGAAATAAATTTACTTCCATCTGCTCCGTGGATGTGCCTAGTACACTGTGATGTTGTACGTAACTGTACTTTACTAGTATCGTCTTTTACGACACTTTACACCGGAGACATGTGCTCACGAAAGCTTTATAACTTTCGGTTTGTCTTATTCCACTCTCTTATGCCGCAGGACTGCATGACTGCATTATATTCTATTGGAACAAGAAATTTTTACATGTTTTTTTTTATTGTCATTTCTCCTCTGCTTAGGGTGGAGATAAGGTCTGTTGGCTGTGGAAGACGAGTAGCAAATTGTCTTTGGGGAGGGACAGGCAAGGCGGTGTGTACGCGATGAAATAAAGAAGTAGCTAGGCCTTGCCAACGCGCGCTTCCTCTTCCATCATCTGTTTACGTAGAAGCGGTTAACCAAATATTTTTATTGTGTGCCATCCTTTCCACATCTTCTTTTCCATTGTTTGCCTTGTTTCACGCACCATTGGTTTCTTTCTATTTTCCTTTGTGTTCCAATTAGAGATTGAGAACTATCATGGGTATCTTCTGTTGTGTACTTTGCCGAGTCTCTCTTTGTCTAAGCAAAGCGGTCGAAATTTGATTGTCGCCTTTCTCCAGTTTCATGAAAGATTTGTTAGTCTCTGCCCAGAGCATTCTAAATTGCTTGTTGAAATGAACTGGACGTTAGTGTTTTGGATAAAACGTTATAAAAATTTGTAAAACAATCACTGAAAACCCTAAGTACTTCTGAAGTGTTTCGTTTCTTGCAACTGTTATTTTAATGATGATCTTTCGTATGAACTCAGATGAAAAGGTGATCATCGACAGTGCACGGAGGGGCCTAACGTTTCTAAACATGGCGATCGTAAATTATTTGTAAATACACGTATTATGTTAGAATGGAAGAAGGAATAGAAATCATTTATTAGATTTATTAGAATAACCGGTAACCTGGACGGGATTCGAACTGTTTACCGTATAAATTTATAATATTTCCACTATGCGGGTAGGTTTTTGGTTAGTGAATCCTAAATACATAGTCTTCTACGTGGTCCTTATGCTGAATGCATGACATGAACTTGAGATATCAAGAGGCAGTAGCCGTAGAATATTCTTCTAATCGTTTGTCTGTCTTTCTATGTTTTCGTCGTGGCCATGTCCAAATGTTACAGCACTTTCTTTGTAAGAAAATCAAATCGAGAGTGAAAATTTTCACGAAAGAAGACTTCACTTAAAGTGAATGAAATATAAAACTAAAGACAAAATTTCGCTGTGTGTAGAACCAATGTTTCGAAAACGAGCAAGCAACGTGGATGTTAATTTTGACGTTTTTCTGACCGTGCATCTCAGTATATTTATCTCAGTATTTAACCAAACTGATGCACAAAATTTGTTTCACAGTTAAGTTTTATTTCATGCCTCTACATGTTTCGAGCACATGTGCTCATCATCAGGAGGTCAAAATTGCACGAGACGGCCACCTATAGGTGTGATGATACCAGAGGCTGTGTAATACAATTTTGACCTCCTGATGATGAGCACATGTGCTCGAAAAATGTAGAGGCATGAAATAAAACTTATTGTGAAACAAATTTTGTGCATCATGTTGGTTAAATACTGAGATAAGTGGATGTCAGTGTTCACCTGTTGTAGTATTCGACTCCTGTCCCTTTTGTATGGGATTTGTGGTGGAAAAAGCGGTACATTGGAGTACTTATTTTTCTAAATACTGCGGTTTAGCGCCGTCATTTTCATTCCACCAACGCTCCATACTCGTATTTATTTCATCTACCACCGACACCATTTGACCTTAGCAATTTCCAACGTCGTTAAACAAAACAATTTTCTGTCAGCGCACTCAAAGATCTAGTAATTTAATGTAACAATTTTTAATGATTGAAGCCACCCCGCAGTGTTACAGTACTAACTAAAATGTCGTTCAGTCAAAACACAACAGTATATTGAAATATGTAAAGTTGCTACATGTTTCGGTTTCAAGTAACCATCATCAGGCAGACGTTTCAATACAGGGACACGCAGACGCTGAAAATTTCATGTCCATGTACTAAAATGTCTGTCTGATCATGGTTACTTATAACCGAAATATGTAGCAACTTTACATTATTGAATATACTGTTGTGTTTTGACTGAACGATATATTAGTTTGAAGCAATTTTATTACTCTCACGCTCCGGCTGCTTTTTACCGCTCCGCCTTCCGCAAAATAGCCCTCATTACTCACTGGGTTAGGCTGTGTGGGCTTAAAATGGGGTTTTTTATATTGTGGACCATTAAAATTTCCCCATCTGTGTGGGTAACAGAATACTGATAGTGTGCCAGTCACTAGACTAGTAGATTACTTCCAGGCATTATTTTGCTGTGAAGTGGTCAGTAATCCTGCTTCAGAAGCGAGACGCTCCAAATTTTAATCACTGCCAAAAACCTGGCTGTCTTGAACGAGTGTTTCGTGTGCTACATTAATCTATCCAAGCGAATTCCAACATAGGACTTACTTTCGATATCCTGCACAATTTATTATTCACTGTCATGTTATTTAGCGTTATGCTTTTCACGCTAATGACAAAGTCGTTAAGGAAATCAAATATAAATAAACAAATAATAAGTTTAAATTTCTTCCCTACTTCCTAACCAGCTAGGACCAATTCAAAGACGAAGCCACCAGCTTCAAGAACGAGCAATCCCACAACACAAAGGGTGATGACAGAAGAGTGTAGAGTAATGTGGAAGTGATATTAGAAGTAGAAACCCCAAGATAATAGGAGAAAGCTCTTTCGCAATGTCACTTTATCCACCTCGAATCTCACTTGACTCACCAGGGATTTACTTTCAGGTTTCCGAGTGAAAAACCAAATTCTACACGCCAGAACTGTCGCAGATGCAACTATATAAAGCCAGTTACTTTTCCTTTAGAGGCTTCATACTAAATTAAATACATGTGCCAGTTAAAATTGGTATTACCTAGGTAAATTAGTTTTGAAATCCGCCGCAGTGACCCTTCGTCAAGTTGTGAAATTCTGATCATGTTAACGGAAGTATTTGGATGTCTACCATTTCTGTGACTCTTTTCCCAACCGTCACCGATGGTAACAGCCGACTCTAATGAGCTGTGTTAATATACTGGCACGATCTCGTTGCAAACTCTTTCTGTGGAGGTCCCAACCATTGACCTTACAGCACACAAATCATCCAGGCTTGACTTCGCGAGTTTCTTTTCTACGTTTGTAGTCTCTTTGTGGGCTATTACCATGTCAGAGGCTATTATGCGTGCCGCCGGATTCAGTACTGAAATCATCTGCGTTTCCTTTACAATATCTTTACATGTCTAGTAAAATTCTTTCGATAAATAATGAATATATGGCTTATAGATTTTTCTAACGGAACACACCGTGTTCTACGTACAACAGGAAACCTGTTTTTATGTGTAATTTAGATTAAAATTAATATATAAAAAATTGGAAGATTTTTTGTTGTATTAATTTGTGCCTTTTGTTTTGATTGGGTTATTTTCGCGTCTTAGAATGGAAAAGGGAAGGATAGTATCGTATTACTTAAAATGTTTATTAATATTGTCACGAAATTTTAATTGAGTTTTACTCTAAAATTGCGAATTCCATTGTTTCCTTTAAAGTTTAAAATTATAAACAATTCCGTGTCACATATTAACCGTGTCTTCGTCCTCAGGCGTAAAAAAAGAAAGAGGAGCCTATTGTGTGGAGCCAGTTAAGGAAAGGCTGCTGTTAAAGAGTGGCTTTGTCCAAATGGCCGAACAGAACAAACTTATTTCAGCGGTTTATTTCAGTATGTTTGCCTCTAGGAAGGAGAAGGAACTTTTTTTTTTTAACTTATGCACCACAAGTGTTCAAAAACTGCTACAATAATACTATTTATTTAAACATGCTGGAAAGGAAGCAGAATGTCAGGTACGTGAAAGATAAGGTATGATAATATAAGATAGGCACGTATGCATACGAAGATAAGACGTCCGGGATATCTTAGTTTTCAATAGTTCTTCACTGTAGACAGTAGATAGAGGGAATGCTGAAATATTGGCAGGAAATATAAAGAATGCGTCCAAGCACTATGGTGTTGTTCGTTTGCTGACTGCCTAGTTGCAAAGTGTTTATTTCATTCAAATTTCATAGAATTAAATTCCGGAAAACTGATTTGACAGGTTTACAGTGTAAAGTGTTAGAAACGGTTTGAAGATGCTTCTTTACGTTTGTTAACTTTCTCTTTGAATTTAAAGACATAATTGCTAGGAAAGAAAGAGACGTATTTGTTGGGAAAAAATAGACATGATTTTGGAATAAATATTCATTAATTTTTTATCTTGTTTTTGTCTGATGACTATGGACAGTACTTAAGAATTTAACATAATAACCTAAACTTTTTAAGAACTTTTAGTATAGTTATCTTTTTATGAATTATCGAATTAAAGTATTTATTCTTTATTAGCTCCAGTTGAATGTTAGGTTCGTTCTTATTAGTTCAATTTCCTTATAGTTAAATTTGTTACTATGTGTAACTAAACACCACGTCACGAAAACAGGAAGAAGTATGGAGGCATAAATTCACGCAATTGTAATCGCAGCGCTAGATGGAGGCCAGTGGTCAGAATTAAGCTCCGGCTGCTTTATACAAAACAGAGTTTACGCCATCGTGCTTTGGAGAGGAAGGGCCCCTGGTTTAGACGCAATGGCGAAAAGCAAACTATGTGTCCTTAGCTGGAAAAGAACTTCTATTTTCCTAGCCGGATTTGAGTTCCCCTTCGGCCCAATATACACTTCCGTTTCCAATATGTCGTTTTCACAGTAATTTTGTATTATACTTATTTGTACCTCATTTATTGCAGTAACAGTCTTCAGTACTTAATGGCAGTCAATATTATCTGAAACTGAAGTCAAAAGTAGGCGTGCAGACATGAACGGGTTATCAGGAAGTACTTTCGATTCTGCACACACCAACGGATGTGGTGATATAGACAAAATATCCGTCAAAATTTGTTTATTTTTTTGGCAATACATTCGGCCTGAGGTGAAAAATGCATAAACGTCTTAGTTCTTTATCCTAAAAAAGAGAGACTTTTCGGAAGATCTCGGCGTAACGGATGATACTAATATGTTGTTCAAATGAATGTTAAAGAATAGTGTGAAATTGTGAACTGGACGGAGTTTGGTATTTGTGTGACCGTGCATCATTGATACAATAATGTAACCAACCAACTAGATGCTACAATAACAATTTATTAATAATTTCAATCAGCTCAACCTGTTTCGGGCGATAATTTCGCTCATCCTCACGAGCACTAGACTGTGTTTACAACTTGTGGCATAATGCACCGACGATGCTGCCTGCAGGCATTCATTTGACTAATATATTAGTATCATCTAGTTAGTTGTTTACATCATTGGACGGAGTTGTCTCAGTTGTAATGAATAATGAATCTTAGGATTCCTTACAACCCGCGAAATTTTGTGTACCTAATTAAACAATGGTTAATCTTCGTTGGTGTATTGTAATGCAGGACGGTAGATGTTGTTTGTATAACGCTGACGAAGTTGGCAGTAGTTATAATTTTACTAATCTTATCAGTACAACTTCATGTCGAATGGGGGAGTACAGCTACTAACCGTGTAGGTAAATGGATCCTAGATCCTAGTTAAGCACCACACTTTGAAGGAATATGAGAAGTGGCGGTATAAGTCAAATTATTCTTAACTTTGGCACCGGATGGTTTCTTTGGTCATTTTCCAATTTAACCCGTTTCAACCACGGTTAACTTCGTAAGTGATTCTGGTCGATTCCAGAAGCGAAGACGATGGCGAGGAGAAGATGTTCGTCTCTTGCTTGGAATATTATCTTCCATTTGCGGTATGTTGTTTAAATGAGTGTGCAATCTCGGCAAAATAACTCTGCCTTCTGATGCAGTTCATCCTTGCTGTAACGAGGGTACGAGAATTTTGAACTCTGTTATGTCACAAATGATTTCGAACTTGTCAGGATGCTGTATGCAAGAGCACAGACAGGCATCAGGCCAAGCCTGCAGCTGTTTCTGCAGATATGGCTGCGAGGGGAGGATCACACATCGTAACGAATTTGTTAGCTGCTGAATCTTGGCTCCACTGCTTGCTACAGGCGTACCAGCTTCACCCAGTTCGCACGTTACGTGTGTGTATGTGTGTGTGTGTGTGTGTGTGTGGTTTTCTTCCAGATGTCAGCCTGGTCGGTTCTGCTGAAGAACAACGATCCTACAAGTTGTACGTTCTCTGTCATTTCTGCCATGGACATCAACAGTGTGCATGTAGTGCCAGCTTGGTCTAGTGACATGTGATGGACACTGGTAGCAAAGCTCATGTAGTGACAGAGACAGAGTATAAAGGTTAGGCTAGGCAGGCATGGATACGGTTCAAAAACTTCACTGCAAATATCCCACGCACCTGGGAACTCACATAAGCTTCAAATGCAGGGTCAGGGTAAGGGGAAAGGGAGGGCTGTAATTGTAATGCAAACGAAGGCAGGCCCTCTTTCTGGTTTTTAGTCGGCTCGCTTCAACTAGTTTTTCAGCTTCCCAAGCGAGCAAGAAATCCTTGCTGGATTCTTCCCCAGGTGTGAGGCCTAAGGGGATGGTTGCCAGCTGGATAAGTTAAGGGGAGAAGATGCAAACGGAGTTGTGAAGGGGGGGAAATAGACCGTCATCGGGAAGTTGTATGGTTCTGTAAAAACTCCTCTAGAGTTTTAGTATAGTATGGGGACGACAAATTTCGGCACCTGTGGGTTGGGTTGCAACTCCCTTCCCTCCTACGTACAGACTGAACAATCTCCCTCGCCAGTAGCTCGTGAAGCCCTCCACATCAGGGGGCCTCGTCCCATCCCAGTTACCGAAGCTTTTGTCAAGTTCTTTTTGAATGGAAAGAACCGTGGGATGGGAGATGCAAACGGTAAGAGAAGACTCCTGGCCCTGCAGCCGGCTGTTGAAAGAAACGTCGCAGGGTCTCGCTCGAATTTGGATTTTTATAGCACAGTACGTACTTGCCTGTCAAGGACCTCAGGTTTCTCTTCATGTCTATGCCTTAGAAGCGCTCTTCAATGTCTCGAGGCTTCAGGAGACCCTATACTTCCCTTGACGTAACTCTTCTTTAAGGTCACAGAATGTCGTCTGCAGTACTGCGCTAGGCAAGTCTTTCTACACAAACAAAAATTCACATAGACTAAATGAATATTTACGGGAGTTGATTAAATTGATTTTATGTTCATTTCCACTACGTATTCAACACCCTACACTTTTCCTTGAATTCTTGAAGTGAAAAGTAATGTGTGATTTAAAATGTCTAAAGCGTTATTACATATCTTTAATAAATATTGTCATTGTACTTGAAGGACTATGATCAGAGATTCAGCGTCATTAACTCTTAGAATATACAGAAAATTATCCTGAAAGGAATGTTACGCAAAAGTTTTTTGCTTTGTTTTAAATACGTGTCAGACCTATTCCATTCATCTATTCAGAAAGAAAACGAGTTCAATTCAAACTACTTTATTTTCTGAGTATAACGCAATATATTTATATATAAACCTGTTTTTGGTCTAATTATTAATACAGAATAATTGTAATGTGTACAAATACACCCGGGTTTAGGTCCTATTATTCCGTCGTTGCTGGTGTCTTTTATCAATCACAGCATATAGTAACAAATATATTTATATTCTGGTCTTGGACATCATGTAGATATATACAGAGGTATTAGCATGTCGGAGGAATGCACAACTTTCTTCTTCAGAGTAGAGCAGGGATCTTCAGACACGTAATATCTATGAAACTCTTTAACTAAACATGAATTTCCTCAGAAGGCGTGTAAAGAAAATATTTGTTTTACAGGTGCTAAGAAAAATCAAATACTTTTTAAAATAATATTTACATTAAAAAACAAATACGCATGAAATAATATGGAATGCCAACTTGACGCAACTAGCTAATATTATTGAAGTATTCTTAGCTCGACATGTTTCAGGCACATACGCCCATCATCAGGAGCATTAGATGTTGATTTGCAGCATATGGTTTTCCGTACCGAGTGCACGGCACCATCCGCACCGTACACACGACCCACGCAGCGGCTCTCAAGACCACCACCCATCCAAAAACTCGGTGCGGAAAATCATATGCTGCAAATCAACATCCAATGGTCCTGATGATGGGCGTATGTACCCGAAACATGTCGAACTAAGAACATATGAATAAAATTACGTAGTTGCATCAAGTTGGCATTTCATATTATTTCATGAGGAAGATTCAGGGTCAAAAAACGTTAAAAAAAACAAATATACATCTCAGCACACTTCCAAAAACAAATATACATCTCAGCACACTTCCAAAAACAAATATACATCTCAGCACACTTCCAAAAACAAATATACATCTCAGCACACTTCCAAAAAGCACTTTTTTTTTTGTGTTGACGTTTTACACTGACAAAAATTAGTGCTAATTTTACACAACGAAAGGAAGGAAATTAAAATTCGATTAGAATTAACAGAATTATTTTTACCAATTTAATTATGAAGGGAATGTTCTGTCGGAGGACTGAAAGTCGCTCCAAATTATCTAAAATTGCCCACGGAACCCTGAAATTCCGTTTGAAAACCATTGGCTTAGAAGAGTGCCCAGAAGGTGCAGGAAAGGAGTTTGCTTACAAAAAAAGTCCAGAATTTAATTTCAAATGTTAATTTTTAACAAGAGAGAACAGGTACGTATAACGTAACATCGAGCAACGTTTGAGTAACCATTCTTGCAGCGTAGAAGCAATAAATGTTACAAATTCTGATTGTGTGTCTGTAACCTCAGTTATCAAGCATATAAATCGCATGCGCCGTTTTGTGTTGTCATATGTGGCCTTTCCGGCTGTAATATATTTTTCCTCATTATTTCATAAACGCCAGGAATTGAGGAAAAATAATTCTGTAACACAATATAAATTTTGATTTTCTGTACAATATTTGTCTAAAATATTTTTCATTCCAAGAAGAAACGAATGAGATATCTTCATAAATATGCATAGCTTGTAATGTAAAGTGACTGTTACTTATTGTCAGATTTTAATGAAACTTGAATTTTCTAGATACATTTTCGAAAAATTCTCTAATATCAAATTTCATGAAATTATGTCCAGTGGGAGCGGAGTTTTTCCATGCGGACGGACAGGAGGAAAGACACACACACAGACAGACAGACATGACGAAACTAATGGCCGCTTTTCGCAACTAGCGTTTAAAAATAACTCTTATCGAAAGAGCTGCAAGTTTATAGTAATTCTTAATTGACCTCATATTATTGAAGTATCGCAAACAGTAATAAATGCTATTTTTAATTCATATATTAGCCATCGTACGAAGCTTTTGAATTAAAAATACTTCAGGCCTTTGTTCCTGAAGTATTTTTCTTTCCAATGTTTCTGATTTCCTGGACAGCATTGCTTTACCTCGAGGTTCCCACGGTCGCCCTCTTGTTCTTATGCGAGCTATAGAATCATCATGAAGATGAGTGCGTGTAATCGGTGCAGTTAACTGGCATGGAAAAACAATAATAGGAGAACACCTATTCCAGTTTAAACAAAAAGAAACTGTGGAAGTACTCTCCGGACCAACGCTCAACGATTTCTTATGAGTGTTGCTTCCTTGGAAGATTCTCGGGGTTTACCCGGTTGTCCCCCTGATAAAAAGTCGTATTAAGGTGAAGGTTATGGAGGAGTGAAGGAAATTACCAAAGGCTAAAACCGAAACACTCGTTGGAAAATCCGTCCCATTGCACTTTATCCAAAACAATTTTCACATGAACTGGCTAGAGATCAAATCCGGGCATCCGCGATGACGTGCTGGCGACTAACTGCCAGGTTCATGTAGGCTAATTGATGGTTACAATCATTTGTCCTCGCTCATAAGGAGCAAAATCCGTATCGCCACAACGAAAAATTAGTTTATGCTAGTTACGGGAAGATATATTTTTTGACTTTGAGAATCGCATGGAAGAAATTATTTAAAAAAAAATTATAAAAATGAAGTGTTGGAATATTACGTAACGTAGTATGCATGTTTATCAGCGGCCTTGAAGCGGTTAATTAAAGCATTATAGTGATACATAAACATGGCGTTAGCCCTGACCTAAGCGCCAAGCACCACACTTGCTTAATTTTGATGCCAGGAACTAGGAAGGAATACATTGCCTATTTCGCGCTCAGTGTCTGTCCGTCCTATGAAAAGGGCTATGCTTTTAAATAGGTTGGCAGCAGCCGTTTATAGGCGCTTTAGCAATATTGCGAAAAACGGCTTTTAGCCTCTTTATGTCTGTCTGTCTGTCTGTCCTGTTTCATCTGTCCTCATGAAACAACTCGGTTCTCACCGGACGTATTTTCGTGAAATTTAAAATTTGAGCATTTTTCGAAAATCTGTCGAAAAAATTCAAGTTTCGTTAAAACCTGACAACAATAACGGGCACTTCGTATGATGTCCAATATACATTTTTTTAATCATATCTGGCTCAATTATTCTTAGAGTGGGAAATGCTTCGGACAAAATTTGTAGACAAAGTCAAAATACATACTTTATGTTCAAAAACTTTTTTTTTTTAGAAAATTTTGCCACTTATAATATAATGTGGAAAGGCACTGCAGAGCCGGCCAGGGCACAGATGATAATATGGCGCAACCTCATTGCATACTGGATATCTAAAGCTACAAATCCCATAAACACACTCAGAATATTTAATACATATTGTTTTTCCACTGCAACAATGCCTACACGTAGGCACCTCAATATTACGTTATACATACACTGTCCGCTTTGTTCTTTTTGTCATTGATAAAGTATAGAATGAAATTTACATTTCCATGGCCTACGATCTGAAGCGTTAATTTATTGTTTTAAATTATTGTTTTAATTAATTTATTGTTGTAAGTTATTGTTTTAATTCATAAATTCCCTTCTATACGTATATTTGTAAAAGGACTTTTACTACATTTGAAGTAGCTGCGAAAGACTCCATTTCTTATACGTGCTGTGGAAGAGAGCAAACGTCGTCTTCCAGCGCCTGCGCACATTCCAGTCCCCTCTAATGCTCTTGAAAGTTGTTTAAACCTTTGATATATGTCTGCTATGTTGTGCCACATACATTAACTTTAAAAACCAGTATTTTGTCCACACTTTATTCACGTTTTTAATTCGATGCTCACAACAACCAACAAATATTTTTTTACACGCATTTGTTAATCAGCTGGTTTTGATCATGACGTAGATTATGTTGACAATGAAGACTGAACTGAAAACTTAAACATAATTCCGATAAATTTGACGCTTTACGTGCCTTAAAATATATCACTTTCAAAAATGACTGGAGCATTTTAATGGACTTGCTATTCGTAACAGATAGAAGATTTAGGTTATCATTTGGCAAAGAATATTAGTAAAATAATGTTTTACAGAAAGATATTTTTTTTACACAAATTCACCTACACGTATTATGTGTTATGTATACACATGGACAACGCTGTTAGAAAAGTCGAAAAATATCAGCTAAAACACATGTGTAAATTGCATCTAAATCACAGTTTATTGCTGATGATGATAATGATAATAATAATAATAATAATAATAAATTAAGTAATGAAAAATTGAATTTCGAAAAAAATAATTACTGATTCCAGCAGAAAGAACCTAAGTTAACTTGTAGGAGTAATTTTTTTAGGTAATAAATATTTGAACAACCGAGAAATTTAAGTTATTCAGTATGAAGAATTCTTTTTGGAGTAAATATATTCCAGAACAATTTTATGAAATTACGTAGCATGCATAATTGGAAAAATGTAAAAAACAAAGTCTGGGCAATAATTTTATTAGTATATAGAAGACGCGCGTTAATAGGAGATTAAACGACAAGAACTGAAACTACAGAAACATGTTTCGTTACATAGTTGTGTGTACGTAGGGGTGGTACAGGCACAGCACGGCGTAAGATCTGGGACAGCAGTTTTTCATCTGTCTTTCCTGGGAACCATTCAAACTCCTGTACAACGGTTACCAGGGCACTTTTCCCGAAGTAAAGAGGCCGGCATGTTAATCTGACCACTCACCTCCTTCTAAGGCAGTTGATAAAAATATGTGGAGCTATATCTCCACTCCCCCCTTGCGCTTCCATGGCTTGTCGTTTAATTAAACACAGAAACAACTCTGTGTTCAACTGGACATATCTCTGACCCAAGAGTAAAAGTAATTGTGACACAAGATACGAAATATCCGTATAACATAACAATGAGTTGCGTCTGGATCTTTTGAACACTTCTTGGATATTCACATAATTTAATCCGCTGTGTCCTCATTTTCTTTATTGTTTCCAATATCAGATGTTATGCAATATTATTACTATTATTAGAGACTGCTTTCAAGCTCGTATTCCTTCGAATAACTTGTCTCCCTCGATTTTTGTGCCTTACAATTTGTGGTTGTTAATAAACTCAAATTCCTTCCCATTTAACAAATTTTTAAGTTATAAATTATAAACACTACTTCTTATATAATTTTAGGTAGATATATTTTTTGTCTACATACATATAGTGTGACTGCACTTGCATGTTTTCTTTAATGCGGCAGAACGTAAATTACCTAAAGAAAAAATCAGGAGTGTGAGGAAGCAATAAGAAGACTATGCTGGACTGTTACATCCAACACAACAAATTGCATGTATGTGACATCATATAAATTAATTACAGTCAGGTATAGAGCAACAGATATAGGCCTATATCAAACATTACGACCACGCTTGTAATTTTCCCCTGATTATCTGAAAAGCAAAATCGCATCTATGTGCCTTTGTGTTATATTTAGACCACAAATTATGCCTTGTAATTATTCGTAAGCAGCGCCATACGGTCATAAGTATGTGTAGGTCTCCGCGTAAAGTTTCTTACGTTTTATTAAATTTCTCATTTTAACCAAACGTGTATTTGGTTGACAATTTTTGGTAAAATCCTGCAATTAAAATTTTCACGAAAATCTTTGCTATAGGAGCCGTGTTTTGCCCGTGAAAACAGATTGACATAAGACATCTTATAGTATTTTTCTCAATTCCTTTGCGAAAATGCCTGACAATGGCTAAACTAAGACTTACATAAGGAATGTCTGAAAATCGAATGATGAACGTTTGTCAACATATCGAAGGAAGAAGTATTATATTTTATGTCATGGACGACACAGAAAAGAGATGGAATACTTTTATATAACCGAAAAGAAGGAAGAGCTTTGTCCGTGATACTAATGATGATTCTCTAGTCGTAATCCGTGCAGGTGGCTCGGAGCGGGCCCTCTTCTTTCTTGGGCAGTAAGAGACGTGCTGATTTGCGGAAGTGTCTACATGACACACAGCAAAATGTGGTGGTCGCTACGCTCTATACCTTATTCGGGAGGTACCCGTGTCTTCATATGCTGCTTTACTTTTCAGAAAAATTTGTTGAAAGCATCTGCGATACACACACACACACACACACACACATATATACACAGAAAGAATTTCCAAATTTTAATACCGATTTTCAAGGTCTTTTTTACACTTGGCACGCAAATCCAAATTAAAACATCAAATTACGACACTGTCCTTTTTTTGAACATCGTTTGGAATTTTATTTTTACTGATTGTATCAACTGGGGCCATGTTTTTTGGGCTACTCAAGAGTGACGGTACATAAATCGTGAATACGGATAGGAATAAATCAGTCAACTCAAGTTGTATAACCTCCGTAGTTGAAATAACTTTCTTCAAACAACCTAAGAGTGAACTGCCTTGTCAGTAAGCCTCGCAGCGTGTGGTTCGAAGAAACGAATCATACAGTGCAAGATCAAGAATCGTTTGACATTTGAACATGCCAACACGGACTGAAAATGGCGCTGAAGTTCACTAGGAAGAACATGCTTAGGAACGCTAAAGGTGTAAAGGTATATGGCGTCAGATATTTTCATAGTATTCAGCCACCTTCTTCCCAGTTAGAGAAATTCTTGTTTTGAAATTGCCACCTCGCTACGCAGTACAGAGACAGAGAAGCCAGCTATTGCCTTTAGTATTAATAACTTTCTCTCCGGACTCTGAGATGAAATGGAATTTCTAAGGAGTGCGTGAGTAGGAGGGTTTTAACCTCCCTTATTTATTCCCACAAATGACACAGAGGAGACTGAGCTAGTGACGACCTTTTAACTTGCACAGCCCATCATCTCGCAAGGCTGTAAGTGAGCATGCGACAAGCATTCAAAATCCGCATTTACCTGTCGGAAGGCCACATGCTGAGCATTTACCTTTGCATCCCTAATGAACTGAGGGATCTCTCATCAGATACGTGTTAGTATTCCTTCTGTCGTCACAGCGTCGCTACAAATACGGCGTTGAAGCTGTCGAGGGTCTTACTACGTCCGGAATAATGAGCAAATTAAAAGGAAAAGAACAAATGAATGGAAGTGTCAGACTGTAAATTTGTCAATGTTGCCAGTTTTTTCAACATCGTACCTTGAAGACAAGGGGACCGCGGTGGCACAGTGGTTAAGGTACTGTGCTACAAATCGGAAGGTCGCTGGCTCGATCCCAGCTGGTGTCATTGGAATTTTTTATTGATATAAAATCCTTCCGAACGCACTATGGCCCTTGGGTCGACTCAGCCTCTAACAGAAATGAGTACCAGGAGCATTTCCTGGGGTTAAAGGCGGCCGGTGTGTAAGGCTGACAACCTTACCACCATCCTGTGCTGTTGTCATGAAATCTGGGAATCTTAACTTCCTGGAACCCTCTGGGCCACTTCAGGCCTGTAACGGGATTGCTTTACCTTTATCTTGAAGACAAAGAGGGAGTAAATATATATCTTCGCTCTTCTTAGCCTTCGGAACTACACGAGGTCTCATGTTAGCTCCAGGCTCCGGCTTTTTATCACCATTTTAAGGTCCCTGTACTCATCTGACAGGAGTCCGAGACAGGCACAAAACCTGTCTGAAAGTCGTGTCCAAGCAGTTTTGTTTACTTACGTTATCTTATGTATATTTATTTCCGAATGGTCTATTTATCGAAGCCGTCAGTAACTTAATGCATCGTGATTATTGAATAGTGAATTGCAAGGGATGCACAAGGAAGCGGTCTTGGCCCAATTTATGGTAAAGTCCTGTCACTTGCACAGAGAGGCTCAGCAAAACAACTAATAACTCAGCGTGTTGGTAGACTCGTTTTAAAGGAGTGGAGCCTCCATGTACGAAATATGAATGATAGCGTTGGTAAAGTGGCAGAGATAAAAATCTCGAACTCTTTTCTCTGGTCTCCCAGCCCAGAGCCTCTTCACTACACTTAATGACATACCTCTGTTCCCAGAAATTCGAGGAATGAAATTATGTTGGGTTGCTCCTAATGACAGAATCAGTGATTGAATCGGAACGCATTAAACGATTCTTTCAGATTGCCTGCATTGTTGTCTGCCGTGTAAATGACTGGAAGCTGGGGAATAGCTAATTCACAACATAGGGTTCCAAAAGGTAATGACCTAAAAGCAACATCCAACATTTTGACATCATTCCGTATGTTGACTTCTCTTTGGAAGGAGTGACTCAGAATGACGAAAGAGCGATATAAGACTTATCTGCATGTATTAAGTGTATTTGTTTGGATCATGAATGAACAGTTTAACATCCAACAACTTGCCAGAAGTGACTGAGGAAAAATATGCATCTGTATCAAGATAGTACCTCATGTTCTGAAACTCGATCCAGGATCATTCAGAAGCTGGACACTCACACAAGAGAAAGGTGCTGAGAATTATCATCCTTGATGAGGATATGATTCTTTGGACTCCATGTGGCCTCCAGGGGCGAGCTCTTACTGTGAAATAAATTACAGCCTTCAGATTATTAAGAAACTAATGAATGATCATTACGTAGTAGTAATGAGATCTTCGTGCAAACAGAATTAGGAATTACGCTTTACCCTAAAACATTTGTTTCTTACTGTACACGAAATTTAAGAATTTTCCAGCTGGGAAAGTTGTTCCTGCACAGACGGAAAATGAATTGTTTGAAAGAGAATTTTTCTTATGGTAAGCAATGATTTTCACTTTGTTAACTGCTGCTGACAGAAGCACAAATACGTTTATCAGTTGGGTATGTTGAATCAAAATGGAATTTTCAAATAGAACTTTTTAACCTTAGGGTAATATATTCCATTTGAGTACACGATTAGGTCTCAACGTAGAGAACGGTCTGCGAGAGGTAACATTTTTTTAAAAAATAAGTAATGAAAATGACATTAATTAAATATGTCTGATCCGATGCTTGTATTTAAAATGTTGATGTTCTATAAAGAAGGTACTGATACTCCAGTTAATTCACTCTCTGTTCCGAAATCTAAGGCGACACATGAACTGATGATGTAAATGCTGCTTGAACCTTATTCTTAGTAATTAACCAATTTAATGCACAAAATCTTGTTTTATAATAAGCTTATTATATGCCTCTACATGTTTCGAGCACTATGTGCTCATCATCAGGTGGTCAAAATTGTATTATACAGCATCTGGTGTGCACGGGACGGCCACCTACTGAGTGTGACGATACCAGATGCTGTATAATACAATTTTGACCACCTGATGATGAGCACATAGTGCTCGAAACATGTAGAGGCAT
>Ga0123352_10004998_pt1 | contig 19782 bp, 15 predicted proteins | sample TergutLab28metaG_FD_89700 | JGI IMG/M metagenome (GOLD analysis project Ga0123352, IMG submission 89700) | Labiotermes labralis P1 segment gut microbial communities from Petit-Saut dam, French Guiana - Lab288 P1 | ecosystem: Host-associated > Arthropoda: Insects > Digestive system > Gut ... | reverse complement strand
TATTTTTGAAAAAGGATTATATTTTATTTTTGTTGTGTTATGTTGTGTAAAGAAAAAAAAAAATTTTTGGTGTGAAAAAAAAAGAAAATGAAGAGGTGGTAGGGGGGGGGGGGGGGGAGACAGTTTCTGAAAGGTTTGTAACAAATACCCCACCTTAACAAGCCCATGTAAAACAATCTACACAACAGTGAAAATATTTTAAATGACATGTTTAGTAGTGGGGAAACAGAAAAATGCATGTTTTAACTGAGAAACTGGGGATGCAGACATATCAGGGGACAGTTGTTGGTTCTTCAAAGTGGAATGTGAATTCTCAGCTCATATGGCATCAAACTTACAGCCACACAAGTTTCTTTCCTCCCAACTGGGAAGCAATAAGCCAATACTTTCAATAATTGGTAGCCAGTGTACTTCTGATCTGAAACTCGTGTTTTTCAAAGATGAGGCATAATTCATATTAGGTGGGCATGACAACAGCTAAATATCAGATACTTGTGTTCCGAAAATCAGTGTGCAGTTTATCACATTCCTTAGCTTTATCTATAAATCAAAGGTGCAATGAGTGCATGCAGTATTATATGGCATGTATTTCTCGAAGAGAAAAATTTTGACCATTATGCTTCATTCTGACATCATTCTCCTGAGAGTAAGTGAAGATATATGGTTATTTTATGCAGAACAGTGTTGCTATTCTCACAGCACATAATGACTAGTATGAGATGTTTTCAGTGAATGGTTGATAACACACATGTTGTGGCCTCTGGGATCTCCAGATTTGAATCATTCCAATTATTATTTGCAGGGATACTAAAAGGCAGACTGTGTATAATCCACATTGTAACATTACAACACTATATGAAGAGAGAGATTGTTAACATTTCAAGATGAGCTCTATTGCATGCTGAACAACATTTTCAGACAGCGTGAAGTCTGCTTAAGAGCAAGTGGTCATCAATTTGACACTTATCTATAAAATAAAGTTGAAATGTAGAGGAAACAAACTTGAAATGCCTCGCATACGCAGGCTTCCTATGCAGTAACACTTCCACGACAGTGGTGCTCACAGGCAAGGATAAAAAATGCCTATATTTTGGAGTATACACATCACAAAGTAACACTTCAGTTACTCCATTCATTATTTCTTCATAATTTGATCCTCATATTTGATACACTACATTTCAACCGATGGATGTCCTTGCCTGCTTATGAATATTACTGTATTTATTAGCATAATTCTAACACGAATAATGGTGCTGTAACATATGCCTGTTTTAGTTCCACCATTTAATTTAAATAAAAAATATGCAGCACTACCTGGAACAAATGAATGTACAAACAGTACTGTTTTCTTACTACAAGTTTAAATATAAGAAAGTTTGTCTGATATTTGAAAAGATGGACATATCTTCTTTGCCCTACTATGCAGAAGAATTTAATGGCTGAACAAGTTATAAAATATATATCATAGTACAGCACACAGCTCTCTGTAGATAGTTCCAACACATTACGTTTTTATTTTCCATCATCATGTTTTTGCCAATTCATCTTCCACAGTGATCATTTTATTTGCTGGGGCAGGTGAAGTAACAGCAGATTTTGCTGGTGTATCCTCTGAAGGCATTGTGATTGCAACAGCTTGGCTTGTTGATGGGGCAGCAGGAAGTTTGTTCTGATCTTGTTCCCAAGAAAGTGGTATTGTTGGTTGAGGATCCACTTTGCTGAGTCTCTCACTCAATGCCTTAAGTGCAATTTGTCTGGAAAAAGGATAAAACAAGCATAATCTTGTAAGACTGGTGAAGCAATACAAATGGCTGTGGAACACAAAGTCTTATTCTGAAAGACTGAACACTTTCAAAGTGTTCATGAACATTAAAATTCAGCTTGTTCACATATCCCCAGTCAGAAGCAATAGTACTCTAACCTTCTCCTTTCCATGTCATGTGGATCAATGCCAGGTAAACTGATTGTGATTCCCGATGGGGCTGCTGCCATATCAAATTTGCGTACAGTACGGTGACAGATACCAATGCGGACCAAAAATTCATGAACTGTGTTACCAACAAGGGCAATAGGAGGCTGTAGTACATTGGGGAAGAAACTGAAACAGAATGAATTAGAATGAGATAACTGCCCTGCTGCCATCTTCTGCATTTGTTTCCCAATCCTGACGCCAAGCAAATCATCTGGTTTAAAAATGTGTCACTGTTACAATCAATTTGCCATACTAAGACAGCATTTTAATTGTTGGCATAATGTTACTATTGACCCAGACTTATGACATTCCCCTTTACTTTCTAGTGGCACAATTGCTGTTGACCTGCAACTATTTCTCACTATGTGCTATGTACATTTTATGTGCAACATCTGTTACTAAAGATGAAGAGCATCATTCTCATGAAAATTCTCATAAGTTGACACAGTGAGTTCAGTTTGGTGTACTTTATTCTGTTGCACTCTACCGCCCTTTGAATGAGATATGAAGCACTCAGTACCATATATTACTATATGTTACCTAGAATCAAATTCATACACAAGCACCAGAATTGTAAATATGAAAATATATATTACACTAACAACACACAGAAGTATGGTCATGTGTTGTTAAAGGGTATGAAATACATAAAAAAGTCACACCTAGCAAACGTAAAGTTGTCTGCCATGTCACCTCTTGTTCCGTTACTGTGATATTGATAGAACCTCAGATAGTTCCAGCTGATTAGTAATCCCGAGAGAAACATTGTTGGGTACGTTCCTTCCAGCAGACCAATCAACCAGAAGACAAGGGACATAAAAAACACACTTAATGGAATATTTCGGTTCGTTAGTTTACCCAGAGGAGTTTTCACAAGCATGTGATCGGGCATGATTTGTTTCACTGCTACAGAAACACCAGCAATGTAACCAGCTAAACCATGAATGTGTACAGAGAATAACAGATCTGTATTGAAAGTACACACGTACAGAATGAGGTAGAAAAACGCACTAAGAACTGCAACGCCCATGTTGACAACTGCAAAAAATGTCATCATTTCTAATGCCCCCCACAATGGTTCAATGAGTTTTCCACACAAACCAACTGTTATAATATCCACACATACTTCCCAAAAATGAATTTCAAGAAAGCAGTATGTAAAAGCAGTCCAAATCCAAAACACAGGTGGCAACAGATAACCTGGCGTTACACTCAGTACACGGACTGCCTCGTCAGAGAAAGACAGAAAGTAACTACACAATACAACAATACAAATAAATTTCACAGATGCACTAGTATTTCCTAATAGTGCAAGGAATTGTTGTCTAATGAACGGTATATTCTTGCTAAAGCCTCTGACAGAAGCCATTTTTAACCAACATGGCAACTTGTGTAGACATCATGACAATTATCTTCACTACCTTTGGTAGGTATGAAAAATACACCAGTCGCTTCTGTCATATGCGTAGCGCTCATTATTTTCGTCAGCGCTGGTAAATGTTGGGTAGCGGGGATGGATTGTCTGTGTCTGTGCATGTCATTGTAACAGAACTCTAAACACGTAGTTGAGTTACGTATTTATTGAGTTACCAACAAATCCAATTTTGTAAGACACCGGATGTGAGTGTAATGGACGAAACAGCGTTGATGTAATTTTGATTAGCCTTTGGGTATGTATATTTTCTTTGGTTGGGACATTTTGCCTGCAGAGTATTCTTTGAAACCTCTGACCTTCAACCCACCCTTCAAACTGCAGGATTCACAGGGATAGTAACAGCCATATCTATGTATATAAAAAATCGAGGTGCCGCAATATTTTTGTTACTCATTGACACTAGTTTTATAAGCTACACTCGTCATAAGTTGATGCTGTTGTTATGTATTCTTGTGTGTAGTACGTATATGGAACCAGGACTTGTTAGGTTTTTACGAAAGGGAACTATTATGTTAATCTCTACCGGCGAAACTTTATAATTGCGTGAAGATAAGTTACTGTTTATGTTGTAAAATTGATTTGTAATCACTGTACTGACTGACAAAACTGTCTGTTTCGTAGTTGCCGCTGTGATGGACTGAGAGCAGGAGTAAGCCAGTAGCTAGATTAACACTAGCTGTCACTGGCTTAAAACCCACAATGCCGGAAACCGAAACAGGCGTGTCACCAGATGTACATTTGTTTCAGATGACATGCCTTGTCTCAGCAAAGGATGTTATACTTTCAGCACACAGTGAAATTGGAAACAGACTGTTGCTTGCACTAGTCGTAGGGTAAGTAGAAGTGATACCATTACTTATCAGGATGCTTAAAATGTATGCGGGAGGTTGTGGTTCTATAGGTCGGGCATGGTAGGAGCTTGTGTGTGAAATTGTTGTGTATTTGTTCTTCTGTTTATATTACCTGCCTTGTCTCAGCAAAGGATGTTAGACTTTCAGCACACAGTGAAATTGCAGATAGACAGATGCTTGCACTAGTCATGGAGTAAGCAGAACTGGATACCATTACTTGCCAGGATGCTTAAAATGTGTGGAGTAAGTTTTGCACATGGGGTATGGTAGGAGCATCTGTGTGCTTTGTGAAATTGTTGAATATTTGTTATTCTCTTTACATTACCTGCATTGAATATATGTTGTTTTGCTTTTTACATTGGCCAACAAACTTCTGTGATGACATGGCGTTAGATGTTTTAATGTTGAAGGTGTCAAATAAACGAGCACTGGGTTGACTGAGAGTGAATTTTCACCCTTCACTCTACACTCACAAATCACTAACAGTTTTCATTATTGATGATTTCTGTCGCTGATGGCATTTTGATGCTAATGTTGCTCCTTTTGTTAGGTGGTGGCACCATGTAGAAGTGGTCTGTGTTGCCAAAAATTTGGAGATAAAGTGCTCTCTCCATTATCAAGGTGAAGTGATTAGCATGTTTCCTATAGAACACTTCCCTCATTTGGATGTTGAGTAATGGCCAGGTGGCTGTCACTCAGTGCTAAACATGTTAATGGTGGAAGTGTGCTGTATGTACTGGCATGGGCCATGGGGTAGTCACAGTGCCGTGATGATGGAGAGAGCAAGGATCTCCAACACTGTGGTTATTCAGACCACTTCTTCATGGTGCCTTTGCCCCAAAATAGGATCAACATGTAAAAATATAATTTCCTTTGTATGTTATTCTTTCCAGTTCTGGTGATATAACCATCTACTATTTGTCAGGAAAGATGAATCAACATCCTGTGATGAGGTGGATACCATGGTTTGCTGACAGCAACAGGAGAATAACAGCATTGTGTTTTGATCCTTCAGGTTCTTGGCTTCTAGTTGCTGGTGAGTTGAAAGTTATGTTGTTTTTCCATTTCTAATTATCTTTTTATAAAGCATTTTTTTGGTGTTAATCCTAAATTACAATAAATTATGCACAACAGTTACATTGAATGAATATGTATGTTATTCCTGTCAAGGAAAGGGTTATTTCTCTTAGGTAACACATCCACATCAGTTCTGGGGCTTGCGTAATATGTTATTTAATGGATACCAGGTAGCGCAGTCCATAGGGACTAAAGTGCCAGGCTGTGAGGCTGACCTTTATTAATGAGGTTAAGAATGAATAAAACTCTATGTCCACCGTGCGTTATGTCATCATTTCAGTTGTGATGTGGTTAAAAATTTGTTCTCTGAAAACTGATTAAAGATTTTGATCTTGTGGAACCATATTTTTACAGTTTGCATTTACTGCATGGGATTAGATGAACTTAGAAAATATAAGTATTTTAATTAGTAAATAGATACTGGCAGGGACAAAATACAAGTGTATTTAAGCCTGACATGTCTTTCAAGTGAAACTGGAGGTATTGACTAGAGGAAACTTTCAGTATGAGTCTTCTAGATGTAGCACCATGTGGTAATGGTAGTGATGATTGACAGTTTGGAAGAACTTCTCCTGTCTTCACTGCTGAAGGCTTTAAAATGTTAGTGACATTTTGACTTGGTGCTGTACCCACAAAACTGTGTAGTGGTATGACCAATCATGGTAACCTCAATTCTTATGGATAGGTTTGTTTCAAATATGGCTTAGAGGTATATGTTCACATGGACATATACATATACTTGCGTGACACAAATATGTATATTCATTTTTTGTGTGTTACTCCAGTATATTCCTGACTGATACATTATCATGGATTCAAAATTTGATTGTATATAGTTTCTATTATTTGAACACACTTTATCTTACAAATTATTTTGTCTCAGTTTGATTGATACAGTAATTACAGACAAGATGTACATTGTATTGAATTTAATTTTCAGGTAATGATGGCTCAATTTTTATCATACCAGCACTGTCCCTGGTTGACCCAAATGCACTGTTGGATCAACAGTGGTCTGCTACTGATTTAACATATATCCCATCTCCATTATTACATGCCAGTTCTTCAAAATCTGGTGACACCAATATTCTGCGTTCCCACCCCACATCAATAGTATGGTGGCAGAGCCTATTGGAATGTCATCATGTAGCAATTATGGGAACAGACTGTGGAGATATAATTTTTGTTAGTTTAACTACAGGCCTGCAAATTGGTATTACTTTTGTTAGAGCTACTATATCATTGTTACATATCTGCCAGGATAACAGCTTGGATTCTGTTTTCCTCTTGGTAAGTTGGTGTTTAATATGTATTGACTTATTTTACCTTACATAGTATAACATTATCTCTCTGGAATATTTTATAATCCAGTACTTGTCTGTTCCTGTGGGTACCAAATTAAAGGAATTCTCGTTTAACGAGAATTTATAAAATGTAAACACGATTAACAATTCTGGTGTGTTTGCTGTGCAGTTGCCTCTAGATTTTTAATTTGTGACACTGACTTTTACTGCCATTTTATAAGGAGCATAAAATGGGTGACAGACAAGCAGGGATAATTAAATATAAAATCTGAACAAAGTAAAAGAATCAGTCATAAAATTCCATTTTGTCTTCAAAACTGTAAGGTTTGTTGGGCAGGAATGTGGGACATGAATGTGTTTCATTTTTCTTGACAACTTGTGTATGAAACAGTTTTCACAATTTGAATATGTAGTGAGTTAGGTGGGTCTTATATTTGAGATGCATGCCGATACCCATGTGGGTTTCCATATAAGATGCTTATTATTACTGTCCATTTTGACCATACTGTAATAGGTTGACAGGTGTTCGTAAGGCTGTTTAATTCTGCATTACATGAAACTGTATTCAGTGGTCTCAGGTTATTACATTCAGAGACGGACAGTGGGAACACGGTGAACCTAATATGTTATATGCATTCCTGCGACTTTTAGATTTTAACTTGCTTTTCAAGAGCCTGTGTTTCATTAAAGTAAGAAAGGATAATTGAGCATTTGTTTCCTCATAAGACATCGAAGTGCCCTCTTTTTTTATGGTGTTATAAAATTTACTGACCTGCATTTCCACATAGTTACCAGCATTAAGCAAGATTTTCTTGAAGATATGTAACATAATAAATATTAGTTACATTATTTCTCCGCCATTTTTTTCCATATAAACTTTAGCATGGAAAGGGTACTTTAGCCAGTTTTACTGTAGACCTCTAAGTCATGATTCTGAATCATGAAAACTTTATTTAATGTAAAACTACTTCTTCTTGGATCAAGTTTGCAATTAGTGTTTTGAACTTTTGTAACTAAAAAGATTGCTACATAGCCAAAGAATTATGTGTTCTCAGTTTTGGTTAGGCAGAATATTCTTTATGCTTGCAATCAAACAACTGAGCTGCAAGGGGCATGTAGTGTGCAAGGGGACCAGTAGTTGCATGAAGGTTTTAGTGGAGACTTATCATGAAAGAAGACAATTTTGAGACAGGCACAAGAGGAAGGATAGTGCATTTATAAGTGAACAGGTTGTGATGGTGAGAGTAGATTAAGGTGAATCTGGTTACAAGCACTTGCTTTGACTTGTTTACATAGTAACAAGGAGTTATTACTTCACCGCTGTTCATTTATGCCATGTTTGGTGGAATGATTTGGAAAGTCTGTGTACATAATTGTCATCCTGTCAGCTGTAGTTTACATGAGTTTGTTCTTTTTTCCCACCATGTAGATCACAAGTGACAACAGGTCACAGTGGAAATTGTTGCTGGAACAACGTGCAACAGGGTATGGATGGCCTATTGATAGTTCAGGATCTGCGGTTAAAGTTGTTACATCTGGCAACAAACTTGCTTCCAGCAGTCATACCAGTGTGGGTAAGTTTTACATACTTCTTAATGCACTTAGCACTAAGTATGTGTATATCTGGAGTAGTTATAAAGCTCATTTAGTTGGTACACTAATAGTTTAGTTCAGAATAATCTGGTTGCTTATAAAGTACACACATTTCCCTGCACAAGACGTAATAATATTATGTACTGACACAGTGGGATGAGTCATGTGAAGATCTTTACATTATATTAGAAGTTACATTGCACATAGTTCATAAATATAATAAAACTATGAGAAGAGAAATTTTGTTATGGACAAATGGAAGTACCAAATTTTATGCAACAGAAGTTGGGCATGATCTATACGTGCATAAATACTGTACTGACTGGTTATGCTTGGCTGCAGAGAAATGTAAATCATTGTAAGTTATAGACATATGTGATGTTACCTGCTGACTCATTTCATGCTTCTTTTTAACAGTGTAGGTTTCATTTTCATTGTGTTTGATAGAGGATATATGGTGTGTATGAAGTATGTAAGTTGAATGCTTATTGTTTATTTATATGCTGATAAATTAGAGCCATGTGTTACACCAAAGGTGGAACTGTGTTCTTTAAATATCATAATTGTGAATGGTGCAGATAACTACAGACTGTGTCATTGTCCTCTTTAGATTTGAACTCTGGGAACAGAAGTGCTTCATATTTGCCCTCAACCAGATCTAGACTACAGGGACTGAAACAGCTGTCTGTTGAGAAGTTGACAAGTTTACGACAGAGGTTGGCAGAGACGAGGTCAAAAGGAACTTCGGCAATGGCAGTCAATATCCATTTTCGAAGAGGTAGATAATTTTGTTAAGTCAGAATTTATGCACAGTTTATTCAGACAACAGTGATTTTAGATATTTGGCATCACTGGTGCATTTATTGACCCTTTGCAGATGGAATTTAACTTTGAATATATATAAATATTCAGTTTGTACTGCTCAGTGAACACACTCCACCTCAGTTGCAAAAGCGAATCAGTGAATGATGTATAATGATGTAGTTTCAGTTTGTGCTGAGATCTCTGCAAAACACACACATGCAGTTTGTGGCCTGAGAGTAGAATGGTCTGAATGTTAAACCTGCTGGTGCATAAAGTATAGGCTAGACTGTAAAGGGTTAATTATAAGTCAGAAGTAGTGAAACTGTATAGTGCATTTCTTCTTGAAATTCAAAATAATTATATTTAAAAGTACATTCACTGTACACGGTCAATAGTGTACATTTTCCATCTTCAAATGTGTATCTGTTGTGAAGAAAGCGTAACTCTATAGTAATGCATGTAATAATACATAAAAATTTCAGTTATTACTGATATGTCTTGATTTTTATGTAACTGGATGCTGTGTTCATCCATTATAAGACAATGCCGCATGTAAGAGCACCTTTCACCCCACCTCATCCTCTACGCAAGCCTGAATTTTCAAGAAAATATCCATATAGATTGTCCTTCATTTTATGCACAATTATGTGGCAACCCTGCTTTTTTCAGATGATATAGTAGGAAAAAATATTTGTCTTATATATGGGTAAATACTGTGGCTACCAAATCATTATGTGATGTTATTTTTGCATGAAGGGAATTAATCCTACTTAAGGTCCATTTGTGTTTTTGTTTTCTTGTATTTTTTACAACAGTATTACCTAGTGTCTGACTTAACTGTTTCTGCAGTTGACAATGAGAAACACTCCTGAAGGTGGCAGATGTACTTGGCTGTTATGTTCTGTTTAATGTACAACATGCATCATCCAAGAAATGTACAATTTTTTGTATTTTATTTTTTTCCGGTACTGAACCTGTCATGCGTTACTTTTACGCCATTCTGTATATTGTTTATGCTTGTTTATATGGTACTGTAGATGTAGTATATTTTCGTAACACTTTTGACACCATTAGTTCAAGTGATGTGTGTGACAAACTTGTGTAAGCAGTGGACATTGTACAAAGATTGATGTCATACATATACAGTAACTTTGAAATAATGTTGTATTGATCAACATTTTCAGAAACAGTGACCCAACATTGAGAAGTTTTGGCTTGGGTAAATTATTGTGTATGTATATAATTTGTGATTTAATGGGGTTAATTTTAAATTTCTGAAAAAAATTCTGTAGTCACATACTTTACAAATTAATGCTTATATAGCACACTCTCCTTAATTTAAATCTACGTAGTAGCTTCAGAAAGGTCTTGGAATTTGTTGATATACTGTTCAGGAATTGCTACTGTGGATAATAGATATCATAGAATATATGAGTTAGAGCACTTAAAGACCCAATGCTCATGGGCCTTTTATAAATGGGCCCATTGTGTCCCCTTATTCTGTAACCTTTTCTCACTTGGAAAGAACCATAATCTTAAGTCCTGCGGTCTTACTAAAGGCTAGGATTGCTCTTAGATGAGTTTTCATATTGACTCCTGGGTCCAACTTACCTGATCCCAGGAGAGCTATCTCCTGCATGTGAGATAATTACAGTCTATCACATGCAGATACACTGTGAATAAAAAAATGTACCTTAACATCCTTTGTCAACTTAGGGCTGCAGTCAGAATGAAATACCCTGAAAAATGGGGAACCAACAGTTGGTTTCTCCTTCCTGGCAATTCTCTGGCATACTAGTCGGTTTTGGTCAAGGATTTCTTAACAAAGAATGATATAACAACACTAGAGCATACTCCATATTTGCCTGACATGGCTGCAGCTGATTTTTAGCTGTTTCCTCAACTGAAATCAGCATTGAAGGGACAGCACTTTTGTGATGCTACTGACATCATTAAGAATGCAACAGATTTCACAAATTGGCTTCCAGGAACATTTCTGCTGTTGCTGGCAGAAGTGTGTAGTTGCACAAGGGGACTTTTTGAAGGAAATATAGCTTAAATGATTGTACTGTTTTGTATTTCTCAGAAATAAAGTGATTCCAGGAACGGTTTGAAGCTACCACATATAGCATGTAAGTCTGCAGGGAAAAAGTGGGTGATTAAAATTGTGTAATTTCAATCTTGCAATTTTGGTGCCATGCACTTTGAATTAACAAAGTCTTGATTGATTTTCTCATGTGTGTAGTAATTTATTAGTCTTGTCATTTATCTTGCTGCTGAAAAGCATTGTCCTGCAAAGCGACTAATGGTTAATATGCATAGTATATTTACCAGAATTTCAGATAAGATGTTTTCCCTAATTTATATATGAGAAGTAGAGGGTCACCTTGTGATCATGCACAAAGTAAAATATGTTATATGAATGGGTCAAATGTTTCTCTGTCTGTCATGGCTAGGTGAATAAACAAAATTGTACAGCTGCTACATTTATTATACACAATGTTCATATTTCCGATTTCATTATTAATATGCTGACAGCTCATTTAAATTCAGATTATTGAAATGAGAAGCTGTTTTAGTACTCTGTAAGAATACTGGGTGACTGTTGAAGCATCTACAATGGCAAAATCACTGCCCTGTATGTGTTGACGCTCATTTCAACCTAAGAGTTGTTAAACACACATAAGAAACCAACAGCTGTGTTGCTGCCAAGAGATTCTGTGTCACAGAACACGCTGTAGCATGTGAGCTATAACAAACAGAACTATTATTAAGGGTAGCAGATTGAAACCAAATGCATTTCTTGGGTCCAAGAAGGAATAATTTAAATGCTACTGGCAAAAATGTTGTAGAGTTCCTGCTATAAAACAGTAAAAATGGCCTTACCTTTACCACAGAGGCTATACAAATGAATGCTTGGAAGTGTCCATGTCCCCAAAGGGTCTGTGACAAGATGTCAGAGCCTGTAATGGTAGGCAGTAGGATTATGCTTTATAAAGTGTCAGTTCTTGTCGCAGAACCGCACTAGTTCAAAAGCTTCCCACAGACTACCTTGAACAAGTAGTAGCACAATTAACCTGCACCAAACATACAAGTGCTTCTTAGGATATTGGATAATGCAGTCTTTTTTGATATGTTAACCAACAATGCAGTTGATGCACAAGGCTCAGAATAAGTACTTGTAAAATCAACAGGGCTTGAATGAATGAGAATAACTGGTGATGCTTTCATTTCTGGCTGACAAAACAAAACTGGCACCATTTTTGATTCTGAAGAGAAAGGATCTTCCAAAAGAAAAACTTACTACTGGATTCATATTTAAATGTATTAAAAAGGAGGGATAATAGGTGAATTCAAGTTTGAAGGGCTGAGAGAAGTTGGGGATAAAAGACCAGGTGGAACTCAAAGGAAAAATGAATGCTGATTTCAGAAGCGTGCAAAGGTCAATTTACCTGGGAAAGTGAGAAATCTTATAAACTTGTGATCTAAACAGATGAGTAGTGATCTTACTAGAAGACATGACTTCTCAGTTCCTGTTTCTTGATGATGTTACCAGGCCATTCAGTGATAAACTGTGTCACTTGTATGGGGAATGGGTTATGTTTCAGAATTGCCTACCAAGAAACATAAGCCCCCTGCTTGGGCATTGGATTAAGTACAGTTGTTATGAAATTTCATATGAATCGTATCATCAGAAAATTTAGGAAGTACTGTATATCAAATTATATGAATGGGACAGAAGTGATTTCCTGTGAGAGGAAGGTCACAAAGAAATTGTTCTAGTGGTGACAGTTCTGGCAGTGACTAATTAACTCACAGTGGTCTGTTTATAATATTTTGCTATAATAATCCTTAAATATTATAACTCTCATGATTACTTAAATCCAGAATATTATACCAAGTGACATAAAGACTTGACTAATAGGACTCTTAAGTATTTTCCAGAAAATTTGGGCTTGTGAAATTGGTTCTTGTTTTATTGGGATAAGTACAGTGGTTAATTAGCTATTCCCAGTGGCTACATGGTCTAAGGCATGGGTCTGCAGCCATTTGATTGCTGGGATTGCGGGTTTGAATCCCGCTGGGGAAATGGATGTTTCTGTCTTGTGAGTGTTGTGTGTTGTCATGTAGAGGTCTCTGTGTTGGCTGGTTACTTGTCCAGAGGAGTCCTACCAAGTGTAGTGTGTCTGAGTGTGGTCTTTAACCCTAGATAATTAGGTGGTCCTGACCTGCTAGGGATTGTTGCACCATGGAAAAAGAAAGATGATGATTATTTAACAGTATAAATTCATTGGCTGTATGTAATGTTACATGAGTTTCTGAAGGCATTGTTTTAAGTTTGAATATAAAAACTGTATTAGTTTATGTACTTTTTCAAATGTTTAGCAAGTGTTTGAGATCGCAAAATTAACTTCAACAGTGTTTTGGTTCTTGTGGCCACCAGAGAGCAATGGAAGCAGTAGTGATGATACCATGTGTTCTTCGTCTTTGGCTATTAAACCTGCTGCTGCAGAAAGCTCTGATTTGCCTGCTGTGCATCATGTTACCACTGGACCACAGCCTGAGAGGTTAAGTTCAGAAGTTGGTGACACTTTTATGTGCCCACAGTTTGCAAGAGGACGGCATCTCCTTTCTGGGTATTATGCTCCTACCAGTATTGTTTCTGTAAGTATTACTGTGTAAAAATGGGTGATGCAATAAACATAAATATTTTGTATTACATTTTGTAGTTGCATTTGTTTGTCAGCCTGCGATAAGGGTTTGAGTTCATGAATGTTGGAGTACATGTATCTATGTTTTTTCCTGTATAACCACCAGTTTTTGTGGGGTACAAGCCTTTTACTAAGATCTGAGAGGCAATGTTATGGGTGAGGTGGTTAGTGGCGAGTCTTGCTGCAGAGACCAAGGTTCCATCCCAGGCACAGGGAGAGGTTTTTCTCTGAATGTTTTGGTTTTTCGCTGTCAGTATTAATCCAACCTATCTACGTACTTATTACTTCTTCTACTGCCAGTTCCATATAGTCTTAGAAATTAAGAGTGTCTTTAAGTAGCACAGTAAAAGATCTGCAAAGCTGAGTCAGTATAGTGATTGGATCACTGGAGAATCAGTATTTGATGCCCTGCAAGGGTGGAGACTTTTCTCCTCCCTTCTAATTCTGACAATCTTATGAGCCCTCCTAGCTTCCCATTCAGTGTGCACCATGGTTTCTTTCCCAGTGGGCAAAATGGAGTCTTTTGATGAAAACTGTATTGGCAAATTAATAGTCTTGATAAAAACAATTTGTTCATGATAGTTAGTTTTGTCATTTCTTGTAAATCTGATGTAGTGAAGTAAGTGTATGTTGTTTAGTTTAAAATTGCAAGACATGTGTGGTTGTGTGCTTGTACTTTTTTATAATGATAAATAATGTTAGAATTAATACATACTGCACTGAATTTTTGTCATTGATACATAGTATGTTTTATGAATGTTAGAAATTACATAAGTGACAAAGCAAATGTGTTGCATATTGATTTTATCACCATCTTTATGCTCCTTATCCACTGTGAAATAGGTTTAATGAATCACAGGCAATCTTTATGCTTTAAAATAACTTAGAATTTGGTATCTTTTCATGTTTCATAGATCCATGGCATGAGTTTGGATGTGGTGCCTCTGTTTGTCTACAAGTTGGGGCAACAGTGCAGAGATGTTCTGGTTACAGACAAATTTTTGTATGTGACTGACATAGATGGAAAGAACTTGTCAGTTGTGTCATGCCAGCTGTCAGAGAGTCGGATTGTTGGTGAATCTGTAAGTAATTTCATTCTGTGGTTTCTTGGTTAAACTTGCATTAATACATATTACGAGAGGTATTTTCTTGAAGGTTGTGTAGTAGTGAAAATTTACTAACCCATTAACTGGTTTTTAACATAAAACTACACAAGACCTGGAGGGTGCCACGCTGTTTTTGACGTAAAATATTGTTCTGATATTCTGCTTAAACTTTTGGCCATTTTTGCTTTAGCGTTTCTTAAATAGGAAGTGCTGTTGTTAACTGCTGCATTCATGCAGAAGAATTGGAAATGTATGAACAGTTTCTGAGTGATTTGAGCTGGCTGAAACATCCTCATTTTTATCAAGCATGCTGTGATTTTTCTGTTATAGTGAATTTACAGAGCTGAAAGTGGGAGACAGTAATTCTGTACAAATGGAAACATTTAAGAAGTTAAACAGTAATTTTGTATTAATTTAAAGACAGTACTTGTATATGTGTATGGTTGGCCGAGATAATGTTTACCATATGTATTTGACTGTAAAATGATTGACCATGAAGACTTCGTTGCATGTTGATATTATTAAAAAAAATTGTTTCTTTCCTTCACATGTGTCTGTCTAACATAAAAGCTTGACGTTTTTTTGACTGTGCATCTTCCTCATGAAATAACTTGAAATGCCAACTTGATGCAACAAGGTAACTTTATTAATGCGGATGTTGCCGTGCGACACGGCAACATCCGCACTGCACGCACAACCTACGCAACGGCTGTCAAGACCACCACCCATCCAGAAACTCAGTGCAGAAAACCATTTGCTGCATCTCAATATCCAGTTGCTCCTGATGATATGCGTATGTACTCGGAACATGTCAAGCTAAGAATACTTTAATAAAATTACCTTGTTGCATCAAGTTGGCATTTCAAGTTATAACATAAAAGCATCAGAAGAAATCCAGCACAGTGCTTTTACATTTAAAAAAAACCATTATTGAAAGTGGCATAGAGCAATAATTATTAAAGTTTGTACCATGAGCTGCCAGTATATTATGCCGCGTTGTGCACTGTGTGTATGAGTTGTATGTAATCATTATCAGATCTGTTCACTGTTTCACACTTTTTCAGGCTGTAGTATGTTTTTATGCCAAAATTGCATTTATGAAGAAATTGTGAGCAGATTAAATCTGGGGAATGCATGCTACCATTCAGTCCAGAATACTTTGTCTTCCAGTCTGCGAACTTAAAACATAATTTTCAAGTTGTGAGAAATGTAATTATGCCTTTTTTAAATGTGGGTCTGAAACTTGGTTTCACATGTGAAGAACACAGGCCGAATGTGTTTGAGAATAGGTCGATCAGGAAGATGTTTGGGTGTAAGACAGAAAATGTGACAGGAGGCTGGAAAAAATTGTGTGACAAGTTTTCATGCTTTGTATTCCTTCTCAACTGTTACTGGAGTGTTGAACTCAAGGAAGATGAGCTGTGTGGGGCAGATGGCATGTGTTTGGGAAAAGAGAAATGTATATAGGGGTTTGGCTGGGAAATTTAGAGCAAGAAGATGACTGCCAAATTAGGCATGCATGGGAGGTTAATGTTAAAGTGGAGCTTAAAGAAATAGGGTGGAGGAGCATGGTCTGGTTTCATCTGATCCAGGAGGGACAAGTGACAGGCTTAATGTGAGGACAGTAACAAAATAAACTTCAGGTTCCACAAAATACAGGACCCTACACCATTGAGTCACTTATGTTTTTCTGTTGTTAAGGTATGTTTTGATGTTGTGAGCCACTGTTGCTAAGAAAGTCTTTTTTTGTTGTATGTTGCTATCACATATCTACTAATCATATTATATGAAGTCTAGTCTGCATGTACTAATTGTTAATATTAAAACACAGCATGCAACAGAACAGAAAATTTGTTTGCACCATTTACCAGTGCATTTTGCAGTTTAAATTTTTGTTGATATAATTTTTTAGGTCACCAAAACACATTCGTCTGAAAAGAGTATTAAATTTTACTCTCTTAAATATGACATCACACAAATAAATAAAATTGTTACCTAAAGGAATATGTGTCTTTTTTTGTGGAATTGTATTTAATGTTTTGTGAAAGTCTGCATTAAATGGGTTAACAGATGCATGGAAGAAATTGGCATTTAAGTCTTTGTACAAGGTCAACAGGTTATATATTCAGTACAATAAAATGTAAGAATGGTCAATTAGTGATGTGTATGATCTTAATATAGTAAAGGGAATGTACAATTTAATCTATTATCTTTCCAAGGACTACAACCCAGAGTCTGTTATTGAAAGATTTGAAATGAAGGATTCAAATGAAAGAATTCTTTCTGTCTACAAACGAAGCTGCTCCAATGATCATCATAGGAAACCATCAGCAGGAGTTTCCAGCAAACCATCAATAGTGACTGCAAATAAAGATTTTAATCCACACGTGTCATGTGATAAGAAGAGTCAAGGTATCTGTAGGGAGAAGGAAAAAAAGTCGACATCACAGGCACCTTTCTGCTTGCCAAACAGTGTAAAGGAGCTGAAACTGGATATGCCTTCCATTGATGGCTGTGTTATTGTAACCACAAGAGGTGTTTATGAAGTTAATCTCAGGTAAGATTTCCAGTTTGTGCTTCACCAAGGGATCTGGGATAGCACAGTTGTCATAGTGATTAGTCTTTGGACTGGACAACCAAAGAATTCTGCTTCAATTTCCAGCATGGGAAAGAGATTTTGTTTGGTCTCCAGAACATCGAGACTGGCTCTGTAGCCAACCCACCATCCTATTAAATGGGTACTGGGAGCTCTTTCTCCAGTGGTAAAGCAGCTAGTTTATGAAGCTGACCACTCACTGTACCTAGTTCCAAGGTAAATAGTGAGAGTAGCTATACCTGCACTCCCCCATTTGCCTTTCATGGTATGCACATGGACAGCTTTACCTGTACATTACTTTGCTATTTTTATTATCAATAAATCATAGGAACATTCAGCCCAGTTTCCTCATTTACAGAGATTTTTTTGACAGAAAGAAATGTACTGGTACTTTGATGCAGCTGAGGTGTGGAAGTCATTAGTTTTTTGAAAACGTCTTTGGTAAAAACTACTATAAACATACAAAACAAAAATTTTTGATCTGAATTAAAATTAAATGTTAGTCTTATTTCTTACATTAAGTTTCTTTAATTTTCAGGAGCTTTCTTTTTGATGGGTTTGTGTTACATGTTTGCTTGTTGCCAACAGTAGAAGAAAGCCATGTGTGTTTTTAAGGCAAGGCAAGCATGTGATGTCGTGGTGTTTGATGGGTAGGAACTACAGCATGAATTATGTTAATATAGGTAGCTGCAATATCTGTGTTAGCAACTGTTGTCTTTTGCTTGATAAAGTAAATTTGTCCCTGTGTTTGCCATGAGGGCATGTATAGGAGTGCAGTTACAACTGTACTCATTCATGAATTCAGCACTTGATGGAAGTGAGTGATCAGCTTCAGAACCAAGCTGCTTTACTCCTGGGGAAAGAGTCTGTGGAATCCATTAAGTAGGTGGTTGGATGGGCCCCAGAGGTGGTGTGGACACTAAGGAGAAGAGAAAAGTCTCTTGCTGCTGCCAGGAATTAAACCATGATTGCGCACTTGTCCAGACCATAGCATAGTCACCATACTGACTACACTGTCTTGGCTCCCTCTTAGGTAGGAAACAGGGCTAGGGTGTCCTGTAACATGCCAGGCAAGCACTGAGGGAGGTAGAGGTGTAGCAGTATCCATACTCAACCTGAATGCTGGACAGGGGTGGGTGTTCAGTGCCATGCCTCGACTGCTTTACCCATAGGAGAGAAACCCAGTACCTACTGTACATGAGGCTGAGTGGGCCTCAGGGCTGGATGGGTTCAGGAAATATCACCTCCACCAGGGTTTGAACCGCAGACTGTCCAGCCCATAGTGAGTTGCTGTATGTAATATGCCATAAGGGAAATAAGAAGCACGTATAAGAGCTTGAAGCATGCTACCTCCCTGAAAAGTTAGCAGGTAGCCATGATATGTGTGTATATGTGTGTGTTTGTGTATGTTAGCACCTGCAGTGTTTTTGTAGAACAACATTTTATACTTAGTTAATATTTAGGATCAAAGTTAAGAAATATTAGATTAGCAGTACATGCACAATGCAAAGGAGAATCATGAAGTGCATATAACATCATATTTGGAGTACTGCAGTGAGAAGAGAGGGAGAGCTGTCATTAATGGAGGGGGGTTGCTAGTTATATGCATGTAACAGTAATGCATTGTGAAGATGTCAGCTGGCTTGAACTTGCTTTGGCAAATGTGGTTTGGAACATACTGGTTTCTTAAAAGCAAGGAATGAATGTCTTTGACCACTTCAGTAACCAGATACTGCTCAAGGAAGCCTGCCTATGATTTGGTTCATATAGTTAATGCATACTTTTTTTCCCTCCCCAGGCTGTCTCCAGCAGATGTGTTCATGGATCTTGTTCTGACATATCAGGCGATTGACAAGGCTGAAAAACTTGCATTAGTGTTTGGATTAAATCTGCAGCAGCTTCTGGAGGTTGCTGGTGATCTTAAACTGAGTGCAAAAGAGTTCCCTCAAGCCATTGCTCTATACAAGGTTTCCAAGGTGTGCTAAGAAATGTAAAGTCCATAGGCTAGTTTAAGCTAGGGGTGAATTGTACATTTAGTTTGATTTAACTTTACTGGCTTATAAATAATCAGTTGACATGAAAAGTTGAAACGGACCAAGTGTTTTGTGAAGTGACAGATTAATAATAATAATAATAATGAAATCAATCAGTACACACAGACAGAGAAGTTACAGCAAATAGGCCAGATATAATAATTAAAAACAATAAGGAGAAAACATGCACACTGATAGATGTGGCAATACCCGCAGACAGAAATGTTGTGCAAAAGGAAGCGGAAAAGAAGTTAAAATACAAGAGTTTATGTATAGAGATACAGCGAATGTGGAACCTG
>Ga0123352_10004993_pt1 | contig 19784 bp, 20 predicted proteins | sample TergutLab28metaG_FD_89700 | JGI IMG/M metagenome (GOLD analysis project Ga0123352, IMG submission 89700) | Labiotermes labralis P1 segment gut microbial communities from Petit-Saut dam, French Guiana - Lab288 P1 | ecosystem: Host-associated > Arthropoda: Insects > Digestive system > Gut ... | reverse complement strand
GGGTGTATAGGGTCTTGGTGGGGAAACCGGAGGGAAAGAGACCACTGGGTAGACCTAGGTGTAGATGGGTGGATAATATTAGGACGGATCTCCAGGAGGTGGGATGTGAGTATATGGACTGGATTGGGCTGGCCAGGATAGAGACAGGTGGTGGACGCTTGTGAGTGCGGTAATGAACCTTCGAGTTTCGTGAAATGCGGGGAATTTCTTGATTAGCTGCAAACCAGTTAGCTTCTGAAGAAGGACTCTGCACCATGAAGTAAGTAAGTAAGTAATTTGAAGAAGCCTACATTGCTTGATAAAACTTTTTATATGATTTTAGAACACTTTTACTAAAGGATTTCTCATTAAATTAAGTCAAGTTTCTTTCAGTTTTCTGCCACCCAAATCAAATGTCTTTCGCAACTGCATTATGATAATTCACCATTTTTGAGCAGTGGACCAAAAAGGATATTCCATGCTGCTGGTCGTGGATGAAAACGGAGGGTAGGGGATTATGTGTGGATGAAAACTGACCTGTCAGAGACAATATGGTCATTAACCATTATATGAGTGTAGGCTGAATCCCTCTTCACGACATAACCATCATAATCAATGTAACCAGTAACACTTTTAAACCGCACATTTTTGAAAGTGTGTTATTGTCTACTAGAAGGCCACATGGAAAGAGAATTGTGAACTTGTTTCGATAGCTAAAATTGATCTGCACCTGTTCCAACAGTACTTCACTCCCCCCACCCCACCCCTGAAACAAGGCAAGAGTGAAACCACCCTCAGTCCAGATCTCCCCAGCACACACGTCATACGCTCAACAATTCCTTTCTGTAAGTGCTTCAAATCGTGCAGCCCAATGTCAGATCTCGTGACTCGCTACGGTCTGCAAGCAACAATGAGATTCACATGCATAGTTTTAGTCCCATTCAAACACAAACCCTCTAAATCAGAATGTCAAACAAAGAAAAAAGAATTAAGGAAAAATAACAGAAATACCTGCGTCACTTGCGTTTCTAACCCTGCCAATGGAGCAAAGATAACTTTTGAAACATATAATTAAATGATGTATGTGTTACTGCATAATTTAATTGAGTGTTTGTGAGTATAAAAACATTCAAAAAGAAAAAATTATATGCTGACACTGAGAATTGAGCCAATGTAGCTTGTTTCCGAGAAGTATTGCCATCATGCGTTAACGTGCTCGGCTACCTCCGGGTGTGGCAAACAACCACCCTTTTGCAACATCCATCCGTGTAAGCAGAGCTAGCAAGCCACATGCCTCAGAAAATTAATGACATTTAATTCATGTTTTAGTGTCAAATTGAGTGAATGTGTTGGTGTCTTTGGTTAATATATATGCAGCGTGATTGTTTGTTATGAATGGAAGACAGAGAGACACCATGAATGCACAAATATGAGGGAAGTAAAACAACTCGAATTATGATGGCAACTGTACGTCACGTGACTTCCAGTTTAGGACTTAGAAAATTTCAGGCCACTTGATTTTTGTTGAACAGAGGGTACCAGTGCTATGTAATCATGAATGTTGACTGTACTGCAACAAACCAACATTTTTTTATGGAACCCAAATTTCATTACAGTGTTCATGAGAGCCCACATTGTCGACTTTACAGATCTGTTAATGTGAACATTTATTGATTGGATCTGCATAGATTTTGGACCTTAGAGATAAGAAATAGAGCCTGAAAGACAGCAGAAAAAAATTCAGTCTGGGAAGCTTCTTAACTTCTGATTTTTACCGACTGGTTTGCAGCTGATCTGTGCACAGTTCACTGGGGCAGTGTAGAAGGAGCAGCCATGTGCAGGTTTCAGGTCATTCCTGACATTTGCATAGAGGGAGTTTGGTAAATGACAATAAAACAACAGAATGGGATGTCTTTGGGCCAGAATTTGACCCCATATCCTCCTGAATACGAAGCAGTATGCTACCCCCCAAACTGCAGTGCTCATTCAGTTCCATTTATTTTATCAACCATTGCATTATTCACTAAATGTGGTGTCCACACATTTGTTTAAAACGTAATTGTAATTGTAATTATAAATATAGAGTAATTAACTGTAAATAACTGGCTCCATGGGGCAGAGGTTTTTTTGAGAAACTGACAGTTCTTCAGATATTCACAGAAGTTCTTGCATTTTTTGTAATATTACAGCTCATTACTGCATTTACAAGCATGCCATTTGCCTTGTCCTTAACCAGATTAATATTGTCCATGCCCTCCCATCTTATTTTTTGAAGTTCAGTTTTCTTATTTTCTTCACATCTATGTTTGGGTCTTCAAAATAGGCTCTTTCCATCATGTTTCCTGACCAAAATCCTGTGTAAATTTCTCCACAATGCATGCAATATCGTCCTTGATTTGTTCACCTTAATAATGTGTGGTGAGGAGTACAAATCCTGTAGCTCCTAATTATGTGGCTGTTTTCAGTCTCCTTATGCCTTTTACCTCATAACACTTCAGTTAACTATAAATATTGAGCATAACAATCTACATGGAACTAAGTATTTCTTGAGAATCTAACAATTGCTTAGCTACCCAGCAAATTTCTTTCCTTGTACAGAATCTGAATGCTGATTACTGTTTGGACACAGCCTGTAATCTAGAACCACACTGTGCACTGCATGGTGTACTGAGAGTACTTCATTTTATATTTCAGGACTGTGACTTTCCAGGCCATCGGGATGATTTCTATCCTGGTCAGACACTGTGGGGTCCGTTACATTGTTTGGATGAGGCAGAATGGATTAACTGTTCCAAAGAACTTAAAGTGCAGCGAGCCAAAACCAACAAAATTGTTAAAGTGGTAGTTGAAGAAGTAAAAACTGACTCAGTTGGAGTACACTGGCAGTGTCGTGCCTACTCCAAAGATGGTTCTGGTGCTGAGAAGGAGCAGCCCAGATTTCTTGTGCATGGAGAAGACTTGAAAAGGTGTGTTTAAAATGGTCACTTTATTTTACAGTTTGTCTTATACTTCTACCTAAACCCTTAATATTAGAGCCCTTTGGCAATCTTGAAGCATTTTGCAAATAAATCATGTCATTGCTGTGCACGGACTTGTCTGCAGGAGGTACTGGAGGTGTGTCTGGTGTGTTTTGTTTAGATCATTCTCTATTCTGAATAAAACCACTGTTCTTCATAGAGTGCTGGTACTAAGGAAGCCATAGAGCAAAGCAGGCCACATTGTGGCTCACACAGATCACTGGTACAGCTCACCCTGGCTGCATTTACTCAGGCTAGTGCATGTTAGACCTGATGAATACTTGCATTTCTCCTGCCTACATTGCCTCGTACAGTGAAGTTTGTGATGCCCTTGTAGCTGCCCATTCCTCCCATAGGGTTAATCATGGACATGAAGTGGCATGCAGTGTGCAGAGGTGTATGTCAGAAGAAGCATTAAATGGAACAGAAATGATGTACTGGGGTAAGAACGCACACCCACACTTTTAGAAAGGGAGGCCATTTTGCTGTAAATCAATTGTTCATGCTGTCTGTCTGTGCTGTGATCGCCATTTCGCTCATACACCAAGCTGTAAGCCACTGCATGAGCACACAAGTGCCATAAGATTGCAATCTGGTATTACCCGGGTTACTTTGTTTTCTCTTATTGTGTACTTCATAATATTTGTAAGTACTGTATGTTGAAAAAACATAACACATGCTACAAATGTTCCTTGCTCTTCTGGGATGTTATGCAACATTGGTTAGTAGTTGGTTACTGATGTTTCGGGTTGGCCTATTGGTCCTGTTGTCAACGGACAAGCATGACCTGTGAAGTCTGGAGCAATAGGCTGTCCCAAAACTCAGTGCTGCATAACATGTCAGAAGATTGAAGACCTCAACTACACCACAGAGTAGGCCTAAAATCTTGCACACTGCTCACTGCATGTGGCTTGCTAGCCACTGCCCGACAGTATCTGTTTCTGTCGAATGGTACACAAGTAGCCAGCTTCTCAACTTTTCACTGGAGGACAGGAGCAGATCCAATGTTGTGTGAGATTTGAGGGTGTGAAATCCCTGTTGATGATGATCCAGGTGTCTCAGAATGTGATGCTTGTCATTAGAAGTGGATCTCAACATTTTGTCAGCATCACATCCCAGAAGACTTGAATTCTCAGATCCAGTGCCCACAACAATTCACACTGTTCAGAATGCTAGACTAGTGGTTCCCATCCTCTGACCTGCAGTCCTGTGCAGGGCTGCAGGTCATTTGAAGGGTCTCAAGGATCCATTTAACTTCACATCAAGTCATGCTGTTCCAGGCAGCACTTAGTTTCTGTTGTCACAGGCCTTTACTTCCTGGTACTTCTCTTGAAACAGTGGTGAACCCCACCACTCAGGCTTCAAGTTTCACACTGCAGTAGTTTCTATATTATGTGTGATGTTCCAAGTACAACTCTCTTGTGTAGTGAATCTGTTGAATGTTTTCCTGATATGACTTCCAAATTTTTCCTTAAAAGTTTGTTACTATTCTGGTGGCTCCAATTATTACTGCTATAATCTTCCACATTCGTTGTATCTCTGTACATAAACTTCTATATATTAACTTCTCTTCCCCTTCCTTTTGCACACCATTTCTGTCTGCAGATATTGCCACATCTATCAATATGCATCTAGGAAGTGTGTCATCCCCGTCGTGTGTGTGAAACTAGGAGAAGGTATGTAGTCAACACAACTTAATCACCTGATGATGGCCAATACAGGCCGAAACATGTAGTTGTTTCCATCACAGTCATTAAATACACCTCAGTGATTAAGTTATGTTGACTACATACCTTCTCCTAGTATCAATATGCATGTTTTCCCTTTTTTTGTTTTTAATTATTATATTTGGCCTGTTTGCTGTAACTTCTCTGTCTGTGTGTACTGTTTGATTACACAACACTGGCTTGGGTGTGTGTGTTTGTGTGTGTACCATTTGTCTGTTTCATTGCCTAGGGCTATATGCATACTGAGTAGTGCAAATGCGCACAAACTCTATCATGTCTCATTAAGTATTCATTCTTTGCCAAAATAGAGCACCTTAAGTTTCGGTGGTCGGTAGTTTCTTCATGTTATTTACATAACCGGCATTTACTGTCATTTTCTTCCTTCAACATTTTGTTCTTAAAATAGTTTTTACTAATTGTTTGGTCTTGAGCTGCCACTATTGTGCTTTCTGTTTCTTCCTTAATGTCTCCAGATTTTAGCCATCAATATGATTGTTCAATTACCACCAGCTTTTCTTCTGAGTTAGGTGACAATTATCCATGCATCCACTTCCCTTGCCATATTTCTTTTGTTTTCTTTGCTATGCTGTCCTTTATTAGTCTTGTTCCTCTCTGTACTGCTGTCTTGAGGCATCTGTCTGTAACTCTGCTGAGTTGATGATGTGTTGGTACATTCTGACAGTCTAAATTAGTGGGTCTTCCTTGCTGTCTCCGTATTCCACTAGTTTTGTACTTTCCACTGTGTAGGCTTCTTCTAACTGCATCAGGCACCATCTTCCCTGTTTTCTGCGAACATATAAGGGATCTTCATCTGCCTTTGGGTAATGCTGTACCTGGATGGTTACCATTTTCCTCATTTTCCTGTCCAGTTTTTGCAACTCTTCTTGGTGCCAGTTAACAATTCCAAAAGTATATCTAAGTGCTGGTACTGCCAATGATCCCATTGCTTCAATTGTATTCTTTGCACTTATTTTTTTTGCTCAAAACTAGTCACAGTCTCCTCAGGTATTCCTTCTTCAACTTTTCTTTCTCATTCTTATGATGTATGTCATGGCTCTTTTCTATGCCTAAATACGTACATGCTTCTCTCGGTCCAGTTCCTTAGTATCCATCTCAGTTGTGCTTCCATTATATATTTTGCTTTGGACCCTGCCTTTTTTTAAATATATTTTTGAACACTTTTCTAATCCAAAATTCATATTAATGTCTTAGCCAATTGCTTTCACAATTTTTATTTTATTCTCCAAGTCATCCTCACAATCTACCCAGCAGTTTCAAGTCATCCATATACAGTAGTGACTTATTTCCCTCTCAGTTCCATAGTTTAGCTTGTGTGTTAATGCAATAAGTGCTGTACAAAAGAGTAATGGCGAAAGAGAGTCCCCTTGGAATATTCATCTTTGTATCTGAATGGGTTGTGACTGTATTACGTCCTGTTTTGTTTTTAAATGAAGCATTCTGTTGTGTTCCATTTCTCCATTGATAATTTACAAAATCTAACAATTTTACTGTTCACTCCTATCATTTCTATTAACTTTTCTACCCAGTTATGCGGAACGCTGTCAAATTCTTTCTGGTAATCGATACAGGCTGTACTTAAATTGTTGTTTGATCTCTTGCAGTCCTCATATGTTGCTTTTGATGTCATTAATTAATCCTTGTAACATTTACTTCCAGGGTGACATCCTTTTTGCTTTACTGATAGTAAGTTCCGGTCTTCCAAATGTGTGGAAATTCTTTTGGCTGTTGTTCCTGTTAGAATTTTGTACATGGTTGTTAAGCACATAATGGGTCGGTAGTTTCTGACTTCCTTGCTGTATCCTGATTTTGATAGGATATAAGTTATTCCTGTGGTTAGCCAGTCAATACCTTCTCCATTTCCTCCATTATATTGCATTAAAGTTTTTTGTAATTTGTGTGTGGGCAGCTGGGACTGCTTTAAGCCAGTAATTTTGTATTTGATCATTTCCAGGAGATTTCCAGTTGCTTTTGACAAAAACAAAGTGATTTCCATTATCTGTGTAGGCCCTCAATCCATATTACTGATTTTCTATCTCTCTTCTCCTCCTATCCATTCTGCTCTTTCATTATCAGTGCTTTTTCTCCCCACAGTGACTTCCAGTAAGGCTGTACTTCTGCCATAGAGTGGGGGGAGTTCTCTGGCCTCTATATTCTTTGTCCCCAGGTTTCTGCAAAATTTTTTGGGGTCATCTTTGAACATCTTATTCTGGACATAATGGATTTCCCTTTTTTCATATCATGTATGTCTTTGGGCTTTTGCTTGCACTTTCTGCTGCAATGTCTGTGTCAGCTGTGCAACTTCTCTGGCATATGTCACTCTGTATTTTTTAAATATCTTCCTTTTTTTCCTGTTAAGTTCTCCATTATCAGAGCCTGTTCCAGTTTCAGCTGTAATTGATAACTCTTTTCTCCAGTTGCTTATCTGTCTCTGCATTCTTATTTTCCAAAAATTTTCATTCATTCTAGTTTTGGTTCTTTTGCTAGGCTGATTCATTGTTTGTGTCATAATTGTGGCTGCAGCATTTGTCAATCAAGTTGTTTATGTCTGTTATGTCCGATTCATCTTCTAAAAGTTTTCAATTATTTCATTTATTTCTTCCTTAAATTTATCAATTCGCTGTTTTCTTTCAGTTTTGGCAGCCTTCCTCTTTCTACATTTGTAGTAGCCTCACCTTATACCACACTATTTGAAGGTCTTCCATGAGCTTATTCCTAACTGTGTGCTGCTCTCGTGCTCCTGGGTGTTTGTTATTCTCTAATTTACCTAAGCCCGTATTGTTAATTTTCAGGGACTCTCTTCTGGTGCTCTTTATCATTCACATCCATTTTGTCGCCATTTGTTCGTTTTGTGTGATCTTCTGTATCATTCCATATTTTGAGTGTAATATTTTCCTTTATCTCATCAATTTCAACAGCTGTTATTCTTTTAGCTTTTAAAATGTAGTTCTTCTGATTCAACAATAATTTTGCATCTAAATTTATTCTTGTCATTGGATTCCTGTCTCTCCACAATTCATATGCTTTCTTATAGTTCTTTCTAATGTCTTTTCTTTGATGTACATGAAACACCACAGTACTTTCTTCCTCTCCGCTTGGCTCCATTGGATTTGTTTATTCCATTCCTGTCCGTTTTTTTGCCCGACTCTGATATGAGGTGGAATTTGAGATGATCCATGTTGAGTTTCCTCGGTATTGTTACCATTCACTTCAGTGCTGGTAGAGTACCTCTGCTCTTTCCTTCTTCCTGGTTTTGTACTATTTTGTTTTCTAATCACCATCACTGTCCCACGAGTTGTTAGGAATGTCTTGTGTCCATTGCGGTATAGCCCTGCCTGCCGCAGCAAGGCTGCTTGAAATCGAGTGTCACCACTTCTCAAAGCTCATTCTCCTTGGTAACCCTCCATGACAGTTCCTCTCTAGTCTCTGTAGTCCCTCGGCTCAGTAGTGCACACCTGGGATGAGGGTTGCAAGGGTTTATCATCATCATCATCAGTTGCGGTGGTGGCAGCGGCTGCAGTGGTGGTGAATAAACTGTGAATTTTCTTGCAGTTATCCAGAAATTTTTATAGCTTTTTGTCATGTATTTTCTCGATTAACAAAGCGTAAAATACACCTGTTAGTGCTTGGGATTCTGCAAATTTTTTGAAGTGAATGTGGGGCCCTCTGAAATATATAAATACAACAGAATTTTGCATTGGTGCAACTATAATCTTTGTTAGCGTCAGCGCTCATTAATTATTTTGACAATGCATAGTCGTCGTGAAGGAAGACTATGCAGATGTTATGTAACATACAGCGCTGATTCATATCATGTTTCAATTCCATTTATGTGTACCACATATTTGTGTTGAACATCCTTGTCTGGGAATAACTGGTGTCAGAGCCTTAAGCAAGAGTTGATAGTAATAAAATCCCGTAGTTTTGCCGGAAGACAAAGTTTATTGCATTTGTAAATTTTTAATTAAGCACATCAAGATGTCTTAATTTAGGAGGGGTCTTCATAGTTGGAAGATGTTGAGAACTACTGAATTGGACAGTAACCAAGTAATCCTGTGAGATGTGTTGTCCTCAGACCAGTATAGAATTTGTGTGTGGCTTGCCAGCTTTTACAACACATATTTTATATTATTACATAGAAATTTACACATACAAATGCTACTGGCCGAGTCCAACAGAGCCATGTTTATGTTATACTCTTTTGATTTCAGCATACCGATTTTCAGTTTTTTGGGGTGCTGTTATGTATAGTGTAAGAATTTATCTGAGTGTCCAAAGAATTCAACTTGCATTTTTGCTCACGCTTATCTAAAAATGCTGTCGATTATTAAAAGAATAATTATTTACAACTAATTGATGCTAGAATTGGAAGAAGTGACTTTAAATTTCCTTGATTGTAGTACAAGGGATGTTCAGTAAGTGAGGTATCCTTTGTCATGAAATGAATGGTCATTACATTGTTTACTGTAGTACAAATATTGCACTTAAGTATTTTTATTTTTTAGCATAGTCCCATGGCACATCAACGCATTTGTCCCACTTTTGACACCAGAGTGGAACTTCTGTGGCAGTAGAAATTGGGCTCTTGCATTTGCAGTGCTTTTTTTAACACCAATTTCTGTTTCTGTACTGTTGTGGTGGCATTGGGAGCCTACAAAGTATTGCTTCAGTAGCCCAGACCAATGATCTGTTCCAAGATGTGTTCCTTCAGCATGACACACTGGCCCCATGTGGCGCACTTTGGACGCAAGACTTGTTGCATTCATTTTAGTGGTAAGATCTAGATTAGCCATCCTATAGTCCTGACATTCCCCTGGTCAGACTGGCCTTTGTTTTGGCCAATGAAGCAACACTTTGGAGATCACAGACTCCACAGTAATGAGGAAGTGGAAGTGGCTGGTCCTGAATGGTTGGCGAATACTAGAGCCTAATGTACACAGCAACAGAACTTGACAGTTATTTGAAAATTGAATAAATTCTTACATGTGCTTTGGGGATTATGCTAAACCATAATGGTACATTATTGGAATAAATAATCATTGTATTAACTTCCTGATCTAATTTTTATGACTGAGGGAAACTTACTTGTTGCACATCTGTTGTCTGTTGTGCTGCTTTTGCCTTTCGCCTTAATGAGACTGTTTAGTCTGGTAAATTTGTACCAGTGTTTCAGATGAACTTACTGCCTCCATCTTCTGGGATTCCTTTGACATTTTTTTTATGAATGCTCCAGACTACATATTGTCACTTCCTGAAAGACGTAATGTTATTATTCTGAGAACCTAAATATATATTCTTGCTGCAGGCTTCGTTTATTGAATGTGTTTGAACCTTGCACTTTACAAGTTGGTGATCGTAATTTCTACACATTTCGAGAGAATGACACCGTCGTTACAAAAGAACAGTGGCGGCGTGTGCAACGTGATTCTGTACTGGCTGGCAGCACTCTTACAAATGGACCTGCTTGCACACTGCAGCAGAACAGCCCAAAGGAGAACAGGAAGAAAGGTAAGTCAGTCAGTGAATTGTTACTGAGGTGTTCTAAGCGTTTTGCCATTTTTGGTAAGTTTGTATATTATTTAGCGAAGCTTTCTATTGCTAAGATTATTTAGCTTCTGGTGACAGGTGATAGAATGAGATTGGAGCGCTGGTGGTACGATACTGTTGAGAAAACCAACAAAGCTGGAGGAGAGCATTTCCAAATGCTGCTGTGTCCACCACAAATCCCACATGGTCTGGTCTGGGGGGTTGTCCATAAGATTTTGATGTGACTAGTACCATGCTGTGTTCAATGGGGCCCTTGTCATGTATTATAGCATGCCCATAGGAATTTTCAGATACTGAGAGTAGATGTGATTGTACTAATTTCTCAGTTTCTGGAAGTTGACATGGGGTTATGCTCTGCCTTTGGTCTTGGACAGGGGGGTAACAGCTCCTTGTCATGAAAACTGCGTTATGAAATGTTACACAGGGCCTTGTAATTGACTGGACTGTTGTGAGCATGGTAATGAACCCCATAATTCCACCAGTGGTGGAGAATATTTGGGGTACCTGAGTGCTGCTTAATGAAAAGGTGTTTTTCACATTGATTTGATTGTGTGTGAGTTTAATTCATCTGCATTGGTTATAAGACCCATATCTGGTGTAAACAACAATATCAACAATATAAGTGTCTGCACTGTTTTATGCTGTACACGTAGCACAGAACGAGCAGCAAGACAGACATTTACTCCATACTCTTACCACTATGTAGAGTGGCCATGGGCATTGGAATGATGTGCAAATGCACTGGTTGAGTTGCTGGTTACACTTGGAATCCTTGTTTTCAGTATTTTGTTTCATTTTTAATTACGTATGTAAATTTGAATTTATTGGAGCGTTATTTCTTCTTTACAATTTTAGCTACAGTATAGTGCAGTACTGATGAGGACAGCAACCAAATCATTGACATAGAGCAGGTACTTCTTATAGTTATGTATAGCCAAAATGTATTTTTGAGCATATCTTGTTAAGTATCTAGCTGAGAAAGAAAGTGTCTTCAGTATAAGTTGTGGATATCTGTAGAAAATATGTATTGTTTCATACACAGTACCGGCATGGCAGTGATTTGGAGAAATTCATAATATTAACATTATCTTTGGAGGGCATGCCATGGCTTTGGCGTTTGGTTTATGGTGTTTCAATGCAGAGGCTGGCCTTTATCCCAGGCCAGCATATATTGGATTTGAGGTGGACAGAGTGGCACTTTGAAGATGTTGCTCTCAGTAGATCCATTTTTCTATAACAGTATCATTCCACTAATGCTCCATACTCATTCATTTATCAGTCACTTCTGCTGTGTAACCTAGAGGCTGACAGTTTTGTTACACAGTACTCTTAACCACCACCATTCATGTGTGAGGCTTACCCCCAGATTTTACACCATATCACAGTACATGCTCTTCCTTGTTGTTGAGAACAGCTAGGACCTTGATGCTGTCAGTTAGGGTCTGTTGTCTGTGGGCTAATATTGTGGAGATAATATATATATATATCCTATCAGAAACGCAAGTCCCTATCCCTGCAGACGTGGCTTATTAACCTAACTGCACTTAAGCTCGGTATATTTTAACTGAAATTCATCAGTTACTGGTCGTAAACTTCTGTTGGTCATCCTGTTGGCGCCTGTCTGGCCAAGATCACAGCAGTTCCCAAGGTACATCCAAAGACAGTAGACACAGGCTGTTGAAGTGACACTTTAAATACGTGCCCTGTTTTGCATTTCCCTGTTCCTTTTTGGCTTTAGATCAGTGTTTATATTGCAATCCAAATATATAAATACACTCTACAGTGGCCACAAATGGTGGAAATGATGCCAGTCAAGAATGCCCCCCCTCCAATGCCCACTATTGTAATTTCCTGCATACCCCTGTGACCTATGTCAACCACTGGTTTCACTTGCAACATTTGATATTTTAGTGGATTCATCAGACCCTACAAATCAACAAACTCTATCACATACTGATGTTCTGGGGGCAGTCAGCAAGAACCAGTCCACAGCACCTGTTCAGCCAATGCTACCAACAGTAGCAGTGACTAATGGCAGTCCTACGCCAGGTGTTGAGCACATGGATGACTGGGACACAGAGGACACTGCAAGTATGTCAGACACAGCATCTGTCAGCAGTGGCTGCAGTAGCATTGGCTCGCAGGGTAAGAGTGCCGTTGTATGCTTCTATGTAGGCTACTTGAAGTGAGGAGCTTTATGGGTACTGTAACATACAGATGTTCAACAGTGATTGCACATGAGCACTGTCAGCACCATTGACAAGAACTTCTTCTTTTGTCATGAAAATACTTAACACAATACACTGCATTTTGGAAGCAAACTGCTGCCTTCTTCAGGTTATAACCATCCCTTCACCAGTTATTTCTTTGTGCCTGGCTTTGCTAAATTTGTTATATAATTTGAGCTAGAATGTTATTAAAGTTACTCAGTGAAAACATCAGGTGTTTCTGTAGGGAGTATCTGTTCATTTTGAAATAAAGTACTGCCAGCTTGGTTGTAGTGATAAAGAGATCTGACTGGTTGTCATGCAAAGTACCTGTATACATCTCCCTTCTGTGATATGCTGTGCAAATCAGAATAATGCGTATGAGTAATACATCGTATGTTACATTCTGCATAGGTTTCGTGTTCTGTTTTGTGGTCTGCAGGGAAGAAGAAGCGCGGGCCTGCTCTAATGACCAAAGTTCTAAATAAGAAGAAGCTGCGCAGAGCCCGGAAACGAGCACCACTGATGACGTTGCAACCAGGGCAGACTGTTGTGGTGGAGACACTGTCTACTTCGTCTGTTGCTGATGTTGTCTGGCAGGTGAGGAAATGTGAGCTTGCAAGTTCTGATGGCAGTGTCTCTGATGATTCAGGTTTCCTAGGACATGCCCTTTTTTGTTGGGTGAATAGTTCCTGATCATTTGAAGGTTTTTACTGCCTTCATTTTCAGGGTCAAGGAGTTTTCTTGAACTGCTCCACCCTGAAGATAGAGGCAGTACATTCCTTCATAGTGTTGAAAACTGCTCATGAAATGACACAGTGTTGCATCCCAGATGACTTGTGTCTATGCCTGTGAGCTTCACGCTCAGTTGATATGTTATCATCCACAAACTCACTGCTTGACACCAGGCACTAGACATAAGGCCCCATTGAACAGAGAACTGCAGGCTGAAGAATCTTAGGCAGCAGCAGGTATTTTTCTCTGCCACTGCATTTGGGCTGATTCAGGGGCCCATCAGCCTTCTAGCCCTTGAATACTCATGGTATAGCTGTTGGAGTGTAAGGTTAGCTTCTCATTTCCATCTAGTGGCAAGTTTAAGATTGCATCGAGCTATACCTTCACTCCAGACACATGGCCATAGCATGATGCTTAAATATAGGGCATCTGCACCTTTTACCTTTTCCTAATTCAGTAGTGATACATTACACTTTATTTTTCCAGTTTAGTTGGGCAGTAGGTTTGGCAGTAGATCAATTTTGTTGATGGAATAGTTGACTCATTAAAAGCAATTTTAATGTATGCTAGGATGGAAAATTAAAATAAAAGTAAAATATATTTACAAAATATTTCAATCAGTAAAATAATACATCACAGCATGTGCTGGCTCCCAAGTGTTCTAGAAGCTGATGTGTCATTAATTTCTTCCTCTGGGAGATCACACGTATCACATGTAGGGATGTGTATTCACTGTAGACTGTACTGAAAAATATGCTGTTAGAGTGAAATTGCTGCTACATAGAATGCTGGAAAAGAGAACTTTTACTGCAGATCTGTTCATTTTCTGGCAGGATGGTTCAGTTGAGTGTGGAATTCCCTCTACCCAGCTTTATCCTATCCACCATCTGGATGATCAAGAATTCTTTCCTGGTGACTTTGTTATTGAGAACAAGGATGAGAGCTGCATGAGAGTATATGGGGTAGTTCAGAGCGTTGACCATGCTGGGAGGACAGCTAGAGTGAAATGGTTTAAAACCTACACTTCTCAGGAGGAGCCTCGGTAAGTCTTACTGTATGTTGTGTATTACAGAGCACCAAGCAGTCCCACATTGTGTAGCCATACAAGGCTGGGACACTTTGGAGGATGCAAGGCAGTGGGTTAGTGAATGGAGACTGAAGGCTGCTGTGTGAGTCTCGTTGGATGACTGTGTGATGTGTTTTAGATTATCAGTTACGGGCTGTCAGGCGTGACTTAACATGAACCCTCATCTCTGCTGTGGGCTTTGCAGTGTAACTATATCTCTGTTGCTTCTGTGAAGCTCCAGCACCCTGCACGTATGTAGTCTGGAAAGGCTTGATGTCAGTCTCGAAAACATCAGATTACTTGAATCGCCTGACGCATCTGTCAGCCCAAGATTTTATTGTATTTCTCTGCCTTTTCACTTGAAATTGAAACAGGTCCAATGTCTGATGTATGCTGTGCATACAATGCACAGGTGGTGGTTGGAGTCCAGAAATGTAGTAATACTATGGTGTGTACCCAAGTAAACAATAAGGTTTTTATTCTAATTCAGCTTCAGAAAAATTTGATGGTCATCTTATGATCACCCACGCATTTATTGTAGGATTACTTCCATAAAATTTATCTTGTTTAGAATGTCAAGCTGCACTGCCATTTTCTGCAGCTGTGCAGACAAATTACATGTTGCAAAATGAACAACAGTACTTACCATCATAGTGACATTGTTAGTGGCAACAACTGTGTAGATGCAGAGTAGTGTAACCTGACCTGTGGGTCCTCAACATTAAGCACATGATTACAAATGCAGCATGAGCACATGAATTGTACTCTTAGCTGTCGTCACAGGATTGTTAACTTAACACCAGGGACTTGCAAAGAAGTATCCTATTATACCTGTGTTCTGTACGGGTATGTCCTGAAACTGAAGATGGTGAAAGGAGGTCTTCTTATATGCAGGTGCATCTTATGTTTGGGTAAGCACAGCAATTACACCAGCACTGTTGATTTTCAGCCCTGCAATGTTGGAAGAAAGTGAAGTTAGTGTTTATGACCTGAAGGATCACCCTGACTTCCAGTACCGCCCTGGCACTGTCGTGATCAGGGTAGCCAACTTTGAGGGAGAAGATGCTAACTCCACAGCTGGCCAAGTTTTAGACAATTACCCGGAAGGAATGGTAAGGATTTTAATTATAGTTCTTAATGAAAGACTTTAAATGCCATCATATGAGAATAAATTGGCCGTCATAGGCGTTGTTTTGTTGTTGCGAGTTACTGTGCTGTGTTACGTGAGACTATTTGCAGGGGAATGTACTGACATAACTGACAGTGGCGGCTTGTGACAATAAACCTATCGTCCTTGGCGCCTGTTGATGCAGCAGTGATTGGCAAATTGTTTAGCATGCTCTACACTATTTTTTTTATGTCTTGTAGCCTGAACTGGTTTCTAGACAGTATGCTGTATCATTGCTTGTGTAGAGCAGTCACTTAGATAAACTTAAATAAAATGTGAATATATTAGTGTTCATAAATTAAGTGCCAGCATTTCTGACAGACCTGAAAATTGTCAAGTACTTTTAGAAAATGAGACTTGCTGAAAAGAAAAACCTTAATCCGTCTGTATAAAAGTGGGTTAGTTTGTTCATTCCTTGGTAGGTCACGTATTTCCTGCAGGAGCATGGGAGGTTGTACAGCTCCTATTATTGACCAGCCAGCCTGGAAGGCTGTGTAGTCATTACAGTTGTTGGCAATTCATGTACATCTTGTAAGAAAAGCGTGTAATGCAGAATATACTAATTATTCTTTGTGTGTATTACCAAGTGTTTGTCATAACATATTAAAGGTCACTGCATTGTACATTGCCCTGGACTGGTTTAAATGCAAGTTTTTGTTCAAAGCTTTGGTTACAAATGGAAACTTTGTGTAGGGTGTTAGCATTAACCATAGAGAACAGTGATAGAAAATACAGCTGTCTCAAATAAAGAAGTGTGGCTTGAGTAAATAATGGGAAGTTATTTTCAATTGCTTCCATGGTAGTTCTCAAATGTTACTGCAAGGGAGCTGTACCAGTTATGTGTAAAAAGGCAGGGTATTTGGTGCACAGTTGGAAGTACGTACAAATAATGCCATAAGTAACCAATTTTGAGACCCTGCTGTCTGCTGTGGTCACCTGGCTTATGATGTGTGCAATCTGATAGGTGTTTACCAGCAGTTAGAAGTCTATCTTGAAGCAGTCTTCCCTTTTGCCGTTGACATGCCAATTCACATGAACAAAATCAGAGCTGAGGGACCAGAGTTATCCCTTCCCTGTCCTGTGTCAGAAGGCTTCTCTCTTAATTTTCCTCTAAGACATCACTGTTGGATGCCTTCCAGTGCCCCCTCTGGATGTCCTGCCAACTTATGGTATACCTCAGTTCTGTATTCTGTGGCATGTAGTGTTTCATGTCTAGGAACTGGAAGTGACAAGAATTGTATATTTGCACAAACCAAAATTATTATTATTATCATCATCACCACCACCACCACCACCACCACCATTCAGGATGGGTGGAGGAACGCACTTGGGTGTCTGCCAGCCAAAGTCAATAAACATTAAATTTTGTGAGTAGTAACATATATTGAAAAAAATGCTGTTACATTTTTAATTTATTATTTAATTATTAAAAATTAAAAAATCAGTGTAATTGTGAAATACATAAAAATGTATAAGTCTGTACCAATCTGACATTATGCTTTATTCAAACTGTCACACGAATTGCATTCAGGGATGGTGCTGTCCCTGCAGCGTAGGAAATCACAACGTATTTGTACAGTATTTAGACATGGAAATGTGGAGTCAGTAGGGTGCTGAAACATCACTTCGCACAGAAATGAATAAAAGATGTTAACTGGTTAGCACATGTCTGGGCCAGTGGCAACAAATTGTGCTGATGCAGCACTTAGCCACGAAGAGTGTTGTCAGTAAAACACACACACACACACAGTCATGCATCACTTAATGAAAGGGATACATTCTGAGAGATGCATCATTTGGTGATTTTGTCATTGTGCGAACGTCATAGAGTGTACGTAACCAACCATGAAACTTGGTATTGGCTTCACCTCCTTGTGGATGAAAGTCCTTTCAGGCATCTGTTTCCAGAATAGGGAGGTTTCATCCATATTGAAGATTTGCTCTGGCAAGTAATTTTCCTCCCCAATCAGCTTATCTAGAGTTTCCAAAAACTCTTATACTGACATATATGCAGTCCATCGTTGGCTGAAAGGTCGTTATGTGGTGCATGACTGTAGATATATGGTAACCATCCTGCAGAAGTTGACTTTGTGCTAGCATAAATGATGAATTAATTTAAGACTAATGTCAGAAAGGAAGAGCTTTGGTGTTCTGTTACATGATTCAGCTTGTGCATTTTGTGTTGACAGGTGCGTGTTTGGTGGGTAGATGGGCATGTGTCGATGTCATGGCCTCAGGATTTATACAAAGTTGGCGAGTATGACAGTGATGAGGGAGAATTGTGGGATGATGGCAGCAGTGAAGCATCATGGGAAACAGAATCAGAAGACTGTTTTATTGCTGATGATGTGTATGTCCTCTTAATTCTTTCTTGCATAAATACTGCACCAAAACACTGGCAGGTTGAAATACATGACAACTAACATAGCTCCCTGTTAAAAAAGTTAAATGTCTGGAAGAAATGTGTCTTCACTGATGAAGTTTATGATACAACTACAAGCAGAACACATTGTAGACATGATTCTTGTTCATTTTGAAAACTGTTATCAGCCAATGTGCTTTCCAAAACACTGAAGATCAGTATCTTAAAAAACAATGATTTGCCAATTTTTGTATGGTGTGAAATGTGGTCTGCGACCTTGAGGGTAGAATGTAGTTGCCTGTAATGTGTGTCCTTTATTTGATCTTATCTCTCTTCCAGTTTAACATATTTAGATTCAAAGTTGTAACAGTTAACTGCTAACCTCTTTGTAACTCCCTGTAGCTGTTTTGCTTTCTCCTCCATTGTGCTTGCCTGTATTTATCTCCAGGTGCCTGTCCATTTGTTTTACCTGAATATTGATAATTATAGCCTTCACTAGTGACAAGTACTATGGACTGGTTGACATAGGACAGAAAGGTGGTGGGAGGGAATGTGGTAGTAAGCAGATGGGGGAAGCAAGGAGCATTGTTATCTCCACTGTTTAGGAAACTTACTTCTGTGGGTTCAGTATAGTTGCAGTTGATCTTGTAGTAAAGCTACGGATTTTAAATTATCAGACATAACTGATAGTTGGTATCAACTATACTTGTACATTCCGTACTGTGATTCCTTGTTCAAAGACTGAGGGTAAGGTCATGTTGCATTGTTCATTGTGTGTGTATTCCATGATTATTTGATGACAGTTGAGATCTGCTGTGCACCATGTGTCTTGAGGACAGCTGACAGTATGTCATGTCATATTGCTGCGACAGATTACACTGTGAATTCTTACCCAACTTCACCGCAAAGTACATCTCAAAAGCTAAACTCCTCAGGACATATATTGTGTAACATTTCTCACTTACTGGAATCAAGGAATCATAATAGTCCAAGCTTGTGTTTTTTGTTTGTTTGTTTGTTTTTTCTTTTTCTTTCTTTATTACTTTCTTTCTTTCTTCTTCTTCTTCTTCTTCTTCTTCTTCTTCTTCTCTCTCTCTCTCTCTCTCTCTCTCTCTCTCTCACACACACACACACACACACACACACACTTGTAACTGTTTTGTGTCCCGTTTCCTACTTGGCCACTGATACAGAATACTGCAAGGTGCAGTGAAACGCACTGTGTACTGCTAACAATATGTGTGAAAGCCACAGCTCTTAGTCCAAAGCTCAAGTGTAGTGGTGCAATATCTGAATGTCATTTTAATGGTCACTCCCATTTCTTTTGATTACATGAGTGAATTTTACTTTGTTAAACTGAATTGTACTTCTTCTTTGAACTTTCAACTGCTGGTTGACACTGTGAAAAGGAAAGCAGCAGTATTCCAGGCAAATATCAGCTGCTTCTGTTTCAACAGATAGTTTGAAACCAGACTAGAGAATAAGGTGCTGTTGATGTTCGTTGAGAAGTTTTGTTTTCATTTATACAGATGTCCTGATGAAGAGTTCAATGAAATTCTGAAGCCAAAGTTGGCTGCAAACATAGAGAAGGCTCGCATTGCTATGTCTCGCCTCGAAGAGATCTTCACTCAGAATCCATCACTGCAAACAACAAGTGTGATGAGACAGTTACTTGATGTTTATAAGGACTGCAGGTTAGTGGCTTTAGAAGGAGAATTTATTATAAATAAGAACAAACTTAGGTGAACAGCACAAATGGGAGAGATCAGAAGTGCTTACAAAATTTTGGTCAGAAAACCTGGCAGTGAGAGTTGTCTTTGAAGTTGGGTCGGGGGGGGGGGGGGGGGGGGGCAATAAAAATACTTTTTAAAAAAGGGGGGGAGGGGGGGTGGGGGGGGGGGTTTTTGTGGTTGGGGGGGGTGGTGGGTGGGGGGGGTGGAAAAAAAAAAGAGAAACGG
>Ga0123352_10004991_pt1 | contig 19789 bp, 12 predicted proteins | sample TergutLab28metaG_FD_89700 | JGI IMG/M metagenome (GOLD analysis project Ga0123352, IMG submission 89700) | Labiotermes labralis P1 segment gut microbial communities from Petit-Saut dam, French Guiana - Lab288 P1 | ecosystem: Host-associated > Arthropoda: Insects > Digestive system > Gut ... | reverse complement strand
GCTTCAAGCTTCACACTGCAGTACTTTCCGTATTATGTGTGATGTTCCAAGTATAGCTGTCTTTTGTAGTGAATCTATCGAGTGTTTTCCCGGTACAGCTTCCAAATTTTTCCTTAAGCTTCTTGTTACTATTCCAGTGGCTCCATTTATTACTGGTATATTTGTGCATTTCAGGTTCCACATTCGTTTCTCTATTATTATTATTATTACTATTATCATCATCATCATCATCTCCTTTATGCAGGATGTTTATACTTATATACCTGAGACAAACCATGACCCTAGTGAATACAGTGTTGCAGCTATTCTGTTGTTACTATTCATGGTGCTTATATCATTAGTTCCAGTGTTGAATCTATTGTACTTTTACATTAGTACTTTCCGAAGTAGAGATCAAAATCTCGTACTGGCCCAAAGAGTATTTATCGATGTCGACAGATAGTAGCCACAAATCTTGGGAAACACCGTCTGACATGATATCGGTCAGCTCTGCCAGCAAATCCGACTTCCTCACGTCCTCGATCGTGATTCCTGGGCAATGCAACTTTAGTTGTAGCGGAGAGGAGTGGATGAAGGCGAGTCCTTGGCGCCTCAAACCCGAGACCTTCGGCTAAGGGAGCACACCGCTACAGAAAAGAGCATGTTTGGAGGCCCTGAGGTTAGCTACCACCAAACGTACTCAGGGAGGGACTGGTTATCCATCCTGAGGACACCCTACCCAACTCAGAATGTCGAGAGGAAGCACAGGACTGATTCACAAATAACAACTAAGGCGAGAAAGAGGAAAATGAATCAAGGTTTAATGAAAATAGGCGTTTGGAATGTCAGAGGTTTATATGGCAAAGAGAAACTGTTGCAGGAAGAATTAAAAAAGTAAATGTAGATATAGCAGTGATATCAGAAACAAAAAAGAAATTAAAGGGTTCGCAAGAGTTGGACGACTATATTTTATTGTACAGCGGTGTGTCAAAGAATAGAAGAGCAGCCGCAGGTATAGCAATAATGATTAAAGCCAAATTTAAAAAGAGAATACATAGTTAGGTGTTTGTAAATGAAAGAATTCTTCAATTAAGATACAAATTGCAAAGAGGATATTTAACATTACTAGCTTTCTATGCCTTTGAAGAAGGGAAAACAGAACAAACAGAAGAATTCTATGAAACCATCCGAGATCAGATAGACAAAGTAAGTAAAAACGATTACTTTGCCGTTGCCGGAGATTATAATGCAAGAGATGGAAATATTCCTATTGACGGAATTTTGGGTACAAATGGTGAAATTACTACTAACAGTAACGGACACAAACTAAAAGAATTTGCATCAGTAAATGAATTAAAATAACGAACACATTTTTCAGACATAAAAAGAGTCGTAAAATGACGTGGAGTGCCCGAGGTTACGGATCCATTTTAGATTACATTCTAACAAACAAGAAACTATTACCTTTAGTAAATGACTCTAAAGTTTTTAGGGGATACGATGTTACTACATGCCATTACTTATTAATTTCCGAAATTCGTTTACCTCAAAAATGGTATACATTTGCTAAAAGATCTCTACGGCAAGAAGAAATTTTAGAATACATTTGTTAGAGGACACAAGTATAAAATTACTTTATCAGTGGAGATTAGAGCAAAATCTGATGCACTCACCATGCAGCCTTAATATTGATGTAGAATGGCAAACTTTAAAGAACACACTACAACAAGTAGCGAATCGAGCTCTAGGCAAAAGGAAAAATAGGAGACACAAAAGGTGTTTAAATTTATGGAATGAGAATATTAAAAACTTGATTGAAAACAAGAGGAAGGCTTATTTATGGTATCTAACAAAACGTTCTGAAACTTACAAACTAGAATACAAAAGGTTAGTGGCAATTGTGAAAAGAGAAACAAGAAAAATTAAAAGGCAATATTGGGAAATATTTGTATCGAGAATTGAACATGATTTACATGGACGCAAGATAAATGCATATAAAATTATTAGAAATTTAAACAGAACTGAAAAAGATAATTTGCGACTTAACCCAATAGTTGAACACACATGGCTAGATTATTTTCAAAAACTTTGGAATAAAAAATTTAACGATAACAGCACAGAAGGGAAACGTGCAAAATTAACAGAAAATTGTGTTCTCTTAATTAAAATGGAAGAATTGGAAACAACTATAAAAGCATTTAAAGCCAGAAAATCTCCAGGATCGGACGGGATTAATAATGAGTTGTACAAACGTGCACCAAAATGTTTTTACACAAATTTTTGAATTTCCTAAATGTTTGCTGGATTCACGGAGACATTCCTGAAGAATGGAATAGAGCCATTGTTGTACCAATACACAAAAAGGAGACATAAATAACCCAGTTAGCTATAGAGGTATTAGTTTATTAAATACTGAATATAAAATCTATTCAAAAATTATTGCAAAGAGATTAACAGCAATTGCAGAGGTTCTACAATTAGAAGAGCAGAACGGATTCAGGAAAGGCAGATCCTGTATGGACTGCATATTTTCAGCTTCACAAATAATTGAAAAAACATAGAGAATTTAACATCCCCACATATATTGCTTTCATTGATTTTAAAAAAGCGTTTGACCCCGTGGAAAGAGACAAATTATGAACTATTACGTTAACCTTTTGACGCCTAATGTCAACTATAGTGGTCGTACCGCAACGCTAACCTCTAAAGTTACACTTTATATATTTATTCAACAAATATAGGTACTGAATATTTTAAACATTGTATATAATCTCCGTGTTTTCCACTTCAAAATGCAGTTTGTTTCATAATTCTAACGTATTTGGTTCCTGTATTATTCACATTGAAAAAAATAATTCCGGCGCCAAAAGGTTAAGTAAAGGAATTCCAACTCATCTAATTACAATAATTCAAAAAATATATATGAAAACATTATAAGAGTTAATGCAGGTAATGGAATATCTGTAGATTCTACAGCTATTACCAAAGGGGTGAAACAAGGATGCCCACTATCACCTGTTTTATTCAATTTATATTTGGACGAATATATTAGGATTTGGTTACAGAAACCAAAAAATTATAAATATTTTAAAGAGTTAATTTTCAAAACACTGTTATTTGCAGATGACCAGTTTATTATTTCTGACACAGAAGAGATCTTACAAAAAGCAGTCTATTTATTATATAACATATCTAAAGAATAAAATTTGTAAATTGCTGCAAAAAAGACGAAAGTATTTGGTTTCGTTGGAACGGATCACGTAAGAATAAAAATTATTATAAATGATGAAACACTAGAAAAAGATAGCCAGTTTACTTATCCAGTTTGCAGTACATCTTACCAATTTTCCAATGATGTAGAATTTAAATTAGCATAATTGTTACAATTAACAGGTACTATTAAGAGAACTATTTTTAAGAAAGCGAGAACGGAAAATATTTTGAAAATACACAACACATTAGTTTTACCCACATATTTATATGGGTCAGAAAATTGGACTCTAACAGCTTTACAAAGACGAAGAAATGAAGCGGCAGAAATGAAGTTACTGAGACCTCTGGCAGGCTACACTCTTTATGACCACAAAACAAATGACTACATACGCCGCGAACTACGGATTACAAGCTTACTAGACAAATTAGATTAATACAGACGGAACTGACTTGCAAAGAATGCCACAAAACCGAATCCATTTGAAATCATAACACTACATACCACAAGGAAGGAGAACAATTGGAAGACCGAAGAAGTGTTGGCGCGAGTAGCTGTAACTCTGGAGACGAAATTGATCATAGGGTCCAATCCTTGATATTTATAATGATGACTTCCCGAAGTATGTGTGCAGTGTCCAATACGGCTGCTTTCTGGAGTTCCTTGACTTCATGCTTTCCTGCTAGGTTGCCCACGTATTTTCTAAATGACTTTGAAATAGTCCCAGTCGCCCCTATTATTACTGATATCGCCTTTGTTTTTACATTCCACATGCGCTGTATTTTTGTTGTAAGTTCTTTATATTTTACAATCTTCTCGGCTTCTTTTTTAATCACATTTCTGTCTCCTGAGATTGAAAAATCTTTTAACATACATGTTCCCTTTTCAATATCACGGATTATAATATCTGGTTTGTTGTTGGGGATAGTTCTTGTTGATTCCACAATATGGTTACCTTGACTCCTTGACTTGTTTCTACTGATTTTAGCACATTATTATTATTATTATTGTTTCGTGAGTTCAGAGCCTTTCAAGTATAACGTGACTGAAGTCATTTAGTATTTTATCTCCAGTTTTTGCTACTTCAAAGTGAAAGCAATAGTATAATCTTCTAGTGGAACTCTTCGTCGAATATCTCGCGTCATACCTTCGGGATTTCCGTGTGCGACAGGCCAGGATGTAGGCGTTGACCATTGACCCGAGGAAACGTCCAGTTCTGGTCGTTTGCCCGTTCTGGTCGTCTGATGCAAGCATATCCACATTCATTGCGGGAAATTACTCCAGTGAATGGGATTCAATGTATAATGGAGATGAAACACATGGGACAAATTTTCCAACTGCCGCCAGCTATTAAGATGAAACTGGATGTTCTCTTTGTCATATTCTGATGAAAAAAATTGACTCACCACGGCTTTGAGTGCTTTTCCTGTGAGTGCAGAGGGAATTTTAGCGGATGATGTGAGTGTTGCGGTCCTTTCCAATTATACGTACGTGCAAGATGATAAGTACTGTTCAGAAATATAATTTCTCTCTGCAGATTTCATTCTGCTTCGGCATAAAAAAAGTCTGTGTTAACTGCCACCGCTAGTAGATAGTCATATGTAGATCTGTATATACGAGGCTTATTCAGACAGTAAGTACCGTTTCGCTGTAAAAAAAAATCGAGTAAGGTTTCGTATAAAATTTTATTGTTATCAGATTCTACATTCTTCAAAGTATTTTTCCACATATTCGACGCCATTATTGAGGCACTTATCGTAGCGGGGCACAAGTTTTTGTGTACCCTCCTCATAGAATGCGGCCGCCTGCGATGTTAGCCACTTCTGACTATGTCGTAGAGTAGAGTCCTTGAAATCTGAGGAAAGTGCAGAGACAGATCAGAAATTGTGAAACGTCTGTCATCACGCACTCTTTCGTTGACCTTACGCACCAAATCATCATTCGCCAAAGATGGACGCCCACCATGCCATCACTCACCGCATTGTCACCATACACTTGACATATATGGTGATGAATCTCACTTGCACATTCCCAGCGTTCAAAAAACTTATTACAGACCGTATTTCACACTCGGCGGCCCCTTCAATTGTCTTAAATATGTTTAACGCGCAGGAACAAACATAAAAATAACAAGAATTTCACGAAATGGCGTCTGTGGCTTCTCAATTGATAGAGGAAGTCACTGCACATGCGCAAAGTGACAGACTTGAGGATGCGCGAGGATATGCGCAGACGGTACTTACTTTCCGAATAACCTAGTTATATACTGCAGGATTCCTAATCTCCATTCTTTTTTAATATAGGATTTCGAAAAGAAACTTCACCATTATGCTGTTCAGGTTTCATACAATTCATATGTTTTATAATGAATAATGTGGAATGAAATATTTAACTTTTCCTTCAAAAAAGGAAATATAGGCAAAAAAAATCCATACTGTTTTCGATGGAAAATATCTTATCACAGTAAACTGGGAAACATATATTTTAATATATATCAAAGTTTTGCTTGGAAAGTGGTGTGTTTCACAGAGGTAATTCAGAAGTAAAAGCGTAACTTCCAAGGAAAAAATGTACGCTTTTAGGCTACGTATAATTACTTCAACACGATGTAATTGAGTGTTACAACATTTCTCTTAAAGAACGATGAATGCTGCTGTTTCTTTATATAATAATATCTTGTCAACACTTGAAAGCCTTACTATTTACCTTGTTTACCGCCTCAAAATATCTTTACCAGTAATTCCGTTATAATATGAATAATAACAGCCGGTCTGAATACGACATGCATGTGTCCGAGTATTACATATGAAGCTTCGTGTATTATATTCTGGGATTTGTCGGTTCTTTTCCTTTGTTAACGACAGTTTCATTTCACAGTACGGTTTTTCAAATAATTAGCTTCTTATACAAAACAAGCTTGTTAATCTTTATTAATCTCGGAAATGGATATTTTGCCTATTTAAACACAGAACTAAATTTAAATTCAAATCCATGACATTTTAAGTTTGGTTCATATTTGTAAATATATTGCAACAGTATTAAGTACAGATACTCTGAATATTTCTTCTTCAACACTTTTTTTGAACTCAATGTTTTTCAAGAAGAAAAAATACATATCATAGAAAGGTAAGACATGTCCACTGTTAAAGGGTTACAAAAATTTTAAATCGTCGATTGCTTCTGTCTTCACGTTAAAGCAGTCTTACGTGGGACTAGAACAATAACCAAATGACAAGACGCAATACTTCCAAAACATTCTTATTCGTCGACAGCGCTCTTACAGAATCATACTTCCCAACGTTTCAGGCTGTTTGCCTAGTAATTATAATCGGTAATTTAAATGGTAATGTGAATGAAATGGGTATAGAGTAGTGAGTTTGTACAATTACTGGAAACATACTTATGTACAAAGCCACTCAAATAACATGCAGCAAATCAATATAGCTTACATGTGTTATGTTTGTGGTGTAGAGTAACCCGAATCTGCATAGCTTTCCCTGTGGGGGGGGAATGAATATCGTGCAGTTGTAAATGGAGTTAATTATCATAGGCCAGTTGAAATCACACTTTGGACTCTTAAGATTTACTGAATGGGATGAAAAATATCTTTCAGTTAGCAATATTACTACCGTCGTTTAAGGCTGATATACCCGTCAAAATTACAGGATTAAAAGGGCCGAAGAAAGTACCTTACCGTAGTTAGATAACATCGGTGACTTAGACGAGATTATGCATAGTTAGTTTTTATTATTTGTGTATGGCCAGGAAGAAATTCTGTTTCTTTGAGAAACAACTTATATTTGTGGATGCCTGAAGGCTGGGTAAAGGGGAGAATATTTTGATTTTGAGAGAGAATGGCAAGAGAATGGAAGAAAATATATAATGAAGATCTCTTTAACATAAGATTACAACTGTAAGGGTCACTGGTCACTGCATCCAGATCAAAGTAGGTAAAATGTTCGCGGCGTGTAGCATTTGTAGGGTATACTAGGAATGCAAAAAAAATTGTGACAAATCACACAGTGTCTTAGGCATGATTGTTTTACAGCTAATCTATTTGCTTAATTTCAATCCAATTAAGTTCCAATTAAAATGCAGTTTATTACACTGATGAATCTAAAGGCAAGTGGTCCGGAACAGAAAGAGCACAGCATAAAAAGAGAAGTCATAATGGATCATATGCAAAACAATTGAGCAATAAAATACAAAATACGAGTATAAGCAACAGAGATAACAACAAAATAAAGGTCAAGTTGTGTTTCAAAAGCCTCATAACATTAAAAGGAGGTGGGTAACTGTGAAATGGCATTACGTAAGGTAATATCTGTTTGGTAGAAGTAACAGGATTCCCTAGGAGAATTAGAAGTCCTTGGGAATCAAAGTGGCTGCTGAAGCGAAATTATCAGGACAATTTCTCCAGGTAATGGAAGAGTTAAAAACATTCCTACAATTACGACTAAGAACTAGACACGTTTATTTGCAGAGAGTAGAGACTAAAATAATGAAAATAATAATAATAATAATAATATTTTGCATGAAGTCATTTAACTTAAACTGGGTCCGATGACAGAATCTCGTGATCTCGTGAATGAGATATTTAGTATTGGATTCCAGATATGACATGGCAATTTATTAAAAGTTTGAACATTGATTGGTTTTTCAATGGGAACTCCTATTTCATGTAAACAATTATGCATTAAGTTATTTTCTCACATCACTATGCTTTGCAAATCTATGATCACGTATATGTACATATATATATATATATATATGCATATATATGTGTATATATATATATATACATACATACATACACACACACACACACACACACACACAAACATCTACGAAATCATAGAATTGCAAAGCACATACATATATGTATATATATGTCAGTAATATATATGTACTTGTTATGTGTAAATAAAAATTGCACTCACTTAAATTTATTGCCAAGGAAACAGGAATAAAACACGGAAAACTTTATACGGATAAAAGGTCAAATTGCTGTAGAGTTAAGAATCAATATGGCATCCATTAATACATGTCGAAAAGAAACATTCCCACAAATGGTTTTTATCATGACATGAATATAATCAGTCCTTATTATAAGATATTTAAAATCGCAGCAAAATTTTAAGAATATCCTACTAAGATGTAAGTTTTTGAATTACATTTGTGACTTTCTATTTTTGTAATTTAAGTACCAAGATACCTTGATATCCATAAAGTGCGTGTAGGCTTTGTATATATGTAACATTTGTAAACGTTTTGTACTCCTCACCCAATATTGTGCGGGTGACAAAATCGAGAAGAATGAGATGGGCTGGGCATGTGGCGCGTATGGGTGAGGAGAGGGGGGTGTGTAGGGTCTTGGTGGGGAAACCGGAGGGAAGGAGACCAATGGAGAGACCTAGGCATAGATGGGTGGATAATATTACAATGGATCTCCAGGAGGTGGATTGTGGGTATATGGACTGGATTGGGCTGTCGCAGGATAGAGACAGTTGGCGGACGCTTGTGAGTGCGGTAATGAACTTTCGGGTTCCTTGAAATGCGGGGAATTTTTTGACTAGCTGCAAACCAGTTAGCTTCTCAAGAAGGACTCTGCACCATGCATGTGTATGTGTGATGTGTGTGTTTGTGTGTTACATTTGTGCGTTATTTAAATGCTTTTTTAGAGCAGCGTACTGTAATTACTAAATTTACGCTAATTCCTCAAAATAGTCTGTTTTTATAACCGTTTTGAAATCGTGTGTGGATACCAAGTTGAAAAAGTAACATAGTTTTACATATCGTAACATCTCCATACACGTGTTGCAAAAAATGTAACCTTATTTTGGGAAAACAGCTGGGGCCTCAAGCTTTTCAGTTGCATTGATATCTAGAACTGTCCTTCAGTGTGACATAGAACAGGAGTTCCCAGCACCTGCCTGAGCAGACATGGATGTGTTTGGTAACCAGGCAGTTAGTCCATGTAAAATATCTGGGGAACTTAAGTATTGGCGCGTTAGGAGTTGCGAATGGTTAGATTCGATATTACGAGTTATAGGAATTAGCTTCGATAAACAGATTCGGAACTTACACACATGCCTCGTACCTGGACGGCTACTTTTGTAAGAACTAAATATTGATCTGGCTCAGGATTTTAGGGAAATTTGGCTGGAACATTTGAATGCAGTAAAAAACTTTCGGTTTAAACAGAAACCGGCTCCCGTTTACTTCGCACTACACACACACACAGACACACACGCGCGCACAGACACACACAACACACTTACGCGAACACACACACACATGCCACCGCGCGAGCGCACACACACACACACACACAGACACACACAACACACACGCGCGCGCACACGCACACACAACACACACATACACGCACGCACACACACACACATGACACCGCGCGCGCACACGCACACACAAACACCACACACACACACACCACACGCGCGTGCGCGCACACACTCACACACACGCGCGCGTACACACACGCGTGCACACAAACACAACACACACGCGCGCACACACACGCACACAATACACACGCACGCACACACACACAACACACACACACACCTCACACACACATACACACACACACACACACACACACACCTAACCAGGAATTACATATGCGGCCTCATTTACCAACGTATTATCATAACAATACAGTACTATATTGTATATTATCAGTTTAATAATTCATATCTTCAGCTAACACAACTTGTATACTCCCTGAAAATGGTGTATTAACACCGAAACATGTCGCAGTTATTTAATATTAATTTACACTACTTATTTGCATGTATGTTGGTATATGATAAACATTTATTATTCAATACGCACGATATGAACACAAATGTATATGGAACTTGTTCACCCTCTTTGATATGACGTTCCTGGAGCATTTGTTCTCAGTAGGCATAACAATTTTCCTACTAATTCAGGATACGGACGCAAGCCCTTGCCGTATGCATATGTCACTGCAGTCATTTGTGGTTATTTCCATTTCTACCTCGACCCATAAGCCCCATATCGTGACAAACAATACCAAAGAAATGAACGTTGTATGGGGCTCATCCTGAATGGTTAGATGACATCAAAAGAGAGGCAGAATGGAAAGGGAGGTGATATAAAATATCACGTGCGTTCGTACATAACTATTGAGAAGTTGGGGTCAATAATAGAGGCGCCCCAGTTGATGTGGTACTATAATTGTTTCGAATATATATATATATATATATATATTAAAAATGGTTAAAAAGAGAAGGCGCTTGAACTCAACATCATATTTTCTAAGACATGTTTTAGAATAGCGCACTAGCTATAAGATCTCATGTTGCAGCTTACCCAATTCTGAATGCCAGCACTGATGAATCAGGCTATAAAGAAAGGATTAGGAAGTATCTTACAAAAAATTCAATAGAAATATATAGCATATACTAACAAATCTAACGATTCTAGTGTTAAGGCCATATCGAAGGCTAGACCTGTCACTGTCTAACAATGCTACCAGTAGGTCTGAATTTTTTTTATTTTTCTTATGAATTTCACCCTAAATTTTGCTCCAATATTTCCAAATCTCTAATTATTTGACCTTATTTCATTTTAGAAATTTTTACAACTGTGTACTTCAGAAATATGACACAATGTCTGCTTGTGATGAATATTATAGTCTTTTAGCATATGACGAAGAGCAGTTAACATAAACTAAACTTTTGGCCCTGGAATTATTTTTTTTTTTAATTTTAGCACACCCTGTATATAAAATGTGAATAATACAGGAAATAATTACGTTACAATTATGAAATAAACTACATTTTGAAGAGAAAAAAACGGATAGTATATACCATGTTTAAAATATTCAGTACCTGTATTTGTTGAATAAATATATAAAATGCAACTTTAGAGGTTAGCGGTGCGGTACGACCACTATAGTTGACATTAGGCGTCAAAAGGCTAATATATTGGAGTAATTTGCGATCTAATTTTTTGAGCGTAAGGAAACAAAACTTTCCTTTCCTGTACTACCCTGATGTTGGAAGCAGCAATCTCTTATGTAACGTCGGTACATGTTTATCAAACAACGTTGCGTCTTTAAAATATACAACAAGAACTAAATCTCCATCGACAGGGTTCTAAAATGTTCAGATAACTCAAGGTATAGAATTAAATGTCAGGAATACATATCAAGAAGGGGCACGCTGCTGGTGGCACAGTTAGTTGAGGCACTGAGCTACAAGCCGGAAGGTCGCGGGTTACAATCCCGATGGTTTCTTTGAAATTTTTCGTTAACATAGTCCTTACGTTCGCACAATGTCCCTGGGGTTGTCTCTCCCTGTAACAGAAATAAGTACCAGGAAATTTTCCTGGGGGTTAGAGTCAGCAGGTGCCTAGAGCTAACAACCTTACCACTTTCATGTGCCGAGTGTCTGGGAGCCTCAAATTCCTGGAACCGTCAGGGCCTTCCAGGGCTGTAATGAGATTGTTTTACCTTTACCTTTAACTTTTTCTCATCAATAAAATAAGAAACATTTAAGATAAATTGTAGAACGCAGTTTCGATTCTCCGAGTTTCTGTTGTTCGAGGTTCAGTTTCGTCCCAGTCCATGCGCTGTAGTCGAGTAGGTTTGTAGGTTATGTACAGTATGCGGTTGCAAAGGATTGTTTCTGTGTACAAGCTTTTCTTTCTGATATTACTGTACTGACACTTAGATGATTTATTTGTGTATCCCTCTGTGTTTTCATGCAATGTAAGTATTATAGCGTACCCTAATCATAAAATGTGTGTATATATCAAACATATCTTATGGTATGTTCTAAATTTTCATAATTCCAATAGTTTGAACTTTTCGGTGTTTCGACGCGTCTTCGTGCATTTAAGTCGAATTATGGGTATTCTACGGTAATTATTTTTTAAGTGTGGACTATGCCTGCATTATTGCTAGGTATTTCAGAGATTTATGTTTCTGCCTCAACTATTACAGATTATCTTAAAATAAAAAGGATATATATTACTATAATAAACGAAGGCAATGTAGGCACAAATGTAATAGTGAGGTGCATTCGCCTGAATATTGTTTTCTTAGGAAAGCAACTCGTATTACATATTCTGTGTCCCGATACCCATATTTATCCAGAATGCAAAGCGCATCCTCGTTATTATATTTTCATCTGTGGTCTCTCCAGCTGTACCAAATTTTAACATACGAGTATTACCTCCTAAAGGTTACGATTTTTGAGGAAAAGAAAGTTATCGAATAAAAATATATTTTGATATTAGCTACAAACTTTTCAACAATATTTCTCACTTTAAGAAGACTTCAGAGGGAAAGTGTCATAAATGTACGTAGTTATTCACGAGAAGTGTAACTTTTCTCGTTATATTTAATTGAAATTTGAATTTTTCGATGAATTTCAGAAAAATGCAATAATATAAACAGTCGACTAGATGCAACAATAACAAATTTTATTAAGAATTACAAACAGCTCAACATGTTTCGGGCGATAGTTTCGCCCATCCTCAGTAGCACTAGACTGTGTTTACAGCTTGTGGTATAATGCACCTTTATCATCAGTAGGCAGCATCGTCGGTGCATTATACCACAAGCTGTAAACACAGTCTATTGCTACTGAGGATGGGCGAAACTATCGCCCGAAACATGTTGAGCTGATTGTAATTCTCATTAAAATTTGTTATTGTTGCATCTATTCGGCTGTATATATTATTGTATCAATGATGCACGGTCACACAAACATCAAGTGCAAAAAAAATACACAAAAATATAAAGTTTAATGAAAATCCGACAAGTTGGAGCAGAGTTTTTTCTTTCATATTGTCAGACGGACAAGAAGATATGACGAAGATAATAGCCGCTTTTCGGAATTTTGTGAACGCCCTAATAATCGCTGTTCTGAAATCCAACAAATGCGAAGCCTGAAATATTTGTTAATTAACATTATAATTCTGACGTTCGACTTTTTCTAACATAGTAGAACTTTATTAAAATCCGTCGATGCTCTATGCGTAACTTATCATTAGTACACTTTTATGAAAACTAAAAATTTGGTTTAAAAAACAATTTAATATTTATCATATTTGCCAGATTTTGAGAAGGGAACTTTAGCAAATTAGGCCGTAACAATTATACATCTACCGCCTTTGTACTCGCAGGCTATGATAGGCTGATTTTGTAATTGGAAACGCAGCATGTCCAATTTTCAGCGACGTAAGGAACAGAGATAAAAGATGTTTAATTAAAAACTTGAGGTTATCTGACACGTGTAATCTGCTTCTCCTGTTAGAGCATTTTGAACAAAAAGACCATTGTGTTCTTCAGTTTCCGCAAAGAAATTTCCATAATGAATAATTCGATTTAGAGAAACGTGACGTTGTTAAACAAGACTGTGACACGCGACACTGTCATATAAAGTCTAACGAGTCTACGTGGCTTTGAACCTACAAATATCAAAGAATTAAGTGTGTATAATCTTGCGTGTAGAACTGTACAATATTAAATTTATTTTAAATCTGCCATGATGTTTTAAACCTCGATTTATTTTATTTTCCTCTAATGCTGAGTTCATTTGACAATTTGTTTCTCGTAGGACACTATTTTTTTCATTCTTAATCCATGTAAAATCAATTCCATTACAGACCTGGACAAGCCCTGAGGATTCCAGGAGGTTGAGGCTCCCAGATTTCAGGAAAATCAATACATGAAGGTGGTAAGGTTATCGACCCTAGGCACCGGACACCTTTACCACCCAGAAAATATTCTTGGGGTTATTTCTATTAGAATCTGAGTCGACCTGAGGCTCATAGTTCGGCCGGAAGGATGATTTCATTGAAAAATTTTAAAGACGCCATCGGGAATGGAACCCGCGAACTTCCGGCTTGTAGCGCAGTGCCTTAAATAAATGCGCCACCGCGTACCCCCATTAGTCCAGCTAGATATTCGAAATGTTCTGTTAGCTTATTCAGAAGAGTAAAATTTCAATTACTTTTCGCTATAATGAATAATTAGAATAGGTAGAAGCTTTAACGTCTCCTGTTTAGCACAGTTAGCCTTCATTGGGTTATTGTTTTAGTTGACATTTTAAACAAAGTCGGCACATTTCTTTATTATAAATCTTAATGTTGAAACATGCATTTTTGTAGAAACACTTCTATTATCAACCAACAACTGCACTTATATAACTTTCACATAAAGCACTTTAGAAACACTTAAAATTACTCCGACATATTTCGATCTTGTCAGATCATCATAAGGGAACTTTTTGTTCCTTGCTAAAGTTATATTACAATATTAATATTGTAATATACCGTTAGCAAAGAACAACAATGTTCCTTGATAATGATCTCATAAGATCGAAACATGTCGGAGTGATTTTAAGTGTTTTATATGAAAGTTATATAAGTGCAGTTGTTGGTTGATAATGTAAACTTTTTAAAAATTCTTTTTAACTTACCCATAATGCAACACATCCGGTCTGTACCATTTAACAACGAGATTATTCATTACTCTCGCATCCGTATAAGACGAAGTGTTGTAGGCAGTATCGCTTTGTAGGTGTTCGGGTTATAGGACACAAGGGGTAACGAATCAGCTGTAGTTTTGGGGAAATTAAGTATTTTTCAGGCTTATGCTTACTGGTATGAGGGAAAATTGACTCAAGTAGAAAGTAAGATTGAAGTTCAAACCCCTTGTGTTTAGGTACTAGACATGTAGTTTGCTAGTAAACCACATTTCTTATATATATAAATTTTTACTAATCGAAAGATTCAATAAATTTCTTGATTTTAAGTGTAAATTAACGAAATGACTAGAACCGTAAATTTGACGACGCTGAAGTAATTTGCAGTCACATGTTGATACAAATTACTAGGTTAAGAAATCGTATGATTCTTCAGAGTTTTGTGACTGCTCGTAATGTTCTTACGGATTTCATGTTACACTTACATTTATTACGTATATGAACTTCCACTAAATTTAGAATGAAATGGTCAGAGACATTTTTACTAATTTCTTTCGACGCAGATTGTAAAGGGCACTGAAAAATTATTGATTTTTGTGGCCGTAGATGATTTTTAGATTATTCATTTAGTTTCTTTACATCATTTAGACTTTGTGAATTGTGGTTTGTGGATTATGAAATGTTACATTTCAAAAATTTTTATTATTATTGCTTTTTGTCAAATCTGTAAACGTTTTGAAAGAGTAGAAGCCCCCTATGCCCTTGACTTTGAATATGACTAGCAGTGTCTTGTGTACACAGACACACAGAGGGACAAATAAACAAGCAAACAGAAACAAACAAACAAAAATATTAATTAGGAAACGTCAATCCAAGCTCCACGACCTACTTTCAGAGTGTCGTGTAAGATGTGAAATTCTCTACCTTGGATGTCGTCAATCTGCCACAGTCAAAAGTCTGCTCTTTACGAACTTTAGGTTGACTTGCCCGTAGATTCAAGACAATAACGCAACAAATTAGCTTGCAGGTCGATTGCGAAGTCATTTAATTCCAGACCGTCTATGAACGTGACTGTGCCTGATTGTCGTTCGTTATAACCAACACTTCCCACATGTTAAAGGCAATGTACAACTGGTCTGAAAGATATATTGTGTCTGTATATATGAGTAGAATTTACAGTTTCTTAACTGTTCGTTTCCGCGTCTGTGTGAAGCAAAATTCAGTGGTCTCTTCTTTTGCAAGATGTACAGTATTTTTTATCTATGATTCAAAATAAATATAAATTCCATAGATAGATGCAATGACTTGTCAGTAAGGATGAATGGACAGACATGCGTGTTTGGATATAAAATCCCTGTGTAGAAGATGAGGTTAAAGAATTGATACCGTATACGAATCTTATCTTAGGCATTCACAATACTCTATTCTTTCCCAAACATACAATTAATAAAAAATTACAAAAAAAAATTAAATGATTTCTTTTAAAGACATCCACTTTTTATATAACTATGCTTCATCTTTTAGAAAGGAAGATAAATATAGTTATTTCCTTTTAAATTCTTTTACGTTTTTGTAGAGATCTTGACGAAGTATGTAATGGCTTAAACATGTAACATAATTGTGAAAAAACTGCACATTTTACAACAAATCATTTTTTTGTACTTGAATGTAATTGTGTACTTACTACGTGTGCCACTAAAGTGCAGCTTAATTACAATAGTGTAGAAAAGTATCGTACGTAAAGGAATGTAATTGTGATGCCACACTAAGGTGATATTTCCAGTCCTTTCCTGCAGGAAATATTCTGCCATTTCTCTGGAAATAGTAAAGAACAAGAACTACCCCTCCCTCTAGATGGCACTTGTGTCACTCTCGACCTCCCCTCTCGGCTTTTCCTTTTCTACCTGAAATTAACATCCCAGTTCCGGAGCTGAGTTCAGTCCCGACTGGGGGCCTAAAGAGTTGAATAGTTTGAGGTTGATCTTTTGTTCCTCAAGTTCTTGTCGGTGCGGACATGTTAAGTCTGTGTCCCTGTAGCGTTATTTTTTAGTGAATTGCGTATTTCATTCTTTAATTTCCTCATGATTACGCCGTTCTTACAATTTACGTGTGTCTTTAGAGTGTTACTGTGAATTGCACTTTTCATGGATCTAAAATTGAACTTTGAAGGTTGTAAATGTAAATTTGACTTAGATGAAACCAAGACTGAGTTTTGAAGAGTGTAAGTATCGTGGAGGATGGTCGAAATGTGCTACTGTACAAACGGTCCCTGATGGTCACAATGTGTTACCGTACAAACGGTCCCTGGTGGTCACAATGTGTTACCGTAAAAACGGTTGCTGGTGGTCACAATGTGTTACTGTACAAACGGTCCCTGATGGTCGCAATGTGCTACAGTACATACTGTCCCTGTTGGTCACAATGTGCTACTATACAAACGGTTTCTGATGGTCAAAAAGTGCTACTGTACAAACGGTCTCCGATGGTCATAATGTGTTACCGCAAAAACAGTCCCTTGTGGTCACAATGTGTTACTGTACAAGCGTTTCTGATAGTCGCAATGTGCTACTGTACATACTTTCCCTGATGGTCGCAATGTGCTACTGTACATACTGACCCTAATGGTCAAAATGTGCTACTGTACAAACGGTCCCTGATGGTCACAATGTGCTACTGTATATATTGTCCCTGATGGTCACAATGTGCTACTGTACACTCTCTCCCTGATGGTCACAATGTGCTACTGTAAAAACGGTCCTTGATGGTCGCAATGTGCTACTGTACAAACGGTCCCTGATGGTCACAATGTACTACTGTACATACTGTCCCTGATGGTCACAATGTGCTTCTGTACATACTGTTCCTGATGGTCACAATGTGCTTCTGTACATACTGTCCCTAATGGTGACAATGTGCTATTGTACAAACGGTCCCTGATGGACACAATGTGCTTCTGTACATACTGTCCCTGATGGTCACGGTGTGCTTCTGTACATACTGTCCCTGATTGTAACAATGTGCTGTTGTACATACTGTCCCTGATGGTAACAATGTGCTAATTTACAAACGGTCCCTGATGGACACAATGTGCTTCTGTACATACTGTCCCTGATGGTCACAATGTGCTTCTGTACATACTGTCCCTGATGGTAACAATGTGCTATTGTACAAACGGTCCCTGATGGACACAATGTGCTTCTGTACATACTGCCCCTGATGGTCACAATGTGCTTCTGTACATACTGTCCCTGATGGTCACAATGTGCTTCTGTACATACTGTCCCTGATGGTCACAATGTGCTACTGTACCTACTGTCCCTGGTGGTCACAATGTGCTACTGTACAAACAGTTCCAATTTGTTATGTTGTGTCTATATTATAGTTCTCATTGCTTTTATCTGCTTTCCATGGTTCAGATCGGTACGCGAGGTAGGTAGTAGGACGGCTTGGAGTTAAGGAGGGGGGAAGTGAGGGGCAGATAATGGAGGACAATACTGATTTTATCGATCATTAGTTATGGCTGAGTACTGAGCCACCGATAAGGCAGATGTAATGCCACATGCATAACTTACCGCTTTATTCCTTACAGATAAAGTAAGAACTTTAGTACTAGGTTTGTATTTATCGGTTACCTCTTGTTGCAGTACATGCAAAACTTTCACTCAGACACAAACAATATATTTGGTTCAAACCAGCATATATTCAGTTCAAGTCAGATGTTTCATGTATATACAGTTAAAGCCGATCCCAGTAACCGCGCGGTCTAAGGCGTAGGTCTACGGCCGCTCGCCTGCTGAGATCGTGGGTTCGAATCCCACTGGGATCATGGATGTCTGTCTGTTGTGATTGCTGTGTGTTGTCAGTTAGAGGTCTTTGCAACGGACTGATCACGCGTCCAGAGGAGTCCTACCGAATGTGGTGAGTCGTTGTGTGTGATCTAAACCTCAAGAAAAAGGAGGACATGGCCAGCGTTGGAACGCAGCGCCACAGGGGAACAAAATATACAGTAAACATCAGACTTGCAAACATGAAAGGTAATGAGTAAACAATTGAGTTTAGGCCTGAGATATAATGTTTTTCATAGGTATATGTCTTTGATAACAATAATTATATAAATATATTTGTTTTGTTTGACTGAATTTCTTTCATGTCTTACATCGTTTAAATACACAATGGGGATTAATTAATTAATTTAAAAGGTGTTACGTCTTAGATGACATAAAGAGAATTCAACCCAAGGGACGGTTAAATTAGAAGCCGCGTGTAATAAGAGAACCTTTTGCTTATTTGGGTAATGATTTGAAGTGTTTATCACATTGATTTGCTTCACCGTGCGTTTGCTTGCGGTTCTTATTTTGAAGCCAGTAATAATATCGGTATATGTAAGAAGTGAGGTTTGCAAGTTGACAGGGAGGTTTTGTTGGCCGTTCGAACACAGTAACATGAGGAGGAAGTAAAAAATTAAATCAGCAAAAATTTATTACTGACGCAGATCGGTGTTCATTTATAACATTGCATTACACATCATAAGAGTTGTGAAGAAAATTGATATGTTATTTATATACTACATCAGCTTCTGGCTTATGCCGACGATGTTAATATACTGGGAAGAAGCACACATAATCTACAGGAAAATGCAGAAGCTTTAGTAGCTGCTACTAGGGGGATTGGAGTGGAAGTATTTGCTGATAAAACTAAGTACATGGTCATGTTTCGAGATCAGAATGTAGGACGAATTCACAGTGTGAGGATTGATAATAGTATCTTCGAGAGGGTGGAAGGATTTAAATATTATGGAAACAAATTTAACAAATCAATATTTCATTGTGGAAGAAATTAAGAGCAGATTGAGGTCAGGAAATCCTTGCTATCATTCGGTGCAGAATCTTTTGTCTTCCAGGTTGCTATCCAAAAATTTAAAGATCAAGATATATAGAGCTATAATTTTGCCTGTTGTTTTGTATGGGTTTGAAACTTGGTCGCTGATATTGCGGGAGGAAAGGAAGCTGAGGGTGTTTGAGAACATGGTGTTGAGGAGAATATTTGGACCTAGGAGGGACGAGGTAATGGGGGAATGGAGGAGATTGCATAACGAGGAGCTAAATGATTT
>Ga0123352_10004990_pt1 | contig 19790 bp, 20 predicted proteins | sample TergutLab28metaG_FD_89700 | JGI IMG/M metagenome (GOLD analysis project Ga0123352, IMG submission 89700) | Labiotermes labralis P1 segment gut microbial communities from Petit-Saut dam, French Guiana - Lab288 P1 | ecosystem: Host-associated > Arthropoda: Insects > Digestive system > Gut ... | reverse complement strand
CCGAACCTGAAAATTATCCGATAAATCTTGTCTTTTTCCAGCAAAGCATCATTGCCTCCATCAGCACTTTTCACTCCGTGAAAAGCCGCTCAAAACTTTTGCCTACGGCAAAAGCCACGCTGTGCGTGTCCGGTTTCTTCCGGTTACTCCTGAGGGCGTCCGGCCTTCCGGGATGCTGGGCCGAGCAGTAAATGCGAAGCATTTACGACCAGGCTTGCCGGTGCCTCAGCACTTTTTGCGTTGCGAAAAGCCACCCTTCGGGTGTCCGGCCTTCTTGCCGGTGCCTCAGCACTTTTCTCGTTGCGAAAAGCCACCCTTCGGGTGTCCGGCCTTCTTGCCGGTGCCTCCTAGCTTGCCTTTGGGCAAGTGTCTCAGGATTTATGCCTTTGGTCCACCCCAAAAAACTTTGTTTTTCCGGGACCCCGGGCAAAAACGGCGCAAGCGCCGCCCACTGCGTGCAACGGGTTTCTTCCGCTTTGCGAACGGGTCCCTGTCGCCGGATCTTTGCTTTTCAGAAAAAACTTTTCAAGTTCGGTGACTGTAACACGCAGACCCCACCGCAACCAATAAAAAAACACAATACAGGTGTATACCCATATTGTGACAATGATTTTGTGCACGGCCAATTATGGAAGGATTTTTCCAACAAGTTGGAAAAACCGGCTGACGTTTTGACCCAAACTCCTGTCAAAACTACGCCTTCCGCGGAAGGATTTTTCCAACAAGTTGGAAAAACCGGCTGACGTTTTGACCCAAATTCCGGTCAAAACTACGCCTTCCTACGTGACTTGCAAAGTGAAGGGAAATGTGGTACACTTATGCAAGCGGTGGGGCCGTTTTTTTGGTCACGCATGGGGTGCTTACTTCACCTTATGACTCTGGGGTATTTGCCGTACGCCCAAAGCCACCGCGTTTTCTATTAGGTTAAATACAGTCTATCAGATAATTTGACATATTGCAAGTAAATTATTCCAACGATTATATCAATCTAAAACCTTGAGGATTATTATAGTAATTATATCCCCAAACCCCTATAAACTTTTTAAAAATTTAAATCAAAATTTTATGAATTTCATATTCGTTCGGTTCTCACATTCAGCCTGTGGACGCACACTAAGGCGTCTATTTTTTTATTTCCAAATATGTATATTTTTTACTAAAAAGCAAAAGCTATTTTCAAACGTTAATAATGTCATAGGAGGGATTTATGAATATCAGAAAACTCTTGGCTTTAGCTCTTTGTTTAGCTTTTATTACGAGCCTGACTCATCCGCAGGTACTCAGTGCAAATCAGGTTATTATATCTCCTGCTTTTGCACAGCATGACCCGACGCCTAACTTTACGGTTAATGCGAAAGCTGCTATTTTAGTTGAGCCTTTGACCGGTAAAGTTATATTGGCGCATAATTCCGAGGAAGCTTTGCCGCCTGCCAGCATAACGAAGATAATGACGCTTCTGCTCATTTATGAGGCTATAGAGCAAGGGCGAATCAGCTGGGATGATATGGTGACTACAAGCGAGTATGCCGCAAGGCGCGGCGGCTCACAGATTTATCTTGAGGCGGGCGAGCAGCAGTCTGTCCGTGAGCTGACTAAGTCCATTGCCATAGCCAGTGCAAATGATGCAGCAGCGGCCATGGCTGAGTTTTTGGCAGGCAGCGAAGAAGGCTTTGTTGCTAACATGAACGCTAAAGCCGCTGAGCTTGGTATGCGGAACACGAATTTCGCAAACTCCTGCGGTCTACATGCAGACGGACATAAAATGAGTGCCTATGATATTGCGCTTATGAGTCGTGCTTTGATTACAAGGTTCCCAGAGGTACATGAGCTTGTGACTATTTGGATGGACACAATAACTCATCGCACAGCCAGAGGAGAGGAAGAGTTCGGACTTACAAACACCAACAGAATGCTTAGAACCTATCAGGGAGCGACCGGCTTAAAAACAGGCTTTACGAGCCAAGCAGGGCATAGCATATCGGCAACGGCTGAACGGGACGGACTTACATTAATTGCAGTAATTTTGAGCGCTCCCGACTCGGCTACCCGCTTTGACGAAGCCAGAAAACTGCTTGATTACGGTTTCGCCAATTACGCAATCTCAAAAGGTGACGAAGCCGGGATGAACAGAGGCCAAATCAGAATAAATAAAGGTACGGTGGAAAGCGTTGGAGTTATAGTCAAAGAGCAAGTTAGCGTTGTCATGCCTAAGGGAAACCATGTGCAGCTCGAGTCTCGTGTGGAGATGCTGGACTCACTGAGTGCGCCCGTACTAGCAGGGACAAAGGCCGGGGAAGTCATCTATATATCCGAAGGTAAGGAAGTAGGAAGAAGCGATCTTGTGACCGCAGAGGATGTGCTGAGGGCAGACCTTGGTCATATGATGTTTAGGTTAATTAATAGGTGGTTTCAGTAAGAGCTATGAAAGTGCCGACGCCCAGCAAAATAACTTAGATAGTTTTGATGGATGAGGAAAATCTTTGCCGCATGCAAAATTCTGAACCCAAAGCGGTTCGAGCGGTAAAGTTTCAACGATTGGACCCGAAAGAATTCAGGCGCGAGCGTAGCCAGCGATTTTTTGGAATCAAAATTACTGAAACAGTGAAAAAATAATAAGTCACACCCGAACGTGAAACGGCAGTGTTTCTCCGGCTTTTCCGCAGGCAGGTTTTATGTACCTTTTTAAAGTTATCTGCCTATAGTGTCGCCCAAGTTTTGAGCAAATGGGGAACCCCTATGAGGTATGTTATTCTCATAGGGGTTCCCCATTTGCTCAATCAAAATCTACCTTTAAATAGCCCCAAAGTAATTCCGGTTCAAAAGCTTCATTGCTCTGCATTTTGCTTTGCCCTTTTTCAAATGGAATTGCATCATCAGAAAGCTCCCAGAAGTCGGCGTTTTTTTGATTCGCTTTTATCTGTTTTAAAGTGATTCAGATATAAATTCTTATTTCCTGCGTCTTAGAATCCCTACAACGAAAACTACAAGGCAAGCACCAGCAACGGATATAATGATATTCATGACATTGAAACTAAAATTCCCTCCGAGACCTCCAAAACCTAATGTTGAGGCGATAAAGCCGCCAACAAACGAGCCAATAATGCCGAAGATGATATTCCCAAGAAGCGAACTGCTACTTTTCATGATGATGCCGGCAAGCCAGCCCACTACTGCACCGAACAACAGCCACAGTAGAATTGATATAATCATTGAAAAATCCCCCTTTCTGTCTTGTTTTTATATATAAAATGGCAATGCACACAACTTGTCTAGCGCATCACTCGTTATTAACTATTAGTTATTCGCTATTGCCTATTCTTATGCATTATATGCAATTTGTATGCATTTGGCTCTTCTCCTAGTGGCGCATAGGTTTTTTGTGTGTTATAATTATAGTCAAACCTTCCTAAAACAGTAACATTAAACCCGACCTGCGTAAGCACCCGAAGAAACGTCCCTTTCGTCTGGGGGAAGGCTTGTTTATGCGAGCTTAGCTATGTTTTTTCGCCATGCAAAATCCCAGCTGAAGCTGCAGGTATATCTTTCGTTACACTGACAGTCACTGTCCCCTTTGACGACATATCCTCTCTTCCAGTCTGCCAAAGGCAGACAACTAGCCTGGCTTTACGAATGTTTTTGTTACTGTTTATTGCGGAACTAAAAAATTATCATATTGGCGACAGTGCCTAACCGAAAGGAATCCAAAAATGACAGACATTACCATAAGACCAATGAAATCTGATGAAACCGATAAAATTGCTAGCTTAATAGCTGAGGGATATTACGGAGATATATTTTTCAAATGGGTTGTAGGGCGTGATGAGGATCGCCTCAAAGTCGTTACGGATTATTATAAAGTGTATTTAGGTGCCAAGGGTTCGGTGGTTCATGTAGCGCAAGATCCTTGTAAAGGGATAATTGGTGCAACTGTGTGGCTACCCCATGATGTAGATGTTAGTATTTATGATGATATAGATAAGACTGCGGGAATTTATGCTAACAGGTTTAGGGCTGTTGCTGATAATTCCCATTACAGTGAGCCGCCTATGACTCCTTTTTATCAGTTGGTGGCAGTTGTGGTTAATAAAGAAGCGCAAGGCATGGGCCTTGGGGCAAAGCTCCTAAAACATAATTTGGATAAATTCGATGAACTTGGCATACCGACATATCTTGAGGCAAGCACTCCATACCACGGCGGTGGAGTTTATGGAAAATTTGGTTATCAACCAGTAGGAGAATTGATGGTGTTTACATCGGAGGCCGTGCTATATCCTTTATGGAGGCCGGCCCGAAAGAAGCTTAAGATAAGCTTTGGCGGCTATAAGTGGCGTGCTTTAGCGGTGTGTGATGATAAAATGCTCTTGCTATCCGAAAAGATAATAACACCGGCGGTTTACCATGATGCATTCGAAAGCATAACGTGGTCGGATACAACTTTACGAAAGTATTTAAACGATAGCTTTTACAACAACTTCGAACCCCACGAAAAGGCGCAAATACTTGAGAGCGAGCTAATTAACAGCCCTAATCCTTGGATGCATACAGATGGCGGGGAAAACACGATTGATAAGATTTTCTTATTATCAGCCGAGGAAGTTGCAAAATATTTGGGCGACAGCGGGCAGCTTAAAAATCCTTCTAACATTTTTTTTATTGACGACCACTTTAATGATGAGCGTAAAGCGACTCTGATAGACGGCTCACCGTCTAGGTGGTTTTTGCGTACTCCCGGGAGCTCAGCGGATTTCGTCTCAGTCGTGACAGTGGAAGGGAAAATTTCTATCACGGGGGACTTTGTTAATCGCTCCAGTACGGAGTTGTTTAATGTAGGTATCAGGCCCGCTATGTGGGTTAAGAGGGATGTGATATAGTATGGAAAAAGGGACGAAGACTGAGGTAGGCGCAGTTTTTGACCGGTTTTTGCGTCAAAAAACGTCAGCTGTCAGCCAACGGCCAGTTTTTGAGAGCGAAGTGAGCAAAAGTCTAACCGCTTTCATTTATGATGAAAGTTATTTTTGGCATAATGCGGGCGGTGGAGCATTATTTGAGCCTGCAGGCGGGTATATTCAAGAAAGTGGCTCGGCTGAGAGTCCGGAAAGCAAGAGAAGGGTTAAGAATTTGCTTGATAGAAGCGGGCTAATCGATAAGTTAGTGCAGATAAAACCCGTGCCTGCGACAGAGGCGCAGTTAGAGTATTTTCACACAAAACGTCATATAGAAGCTGTTGCCGAGATGAGCGGAATTGGCGGCATTGACTGCGGAGATTCTGCGATAGTGGGGCGAGGTTCCTACGAGATAGCCAAACTTTCCGCAGGGGGTGCCATACAGGCCGTGAAAGCTGTGGTAAAAGGTGAGGTGGAAACGGCCTATGTCCTTACAAGACCGCCCGGGCACCATGCAGAGGCAGACCGAGGAATGGGCTACTGCATATTTAACAATATCGTCATAGCCGCTAAGTACGCACAGAAGGAATTGGGCATAGGTAAGATACTCATACTTGATTGGGATGCGCACCACGGCAACGGTACGGAAGATGCGTTTTATGAAGATGACAGCGTTCTGTTCATATCGATTCATCAAGAGGGACTTGACCCTATCGGCAGGGGCGGCAAAGAAGACAGGGGTATGGGCAAGGGTAAGGGATTTAATATCAATATTCCGTTGCAAGCAGGCTCAGGAGATGCTGTATATAAATACGCCTTTGAGCAAATTGTAATGCCTGCGGTAGAGAATTTTAAGCCGGAGCTGATACTAATTTCGGCGGGGCAGGACGGGAATATGTTTGACCCTTTGGCAAGGTTGATGCTTTCAGCAGATGGCTATAGGTATATGACGAACGCGATAAAAGAGCTTGCGGATAAGTACGCTAATGGGCGCATAGTTTGCCTGCATGAAGGCGGATATTGCGAGGCGTATGTACCTTTTTGCTCCCATGCTATTGTGGAGGAGCTGAGCGGGATAGTGACAGATGTGGGTGACCCATTTGTTTATGCCATGGCAGGGACAACGTATAATGAATTATTACCACATCAGAAAGAGAGAGTGGATGAGATAAGTAGGCACTTGCAAGAGTTGTAGGAAGGCCCGCTGCAGTATTTAGAAATACATCTATTAAGTAACATCTTAACTGTAAAGAGGATTTTAGATCTGATATAGAGAAATGTTTAGTAATATTATGTTTTCCATTGTGTCCGAAACCGCTAAACTTAAACACTCGATATAATTATTTTCTGTTATCTCTCTAAACTCTAACATTTATCTGCCCCCTTTCCTCACTATTGTGCTTTAGCTTCCGCATTAGCTGACACATCATTATCAATGTATCATAATCAAGAAGGTTTTGTGGCCTCAAATACGCACTCACTGGCTCAAGCGTAGGTATTTTACGACAGAGTATATCCGCTTGCAATATATGCAGGCGATGTAATGGTAGGGTTCATTATGATGAGTTACTACAAGTTAAAAGACCGATATACCATTTGGCGATTTATGATAGACGAGCGCTTTCAAGGCAAGGGATATGGCAAATCGGCACTTACCTTGGCTGCCCAATACCTTAAGGAAAAATATAATGTAGATGAAATTTTTTTATCAGTTAAACCAAGCAACACCGTTGCCGAAGAGCTATATAGTAGTGTCGGATTTGAGCGAACGGGCGAGACGGAAGGTAGTGAAGTTGTTATGTGTTTAAAAATGACCTAAGAGACAAATGAAAATCGGAGGCCAGATTGCCATATTCTCTGATGATTCAGGTGGTATGTTAAATTTTTATAGCAAATGAGGACTTAAGAAAATGAGTAATGATACAAATATCAACGATAAAAACAATGAATGGGATTTTTCTGATTATGCCTTTACAATAACAGGAATAATTGTTGGGGTACTTTTAATTGTTCCAGAGATACTATATGCTCAATATGGTATTAGCATCTTGGGCGGAAACTTAAGCAGTGTAGCACAAGAGCTTGTTGAAGGAGTAGAGGATGGTCAAAGCCTTAATGTGTTGAGCGTAAATCAGCTTCGAGCTTTATCACCTATGTTATTTCTTTTGACGACAACAATTGTTTTCTTTAAAGACGCTTTTGATGCAAGAAAAAGTGGTGGGTATACAGGCTCATTGTTTACACACACTTTTGAGTCTTTGCTTGAAGAAGCAATTTATATGGCAATCACCACGATAATGGTATATGGTGCGATATTTACCGACGCAATGTATATTTCGTGGCTGGCTGGGCCTATAACATGGATTTTATTTATTTTTATATTCCCGCTTGTAAGGAAAAAGAATAGCAGCATAGAAGAAGCCGATACACCGTGGTTATTATTGTTTATATTTTTAATTGGGATTATTGTTGAAGTTATAACAGGAGCGTGGATCGCCTTTCCATTGACATGGCTTATCATTTGCGCTATTGAACTTGTAGCTCTTATTCGAGAAGGCAATTATTCAATTGACAAAGTTTTCGAAATTATATACTACGCTTTTTCGGTCATCCTTTTGGCTGTGGGTATAAGCCTAGATCATTGGATTGCGTCATGGGCCGCATTTCCAACCGCATTATTTATTTGTTGGATATTAAGCAAGTTTAGGAAATCTAAAAAAGCCGAAGCAGATAAGCAATGATAATGAATGCAGTGCATTTTTATTATAAGATTTACCCCGTCATTAACCCCTGAGTTACAAAGTTCATAACTACTCGTAAAAAGGCTTTAACAGTCCTTTTTCTTCATCCTAACAAAAAAACCCGCTGCAAGCGGGTTTTAAAGCATCCTATAAATTAGTTAGTGCCCATTGCCTTACTTACTTCATCGGCAAAATTTTCTTCTTTTTTATCGAGGCCTTCGCCAGTCTCAAAACGTACGAAGCGAAGAACTTTAACAGGTGCACCAAGCTCTTTAGCCACTGTCTCCAAATACTTCTCAACAGTAAAGTCACCGTCTTTAACGTACTCTTGGTCGTTGAGGCAAAGAGCACGTAAATGCTTTCCAAGCCTACCTTCAATCATTTTTTCAATGATATTTTCAGGCTTATCAGCGTTCTTTTCGTCATTTTTTGCTTGCTGTATCAAGATTTCTTTCTCGCTTTGGATAAACTCCTCAGAAACCTCATCACGAGTTACGAACTGTGGATTCATAGAAGCAATTTGCATACAAATATTTCTGCCGGCTTCAAGGGCAGCTTCGCCTGCGCTAGACTCAATCTCAGCCACAACAGCTACTTTACCGCCTGCATGAATATATGATGCAAAAACAGAGCCTGCGCCTTTTTCAAGCTTTTCAAACCTTCTGATTGTAAGATTCTCACCGATTCTTGCAACCATTTGGCTAAGAGCATCTTTTACAGTGATGCTATTGTCCTCGCTCCATTTTTCGTCCATGAATTTATCTATATCATTGCCAGAAGTTGCTGCTGCCTGAACCGCTACTTTTTCAACAAACGCTTGGAACTCAGCATTTTTAGCAACAAAGTCAGTCTCAGAGTTAACCTCAACTATTACTGCGACGTCTTTTTTGTCATTCAGATAAACATGAGACATGCCCTCTGAGGCAAGTCTACCAGCTTTTTTAGCTGCGGCTGAAAGGCCCTTTTCCCTCAGAACCTTTTGCGCTTCTTGCATATCGCCGCCGGCTTCAACGAGTGCTTTTTTACACTCCATCATACCTGCGCCGGAAGTTTCTCTAAGTTCTTTAACCATAGCGGCTGTTATCTCTGCCATGAAAATTCCTCCAATTTAGATTTAGTAAGTTAAACTTAAAACGGTTCGAACGAATATGTTCGTTTTGCCGGGTTAAATTTAACGAACGACCCTCCACTCATATTTATTGCATATCAAAAAGCATGAGCGGAGGGCTTTAAGAGTTCATTATGTGAATTCTTAAAGCGGTCGTTTAGGTCGCTTGTCGACTTAAGCGACTATAATCAACTACGAGTTAGTAGGTACGTCTTCGGACAATTCCTGCTCTACAAACTCTTCTTCGCCTTCATGATCCTCGGCCGCTGCGCCAAACTGCGCACCTTGACGTGCTTCGATTACTGCATCTGCGACTTTACCTGCGATTAACTTAACCGCACGAATAGCGTCGTCGTTGCCCGGAATAATGTGGTCGATCTCGTCCGGGTCACAATTCGTATCAACAATACCAACAAGAGGAATGCCTAAGCTGTGCGCTTCCATAACGGCGATCCTCTCTTTGCGTGGATCTACAATGAATATAACGTCAGGTACACGCTTCATTTCTTTGATACCGCCAAGGTTTCTTTCAAGTTTATCTTTTTCATGGCGAAGCTTCGCAACTTCTTTCTTAGTCAATCTATCAAATGTTCCGTCTTCTTCCATTCTTTCAAGGTCTTTGAGCCTTCTAACACGAGTCTGGATAGTCTTGAAATTAGTGAGCATACCGCCCAGCCATCTTTCATTAACATAGTACATACCGCATCTTATTGCTTCTTCTTTAATGGAGTCCTGAGCTTGCTTTTTCGTGCCGACAAATAGAATCTCGCCGCCGTCTTGTATAATGTTGCTTACGGCTGCATACGCTTTGTCAACCATTTTTACAGTCTTTTGCAAGTCGATAATGTAGATGCCGTTACGCTCAGCAAAGATATACTCTGCCATTTTTGGATTCCATCTTCTTGTTTGGTGACCGAAATGCACACCGGCCTCCAAGAGTTGCTTCATTGAAATTACTCCCATTAAAAATTACCTCCTAAGGTTATACTTCCACAACCTAGGCAAAAGCGTCAGCCAAGCCTCCCCTTAACTGCGAAAACGCAGACCTTATGGTGACAGTTGTGTGTGAAGTTTGGCGTATAGATAAAATTCGCCGAGTGCATTATAACATATGATTACGCAAATGACAAGAAAAAATTATGAATTTTTGTGTAGATTATGCGCCCTACGGTATCATAAAGTTAAATGAATTAGAACATGGCACAAGAAAGCGGAGATAGTTTTTTGCCAGATGAGGCACCCCTTTGCCGCAGTACCCCTTGCGGTACGAGCGGTAAAGGGCAACGATATGACGAAAAAATAACAAGCTTTATATGTTAGTTTCTAATTCATTGGATTATATAAATCAAATCGCCTATGTCAAACTGGTCGTATAGGTACTGGATACAATAAATACTCTGTCAACTTGTATGGTTTCGTTATCGTAAACATACTCCCCCACAATATGTAGCCTGTGCTCTGTTGATCTCCTAAATGGAGAAAATCCTCTGCTGCGACTGATAGATTGAGTGTTAACAACCTCTCCTCTAAAAGTAGGGTTGTTAATTAGCGTATAAATTTCATTCCTTCTGTTGTTTTCAAAATGTGACGCTGCCATGATGATTATGATACATAATGCCATCATGCTTATAATTAAAAGCATTTCTTTAATGTTTACTGATTTCATGTAAAATCCTCCTATTACCGTATCCGTTGTGTAGTTACTTATAATTCATTATATATCAGTACTTCTTCAGTTGTCAACAGTTGTGTATTGATTTTAGCGTATATTCACTACAGATTGATCATAATAGTTAAATATAATAACTCTGTATAGTGAAATGGGGTGGATAGACTTGGCTGATAATATAATCTATGGATTGGGAGATAAATTGAGGCAACTTCGGGAAAAGCACAATTTTACCCAGACAGAAGTTGCGGATAGGATGAGTGTCGCATCAAATACTATAAGTCGATATGAAAATGATCGCACAACGCCAAAGATAGAAAACCTAATCCAATTCGCAATTATTTACAACACAACAACAGATTATTTGTTAGGCATAGGCAAAGAGAGCTATCTGTACCTTCATGAGTTTACCGATGGGCAAAGAGAAGTTATTATTCAGCACATTGATGCATTAAAGAAAAACTTCGACTATGGAGATACCAAAACAAGCGATTGAAGCAGTATCTAAACTGCAATCAATCGCTTGTTTTTTGCTATTGCAACATGACTATAATTTATAGTCAAGCCATCTCCTTACATGCTATGATAAACGCACACCGTTTTCCTCTCTCATAATCCATGCCGCCTTGACAAATTCAGCGTTTTTGTATAGAGTTAATATTCGACGGTTCATTTAAGTTTTTTTATAAAAAGAAAGGAAGATATTATGAAAAAAATCCGTATTTTTGCCGCAATAATTCTAACTTTTACAGTTACGTTTGCATTTGCGGCTTGCACTCCTAATAATGTAGTCGATGAGGGAACGAGAGAAGTAGGAAACAGAGAGCTTGTCATCGGCGTCCCCGGCACTATAGGCAGCCTTGATGTTAACCAAGAAGCCGGTATCCTTAACTATTATATCGCTACGCTGGTGAGCGAAGGGCTTGTAGCTATCAGTAACGATGGCCGAATAATTCCAGCTCTTGCTGTGTCGTGGGAAACTGATGATTATTCAGTGTGGACTTTTAATATTCGCCAGGACGCTAGGTTCTCCGATGGCTCACCTGTTACTATGGAGGACATTATCTGGTCTATTGAGAGAGCAATGAATCCGGAAGTATCCCCGGCGGTGGCTATTCATTTCATAGACATTGTGGAGAGTCTTGAAAGAGTTAACGATGCCACTTTACAGATAAACCTAAATGGCGCTCATCCTAATTTTATATGGTCAGTATCAAATGTGGCAGGGCTCTTTGTTACTCAAAGAGTCTGGGGTGAAGCAGCGGCTTCCATAGGCTCACCTCAGGATCTGCTTCTTGGCAGTGGGCCGTATAGAGTTGTTCAGTTTAACCCGGGCTCCTCTGTGACATTAGAAGCTGGGGAGTACTGGTGGGGCGGCACACCTGAAATAGAAAGGGTACGTTTTGATTTCATAACTGATGATACTGCACGCTTATTTGCTTTCGCTCAAGGAAGTGTTGATTTTATGCTCAATATTCCGGTGGAGCAGTCCGAGCAATGGGAAGATGTATCCGGTGCTACTGTTCGATTTTTTTCTGACAGGTCTTATTACGGCCTAACCATCGACTCCACCGTTTGGCCTTTTGACAATGAGCTTGTACGCAGAGCTGTTGCTTATTCTGTTAATGCTCAGGGAATTGTAGACAGTATCCTCGCAGGGCGTGCTACGCCTGCCACTGCAATTACCCCGCCTGAGCAGTTTGCATCAGTGCTTGATGTCGCCCATGCAAAATCCTTGCTGGCAGAGCTAACCCATTATCAATTTAATATTCAAAGGGCCCGCGAAGAATTTGAGCTCTCAGGCATAGAGCCTTTTGAAACCACAGTGTTTTTCCCGTCTACTTTCCCTAACGTGGGTAGAGCTTCTTTAGTCCTTGCTGATTCGTTAAGCGAAATTGGAATCACACTTAACGTCAGAGAGCAAACTCTTGAGCAGTGGCTTTCTGAAATAGGCAGCGCAGAGCACGGTATTTCGTGGATGATTTATTTCGCAACAACTGCAAGGCCTTCTGAAATTGCCTCTTGGCTGCTTGATGGCACAGGGCCTGGATTTAACCCTGCAAACTTTACTAACGAAGAAATAGCAGGTTTGATTCAGTCTGTTCTCTCCGTATCGGCTGAAGATGGCCTTGACGATTTATTGAGGGCACATGATTTAGCCGGAGCCATGGTATACTATATTCCAGTATGGTGGGGTGAATCAGCTGTCGCTTGGAACGAACAAATTACAGTATCTGATTTCAATTCTTTTACATTGCTATCTGAGAATTGGTTACAGCATTTTGCATTTAATTAAACAAGCGATATGACTGGATATGGCACAGCGAACGTATTTCAGCAATTTAAATCCGCAAGGTGAACGATGTTTTGCAATGCTTGCTTTTCAAAACATTGCTTAGCATTTGCCGCCCTGAGGAAAATCAACTGAACCGGTAGAAAATCTGGACGCTCCAAAGGAGCGGTTTTTGCCGAAGGCAAAAATTTCATGCTTTGCAGAAAAGATCGCAGTCGATTTCTTCATTAAGTTCTCGATAAAAGGCTAAAGGTGCGAAGCTTCGACACCTTTTAGCAAGTCGAAGGAGATGTACACCATTGAAAAAATCAACATTTATCATAAAGAGACTAGGTATGTGTTTAGTAACACTATTTTCGCTTTCATTTATCATATTCTCTTTACTGTTTATAGCTCCCGGAGATCCCGCTAGAAATTTAGTTGGAGCTAGAAGAGTTACTCCGGAGCTACTTGAACAGATACGCGCTCAGCATCATCTGGATGAACCCTTTCTAGTCCAATACGGTAGATGGCTAAATGGGGCTCGCAGTCTTGATTTCGGAAGATCGATCCGCACCAATGTGGATATGATCCCCCATATAGCGCCGCATGCTGGAATAACCTTTCAGCTTGTGGCGCTCTCGTTGATTTTTTCAATAGGCATAGGTGTACCCCTCGGCATTATTTCTGCTAAAAGCAAAGGAAAAAAACTTGACAGCGCTATAAATATTATGGCGCTTGTTGGTACGAGTGCACCAAGTTTCGCAGTTGGGCTTTTGCTTTTATATTTTTTTTCTTTTAGATTAAGAATTTTCCCTATGTACGGCGCCCATACTATGAATCACCTCATATTGCCCGCTATAACCTTATCTATCGGCATCTGCTCATTTATCATTAAAATTACCCGGAGGGCAATGCTTAATGAAATAAGCTCTGATTATACAGTCTTTATGCGGGCACGTAATGTAACTCCACTGGTAATAATGCGAGCGCAACTCAAAAATGCCTCCTCACCTATATTAACCAGCACTGGACTTGTGCTTGCGAGTTTATTCGGTTCCACTGTGCTTGTGGAATCTATATTTTCCATACCCGGACTCGGTAATCTGCTCACGACCTCTGTTACTTTCGGCGATGTGCCGGTAGTACAGTTCATTGCCTTGATGCTGGCTGTTGTTATATGCTTGACCTCAGCGCTTATAGATATCATTGTGTATCTGCTTAGCCCAAGTATGCTAAAAGAGACAGCTACAGTGCAAAAACAGGAGGGGTCTTAGTGAAGTATATTACACGGCTAAAGCGCCTGCTCACCGGACTACCTGCCGGGATTATATTGTCAGGATTGTTCTTAATAATCATACTCATATGTGTGCTTATACCAGGCATCCTCGTGCCGGATGCTCTCGCGCAAGACTTAGGAAGGAGCAATCTACCTGCATGGACGCCCGGGCATATATTAGGTACGGATGTACTTGGCCGCGATGTATTCTCAATGCTTATTGCTGGCAGCCGAAGTGCCATGATTGGTCCTATTGCCATCGCGAGCGGTTCACTATTAATCGGTGTGCTCTTAGGATCTATAGCGGGGTGGTATGGCGGACTGATTGACAGAATCATTTCTTCGTACGCAGATTTGACTTTATCTATGCCGTCCATGCTGTTAGCCATCGTTGCGGCAGGTGTTATCGGCGGTGGATATTGGGTAAGTGTTTTAGTGATGATTATCCTATATTCGCCTTTTGATATCCGCTTGGTACGCTCCGCTGTCATCGTACAAAAAAACAAGCTATACATCGAGTCTGCATTAGTGCTGCGAATAAAAACACTTCGGATTCTGGCACAGCATATTTTCCCGAATATTATTATGCTTGTGATGGTAAACTTTTTCTTAAATATTGCTTTTGGACTGGTATCAATGTCCTCTCTGTCATTTCTGGGGCTTGGCGTAGGGCCTGGGGAGGCTGATTGGGGGCGACTGCTCGCTGACGGCAGGCAGTTTTTATTTACAAATCCTGCACAAGCTATAGGGTCAGGAGTTTTAATTATCTTGACCGCGGTATCAATAAATGTGATTGGTAACTACGCATTGGAAAAGGGCGAGCTTAATGAAAATTGACATTGAAAATCTTAAGGTTACGATAGGCCCTCATGAAATCTTGAAGGGTGTAGATTTCTCGCTTGAAAGTGGGGAATCGGTAGCTATCGTGGGTGAATCAGGCAGTGGAAAGACAATGCTTACACGCTCATTGATCGGTCTCCTACATCCTAGTGCCAAACCTTCGGGATCTTATAAAATAGACAAAACTGAATTCCCACTTAGCGGAAATGAAAAAAAATGGCGGCGTATTCGTGGCAATGACGGAATATGCATGATTATGCAAGATCCCTTTACCGCCCTTGACCCTACCAAGAAATGTGGCGTACAAATTGCTGACGGCGTACCGAAAGAGAAGCTTAAAGGCTTTAACGTTTCAAAATTACTGGCTGAGGTTGGGCTATCTGCGCAAATTGCTGATCGCTATCCGGCTCAGCTATCCGGAGGTCAGAGACAGCGAGTAGTAATTGCTGCAGCTCTTGCAACAGAGCCCAGGCTACTAATTGCTGATGAGGCCACCACCGCTCTCGATGTTATCACTCAGAAGGAAATTTTTGAGCTAATTGATAAAATTCGCACTCAAAGGGGTATGCCGATAATTATAATCACTCACAGTATACGTCTAGCCAAAGAGCGTAGCAGTAAGATTTTTGTTATGGATAATGGCATGATTGTGGAATCCGGCAGCACAAAAGATATCACCACGAACCCAAAAGCAATAAGCACTAAAACACTGCTTAATGCTGATCGATTTTTGCAAAATTTACCATACGCTTCCTGCAATGTTGATGGTGAAAAAATACTGTCGGCAAAAGATTTGTCAAAAAACTTCGGAAAAACCAAGGCATTGGATAATGTGAGCATAGATGTGCATTCCGGTGAATGTGTAGGAATTGTTGGGCAATCAGGCAGCGGAAAAACCACTCTTGCCAGATGCATTATTGGCTTAACTACACCTGATAAGGGCGAGATTAAATATTTTGGCAAGGCCCGCCCGCAAATAGTCTTTCAAGACCCTTATAGCTCACTCAATCCCTCCCATACTATACGATATGTCTTAGAGGAAGCGCTTGAGGCGTCAAAACGCCCGAAGTCCGAATTGCAAGAAATAATATCATTGGCAGAGGTTGATGAGAAGCTACTTGCGAGAAAACCTTCGAACTTATCCGGAGGTCAAAGACAGCGAGTGGCGATTGCACGGGCACTTGCTGCGCGCCCAGATTTACTTATATGCGATGAATCAGTTTCGGCTCTTGACGTAGTTGTGCAGAATCAAATCTTGAAAACACTTGTTAAACTCCGAGAAGAACGGAACATGGCTATATTGTTCATAACCCATGATTTGTCGGTGCTCCGTATGATCGCTTGCCGGGTTTATGTGATGAACAAGGCTAAAGTTGTGGAAAGCGGCACGAGTCAGCAAATATTTGAATCGGCTGCAGATGCTTATACGAAGAAATTGATTGAAGCGTCGGTTTTTGAGGGTTTATGTGAATAATTACGGATGTTGCCAAAGTGAGCCCGCAATGGCATAACGATGTATTATTGCGTACAGCTTATTATCTTGCGGCACATCAGGTTGGGTCTGGTCTAAGTACATTTCCTCCAAATCCTGCAGTGCTTTTGCAAAGGAATCGGAAAGGTCTGCTAGTGTATTCATAGCTGCAAAATATAGTTCCTTATAATCTAAGTTCCCACTGCATGCTATCTTATTTGTTTCCATGTCATTGCCAATTGAAGTTTCTCCTTTTCATTAAGGTCACTGCATGGTGGTAGGTGGCGCTTGACTTGTATAAACATTGTACATCCGCATTTTCTATTTGACAAAATTAGATTCCGAGTATTGGTTGCTCAATCAGGAGTTTAGCTTCACCTATGATGGTATATTCATATTAATAGGGTGGTGATAGTATGGAACAAGATGTCTATGACTTTGGAATTATGCTAAAAAGATTAAGAGAGGAAATGGGGTTAACACAGCAAGCTGTTGCAGACAAGCTTGATATTTCTGTATGTAGCATACATAATTATGAAAAAAATGACCAATTGCCACCAGTTGATACGCTAAAGAAAATGGCTCTGATGTACTGAACTTTGCTAGATTATTTAAGAAATTTAGATAAAAGAAAATCCATCTTTATAGATGATTTATCACAAAATAGACAAAAAGTGGTTTTAAATGTTATTGATGCTATGAGAAATGAGCAAACAACCCGAACGAGCGATTGCAGCAGCGAGCTGGCTGTAATTAGTCGCTTGTTTTTTATACTTAGGATAAGGGGTTCGGGTAACAGCCAAATGACAACCAGTCAAACTAACCTACCATTGTAATTGATATTACTGTAACATCCTGCTATACTAAATAGCCGGCAGAAATTTTAGTTGTTCTGCCTAGCATTTGAGTGGTCGGCATACCAAACTTTTTTTCAGGACATGCCGTTATAAAAATTTTACATGAGGGGAATTCAGAGAGGCTATGAACACATTGTTAAGTAACATAATTTTAGTTGCAGGCGGTTTAGGATTATTTTTGTTTGGCATGAAAATGATGTCAGACGGATTACAAACAATAGCAGGAAAACGGCTACAAAGTATTCTTCAACGAGCAACTTCAAATAGAATTTTGGCTGTTTTGGTTGGAATAATTGCGACAATCGCTCTTAATAGTTCAACAGCTTCGACCGTTATGACAGTTAGCTTTGTTAATTCCGGACTACTAAACTTAACGCAAGCGATTGGTATTATTTTGGGCGCGAATGTTGGCACAACCCTTAGCGCACAATTGGTTGCTTTTAGAATTGATGCATTTGCTCCAATGTTTATCTTTGTAGGTATTATACTTCATTTATTTTTTAAAAAGAAAAGTATTAAAAACATTGGATATGTTATATTAGGGTTTGGTATTCTATTCTTTGGCGTTACAACAATGGGAATTCCACTTAGAGGTCTAGCCAATGTACCGGGTTTTAACGAAATTTTAACAGCCTTTGAAAACCCAATTTTGGCATTATTGGCAGGGTTTATATTTACTGCTGCCGTCCAAAGTTCAACGGCAGCAACGGGGGTTCTAGTCGCTATGTATCTGAGCGGCGTGCCTATCCCGTTTGAAACAGGAGCGTTTATTATATTAGGTACAAATATAGGCACTAGCATAACAACGCTGATCGCATCTATACCTGCGAACCGTGCAAGCAAACGTGCCGCTTTGTTCCACATTACGTTTGATATTATTGGCAGCACCGTATTTGGTACATTAATTTTTATTTTTCCAGGAATTTTGGGATGGTTCCAATCCACTTGGTCGGAGCCTGCTCGCCAAATTGCGATGTTCCATACCTTATATAATTTCGCTACCTTATTCCTCCTTTTGCCATTTATTAAGCAGGCCGCTGCATTGATGGAAAAAATCATTCCTTTGCAGGCCGAAGGAGTCGATGCAACCTACGAAAAGAAGCTGATATATCTTGATACCAAAATCATACAAACACCATCCATCGCGGTTCTTAATGCTCATCTTGAGTTGTGCCGCATGGGAAAAATCGCCAAAGAAAACTTATCTTTAGCATTGGAATCTTTTTTTGATAAGGATACGGACAAAGCAAATAAGGCTTTAGAGAATGAAGGGATTATTAACTATCTAAACCAAGATATAGCATCAAAATTGGTATGGATTAATAACATGACCTTATCAAACCCCGAAGCTGAAAAAATCGGGAAGATGTTTCGTATTCTGTCTGATATAGAAAGAATTGGCGATCATGCAGAAAATATTGCTGAATATACTGTGATGATTGAAGATAGTGATTTGAGGCTTTCAGATGCGGCTGTTAATGAATTAAAAGTATTAGGCGATGTAACAATGAATCTTGTCACCGACGCTTTAGATGTCTTTGAAAATAAAGATGACTCTAGGCTAGCTCAAATAAAAGAACTTGAAGAAGAAGTAGACAAGCTATCAAAGGAATTCATTGAAAATCATATAGATCGTTTAAAAACAGAAAACTGTGAGCCAGAATGCGGGATTGTATTTACAGATATGATTAACGATTTAGAAAGAAGCGGCGATCACGCATACAATATTGCATATTATATATTACCTGATAGCCAAATTAAGTAACATAAAAATGAGCATAAATCTGCTCCGAACGCTTTAACAATTAAATATGTAGCTTGACATGAGGAATAAGAAAGGCTATGAAACTAATGAACAAAAAAGTATACAAATATGATGCGGTAATTCAATCTAGTTCTTCCGGCAGCGGTGGTGCATATGTACCATTCCCATATGATGTTCGGGAGGAGTTCGGCAAGGGCAGAGTAAAAGTCCATGCTACTTTTGATGGTGAACCGTATGACGGGAGCATTGTCAATATGGGTGTGAAAAATTCTGACGGCTCAGTGTGTTATGTCATAGGCATCCGAAAGGATATTAGAGCTAAGATTGGCAAGCAACCCGGGGAAAGTGTTCACGTTACAATAATAGAGCGCAGCGACTAATATTTTTAAAAACACCTGATAGTTTTCATCAGGTGTTATGTTTTATAGTCAGGCCGTTTTAAAAGTGTCCCAGTAAAACGTAGAATTTTTGCTGCAAGGCAAAGAACCGACAATAGGAACCCGTCGGCAAAGCGGAAGATACCCGTTGCACGCAGTGGGCGGCGCTTGCGCCGTTTTTGCCCCGGGATCCCCGAAAAACGAAGTTTTTTGGCGTGGGTCAAAGGCAAAAATTCTGAGTCGTTTGCCCAAAGGCAAACTAGGTGGCACCGGCAAGAAGGCCGGACACCCGAAGGGTGGCTTTTCGCAACGCGAAAAGTGCTGACGCACCGGCAAGCCTGGTCGTAAATGCTTCGCATTTATTGCTCGGCCTAGCATCCCGGAAGGCTGGACACCCGCAGGAGTAACCGGAAGAAACCGGACACGCACAGCGTGGCTTTTGCCGTAGGCAAAAGTTTTGAGTGGCTTTTCACGAAGTGAAAAGTGCTGACGGAGGTGATGCCGTTTTGCGGGAAAAAGACTAGTTTT